>FWPU01000308.1_pt1 | contig 157093 bp, 144 predicted proteins | sample 2228361 | NCBI WGS metagenome assembly FWPU01 (sample SAMEA103939777, study PRJEB20133) | metagenome | reverse complement strand
CGCAGAATAAGCCCAAGAAATGAAAGCGCAGAGGCCGTAGGCAACCAGGGTGTACGGCCCCGTGTGCAGGAAGACGCGGAGAACAAAGGCTGCGACCAACGCCACGGCGATGAGCACCCGGCCCGCAACCAGAGGAACTCGGCGGGGAAACCATCCCTGCACCAGGACGCGGCTTCCGCTCGTCCAGAAGGTAGGATGCTCTACCAATGTATCGGTCTCCAGGTCCCACGCGTCGTTGAAGTAGTGGGTCGCTAGCTGTACCGCGGTCACGCCGATTTGGCCTATTAGCGCCACGGCCCAGTTGATGCGCGCGCCTTCGTACACCGCGACGGCGATGCCGAGCGCGTAGAGGATGACGCCCCCGGCGAGGAAGAGAGGGCGTCCGAGGGCGATGAAGGCGAGCAGAACAGAGAGACGACGATTCACACTAACCAGAGTTTCATCCTGGAAGATACAGGAAGATCAATCTTTGTCACTTCTCTCCACCTCCTTCCACTCCTCTCCCCGATTCGGGGAGAGGAGTGAGGGGAGAAGAGGGGTTGATGTAAGTATCTTCGCGGTCATTCTTTCAACACCTCGGCCAGCAAGGCCGCGGTCAACCGCTTCGCGTCCACGTCGCCTTCGCTGACAGGGCCGACGCAGGCAGGGCAGCCTGTTTCGCAGGGGCATGATGCGATCGCTTCCCGCGCCGCCGTCAACAGCGTCCCATGCAGCTCGTAGAGACGTTCGGCGAGGCCGATGCCCGCCGGGATTCTATCATAGAGGGTGATGGTGGGCAAGCCGTTGAAAGATGACCGTGCCTCGGTGACCGAACCCAAATCCGCCGGGTCGCACATCAGGTAGAGGGGCGCGAGTTCCCGCAAAACGTAGGCCAGCCCCGCCAGGCCGGAGCGAAATCGCTGTCTGGCCTCGGCCCGTTGATGGCAATCATGGCACAATGTGACCAGATTGTCCAGTGAGTTAGCTTCCAGGTAGAGCGTGTTCTGGCCGGGGATGTAGCCGAAGGCGCGGAATGGGCGCACGTGGTGAACATCGTGCTCGTGGCCGGGGCGTTCCGGCGCGCCGCACTGGCGGCAGCGATAGCCATCCCGCGCTCGCGCCGCGCTGCGTTGCTCCGGCCAGTTGGGGCCGTAATCTATCTCCTCCAGCCATACGCCCGCCGCCCGCAACCGCTCTACCACCTCCGGCGCGAGCGATAACCAATAGCCGGTCGTCTGCATCTCCTGCGCCGGCAGATTGATCTCGCCCCAGCCCAAGGTCTCGTGGGTATAGCGCTTGATGATACGGTAGCCGGTAACACGGCTGATGACCGCCACCTCTCCATGAGCCTTGTGGGTGGGGCCGGCATCCTCCTGCGCGAAGACATCCAATACCCGTACGCTTTCGCTGCCGCTGGCCTCGGTATAGTGATCCACCGCGACGGCGCGCACATCCGCTCGCCCTCCCTCCCAATCTAACTTATCCACCTGGTATGATTCTCCCTCGTGAAGGTAGATCGCGCCCTTGTGCACCAGGCGCGGCGCGCTGAAGCGGTCCACCTGGCCGATGGCCTGCGGCGTGCCGGCGGCCACATCCAGGATAACGATGTTCTCCGCGCCCGCCGCGCGCAGCGAGATCTTTTCCGCCGGATAGCCCTCGGCCAGCCAATACCAGGTATCACCGATCCGTTTGACGATCTTTTCCTCGGCCAGGTACTCTAATAGCGGGTCAGCATCGCCGCTATTACCGAACGCCTCGCCCTCTTTGAACGGCAACTCAAAGGCCGCACACTTGACGTGTTCCAGGAGGATGAAGTCGTTATCGGGATTGACCAGTGCCTGTTCCGGCGTCCGCTCAAAGAAGTAGCGCGGGTGGGTGACCAAATATTGATCCAGCGGTGATGCGCTGGCGATCAGGATGGCGACGGAGACGTCGGCGCGGCGACCGGCGCGGCCTGCCTGCTGCCAGGTGCTGGCGATGGTTCCCGGATAGCCGGTCAACACCGCCGCGCCCATCCGACCGATGTCAATTCCCAGTTCCAGCGCGTTGGTCGCCACCACACCTCGCACCGCGCCCGCGCGCAGGCCCGCTTCAATCTCGCGCCGCTGCATGGGGAGATAGCCGCCGCGATAGCCGCGCACCGTCTCCGGGCTCAGGTGACGTGCCTTCGCCGAATCCCGCAGGTAGGTGAGAAGGACTTCCGTCGTCAGGCGCGAGCGGGCGAAGACGATGGTCTGCACGTCGTGGGCGATGAATTCGGCGGCCAGGCGTTGCGCCTCTAACACCGCGCTGCGGCGGATGCCCAGCGCGCGATCCACGAGCGGCGGATTGTAGAGGATGAAATGCTTCTCGCCGGTGGGCGCGCCGTTCTGTTCCTGATCCACCAGCGTCACCGGCGATTCCAACAGTCGCTCGGCCAACTCCTTGGGGTTGTCAACGGTGGCCGAGGCGCAGACGAACTGGGGCCTCGCCCCGTAGAAGTCACAGATGCGGCGCAGGCGGCGGAGGACGTTGGCCACATGGGAGCCGAAGACGCCGCGATAGGTGTGCATCTCGTCCAGCACGACGAAGCGGAGGTTTGCCAGGAAATCGCCCCAGTTGGTGTGCTGCGGCAGGATGCCGACGTGGAGCATGTCGGGGTTGGTGATGACGATGCGGGCCGTCTTGCGGATGGTGCGCCGTTGGGCGACAGGTGTGTCGCCGTCATAGACGGCGGCGGGCGACTTGCCTAAGGGCGAAGCGGGGAGCGCGGCGAAGAGCGCGTTCAGTTCGGCCAGTTGGTCTTGTGCCAAGGCTTTCGTCGGGAAGAGGTAAAGGGCGCGAGCATTGGGGTCGCGAAGGAGGGTATCGGCCACGGGCAAATTGTAACAGAGGGTCTTGCCGGAGGCCGCGGGCGTGACGACCGCGGCGTGGCCGCCCTCGCGTAGCGCGTCAATGACCGCTGCCTGATGGGTATAGAGGTCAAAGATGCCGCGAGAAGCCAATGCTTCCCGCAGGCGCGCGTCCAGGTGGGCGGGGAGGGGGACGGTGCGCGCCGGCCGCGCCGGAACACGCACCCACGCGGTGACGTTCTTGCTGAAATCCGCGTCCATGCGGAGGGACTGGAGGAGATAGGAGAGAGAGGAAATATCATCCATACGGATTCAGCCTTCCAGTGGTCTAAGATTTGTGATACATCACCGAACTTTTATCCGAAAAGTGGTGTATAGTTTGATAGAGACCGGGAATCAAACTAAGGAAGCGGGCATGGACCTGATACTTCGCAGCCAAGCTGGCGACATGAGGGCATTTGAACTCCTCTTTCAAAACTATAAAAATCTGGTTTACAAGACAGCCTATCTGATGTTGAACGATGCCGACGAAGCTGAAGATGCCCTCCAAGAGGTCTTTGTCCAGGTATATAAATCGCTGCCTACCTACCAGCCAGCCAAGGGGGCTTTCACCACCTGGCTGTACCACATTACGGTAAACCACTGCCTTAATAGGCGACGGAAGCAGCACCTTGCCGTATCGTTGGATAGGTTCTCCGCCGCGCTACCGAGTGAGCCTTCCCACGAAGACCAGATGACGGAAGAAGCGGCCATGCAGCACGCCTTGAACCGCTTAAGCGATAAACTCAGGGTGGTCGTTATTCTACGATACTACTGGAACCTCTCCTATGCCGAGATTGCCCAAATCCTGGATGTACCCATGGGGACGGTGAAATCACGGCTCAGCCAGGCCCTCAACGTCTTGCGCAAAGAGCTGGAAGAGTCCCAGAGATCACCTTCACCCTACCTTATCCTATATCAAAAGAGATGACAAAATGAGATGCCAAGAAGCGAAAGGGCTGATTGTTTCTCTTCTGAACGGCGAAATCACCCCGTCAGAACGCGTGTTAGTTCAATCTCACCTAGATAGATGCGACGCCTGCCGAAGAGAAATGGCCGCTTTAGCAACGATACAAGACCACACCCGACGGTTCCTACAAGTGAAGGCAGCCCGGGCCATCCCTTCACCGCAAGCTTGGAACCGTCTGGAGGCAAGGTTGGCGAGGGAAGCGCGCCCCTCATCGCCGAAGCCTGCGGTGTGGCTGCGACGCCTGTGGCCGGGTGTCGCTCATCTCAACAAAACAGTTACAGGAGGTACTATCATGAAGAAAGGTTTCGCTCTGGGGGCAATTGCCATCTTGCTCATCGCTCTCAGCACCATGGCCTTTGTCCCCTCCGCCGGGGCTCAGGTGAAAGAACTTCTCCGTTGGTTCCGTTTCGGGAACCTTACAGGAGGAGAAGTGTCTGTTCCAGGTTCGGCAGAATTCACGCCGTTGGAACCGACCTACCTGCCTGCCGGTTTTCAGAGCATGGCCGTAGGGCTGAACCGTGAAGGAGCGGCCTTGAGCTATTGGAACAGCGCTACCGACCAGATCCTCCTCATTGATCAGATACGGCTATCCGCCCTTAACGACAAGTCTCTGCCTTCCGGCACGAGCGTGACCGTCAACGGACAGCCGGCGGTGCTGGTCACCGGCCTGAAGGGAAGCGTGACCTTCGTCCGGCTTCCACCGACCCCCTCTGCGCCGGTTCCAACGCCCACAGGTTCGGACCAGGTTGTGCCTCTGGATCCGCTTATCGCATCCACCGAGATTGTCTCCTACACAGATGGAAAAGAACTGATCTGGCAGATCGGCGATGTCCGCATCAAGCTGACCTCCAATTTGCCTGTGGGGGAGATGCTCAAAGTCGCCGAGTCGCTCGCGCCGGCAAAGGCTATGAAATGAGCCTCTGGTCGTCCACGAGGCGTCGTAGCGAAACAACCGTTGTAGGGGCGTGATGTATCACGCCCCTATTTGTATCATCCGGAACGATGACGGTAATCCCATAATGAAATGACGCCGCGTTGCGAGGTGCTTTTTAGAAATCAGATGAGTTTCCGCAGCACCTGATGGTTCCCCCCATCTTTCCTCCTAAACGATCTTGTCCAGAAGTAATAGAGGGACTATTGATTGGTGCCAGTTGTGCCGATATATATAGAGAAGTACTTGCACGAGGACAAGCCGAGAAGCATAGGGTTGGCTTGGATCATAACAGGGGAGGGTGTTGGCAAGATGAAAACGTTGCACGGCATTATATGCCTCATAATCGGCCATGCTCCAGATAAGAACGACATCTGGTTTGAATGGGCAGACGCAAGGGACGTTTTCTGCGTGTATCCCTACCAGCAGAGACTACATCGCTGCCGACGTTGCCGTCGTTATGTAAGATGCGCGCCGTGGCGGCTCCAACCGGCCGTGGCAAGGGCCACGTCGCTGCAACTTATCAGTCGCTGAGGCTGGATGCCCGACCGAGCATCTGCCTCTTACCATCCCATGTTGCACGCCCTTCTGCCCTGCTTCGTTCTCTGGCCAACGCGGCCTCGGAGATCGGCAGGAAGCCCGGTCTCCTGGTGAGATGGATCGCATGGGCGACGTAGCCGACGACCTGTTGGAGGGCCTCGTATTCCCGGCGAGAGTATTGCCTGTGATCATGGCAAGGTCCCAGCAATAAAAGGCCATACCGTTGGCCGCCCCACTCTATAGGAACCGAGATCCAGGCCTCACCGCTCCAATGGCCGAAAGTGTGAATGGTTCTTAGCCGGCCATTTTCGGCAAGACTTAACGCCCCAGAACGCGCTCCTACGCTCCGCACGGCTTCCTCTAGTAACCGCGCTGCCAGTTGCTCGGCCTCATGCATTTGGATAAAAGAGCGAACCTGTTCGCCAAATCGGCGCAAATCGCGGGTGGTATCCGGCAACTCCTTGAACCGCACATCAAAAAACACCTGCACGCGCGTCTTGATGGGTGTGAACACAGAGACTATGATGAGGGTCGTGAGGACAATGGCAGCATCGCTCTTCTCACCGGTCAGGGCGATAAATGCCTTCTGGGTAACATTGATCGCGACGGTAAAAACGCCCGCCAGGATAGCGGTGAGCGTGCCATAGGCGATGGTGCGGTTGACAATGAAATCTATCTCCAACATCCGATAGCGAAGGATGGCAACGGCAACGGCGATCGGAAAGATGAACAGAACCGGCAGAAACAGAACGGTGTTGAACGCCGCCTGAATGCCAAACAGAGGCGCCACCAACCATGAGCCGACCGGAATGAACGCTACGGTGCTCCCCAACAAGACCAGACGAGCCTGTTGCCTCACCACTGCCGATTCAGCGGTTCGTGCCCGATAGAACATCGTGCTCAGGAACATGGCACAGCCGAGGGCCGCATAGCGATAACTGGCCCCACGCGCCATCAAAAAAGCCCACGGATCTGCCGCGTTGTACACGGCCAGCAGATTCCAGGCTATGAGCCCCATTCCGATGAGGTAAGGGATGCCGAGGATCCAGGCACGATGCTCCACCGGTTTCCACTCCTCCGGGAAACGCAGAGCCATGCTGATCAACGCGCCGCCTAATTGGGCAACCGCTGCCAGCCAAAACAGCGTGCCAACGTGCGTCGTCAACACATCAAAAAGGAGAACGCAAACGACGGTGGTACAGGCGCAAAAAAAGGCAAGTGCCCGACCCGGGCGCGTCATTCCCCTGACCCGATAGATCCACACCCCGACCGCCAGGTAGGCCAGACCTACAAGATACGGTAACCAGAACAGCTGCACCATATCTTCGGCAGGAAATTCCTTTAGCACGATGCTGCGATGCAGGCGCGCCGTCCCGTCGGGCAAGTCCGCGAACACGGAGATCTCCTCGCCCACCGCATGACCGGAGAGCGCGGCCCGGTATTCGGCGGTCGTTTTCACCGGTGTCCCGGCAATGCGAGTCACATGTTCAGGAGACTGCAGGCCCGCCAACCTCCCACTCCATCCTTCGCCTATTCTGTCGTTCACCACAAGCGTCTGCTCAACCAGGAAACCCGGGAAGGGGATTTTACTCCAGGAGATAGCAAGGATCGGCGCGGCAAGGGTGAAGAGAAATGCTACGGCAAACACTATCAACGTGATGATGTGGCTTATCCGTTCCAGAACATCTGTCTTCTGTGGTACCGGGGTTTCCATGACTCTCGCTCCCTTTCCGCTATATCCGAACCGCCACGAGCCAAAGCCCGAAGGTGGGTTCCTTCAGGTCCGCCGGCTCCAAGCGACAGCAACGCTTAATCTTGTTCCATTTGGCGATCACTCGCGTTGCGTTGCAGAACAATCAACGTAACATCGTCCTCGTACGCCAACTTTCCACCCGTGAATTCCCTTACTTCCGATAGCACGGCCTGCGTAACCTGCTGCGCATTTCCCCTGTGATCCCTCAAGATGGATTTGAGGCGAGCCAAGCCAAACACCTCTCCTTGTGCGTTGCGGACCTTGGCCAACCCATCGCTATAGAAGATCACACGTTCACCGGGTTGAATGATCGTCTCGCTCTGTTCGTACTCTATCTCAAACCGCGAACCCAGCGGCAGCCCCGCAGCCGACAACTCAGTTACGTCACCGCCACGGCAGGAGTAAGGCGCGCTATAGCCGGCATTGGCGAACTCTAGCCGTCCGCTCGCCGGATCAAGGATAGCGTACAGACAGGCGAAAGATACGCTCGGCTGTAACTCAGGGTAGATCACTTTGTTGCCGCAGGTGAGAGCATCCGCAGGCGCTATTGAATGTAAAGCAAAACCTCGTAGCGCTGCCCGTATCGTCGCCATCGCATGAACAGCTGCCGACCCTCCGAAGGTTACTTCTCCTAAGGTCAACATCAGGCAACCATCGGGCAGGATCAGAAAATCGTAGAAATCTCCGCCGGTTGCGCCAGCCGGTTGATGACAGGCCGCCAGATTCCATCCCGCCAACATCGGCGTCTGTTCGGGCAAAAGCAAGCGCCGGAACGAGCCTGCCGCGCGTATCTCTTCCTCTCCTTCCCTGCCTGCAAGGGTAGCGACGGCCCGGCGGCGTATTGCCAAGACCACGCTCACCACAGGAAGTATTATGCCCAGGGCCATCAGAAGCAACAAAATCCTGGCGTAAGGTTGCGTGGTGCTGGTCAGTGCTGCCCAATCCTCCTCTATCACCAAAGTCCAGGTTGTTCCCGGCACAGGCGCGTAAGCCGCAAGGATATCGTGGCCGGCAGCATCGCGCGTGCGCATGGCCCCGCTACGACCGCGCAACGCGGCACCGGAGAGGCCGGGGATATTGAATGCCTGGCCGATTTCTTGATAACTCGAATCATAGAGGATTCTGCCGGTGCCATCCAAAACGTAGGTGTTTCCGCTATGGCCGAGCCGCAAACGGACGATGCTGGCATAGAAGGCGCTCGTCTGTGACTCGCCCAGGCGGAATATACCTGCCAGGACGCCGACGAATTCACCGTTGTCGCTGCGAACGGGGACACTGACAACTACCGACACCGAACCATCGGTTGGGCTGTTGATGATGTCGGAAAAGAAGGCACTGGTGGAAGTCACCTGCTGTCGGAAGAAATTGCTACCGGACCAATCGCTGCCATAGATGCCAAAGATTTCCGGTTCGGCGCCCCGTACTTTGCCAAAGTTATCAAGAAGCACGACGCCGCCATCAAATACCACCAACCGGCGACGCGCCTCGCCGAGGGCCGTCCGCTGGTTCACAAGATAGCCCTCGTAGATGTCTTTCTTGCGAGCCAGCGTCCATAGTTCATCGGAGAATTTAGAGAGTTCGGTGGAGAGGCGCGCTGCCGAGAGAAAGGCCACCTGCCGGTCACGCTCTATGACCAGTGCCACCGACGCCTGCTGGTAGGATATGTAGGCGACAACAGCCGCTGCGGCCATGATGCCCAACGTCAAGAGTGTCAGCCATGGCAGGAAATCGCCGCGCCGCCCTCTCCAGTTGATTTTATGCCCCATCGCCCTTCCTCAAATAATCAGGCCGTTTTCCGCTGTGCCTGTTCAACCTGATGGGAGATGTCCCTCATGTGTTCCACGGGCAACTGTCCGAGGGTGAAGATCTGCTGCCAGGCCGCTCGCGTCAGCCGCCAGGCCTCCTCGTGGTTGGCAAAGATTTCGGCGGTCACAGAATATCCCTGGATGTGACCCTCGGCGAAAGCAGCGATATCCACCTCTTTGGCTTTGTCCGGATACTCTTTACGAATAAGGTCAACCCACTCGTCCACAAGGGACGCACGCGCCGGCTGAAGGAGATGCGTGCGAGCCATAGCGCGACCGTAGTCCTGGCCGATGAGGAATTTGAGGAGCTCCCACGCTGCTTCCGGATACCTGGTACCAGCGTAGATGCCGAAGCCATCGGTTGTTGCTAGGGTCACTTTGCGCACCGGGCCAGCCGGAAAAGGAGCGACACCAACCCGGAAAGAGGCGGCCTCCAGAATATCCTTGAGGGCCCAGGAGCCGTCTTCAACCATGGCGAGCCGCTGCTGGGCGAAGGCTTGCCGCGTCTCCAGGTTGTTGACATCCAGAAAATTCGCCATGACATGGTCCGACCACATGCGCTCACGAACCCATCTCATGGCAGCCAACGCCTCCGGTTCTGCCATGAGACTACGCGTGGGGTTTTGCGGATCTACGAAATGACCGCCCCAACCGTTCACGTGCACCTGGATGCGCTCCCAGGCGATGTCCACCATGCTTCCCCACAAATCTATCTTCCCGTCACGATCACGATCCGCCGTGAGGCGTTTCATCGCCTCCAGATAATCGTCATGGTCCCAACCGCTGTCCGGATAGTCCACGTCATATTGATCAAACAGGTCCTTATTGTAATAGAGGGCCAGAGCGCCGTGGTACTTAGGCAGCGCGAACTGTCGTCCATCGCGCGTGAAAAATGCCCGGTATTGCGCCACATCCCAATCGTTAATCACCGAACGATCAAGATCGGCTTCCACGTAAGGGCGCAGATCAAGGAGGTAGCCTTTCTGCGCCCAGACCGGCAGAAAATCGCAGCAACCGGCGAGAACGTCCGGTGCGGTGCCAGCCTCAAAGTCCGAGAGCATCTTCTCTTCTATGTTATCCGGATCGGGTGTATAGAAAACGTGGATGTTAGGGTGGGAAGCATGGAACATCTCCAGCATCTGCTGGGCCATGCCGGGGAACCACTCGGTGCGCCAATCCTGATAGACCAGTTGCACCGTGTCGCTACCATGAGGGCCACGGCCGCGTCGGTTGGAGACACAGCCAGCCAGCGCAATCGCGGCTGCTGTGCTCCCTACTGTCCCCAGGAAGGCACGACGAGAAATGGCGGGCCATCCCTTTGGGCTCTTCTCAGAGCGATGTTCCTTAAGGCCAATGGCCGATGCTTGAACCGATTGGCTTTGAACATCTTTGTTCATTTGTCTCCTTAAGTTCTACCTGTTGGCAGAGCGGCTGAGAGATGATTGGCGTCGGTGGAGGGCAGGATAGCGCTGCCATCCTTCTGCAGCGCGGGCACATCATACAAGAATTACAAGAATGAGTCAAATAAGGCACAGAAAGCAAAAACCCTGAAGGTCTCGGGGCCCTCAGGGTTTTTGCAGGGGGGCGGAGCCGACTGGTAAGCAAGGTTCCCTTAAAGGAGCCTTACGATGTCTCAGCGCACGCGCTCTTTTTCCAGGTCAAATTTCCAATAGCCCGGTCCGTTGGTAAAATATTCCCTGTTCTTGGCGATGTCGTCCTGGTATTCCGCAGGCACATCCTCCTCAGGGAATATCGCCTCCGGCGGGCAGACCGGAACGCACGCCCCACAATCAATGCAGGTGTCGGGGTCAATATAAAAGTACGGCCAGTCCTGATTCCCCGTCGGCCCTGGGACGATGCATTCAACAGGACAGACCTCTACACAGTCCCCCTTGCGAGTGCATAGCGCTGTGATGACGTGGGTCATTGTTCCCCCTTCGTTGATTGGAGTCGGGCGAGCCCAACGCGCGCCCACGACTCCGATTGTAGCACCAATCGGCAGAAGTGCCAAAAAGTCTCAGCACTCGCTAAAGCCGCAGGAATAACACTTGCGGCAGCCTTCCTCATTGACAAGGGTCGCCTGGCCGCACTCCGGGCACAGGTCGGCCTTGGGCGTATTCAGCGGAAACGCCAACTGCTCCGCAGATACCGCCTTGGGTGTAGCCGGCATGGACCCCAGATGCTCGGCCAACGCCTGCGCGATGCCGTCGGGGAGCGAGCGTACGCGGTTCGGCCCGAAGCCTGTGGACCTGCCCCCGCCGATCCCTGCCAACTGGTCGCAGATCTCTTCCAATCGCGCCCGCGGCGTCAGGGTAGAAGGGAGACGCAGGATGAGGGAAATGAGCCTTCCAAACGCTTCGGCCACCGAGGCCGTGTCGGAGCCGGCTTTGCCCACCGTGATGAAAACCTCAAAAGGCTGATTGTCGCCGTTGGCGTTCACGGTGATGAAGGCCGTACCTAAAGGCGTTGGTTGCCGGTACGTGACCCCATGCAACACCCTGGGCCGTGGCTTCACGATGCTGTGCAGCGATTCACCGGCCGATGGCTCCGACTGGGTAGAGGACGGAGCCACCACGGCCGGCTTGTCGCCCTGTTTCGCCTCGGCTGTCTTGCGAGTTTCCAGCACCACCTGCTCTCGCGAGCCGGTGACATACACCGTCAGACCCTTGCAACCCAGTTTCCACGCCTGCATGTAGGCGGTCTTGACATCTTCTACCGTCGCATCTTCGGGAAAGTTACAGGTTTTACTGATGCTGTTATCTACAAACGCCTGGATGGCAGCCTGCATAAGGACATGCTCTTCGGCGGTGATGTCCTGAGAGACAACGTAGGTGTGGCGGATCCAATCGGGCAACTCCATGATGCCCTGGCAGGAACCGACGCGCCCCACCTCGTCCACGATACGCTGGCGCGTGGGTTCGTCCAACCCTGCTTTCTTCAGGGCCATCTCAAAGAGAGGACTGGCATAGGCAAGCCGGACGTTCTTATCCCCATCCTTGAAATTGCGGAAATAGGCCAAGGCGAAGACCGGCTCGCAGCCATAGCCCTCGCAGCCGGCGACGGTGGCAATGGTTCCCGTGGGGGCAACGGTCGTCTGCGCTGCATTGCGGATGCCGTGACGCTTGATGCCGTCCACTATCTTATCCCAATTCAGATGCGGGCGACCCCAATCGCGGGAGTAGGGCCGCAACGGTTTGGGGGGCGACCATTTTAGATTGTTCGGGTCATAAATGCTTCCTTCTATCGCAGGGAAAGGCCCGCGCTGCTCCGCCAGTTTGATGCTGGTCTTCATGCAGTGGTAGCGAACGAATTCCATGATCTGCGCGGCAAACTCCTGACCTTCCTCCGATCCGTAGCGGATGCCCAGATGATACATCATGTCGGCCAGGCCCATGATGCCCAGACCGATGCGCCGCGCGCGGTGAGCAGCCTCTTTCAATTGGGGGACTGCTGGCACATACGCGTTGGCCGATACCACATTATCCAGGAAGTGGGTAGAAAGTTCAACGCTCTCCTGCAATTTCTCCCAGTCCACCTTGCCATCCGGCGTGACATGCTGTGCCAAATTGATGGAGCCGAGGCAGCAATTTTCATAAGGCCCCAACCATTGCTCACCGCAGGGATTCGTCGCCTCCAACTCGTATAAGTGCGGCAACGGGTTACTGCGGTTAGCCGTGTCCAGAAAGAGAACACCCGGCTCGCCGTTGCGGTGAGCGTTACGGGCGATCTTATCAAACAGCGCGCGCGCTTTCACGGTGCGTACCGTCTGGCGGGTGCGCGGGTTGACAAGGGCGAAATCGGCATCTTCCTCCACCGCGCGCATGAAGGCGTCGGTCACGCCTACCGAGATATTGAAGTTGGTGATGGTTCCCTCTTCCGACTTGCACTCAATAAACTCCTCTATGTCGGGGTGATCCACCCGTAGGACGGCCATGTTGGCGCCACGCCTGGTGCCGCCTTGGGCGATCTCGCCAAACGCGGCATCGTACACCCGCAGAAAACCGACCGGGCCACTCGCCACGCCGACGCTGGAGAGGACGGCATCGCCCTTGGGGCGCAAGCGCGAAAAGGAGAAGCCGTTGCCACCGCCCGTTTGCTGGATGAGCGCGGCATTGCGCAAGGTGGAGAAGATGCCATCGGGGTGGCGTCCCATGTCGTCCGCAATGGGCAGGACAAAGCATGCGGCCAGCTGGCCCAAGGGCGTGCCTGCGCCGGTGAAGGTAGGAGAATTAGGCATGAAGCGCAGGTCGGTCAGGAGGTCGTAGAAGGCCTCTGCCGTTTCTTCCACGTTTCCTGCATATTCCCGGTCAGGCCCGGCCACATGGCTGGCAACACGCCAGAACATCTCCTCTATTGTTTCGGCAGGCTTACCGTCTAGCCCGCGGCGCAGGTAACGCTTGGTCAGGACGGTACGTGCGTTCTCGCTCAGCCGCACTTCTTTGTGGCGGCCATTATCCCGACCGTTATTATGCTCGGCAACCGGGGCGGTCGCGGCAGCGTTCTTACTATCAGCACGAGCGGACATAGCAAACTCCTTATTGGTTTAGATCATGGTGTACGGTTAAAGACAAAAGCCAGCGTACCTTTTACGATAGTGGCAGAACGGCCCCAGGCGACGGAGGCGATGGCATGGCCCCGTCGGGCTAGTGAACGAGGGAAGCAAGATTCAGCGATGTTCTACGATATGTGGCAGACGGGCGTGGCTGACATACTCATCCACGCGATGGTCGGGTGGCACGCCGCGGGTGCCGCAAGGACATCCCGGAAATGATGCGCCGATGAGGGGACGCGCCATGCTCGGAGGCGATGCAGACAGAAGCGATGCGTCTGGGTGAACCATCTCCGACACACACCTACCCCGTTCCTATCTTCCTTCTAATAGCCGATCAATTTCTGCCCGCACGGCGTGCAGGTCAGGCAGGGCAAGATAGACGATACCATAGCGAATGTAGGCGACCGGATCCAACTCCTTCAACCCTTCCAACACCAACTGCCCGATATATTCGCTTTTCACCTCGCTGCGCCCCAACGAGATCACCTTATCCTCAATCTGATCTACCAAACCCTCCAACCGTTCGGAGGGGATGGGCCGTTTGGCGCAGGCGATGCGGATGCCGTTTGCCAGTTTGTTCCGGTCCCATGGCTCTCGGCGACCATCGCTTTTGACCACCATCAGGGCATGGGCGACATGTTCATAGGTGGTGAAGCGCTGGCCGCAGTTCAGACATTCGCGCCGCCGGCGAATGCTGTCGGCCGCTTCACGGGTATCCACCACGCGCGTATCAGGATGGCCGCAATGGGGACATTTCATCGGCTGGCCTCATCTTCGGTTTGCTAAACTCTAAGGCGTTGAAGACCTTAACTTTTATCGCCCCCTCCACGCGTTGTGCTCAAGTTTACCATAACCACAACATCTAGGGGTGGCACAGGCCAGTATAGCACAAAAGGTCTGATAAATCAAGGGGTTTATGGAGATAGGCAAGAAATTTTAAGATTTCTTTAAAGGAGACATAACAGCGACCTCTCTTCCCCCCTCCTCTTCCCTATTGGGGGAGGAGGGGGGAGTGCGGCGAAGAGAGGTCGCAGGCGAACGCTTGCCTTAGAGGGATTGCATGGGGACCTTACTGTTGCTGGCCCGTGCCGCGCCCGGTACGCCGCAAGAATGCAGGCACCTCCAGATCATCCCGATCAAAGGTGCGCACCGGAAACTCAATGGTCTTGCCAGGAGCGGTTGTCGTAGGCGGTGTTGCAGGCTGAGCCGGTGTCACCACAGACAGTGCCGGCTGCTTTTGCTCCGACGGCTGCTGGAAACCGGTAGCGATGACCGTAATGCGCATCTCGTCGGCCATGTCCGGGTTGATGACCGCGCCGAAGATGATGTTGGCTTCCGGATGAGCATGGCGGCTGATGATTTCGGCAGCCTGGTTCACCTCAAACAGCGTCAAGTCGGGGCCACCGGTGACATTGAATAGGACGCCGCGCGCACCCTCAATGGTAACGTCCAGGAGCGAATTGGAGATGGCCTGGTTAGCTGCCTCTTCGGCTCTGTTCTCACCCCGGCCGCGGCCGATGGACATCAAAGCAGAGCCGCCCTCGGCCATCACCTTGCGAACATCATTAAAGTCCACGTTGATAAGTCCGGGTACCGTGATGATCTCCGATATGCCCTGGATGCCCTGGCGCAGCACGTCGTCCGCCACGCGGAAGGCAGCCTGGATAGAGGCCTTCTTGTCCACGATCTGTAAGAGGCGGTCGTTGGGTATGACGATGAGGGTATCCACGTTCTCGCGCAGTTTCTTGAGCCCCTCCTCGGCTACCTGGCGGCGGCGCGCGCCCTCAAAGGTGAAGGGGCGGGTGACAACGCCCACGGTGAGCGCGCCTGCCTCGCGCCCCACGCGCGCGATCACGGGTGCCGCGCCGGTGCCGGTGCCACCGCCCATGCCACAGGTGATGAACACCATGTCGGCTCCTTTGACCAGTTCCCGTATCTCCTCGACCGATTCCTCGGCGGCTTTCTCGCCCGTGATAGGGTCTCCGCCGGAACCGAGACCTTTGGTCAGCTTGTCGCCGATGCGCACCCGCCGGGGAGCCTGAGACAACATCAGGGCCTGGGCGTCGGTGTTGATGGCAACGAACTCAACGCCCTGAATACCCTCTTCTATCATGCGATTGACCGCATTTTGCCCTCCGCCGCCTACGCCTAACACCTTGATTTGGGCCAGGTTCTCAATGTAAGAGGTTTGCTGCGTTTTGGTGGTTGTGCCTCGTCCCATGCCATCGCTCCTTTCTGGAGTTTCCGTAGCGTTCGCCCGCTTGCCCGATGCCGGGGATTGGGCTTCGGGAGACGAGCGCTGCAAGCCGGCGAGCGGTTCGACGGCTTTGCTAAAAATCCGTTCTACGTACTCGTGCGGTCTCTCCACCGCGTCCGGGGTTATTTCGTCCTGTTTGCTGGGTTCTGTCACGGTGACTCACTCCGGTAAGAGATTATGAAGCCATTGCACGATGCGGTCCAGCAACGGTGGCGTCGGCGGATGCGCTCTTTCGGCGGTCAAAGACCTGCTCAAACGCAATGCCCAAAGAAGCAGACCGATGGTGGTCGCGTAGGCTGGCTGGCGCATCTCCTCGCTAAGGCCGGCAAGCCCGTTCGGCGCCCCGACCCGCACCGGCAGTTGAAGTATCTCACGGCCTAGTTGGCGGAAGCCCGCCATCTGGGCCACCCCCCCCGTCAAAACCACTCCAGCCGGTAGCAATCCGTCATAACCCGATCTTTTCACCTCCTTCAATATCAGTTCTAATACCTCCTCAGCGCGTGCCCGCAGAACGTCGGCCACGTAAAAGCGCGGGACGGGCTGTAATCCATTTTCGCCGAAGACGGAGACCGGAATACGGTCGTCGGGCGGCACCTGGGTTGGCAGGACATGACCATAGCGGACCTTCACGGCCTCCGCAGTGGGAATGGGCGCGCGGAGCGCGACGGCAAGATCGCGCGTGAAGTGGTCGCCACCGACGTCCAATATGCGCGTGTGCCATAGCGTGCCGTCCAGGAAGATCGCGAGGTCGGTCGTGCCCGCGCCGATGTCGGCCACAGCGACACCCAGTTGGCGTTCGGCCTGGGTCAGTACTGCTTCGCCGGAAGCCAGCGGTTCCAACACCAGGTCTTCTATCTGGACGCCATGGGCTTGGACACACTCCACCAGGTTGCTGACAGCGGTCTGCGCCCCTGTGATGACGATGGCGTCCGTCTCCAACCGATAGCCGCGCATACCCAACGGATCGTGGATGTTCTTCTGGCCGTCTAAGGTGAAGGTGCGGGGCAGGACGTGAATGACGACCCGGTTAGCAGGGACTGCCACGTTGGCCCGCGCGTTCTCCAGCACATGATCCACATCATCCTGGGTGACGCCTCGTAAGGGACGGGCAACGGTGATCTGCCCCCGGCCAAGGAGGGTCTCAATATGGCTCCCGGCAATTCCTACATAAGCGCGATCAATTTGTACGGCGGCGCGTCGTTCAACTTCGCTGATCGCCTCGCCGATAGCAGCCGACGCCTGCTGCATGTTATCCACCAGGCCTTTGCTGAACCCGCGCGAGGGAACCTGACCGGAAGCGATGATGCGCAGGTCATTGGGGCCGCGTAATTCGGCCACCAGCGCACAAATCTTGCTGGTGCCGACGTCCACGGCGGCGATCAATTCGGTGGCCTGACGGTTTTGCCTGGTCAGGTTCATAAGAGACAGCCTTTGCTAAAGATGTCGCCACGGCTTCGGTGGCACACAACCCTAGCGATAATACGGCCTGCCTTGATAGCGCAGGTCTATCAACTTTGCCTGTACTTTATCGGCAGCCAGCCTCTGACGCAACGCGTTCAACAGAGCGACTTTCTGCTGCATATCAACTTCGTCGCCCATATAAACTTCGGTGCCGCCCGGTAACTCAAAATGCAATCCCAGGCTTGCGGAATACCGAAAAACTTTCACCTCTGGCAAGAGGCGATGTATCTCCAATAAACCCGCAACGATGGCCGGGCGCAGATGCCTCTCGTCCAACGCGGCCTGCCCTGCAGGGTCCGATAGAGTCACAAGCCCACCGCCCCCGTCCAGTCGTGGCAGCACGACCCCTTCATGATCCACCCAGGCAACCGTACCGTTCACGTCCCAAGCCAGTTGTGGTTCCCGTTCCACCAGGTCAACGTGGACTCGATTGGGTAAGCCTACCTGCACCCGCGCCAACCTGACGTAGGGATGCGCCATCAGCGTGGCGGCAACCTGCCGGGGCCGCACCCAGAAGATGTTGTACCCCGCGATGCCGCTGTGCTCAAACACCTCGCCTTCCGAAAGAACGTGGTTACCTGTGACCTGGATAGAATAGACGTAGAAAAGATCGTTTGACAGCAGTTGGCCGATGCCAAAGGCGATGACACCTGCCAGGACCAGAGCCAGGATGCGGCTGGCCGAGAAGTGCAAGGCCGGGCGTGGCCGCACCAATGGATGCTGCACCGGTATCTCGTCGCGATAGCGTCGCTGGCGGCGCACCGCCGGCTCACGCCAGGAAGAGCGCTGAGAAGTTCTACGGCGACGAGTGGCTGCAGACGAGTAGGCTGGCATGAGTCGTTCTAATGCCCTTCCTTTGGTTTGAGCGCCTGCCCCAAATAGGTTGTGGCCGAGCGGGCCCGGTCGGCGTGGCGCTCCAATGCCAGCATGATCAGACGGTCAATGAGTTCAGAATACGAGATGCCGCTTGCCTCCCACAACTTGGGATACATGGAGATAGCGGTAAAACCGGGAATCGTGTTGACCTCGTTCAAATAAAGTTCGCCGTTGACGCCGTTGAGCAGGAAATCTACCCGCGCCATACCCGCGCCGTCTATGGCTTTGAATGCGGCGATGGCAAGTTCTTGCACCCGCGCGGCCAGGGCAGGTGATAGCGGCGCAGGGATCAGGAGTTTGGATGCATCGTCTAAATACTTCGCCGCATAGTCGTAGAACTCGCGGCTCGGCACGATCTCGCCGGGGACGGAAGCGATGGGGTCGTCATTGCCCAAGACGCTGCACTCAATCTCCCGCGCGTGAGGCACACCTTCCTCAACGATGATCTTGCGGTCGTAGCGGGCGGCCTCCGCCAGGCCTGCTGCCAATTCGGCGCGATCGTGGGCTTTCGTCACCCCCACGCTGGAGCCGAGGCAGGCAGGCTTGACGAAGCAGGGATAGGCGAAAGTCGCCTCCGCTTCGCGCATGACGCGTTCCGGGTCGGCCTCCCACGCTTTACGCAGGATGACCCGATGGCGCACGATGGGCAGATCGTGGGCTTTGAAGATGTCCTTCATCGCGGCCTTGTCCATGCCGATAGCAGAAGCCATAACGCCGGCCCCCACATAGGGGATGTCGGCCAGTTCCAGGAGCCCTTGCACCGTGCCATCTTCGCCAAAGGGGCCATGCAGCACGGGAAAAGCGACATCCAACGAAGCCAAGATCGTCGGTCGCCCGCCGTCGGCATGCTCGTCTCGCGGGGCAGGATTTTGCAGGCTGCCTACCATCGTCAGGCCGACGTTGCTCACAGGCACCAGTTCGCGTGGGTGTAGCGCCCGTGTTGCGATTTCCTCAGGTTGCGTCCCCTCTCTGACCGCCTGCTCCAACACTTGCAGCGATTCACCACCGAGGAGCCAGCGCCCTTCTTTGGTGATGCCGATGGGCACGGGTTCGTATTTGGCCTTGTCCATCGCGGCCATGACGGAGCGCGCCGAAGCCAACGAGACCTCGTGCTCGCCGGATCGCCCACCAAAGATGACTCCCACGCGCAACCGTTTGTTCATATATAACCCTGCCAGCGTCCCACCCGCAGAATCTCCAACTCCAGGTCGACGCTGAAACGCCGTCGCACCACCTCGCGCGCCAGTCCTATCAGGCTCCACACATCCGCTGCCGTCGCGCCACCCAGGTTCACGATGAAGTTAGCGTGAACGGGCGAAATCTGCGCTTGGCCGATGCGGTGGCCCTTCAGCCCTGCCGCCTCAATGAGCCGCCCCGCATAATCGCCTGTTGGATTCTTAAAGATTGAGCCAACGCTCGCCTCCGTGGGCTGCGTGGCCCGCCGCTGCGCCAGAAACCTTTCGGCCCTGGCTTCCAATTCAGCCACCGGCTCAGGCTTTAGATGAAACTCCGCTCCCAACACGATGTACGCTTCAGCGCTCCGTTGCCCCTTCAGACGGCTGTACCGATAGGAGTAGTTTAGCCACGCAACCGGATGGCGCTCTATTGCGCCGTCGGGAGCCAGCAGGATGGTCGTCTCCAGGCTATCGGCCACGCAGCCGCCGTGGGCACCGGCGTTGCCGATCACCGCGCCGCCCACCGTGCCGGGGACGCTCACCGCCCACTCTAACCCGCCCAATCCGGCGCGGATGGCCGTGCGGGCCAATCCCGCCAATGACGCGCCCGCCTCGGCATACACCGCGCCGTCGGGCCGCACCTCCACCTTGCGGCAGCGTATCGCGATGACCAGCCCCTCTATCCCTGCATCGGCTACCAGGATGTTGCTGCCGCCGCCCAGGATGAAGAACGGTATGCCATGCTTCCTCGCCAGCCTTGCCGCCTGCGCCAGTTCGTCGGACGTCTCAACGGCCAGGAACCATTCCGCCGGGCCACCGATGCGAAAAGTGGTATGGCGGGCAAGTGGCTCGTCGGCGAGAAGCCGATCGCCGAAGGTGCGGCGGGCCTCGGTGGCGAAAGCGGTCAGAAGAACGGCGGTGTTCAATCTAACATCTCAACCGAGAGCAAGCCCCGGCAACCAGCAATATCGCATAAATCGTCAGCACAGATGCGGCTCCTTTTCGCGCAATCCCGCCAGCACCCTCTCACCTACCAGATACCCATCCCCCGCGCCGAGGGTGATGAGGACGTCGCCCGCGCGCAGGTGTTGTAGTAGGTAACCGGCTGCGGCATCCAGACTGCCGATGTAGCGGGCGTCGGGATGGCGCATGCGCTCTACGATGTGCGCACTCGTGATGCCCAGGTCATCCCGCTCACGGGCCGGAAAGATGTCGGTGATGATAACGTGATCTGCGTCGTTGAAGGCTGCCGCGAAGTCGGCCAGCAGTGCCCGGGTGCGGCTGAAGGTATGGGGCTGAAAAACGGCCCAAACCGTCCGTCCAAGGAAACGCTGTCGGACCGCTGCCAGCGTGGCCCGCACCTCGGTCGGATGGTGGCCGTAATCGTCCAACACCATTATACCACCGGCCTCGCCTTTTGCCTCAAACCGCCTTGTAGCCCCTCGGAAAGACCCCAACATGCGGGCTGCCTGTTCCGGTTCCACCCCTACCTGTGCTACTGCTGCCAGCGCGCCTAGCGCGTTCAAGACATTGTGTTTTCCGGCGAGAGACAGGCTCACCTGAGCGACATGTCTCCCTTTGCGGAGCACGGCGAAATCGTGGCCGCCGCGCGCGTTGGGCGTTATGTCCAGTGCTTGCCAGTCTGCGCCAGGCCCCAGGCCGTAGCCTTCCCAAAGTCCCTCGGTTCTCGCGAGGGTTCGGTTGGCCCCCCCCCTCCCCTCCCCCGCTACGCGGGGGAGGGTTAGGGTGGGGGCCGCAGTCGCTATCTTTCGCACCTCCCGCACGCCCTCATCGTCCATGCAGCCGATGATCTGCCCCCCTGCCGGTACACGCGCCACAAACTGGGCGAAAGCCTCCCGAAATGCCTCCGGTGTCGGATAGCAATCGGGATGGTCCCATTCTATGTTGGTCACCACCGCGATGGTGGGCTGTAATCCCAGAAACATCCGGTCGTACTCATCGGCCTCAACAACGAAGGCCGGCCCCTGCCCGGCACGGGCGTTGGTCCCCAAATCGGGGATCGTGCTGCCGATGATGAAGGTCGGGTCGTGCCCTGCCTGTGTCAGTATCCAGGCAATCATGCCGGTCGTTGTTGTCTTGCCGTGGGTTCCGGCCACCGCGATGCCGGTACGTCCTGCCATCAATCGGCCCAACAGTTCGTCGCGCTTGACGACGGGGATGCCCCTTGCCTGTGCTGCCAGACGCTCCGGCGCATCTACCGGGATTGCCGAAGAGACGAGAAGCAGGTCAACCCCAACAAGGTGGGCCGCGTTGTGCCCCTGGTGCACCACAACGCCCCGTCGGGCCAGCGTCTCGGCCAGGGCCGAGGGGGCCCGATCGCAGCCCGATACGGTGTATCCCTCCTCTTGCAGCACCGTGGCAATGGCCGATAGGCCTGTGCCGCCGATGCCCATCAGATGGATATGAACCCTCTTACGCTCCGCGCGCGGCCCGTCCAAGAGCCGTTGCCATTCCCCCCTCATCGCCGAATCCTCAGAAGCACCATCAGGGCGATGAGCGCGGTCAACGCGCCAGGCCCCAGAACATTGGGCGGCAGGTAGGGAAGGATAGCCTGGGCCAGCGGGCTCAACGGTGGCCGAAACAGGCTCCCCACCGGATATTTATAATAGTCCAAGTAGTACCAGAGCGTTCCGGCAACCAGATAGCCGTTGATGAGGCCTAATGCCAGGCTAAGGACGGCCCCTTCCAGCCCCTGGGCACTTCGCCCCTCAAAGGCCAGCGTCTCGCCCTGGTAGGCAGCGAATATAATGACGATGAAGGTCCCTTGCAGCAAAAGCATGTTGAGCAAGCTCAGATTCTTCGGCTCATCCTTCATGCCGACGATAGAGGCCACGCCTGGCGACACAACGCGCAGGGCCGCCTCACCGAACTGGGTCAGCACAAACATGGCGACCAGGATCACCAAGGTTGTGCCCATCTCTTTAGCGTACCCTCTCACCATGCCCACGATGGCGAAGAAGATGAGCACGATTCCCCAGATAAGTTCAATGGGCCCCACAAGCTTACCCCTGCTTGCCTTTACTCTGCTGCACCGACCGCGCGGCCAGCAAGATCACGACCACGATGACGATCAGGATGAGGGCCGCGGAATTGCTCCTGGTCAGCATCGTCACCGGTGTACTGCCGACCAGGTCGGCGGCTTGATCGGTCGTGGCGCGCGCCAGGTCGGATGCCTCCGGCGCTTTGCCGCCCAGGATGGGCAATAGGTAACTCAACAACAAATATCCGTTGAGCGCGCCCAACAAGCCGCCGACCCACGATTTGACCGCCTTCCAGAACAATTGGCTGAGCCAATAGACCAGGCCGACGATGACCAGGAAGGCGATGACGAGGAACGCCTCCTGCGACGCCTTTGATATGAGAGGTGGCGACCTCTGGATACTCTGGAACACCGGCCCCGGATCGTTGGCTGCCAGGCCACCCGCCAAAGCGAACTGCACGGCCCGATGTAAGCCGTTGACATAGCGAACCAGATCACCGCCGAAGCGGGTGACGAGAAGACGCGCGCCAACAAGGGTGAAGGTCAGCACCGCCTCCAACTGCACACCGCGGCGATAGCCCCGGTAGCCGAAGACGGCCAGGATCACCAGCAGGACGACGAGGTTCTCTGTGCCGATCATGCTCAGCCAGCCAATCCGCTCTTCGTCAACGACAATAGTTCATCGGCGATGCGGTCGGCCGCGTCGGGTTTGGCCAGGGCGCGAGCGCGCTGACTCATCGCGGCCAATCTCTGCCGATCGGTCAGCAATTCCTGCAACAGTGGCAACAAATCGGTCGCCAGCTTCTCATCATCCAGACGGACGGCGCATCCCTGCGATACCAGGTAATCGGCATTGACCCGTTGGTAGCGCCAGGCATACGGGTAAGGGACCAGCACCGCCGGCAGCCCAAAGAGCGGAAACTCGCCCAGGGTAGATGCACCTGCTCGCGACACGGCTAAATCTGCTGCGGCCAGAGCCAGCCCCATCTCCTCGTGCAAATAGGTGTACAGGTGGTAGCGAGCCCGCAACGACTCGGGCAAAGCCTCGCACCGTGCCCGCGCCTCTTCGGCATCCAGCGTCCCGCTGATGTGCACCACCTGGCAAAGGGCCAGCAAGGGCTCCAGGATGGCCGCCAGCGCCCGGTTGAGGTTGCGCGCTCCACGGCTCCCCCCGAAGACCAGGAGCACCGGCGGCTGTGCATCCAATCCCAAAGCCCGGCGGGCCATCTCCCGATTGACACTTCGGAACTCCGGACGCACGGGATAGCCCGTAATAACCGTTTTGCCCGGCGGGAAGTAGATTTGCGACGCGGACGCGGTCACCGCGATCTTCTGTGCCAGGCGCGCCAACACCTTTACCGACAACGCAGGTTCAATATCCGGCAGATAAACCAGCGACGGAACCCGGCTGGCCCAGGCCGCCGCCGCCACAGGAACCCCCACATAGCCGCCCGTCAGCAGCAGCGCGTCGGGACGGAACCTTCGCACGATGCGCCAGGCCTGCCAGGTTCCCATAGCCAGCCTCGCGGCGTTGCGGGCTGCCGTCCAGGGAGCCAGCCCGTGCAGCCCGCCCGCAGCGATGGCGACGAAGGGAAGGCCGGCCCGCCGCACCAGGTCTTCCTCTATGCCGCCCGCGCTGCCGACGAAGAGAACATCCGGCCCTGCCTCACCGGGCGCGCCGCGGGGAGACGGTGTGCCGGTCAAGCGATGAAGGCTCTGTATCACGGCTATCGCCGGATAGACGTGCCCCCCGGTTCCACCGCCAGAGACCAGTAGGCGCATGATCCATGTCCTTCCGGTTGCCTGCGCGCGAGATATTTAGCAAGATGCCGACCCCTGCCAACGACGTCACCAGCGACGAGCCGCCAAAACTGATGAACGGCAGCGTCATGCCGGTCAGGGGTGCCGTGGCCGTGATGACCGCAATGTTGATGAATGCCTGGAACACCAGCCAACAAGTGATGCCGAAAGCCAGGATGCCGCCAAAGTGATCCTTATCGGGCGCGTTCATGGTGATGTGCAGACCACGATAGGCCAAGGTCAGGAAGAGACCAAGGACAAAGAGGGTGCCCAGCAACCCCAATTCGCTACCTAAGATGGCGAAGATGCTATCGCTCCAGGGAAGCGGTACTCCGCCCTCCCCTTTAATCTGGCTTTGGCCGATGCCCTGGCCGAGGAGCCCACCGCTGGCAAGAGCGACGATGACCTTCCGCACATGGTAACTGCCGCCGTTTAACGGGTCTTTAACCGTCGCCACGAAATCGTTCACCCGTTGCATCGCGTGAGACGATTGGCTGATGAAAAACGCCAACGCCGAACCGAGCAAGGCGGAGCCGAAGAAGAGTTGCTTGATCTCGGCCCCGGCAATGAAGAACATGGCAACGGCGATGACGACCAGCAGGGTTGCCGTGCCGAAATCGGGTTCCATGATGATGAGCCCGTCCACCATCGCCAGGATCACAGCATAGGGGATGAGCCCGCTGCCAACCTGCCGCAGGCGGTCTCCTTTGGAAGCCAACCATGCGGCATTGTAGATGACCAGAGCTAGCTTGGCCGCCTCGCTGGGCTGGATAGAACCCGACTGCAGCAACGACTGCGCCGCGCCGAACCTCGTCGCCTTCACCAGAAGCGGCGCGATCAGAAGAGCCAACGTCCCTAGCAGAATCACCACCGCAAGCCGCTGCCAGAGATGGTAATCTATCCGCATGAAAATTAGGAGCGTCGCGACGCCTATTGCCGTCCACATCAGTTGCCGGATGAAGAAATAAGTGCTCCGCTCAAAATAGCTGTAAGCGATGGGGAAGCTCGCGCTATAAACCATGATGAGCCCCAGCATCAGGAGAATGCCGACGACGATCAAAAGGGGTTGATCGTAGTCGCGAAAAGCCGCGGCAAGAAATTGAGCAAGGGAGCCTGGGCGCGTCTGGCTGCGCCGGCGCGGTTGCGCCGTCGGGCGCGCGGAAGAGCGAGAGGGGGCCCTTTCTGCTTTGTGCGACGACTCGGCCCCGGTGCCCCACCCCGGCTTGGGCGGTGCCAGCACCGCTGCCGTAGATTCCCTTCGCTTCTTACGGGCCATTGTGCCCTTCTTTTTATCCCGAAATTCTAGCATGATCCCTTGCAGACCTATTCAGGGAGCGAACGTGCCAGCATCTTGAATCGCTCACCCCGTTCGGCGAAGTCGCGAAAAGCGTCAAAACTCGTTCCCCCCGGCGACAGCAACACCACGTCGCCCGTCTGGGCCACATGGGCGGCTGCCTGCACCGCCTCTTCCAACGTTCCGCAGCGTAAAATCTCGGGCTTCCCGTTCGCGCTCTGTTCCATCATCGCCTGCTGGATCAAGCCCGCGGCCTCACCGAAAAGGATCAGATACCGCACGCGCTCGCGGGCGACCTGAGCAAACCTATCCCATGGCAGGTGCTTATCACGCCCTCCTGCCAACAACACGATGGGCTCCGTAAAAGATTCCAGCGCGGCTACCACGCGTTCCGGGGTGGTGGCGATAGAATCGTTGTACCAACGGACGCCGCGCCGCTCCCGCACGAACTCCAGACGATGCTCAACACCGGCGAAGGTACGGGCGACACGGGCGATGGCCGCCACCGGCGCGCCCGCCGCGCCCGCCAGGCAGGCCGCAGCCAGCAGATTCTGGATGTTGTGTATCCCCCGCAATCGCACCTCGCTGCGGCGGCAGATGACCTCGTCGCGGCCCCACAAGCGCAGCATCAACGTCTCGCCTCGCAGGAACGCGCCCGCAGAGACCTCGGTGGTGACGCTGAAAGCCAGGGTGGTGGCGGTGGTTCTCGTTGCCAGAATCTGTCGCGTCGCCGGATTATCGTATCCCAACACGGCCACGTCACCCGCCTTCTGGAAGCGCAGGATGTTCGTCTTGGCCGCGATGTAAGCCTCCATAGACGGATGGCGGTCCAGATGGTTCGGCGTGATGTTTAGAATGGCCGCGATGGGCGGGCTGCGATCAAATAGTTCCGTCTGAAAACTGGATAACTCCATCACAACCAGGTCGCCGCGCCGCACCTCGCCCAGGCGGTCAATCAAGGGTAAGCCGATATTCCCGCCCACCCAGGTGCGATACCCTGCGGCCTTCAGCATCTCGCCTACCAGCGTCGTTGTCGTGGTCTTGCCGCTGGAACCGGTGATGCCGATGATGGCGGCAGGGCAGCGTTCCAGTGTCAGCAGCGCATCGTTGCTCAACGGGATGCCGCGTCGCCGCGCTTCCTGCACAATGGGAATATCGGGCGAGACACCTCCGCTCAGGCAGAGAAGCTCACATCCCTCCAGGACTTCCATCGGATGCCCACCCAAGACGTAGCGGATGGGCAGGCCGGCGAGTTGGGCCATCGCCTCAGCCAATGCCTCGGCAGGCTTCACATCGGTCACGGTAACGAGCGCACCTACGCCGGTCAGGAAGCGGGCCAGCGCGATCCCTTGCCTCGCCAGCCCGATGACGGTGACACGCTTTCCACTCAAGCGATCCATTGGCAACGTGCTCATGACGCTCCGACGTCGTTCTGAGTAAGCGAAGGGTCTCCTTCGCCCAACAGATACAATCGCGAGTAGCCGGTATCCAGGCTCGGCTGGAAGCGGTCCGCCACATCCCAGGCCAAGTCGGCATCCACCGCGCCTGACCAGTGCGCGACTCGCAGGCCAAAGCCATCGTGGAATACCAGAGTCGCATCTGCCAGAGCGACCAACGGTTTCGGCTCAAAATCCAAGACGATGGCCTGAACCCAGGCCATGTCATCCGGAATCAGATCGGGCGAGCGTAACGTCTCTCCCGCGATCTCCAGTGCCCGGCGCGCGATCCTCAGCGCGGATTCTCTGTCTCCTCGCGCCAACGCCTCTTCTAGGGCGGTCTCCACGGGCCCTAAGGCGGCCAGAAGGCGACTCAGTTCGTCATTGCTGGCCGGGCGCAGGACGCTAACGTTGTTTCGCACAAATGCCCCTATCTGCCCCTCATATCAACGCCAGGGCAACGCCCAGCATCGCCGTCAAAACGCTCACCAGCCAGAAACGCTGTTGCACCTGCGTCTCCGACCACCCCAGAAGCTCAAAGTGATGGTGTAGAGGAGCCATCTTAAAAAGACGCTTGCCCTTAGAGACCTTGAAGTACGCCACCTGTAAGACGACCGATATTCCTTCGGCTACGAACATGAAACTCACTACGGGCAACAGAAGCCATTGGCCGGTCATCAACGCCACGACCGCCAGCGTCGCGCCCAAGGCCAGTGAACCCGTGTCGCCCATGAACAATTCTGCCGGATGCGCATTGTACCACAGGAAGGCCAGGATCGCGCCCACGATGGTGAAACAGAAGGCGACGAGCCACGATTGCCCTTGTAGAAAGGCGATAACGCCATAGGCGGTGAAACTGAGGGCGGCCATACTGCCGGCCAGCGCATCTAACCCGTCGGCCAGGTTCACCGCGTTGGAGAACCACACGATGATCAGGGTGGCGATAGGGATATACCATAGCCCGATCTCTATTTTCTCTTGTACGCCCGGCAGCGCGACGCTCCTGAGATCGAGCCGGAAATGGAGCGTCACGGCGGTCGCCAGCGCGAACAGGAATTGCCACGCGAATTTGAATCGCGCCAGCAAGCCTTGTCCGTTGTTTTGGCCCGGCTTCCGCCGTACCCCTCGCAGGTCATCCACCGCGCCCAACGTGCCAAACATGATGAGAACACCCAGCGGCACAAGGATGGAGCGCCCGATCAGGTTGAAGCCGAGCAGATTGCCGATATTGAGCGCGATTGTGATGACGATGATCGGTATCAGGATCATCAACCCGCCCATAGTAGGCGTGCCGGTCTTTACCTGGTGCGTGCTCGGCCCCTCAACGCGAATCTGCTTGCCGATGCGGTTGCGCTTCAATAGATTTATCAACGGGCGGCCCCAAATGACCGCCAGCAGAAAAGCAATCGTTCCTAAAGTCAAAGGATAGGCCATGATTGTCCGTCGTTTACTCGGCAGTTCTGCGGCTGAACGCGGCAACGATGGCTTCCATGCCCTGAGCCCGCGAGCCCTTGACCAGGATGATGTCGCCTGGGTTCACGATCTCGCTCAAATATCTCAGGGCCATGTCGTTGTTCTCGGCCACAAAAACATCTTCTTTCTTCATGCCGCCGGATATGGCAGCCTCGGCGAGCCAGCGAGCGCGAGGGCCGACGGCCACCAGTTTGTGCACGACATCCGCGGCACGCAGGCCCACCAGTTGATGGCCCTCTCGCTCATATTCGCCCAATTCCAGCATATCGCCCAGGACGGCGATACGCCGTCCATCCAGATCGGCCAACAGGTTCAACGCGGCGATGCTGGAGGCAGGGCTGGCGTTGTAGGTATCGTCCAGTAGCGTCGTCCCGTGGATGCCGGGGACCGCAATGAGGCGTAACTGCGCGCCTACATTTTGCAGGCCCGCCACGATCTCCTCCCACGACAGCCCCTCCACCAGGCCGGCTGCGGCGGCACGCAGCGCGGTGTGGACGCTGTGACGTCCGAGAAGAGGCACCTTCACCTGCAACGCCTGAGAGCCGTGATGGAAGTAGAAACGGATGCCTTCCAATCCTCGGCTCTCAATGTCGCTGGCCCAGAGGTCGCTGCCCGGTTCCAGCCCATAGGTGAAGACCCGCGCCCGTGTTCTCTTCGCCATGCCGCGCACGAAGGGATCATCGGCGTTCAGAATGGCGACGCCGTCGTCCGGGAGTGCTTCTACCAATTCCGCTTTGGCTGCGGCGATGTTCTCCAAGGTGCCCAACCGCTCCAAGTGGCTGGGCCCGACGTTGGTGACAATGCCAACCTGGGGTTTGGCGATGGTCGCGAGGGTGGCGATTTCACCCAGTGCATACATTCCCATCTCCAGCACCACCGCCTGATGCTCACCCGTCAGCCGCAACAGGGTCAACGGCAGGCCAATTTCATTATTCAGGTTTCCCTCGCTGCGCAATGTTCTATATCGCCGGCGCAGCACGGAATAGACCAGTTCTTTGGTGCTCGTCTTGCCGACACTGCCGGTGATGCCGATGACGCGCGGGCTAAAGCGATCTCGCCAGGCGGCAGCCATCCGTTGCAGGGCAGCGATGCAATCCGGTACCCACAGGCAAAAGGGAAGGCCGACCTGGCCGATGGGATCGGAGCCGCGCGGGTTGAGAACAGGGCTGCCCACATTAGGGTCACGCTGCACGATTGCCAACACGGCGCCCCGTTGAAAGGCATCGGCCACAAAATCGTGACCATCTTGCTTTTCGCCGCGCAAGGCAATGAAACAACTTCCCGGCGTTGCCTCGCGCGAATCTATTACCACGGCTGCCAATGTTTGATTTGGGAGGCCCTCCGGGGGGGCTTGCTCTCCCAAGGCCGTCCATATATCATGGATGGAGAGCATACCACCTCATCCCTTGCATTCACCCTGTGTCTAGTTCTCCGGCGCGATGTCCATCACGGTCAGCAAGCGCCGGGCAACCCGCTGGAAAACCGGTAGAGCCACCTCTTGTGCCAACGGAGATTTCTTGGGCTTGTCAAACTTGACCAGGATCACGAAACGCGGATCCTCCACAGGGCCGTAACCTACAAAGGTCACGATGGTCAGATCAGGCAGGTAACCGCCTTGGCTGGGTATCTCCGCCGTGCCTGTCTTGCCCGCAAAATGGTACCCCGGCACCAATGGGCCACCAGCGGCGGTCTCTGTTGCATCCAGCAAAATCTTGGTGAATAGACGGGCAGTCTCCGGTCGTATCACCTGGCGCACCGGAAAGGGGGCAACGGGCACAAGGCGGTCTTTCACGACGATGGCTTCGGCCACGTGGGGGCGCATCAACTCGCCATCGTTGGCGACGGCTGCCACAGCCGTCGCCAGTTGCAGAGGCGTGACGGCAATGCCCTGGCCGAAGGCATTGGTCGCCAGATCCGACTCGCTCCATTCGGCCTCACCGGGGAGTTTGACAAAACCGGATACTTCGCCATCCAAATCTACACCGGTCGGCGAACCAAAGCCGAAGCGCCGTACCGCAGCATAGAAGGCCTCTTTCCCCATCTCCTGGGCGATCTTCGCCGCGCCGACATTGAGGGAATGGGCAAGGATCTCGGTGACGGTGACCTGACCATAGGCCTTGCGCTCTAAGTTCCGGATCGGGCGCCCGCCGACAATCAATTCGCCGGTATCGTCTATACGCGTCTGCGGTGTAACCGCGCCCGCGTCAAGGGCAGAGGCAATGGTGATGATCTTGAAGGCAGATCCGGGCTCATAAATGCTGCCGATGGCCGGGTTCTGGAAATAGGGCTCATCGGACTGGTAACGGTGGTTCGGATCGTAAGAGGGATAATTCGCCATCGCCAGGATCGTGCCCGTGCGCGGGTCCAACACGATGATAGTGCCCGACTCGGCATTGTAATTGACGATACCGTTGCGCAACTCCTCCTCTACGATGAATTGCACGGACCGATCTACCGCCAGGATGACATCATGCCCGGCGGGGGAAGGGATGTGCAGGCCGCGCGGCATCTCGTAGCTAGGCTTGCCCCGGAGGTCTAAGGGGATGATCCCCAGGCGGAGGAAGGGATCATAAAACCCTTCCACACCGTAGAAGCCGCTGCGGCTGCTGTTGACAAACCCCACCAGATGCGCGCCCAACCGGCCTTGGGGATAGAATCGCTCTCTCACCGGGTCAAGCCATAAGAGCCGCCGTGCGTAGTTTTTCTCGGCGATGGCTTGTTTCATAAGCCAGTTAGCGTTTCGTTCCAGAAGAACGGAGCCGGCATCGCCACTGAGTTTGGCAAGGAGGTCGGACTCGTCCTGGTGTAGGATGGATGAAAGCGTCGCTGCCATCTCCGCAGCCAGGCCGGGTGTACTGTTGATGAGTTTCGGCGATGCATACACCTCCCAACGGAAGTCCTCAACGGCATAGGGATAGCCCAGCGGATCTACCACGACCCCACGAGCAGCATCGGCGCGCAGGGATGGCGTCGGCTCGGACGGCGCGATAACCTGAGAACGCGCCAGCACCTGCCAACGGAACAACTGAGCCACCAGGATAAAGGCAAGGATGAAAAAACTCCCGATGACCCAGCGCACTCTCCTGATGATGGGCGAATCGGCCTGTTCTTCCACTTATGGCTCCCAGCCAGCATAGAGAAAAGGGCGGCGCGGCATGCCCTAGCCGCCTCTCCGGCTGCCTCCTGGTAGCGGAAATCTCGCCTTAAGGCAGAGCGCGTGCTTCCATAGAAGATGAAGAGAGAGCCACTACCATTCTCAGCCGGGCCAGCCAACGCTGAATATTCTGCCTGCCAGAGACCACTCTGCCCGGCGCGGGGCTTGATGAGGGCTGTGGTCGGGGCTCTTCCAGTGCCAGATAGAGGGTCGCTTCCGGTGCGGGAACTGCAAAGCCGAGTTCCTGCGCGCGCCGGTAAACCCAATCCAGGCTTTCCCAGGACGCGATCTCTCTCACCAGTTGCGCGTTTTGCTGTTCCAGCAGGATATGCTGTTGTTGCAACCTTCTTATGCGTTGGCGAGATGCCTCCGTCTGGCTGGATTGATACAGGGTGAGGAGGATCAGCAAGCAAAGGAGCGGTGCTCCCCAAACCAGCCACGGCGCAAGGCGACTCTGGGCCGGTGCTATGGCGCCGCGAGGCCGATTCCAGGGAAATGAAGGCAGCGGAATGCGTTCAATCATAGTTTACCTGTTGCCGCAGGTAGGGGGCGCGGACCCCTAGATGCGCTCTGCGACTCGCAGCTTAGCGCTGCGAGCACGCGGATTGGCGGAGACCTCCTCCGCCGAAGGTGTGATGGGTTTGCGAGTCAAAATAGCCAGCGTAGCCTGATGATGACAGGTGCACAAAGGCAGACCAGGCGGACAGATACAGCCTTGCGCCTCGCGGCGCAGGAAATCCTTAACGATGCGATCTTCCAGGCTGTGGAAGGTGATGACGGCCAAACGGCCGCCAGGAGCCAGCAGGTCCAGAGCCTGTGGCAGGGCCCGTTCCAGCATGCCCAGCTCGTCGTTAACGGCGATGCGCAGGGCCTGAAAGGTGCGCGTGGCCGGGTGAATGCCCCGCCATCGCCCACCCACCACCGTCATGACCGCCTTGACCAGGTCGGTCGTGGTGTGTAACGGACGGCGCATGACAATGGCCTGGGCGATAGGCCAGGCGCGATGCTCTTCGCCATAGCGGAAGAGAAGGTCGGCCAGGTCCCGGCGCGGAAGCGTGTTAACCAAGTCGGCAGCCGTGGTGGGATTGTCGGGGTTAAACCGCATGTCTAAGGGGCCTTCAGCCTGGAATGAGAAACCACGCGTCGGATCTGCCAGCTGGTCAGATGAAAAACCCAAATCCAGCAAAATACCGTTCACCGCCTTGAAACCATGAGACTTTGCGACCTGCGCGATGGCATCAAAGTTCGCGTGCACGCATATACAACGTTCGCCGAAGGCAGAAAGTCGCGCGCGGGCCCGCTCCACGGCCTGGGGGTCGGCATCCAGGCCGAGCAGGCGACCGCGAGGCTCCGAGAGGCGCAGGAGAGCTTCCGCGTGGCCTCCTCCTCCCAAGGTCGCGTCTATGTAGCACCCACCGGGGCGCGGAGCCAGGGCCTGGATGACCTCCTTGAGCAGCACCGGCTGATGCAGGGCTTTCTGCCCGGCGAGGTTCAAATGCCGAGCGCGGCCCAATCTTCTGCCGTCAATTGTTCGCTCTGCTGTCGCTCGTCCCAGGTATGGCTGTCCCATAGTTCCAGATGCGTGTCCTGTCCCACAATAAGAACATCGCTACCGATGCCGGCCCATTCCCGCAGGTCCGGTGAGATGAGAATACGCCCCTGGCGATCGGGCATCAACCCCTCGGCATAGGCAAAGAGATGACGGCGTAGCCGCACGGCGCGCGGATCCCCCAGAGGGAGGCTGCGAACGCGCTCTCTCAATTCTTCCCATCTTTCTGCGGTGAACAGGAAAAGGCAGCGATCAGAGCCTCGCGTTGCCACCACGCCAGAGGCAAGAGGACCTCGTAGCTTCGCTGGCAATGTCAGGCGGCCTTTTGCGTCCAATGTGTGGCGGAAGCGGCCAAGAAACGCCTGGTTGATCGGTGGCACCGGGACCCTCGTCGGGAGAGACGGGGGAGGGATCGGGTGATTTTCAGCGATGGCAGCACAACCATCGCAGTGCCAGCGTTATCACAATCGTAACACAGGGCGGTTACCGACGCACTAGTACTTTGGTACTCCTTCCCTGTTTATTGCCTCATCCACTTTCTCCCACTTTCTCCCACACAACGAGATTATTCCGCTATTTTTTTCTCTTGTCCAGTCATATCGGCTCAGGAAGGTCAATTTTAAGGACATTTTAAGGAGAGGGGCATAGGAAGGAGACGGAAACCCCAGTTTATAGGGGTAACGGTTGTGTTACCTACTATAAGTTGTGGACACGTTGCAACCTGCGCTCCTCTTGCCGCCGAAAAACCAGGCCGCCCAGTTCACACCGGGCGACCTGACTCAGCCCAAGCGTCGCTAGTCAGCCGTCGGCGACCTCACTTCGCCATTGTTTTGAGGGCCGTATAGACCGGCATTGGCCCCCAATTGCCATCCACAATGCCCCACTGCGCCTGCTCCGACCCCGGGGCAATGACCTTGAAGTTCAGGTTCCATAAGAAGGCTACGCCGACCCAACCCCAACTCTTCATCATTTGGTAAGCCCGCACGGTGAACTGCGCCTGTTCCTGCAAGGTGTTATCGGCCGCATATTCGTAATGGGCTACGGGCGTGGGGTTAGAGGCCCAACCGAATTCCGTAGGCCAGATGCGCTTGCGCGAGTCACCGTACGCCACCATGATGTTCCGGTAACCTTCCATGGTGCTGCGGAAACTCCAACTGTGGTGAGGCGTCTGGCAGGGGCCCTTGAAGATAAAGTCCGGCTCGCAGGCATTGGTGTAATAGCGATCAGGCGCGACGTTGTACCCGCTGGGATGCGCGCCGATGGCATCGGTATAGTAGCGCAGGCCCGCGTTGTACAGCCGTCTCAGATAGACGAAATCATCCACGGCGATGATGCCGTCGTTGGTACCGGTGGGGGTCAACCCGGCACTGACCACTGTACATTCTGGGCAGACCCCTTTGATGGCCCGGTAGGACGCGGCCAGGAGTTGCACGTAGCGCGTGGCATCAATCCGCTCGTTTCCCCAATGGGTGTGCAGGTTCGGTTCGTTCCAGACCTCATAAGCCTGCACCCGGCCTCGGTAGCGGCTGGCCAAAGCCGCCATGAAATTGGCCAAGTCTTGGACGTTGGCCGGGGGACCGTCCACGTTGAAATCGGCACCGGCGGGCCGCGCCCAACGAGGTGAGGCGGTCACGCTGAAGAGGACACGCACCCCTGCCGCCTGCGCGCGGCTCGCGATCTCGTCCAAAGGTCCCCAATCGTATTGCCCCTTGGCCGGCTCGTGGCGTTTCCATTCCACCTGCTGCTTGACCCAACCGAAGCCTAGGTCCTGCACGGCCTGCATCACGCGCGGTGCCTGGTCGTTATCCACCATGTGAGCCTGCACGCCATAGCCGAAGGCCGTGAAGGGTGCCCCTGTTCCCGTCGGAGTTGGGCCGGGCGTCCCCGTCGCTCCGCCCGTGGGGATGAGAAGGCGTTGGCCGACGTAGATCAGGTTGGGGTTGGTGATGTGATTGGCCTGGACGATGGCCTGCACGGTCACGCCAAAGCGCGCGGCGATCTTGTTCAGGGTATCGCCCGGCCTCACATAATAGACAATATAACCCTGATCCGGGGGAGAGGTAGGTGTTGTGGTAGTAGTAGTTGTCGCGGTGGGCGTAATGGTGCCGCTGATAGGGATGATGAGGCGTTGGCCGACGTAGATCAGGTTGGGGTTGGTGATGTGGTTGGCCTGGACGATGGCTTGCACCGTCACGCCATAGCGCGCGGCGATGCGGGACAGCGTTTCGCCGGGCTGAACAATGTGGATGATCTGATCGGCGTGAGCGGCACGAGGAGCAGTGCTGATCAGCGATAGGGAAGCGGAGATGACGAAAGCAAGAAGTAGAAACCGAAGGGCCTTGGTCATGGCGCACCTGGCTTCGGGGGATGTTCCTTCTCCCCTCTTTTTCCGATTGGTGCCAGCGCGATGCGGGAGAGTGAGCAGTCTGCCGCTATCCGCTCAAGGGCGGAAACCGTCAGCCGCGCGGAGAAGCCAAAGGCCGGGGAAACGGTGCGAACGCCAGGCAGACGATCACAAGGCGACCGTCAGAGAGCATCTGGGCCGCGGCTTGCGGTTGAGATATGGGATAACCAGGAACAGTTGCCAACAATAGTATAGCGCACTCTGGACCAACGGTCAAGTGTGAGTTCGTCCTCGGTTCCAGATTGCGAACGACCTGAGCGACCATATGAGAACTGCTGGCCCGCCGCCACCGCGCCTAGCAGGGAAAACGCCCACCGAAAGTGTAAAGATGGGAATACTTTCGTGTTAGTAGCGACATCCGCGCTTGACGTCAGTGCGCTGATAATTGCCCCCTTGCAGTTGGTGTGCGAGAGCGTCTGGCCTACTGGTTGGCGACGATGGGCAGTGCAAGGTGGATGGTAGCGCCGAGTCCCTCTCCCTCGCTCTCTGCCCAAACGCGACCACCGTGAAGGGCTGCAATGCGACGCACCAGGGCAAGCCCAATCCCGGCACCGCCGTAACGACGGTTGAGAGAACCATCTGCCTGATAGAAATCCTCAAAAACTTTGGCCAGCTCATCTTTTCGGATGCCAATGCCTGTATCCGAGACAGAAATCCAGACCTCCGTGTCGTGAGTCTCCACGCTCATGGAGACCGCGCCTCCCTCACCGGTAAACTTAAAGGCGTTATCCAGGAGTTGGTCAAGGGCTTTCCGTAAATTGCGGGCATCGCCCCTGATTGAAGGCACCTCGGAGACAACCTCCAGACTTAAAGTGATATGCTTTCTCCGGGCATATTCCTGCCAGGTTGCCACCGTTGTAGCTACAAGGTGCTCTAATGCCACAGGAGCCCAATCCAGGTCTTCAGGAGCGCGCATCTGTAAACTGAGCAACGCATCCACCAGACGGGCAAGAGCCTGAGCCCGATCCAGAATCACCTGCAGCGCGTGTGCCAGATCAGCATTGAGGCCCGTGCCTATGATACCGTCGGTGAGAAGCTCGCTGTAGCCGATGATCTGTGTGAGAGGCGTGCGCAATTCATGGGAGACGTTCGCGATCATCTCTTCTTTGGCTTTGATGGCCTCTTGTAGATCCCTGTTTGTCTCGGCAAGGATAGCCTGCTGCCTTCTGATCGTCCGCCAACCGCCCCAAACGATATAGACTAGGCTGCCATAGAGAACGACAAACCCCACACCCATTGCCCCAAAGATCCAAAGGCGTAACTCGTTGATCCGACGCGCCGTGGGTTCGTAGTACTGGTAAATCTCAAAGGCACCTAATGGCTCGGTTGTGCCTGGAAATATGATGGGAGTGTACACTTCCATCAGTGTTCCCAAATACCTTTCGCGATCGTTTTCCGGGTCCACGGGCATCTTGATCTCTAGGGGATTTTCCCCACGCAATGCTCTGAGCAGACTCTCGTTAGAGGGGAATTTCTCGCCCACGCCTGCCGGATCGTTTGAGTAGATGACCGTGCCGTCCTTCGCCCATACTTTCACCCGGGCCGTTCGATCGGAGACAATGGATTCCTGAACAAATCTGTGGAATCTGTCGTAGCGTTCTCCCTGCATCGGCGTCTCCAAATCGGAGGGTGTGATGGCGCCGAGCAGCCTCCCCGACGCGCTGCCAATGGCTTCCTCAGCCAGGGCGTTAAGAGCATCGGCACGGATTCTGGCGAAGACAATGAAGAACAAAGTCGTTGCCAGGATGAACATGAAGATGAAGCTGACAACCGAGAACTGAATCATCAGATTCTCTTTTAGATGCCGCACATTTCACCCCGTTCACTACGTCTGGCGATAGACAATCACCTCTATCGGAGATGGACTCAACCTTATTTTCTGATGTTCTGACAAAGGGCTTCGGAATGCAATAGGATTTATGTCCCGTTCTCGCCTATACGATATTCAATGCCTCGTCCTGTAACCATTCCATAAGCCGCGCCACCGCTCGCTCTGCCAGCGCCGACGTCTCAGCAGAGAGCGCGCGCGCAAATCCGAAACGGTAACCACGCACCGAGAGAACCCTCGCGCGCGGCGCATGCCCGTACAGCGTCGCGGCCAGGAAGAGACATGATTCCGGCGTCAGGTGATGGGTAAAAGGGGAAGTTTGAAAATCGCTGCCGATTTCCCGGAAGCGTATCTCTTCGTCATACGCGCCGGTGTGGGCATCCACAAAACAGACATGATCATAACGGGCGACGTCCTCTGCCAGTTCGGGGGTCAGTTGCAGCACGGCCAGGAGCGACGGCGATTCTTCCATCTGGCTGAGGCCGGTGCTCTCCGTTAATGGCGGCGCGACGCGTCCCCACTTCTCCGCCAGACGATGTAGAATGTGCCAGGCAACACCGTCGTCTTCGCGGTCCGGGTTGCCGTAGCCAACGATCAGAATCCTGGGCTTGCTCATTTTATACGCTCTCCGGCGCAAACAAAAGAGCGATGCGGTTCTCACATCACCACATCGCTCTTAGAACACCTCTTGCGCCGTTCAGTTTCCGTCTCGCCTCAACGTGTTGACGACCGTACCCGTCGCATCCACGATCTCAACGATCATCGGCATCTGGCCTAGCGCGTGGGTGGAGCAGGATAGGCAGGGATCGTAAGCCCGCACCGCTGCCTCCACCCGATTCAACAGGCCCTCCTGTAGAGCCCCCGGCTTGAGGTAGGTTTTGGCGACGCTGTCCACAGCCTTGCTCATGGCCCAGTTGTTGTGGCCGGTCGCCACAATCAGGTTGACGCGTTGCAATTGACCGTTCTCATCCGCCCAATAGTGGTGGAAGAGGGTGCCGCGCGGGGCCTCAATCACGCCCACACCCTCACCCTTATATTCCTTGCGGGTATTCAGAATCTCGGTGCTTAGGATGTCGGGGTCATCCAGCAGGATTTTTACCCGTTCTACAGCGAAGAGAGTTTCAATTAGGCGTGCGTAATGATAATAGAGGGTGTTCTCTACCGGCTTGCCACCGTTGAGGGCCTTGAAGTTGCGCAGTTCCTCGTTTGCCAATGGCGTGTCAATCTTCTCTGCCACGTTCAGCCGGCCCAGCGGGCCGACGCGATAGACGCCATCGGGCCATCCCATCTTCTTGTAGTACGGGAACTTGAGGTAACTCCAGTCCTCTACGTGCTCGGCGATGTAATCCAGGTAGAACCGACCGGGAAATTGCTCCAGGCGATTGCCCCGAAAGTCGATGAGCCGGCAGTCGCCCTCGTAAAGTTCCAATCCTCTCTCTTTGGTCACCAGGCCGAAGTAGCCTGTGGGGAACACGGCAAACTTCTGTATGTCCTCCTGGTTCTTCGCCGCCCAGTCCTTCATGATGGTCAGGCCTAGCTTGACGGTATCCAAGGCCTCATCCACGCCCGCCAGGATGGCATCGCGCCCGTCGGGTTTCAGCGCGTTGTTGACGCCTCCGGGAATGGCGAAGTTGGGGTGAACCTTGCGCCCCCCCAAGGTCTTGATGATTTCCTGACCGAATTTGCGCAACCGCACCGCTTTCAATGCTAATTCGGGATTGGTTTGGATCAAACCGACCACGTTTCTTACCGCCGGGTCGGCATCAAAGCCGAGGAGCAGGTCGGGCCCGGCCAGTTCAAAGAAGTGCATGCCATGACTTTGGATAACCTGCCCCATGTGCATCAGTTCTCGCAGGAGCGTAGCCGGGCGAGGCGGCGGCGAGCCCGCCAGGTCGTCGCATGCTTTGGCCGAAGCCAGGTGATGGCTGACCGGGCAGATGCCGCATATCCGAGGGGTGATCATGGGCATCTCAAAGTAGAGTCGTCCTTCACAAAACTTCTCAAACCCTCTGAATTCGTTGATGTGTAGGTACGCCTGTTCCACGCTACCGTCGCTGTTCAGATGGATCGTGACTTTGGCGTGCCCCTCAATTCTGGTAACCGGCTCAATCGTGATCTTTTGTGTGCTCATCTCCTGACTCCCCTCATCAGTGCCAGTGCAACTTATCGTTCTTCAGTTCGGGCATACGGCCTTGTGCCAGTTCGCTCAACACGTAGTGGATGACGTCCGCATCCGGCGGGCACCCCGGCACAAAGACATCTACCTTGACGACCTCATTCAGTGCCCGCACCCTGGTCGGCGCGCCCAGCTCTGGGCTTTGCGGTATCTTGCCCTCCGCGTCGGTGCTCTCCGTCTCAATGTAGGCGCGACGCAAGGAGTCTTCCAATTTGAAGAAATTGCGCATGGCGATGACGCCGCCGAAAACGGCACAATCGCCCAGAGCCACCAGAATCTTACAGCGCGATCGCATCCGATGGGCGACCTCTTCGTTCGTCGTGGTGTTGACCGCGCCGGTCAGGATACCCACATCCACGCCGGAGGCATCCGGCTCTTTCAGGTCGGTGATCGGCGTCGCTCGGATGTCCACCGCTTCTGCGATCTGTACAATGCGCTCATCCATATCCAGCAACGACATGTGACATCCGGCACAGGCTGCCAACCAATCGGTTGAAACTTTCGGTTTAGCCATCCTCGCTTCCTTTCTCTCTTCTGCCGTCGGTATTTCGCATTGCGGTCCCTATTCCCAGATCGGCGTGCTGGACACCCGTCGGTGAAGAGGTGTTTTCCAATCGTTATCCAGGTTCAGCCCCATCCTGGAGGCGAGCGATTGCAGGACGCTGACGTGCGACCTGACTTCTTCAGGCGGTCTTAAGGCGGCACGAGCCTCTTGCAACCGCCCTTCTATGTTGACATAGTGACCTTCTTGTTCTGCCCACATCTCTACCGGCAAGACGACATCCGCCATCGCCGTCAGAGGGGAGACATAACTGGCCAGCACGGCGATAAAGGGTGCGCCTTCCACCCGCTGGGTAAGACGCTGGCTCGGCCTATCATCTCCCAGGGCAAGGAATACTGCCTGATGGCCGTTCACGTGGAAGGGTATGTCCAGTCCGTACAGGTGAGCGCCCAGGCTGTTCGCCTCGCCTTTAACACTCAACACCGCCGAGCCCTCGTTGCTAAAAGCTCCCACCAGGCGAGCCAAATCAAGGAGCGCTTTCAAGGCCTGAGGCGAACTCCTGCCGGTGATGCCCTTCCCATACACGAAGGCCGGTTTCTGCGCGGAGGTGATCAGGCGCGCCACTTCCAGGAGCGTCTCCTCGGAAACGCCGGTTTTCTGCGCCACGACATAAGGAGTGAATCTGGCGATGTCGCTCAGGTTCGGCTCCGCGCCCTTTGTCCAACCATGGTGCACGATCTCGGCCATGATGCCCATGAGCAATTCGTAGTCGGTGCCTTTCTTAGGCCGTACCGCGATATCTGCCAGTTTCTGCAGGTCGTTCTCTACCGGGTCTATCACCACCAGTTTCGTTCCGCGTGGCCGTGCCCGTTTGGCAAAGAAACCGACGACTTGGTGATTCTCGGTCAGGTTCGCGCCGATAGCCACGATGCAGTCGGACGATTGCAAAGCCTGCAGGTTTCCTTCAAACGGACCGCCGAGATCATGGGCGACTGCTCCCGGCAAGGCGGTGGTCATCCCTTCCTCTATGCTGGTGACCATCTCGCTGCCGAGCCTCGCGGCGAAGAGCTGGCTGAACAGATAGAGAGCTTCCGCCGGCAACCGCGTGGAAGCCAAGGCCGCTACGCCATCGCCCTTGCGATTGGTGAGAGGCTTGAGACGAGAGGCGATCAGTTCCAATGCCTCATTCCACGTTGCCGCCTTCAGGGAGCCGTTCTTGCGCACAAGGGGTGTTACCAACCGTTCTCGCTCCTCGTTCAGCGGCAGGAAGCGACCCACCTCGCACAATACTCCTCCATTCACCGGGGCCGTCCAATCGCCCTCAATGCGCACCAGCTGATTGTCGCGCGTGATCAACTCCACGCCGCAGCCGACGCTGCACCCCAGACAGATGCTTTTGACCCGTTGTACTTCCTTGTCGCGGCCGCGATAGGCACTCGCGCGCTCGATGAGCGCGCCGGTCGGGCAAACCTGAACACAGGTACCGCAGGAGATGCACGAACTCTCGCCCAAGGGCACGCCCAGATCGGCGATGAGCATTGTATCGGCTCCCCGTTCCATCATGCCCAACGTGAAGTTGCCGACCAGTTCTCCGCAGGCCCGCACGCAACGGCGGCACAGGATGCAACGGTTATGATCCAACACGAAATGCTCGTGCGATACGTCCACAGGCAGCGGCTGCCAGTTGGTCTGCAGGGGCCAGTGGGTCATATTCTCGCGATAGGCCGCGTTTTGTAATTCGCAGTCACCACCGCTCATCTGGCAATACATGCAGAAATGATTGCGTTCGCTGAAGAGGAGCGTCAGGATGAACTTGCGTGACTCGCGTAGTTGCGGCGTATCGGTGCGCACTACCATGCCGTTGCTGACCGGCAGCGTGCAGGATGGCTGCGGGACCCGCGCGCCCTCCACCTCCACGATGCAAAGGCGGCACGCGCCGATGGGGCTGAGGTGAGCATGGTCGCACAATGTCGGAATCTCAATCCCTGCCGCTTGCGCCGCCCGCAGAACGGTCGTTCCTTCGGGGACCTCAACTTTCTTGCCGTCAATCGTCAAGCTGATCATGATTTACTCTCCGCTCGTCGTATGCCTTTGCGTTAACATTTAGGCTGCCATAGCCAGCCGGCCGCTCATGGAGCAGACGCCGGCGGGGCAGACCTTCAATCGGACATGGGCCTCGACTTCGGCCCGGAAATGCTTGAGGATATCGCGAATGGGAGCCGCGGCCGTCTGCCCAAGCCCACAGTTAGATAACTGATTCAGGCCGTCGGCGAGAACCAGGAGGTCGTCCAGGTCACTCAATTTGCCTGTGCCCTCAGAAAGATTCGCGAGAATCTGATAGGCCCGCTCGGTGCCGATCCGACAAGGCGTGCATTTACCGCAACTCTCTTTCCGGAAGAAGTTGAGAAGCACCTTCGCCAGGTCCACGACGCAGGTATCGTCGTCGCAGATCAGCAGCGCGCCGGAGCCCAAAGATACCCCCGCCCGGGCAAAGGAGTCAAAATCCATCGGCGTATCTTGCAGGCTCGCCGGTATGATGGAACCGCTGGAACCTCCGGTTTGGGCCAGCTTGAACGCAGAGCCGCGCCTCGTGCCCTTACCGTAGATGGCGATGACCTCGCGCAGGGTGATTCCCATCGGCACCTCAATCAATCCCGTGACGTTGACGCTGCCCAAAACGGTGTAAACTTTGGTGCCCGGACTGTTGCTGGTGCCGAATCGGCGGTACCAGGCTGCGCCGTTGCGGATGATGGGCGGCACGTTGGCAAGGGTCTCCACGTTGTTGACGACCGTGGGCTTTCCCCATAGGCCATAAGTGGTGGGGAAGGGCGGGCGTGAGCGCGGTTCTCCGCGCTTCCCTTCAATGGATTCAATGAGCGCCGTCTCTTCGCCGCAGATGTAGGCCCCGGCCCCCGAATGAATGTGAATGTCAAAACCGAAGCCGCTGCCGAAGATGTCTTCGCCCAGGAATCCCATCTGTTTTGCCTGCTGTATGGCCTTCTTGAGTCGCTCCTGCGCCAGGCCGTATTCGCCGCGCACGTAAACATAACCCTCGTGCGCGCCCACGGCGTAGCCGGCCAGCGTCATCGCTTCAATGATGCTGTGGGGGTCGCCTTCCAAAATCAGGCGGTCTTTGAACGTTCCGGGCTCACTCTCGTCGGCATTGCAGATGATGTATTTGGTGTCGCCCTGCGCCTTTGCCACGAAGCGCCACTTCGTGCCGGTGGGGAAGCCGGCGCCACCCCGCCCTCTGAGGCCCGACCTGGTGACCTCCTCTATCACTTCCGAGGGGGTCATCTCGGTGAGGGCCTTGCCTAACGCCTCGTAGCCGTTGTGGGCAATGTAGTCCTCTATATCCTCCGGATCAATCAGGCCGGCCCTTTCCAGGACGATGCGTTGTTCGGCAGGCAGCGTGCCTTTGCGGGCAGAGAGCCATGCGATGCGCCCGGAGAGTTCTCGCGCGGGCGCCTGTAACCCGGCGGCAATGCGGCCTTTGAGCAGATGTTCTTCTACCAAAAAATGCACATCGTCGGGCCTTACAGGCCCATAGATGACCGCTTCCGGATAGACGATCACCAGAGGGATAGCATCGTGGCGACCTACATCGCCGACCATGGCCACTGCGACCTCTTCTTCAAGGCCGAAAGCCTGAATCTCTTGCTGCAAACGCTGGAACACCTCCTGCGCGCCCTTTTGCATGCTTTCAGGGTCGCTGGAGACCAATACCATTGAGCGGACCGGTTTCATCTATGCCCCCTCTCTTTACGGATAACGCGCCAAGATTTCCGGTACCCGTTCAGGGGTGACCGCGCCGTAGATATCATCATCAACGATCACCACCGGCCCTACGCCGCAGACGCCCAGGCAGCTGGCCGCCAGCAGCGTCCATTTTCCGTCTGCGCTCGTTTCGCCTGGTTTTAGCCCTAATTCATCCTCCAAGGCTCGTCGCAACAGGCGACCGCTCATCACATGGCAAGGCGCGCTTTCGCAAAACTGGATCACGTGCCGGCCTCTGGGCTTTGTGGAGAACATCCGGTAGAAACTCGCTACGGAGACCAGTTGGCTGCTCGGCACGCGCAGGCTGTTGCCGATCTCTTCCAGAGCCTGTGCAGGCAGGTAACCCAATTCCCGGTTAACCTCGGCCAGGATGGGGATCAATGCCTCCTGCGTCGCACCGTAGCGCGTGACCGCTGCCTGCACAACCGAGCGCACCTGTTGACCGTCTTTCACGGCAGTTGTCATGCCCCCTCCTTAACAGAAGAGCGTTGCTGTATCAGCGCACCACCACCGCGTTAAAATTGCAAACCTGCTTGCAGATACCGCAGCGGATGCAGATGTCCGGGTCAATGACGTGGAGCTGACGCCGCTCGCCGCTGATGGCCTCTACCGGGCAGTTGCGCGCGCAGACCGTGCAGCCGGTGCAAGGGCCTTCTAGGATTTCGTAGCGTATCAGGGCGCGGCAGACCTTCGCCGGGCACCTCTTCTCGCGGATGTGGGCCTCATATTCCGCCCGGAAGTGCTTCAGGGTGCTCATGACGGGGTTGGGCGCGCCTTGACCCAGGCCACACAGGCTGGTTTTCTTGATCTCCTGGCACAGCATCTCCAACGTCTCAATATCGCCTTCCCGCCCCTGGCCCGCGCAGATGCGCTGCAAAATCTCTAACATCCGTCGTGTGCCGACCCGGCAGGGCGGGCACTTGCCGCAACTCTCGTCTTGGGTGAATTCCATGAAGAAGCGGGCGATATCCACCATGCAGGTCTCGTCGTCCATCACGATCATGCCGCCCGACCCCATCATGGCTCCTGCCGGCACCAACGATTCGTAGTCCACCCCTATATCAAGATATGAGGCCGGGAGGCAACCGCCTATGGGCCCGCCGATCTGCACCGCTTTGAATCCCTTGTCATCCTTAATCCCTCCCCCCACGTCATAGATGACTTCTCGCAGGGTGATGCCGAGCGGCACCTCAATCAGACCTGTGTTCTTCACATCACCGGCGATGGCAAAGGTCTTCGTCCCCTTGCTTTTTTCGGTACCCATGCCCGCGAACCATTGGGCCCCTCGCAAGATGATCTGGGGCACGTTGGCGTATGTTTCCACGTTATTGATGTTGGTGGGCTTTCCCCACAGGCCGCTGACGGCAGGGAACGGGGGGCGCGGCCGCGGTTCGCCACGTCTTCCTTCTATGGAAGCCATCAGCGCGGTTTCTTCACCGCAAACGAACGCGCCCGCGCCGATGCGCACCTCTATATCAAAAGAGAAGTCGCTGCCCAGGATGTTCTTTCCCAGAAAGCCGAATTCGCGCGCTTGCTTGATGGCGATGTTCAGCGTTTTCACTGCCAGAGGGTATTCGGCGCGGCAGTAGATGTAGCCCTGGCTGGCGCCCATGGCATAGGCCGCGATCATCATTCCTTCCAACACCGAGTGGGGGTCGCCCTCCAGCACGCGACGGTTCATGAATGCCCCGGGGTCGCCCTCATCGGCGTTGCAGATGACATACTTGGGGCTCCCCACGGCGTCGCGCACCAGTTGCCATTTTTTGCCGGTCGGGAAGCCCGCGCCGCCCCTGCCCCTCAGGCCGGAGGCGAGAATCTCCGCGATGACCTGCTCCGGCGTCATCTCGGTCAACACTTTGCCGAGGGCTTGGTAGCCATCCTCGGCGATATAGTCCTCTATGTTGTTGGGGTCAATCTTGCCGCAGTTGCGCAGGACGACGCGCACTTCCTTAGGCTTGGGCGCCTGTAATTCCTCTTCCGCTCGCGGCATCGGCGGCGCCAGGAACTTCTTGATGATCCGCCCTTTCAGGAAGTGTTCCTCTACCAGATAGGGAACATCGTCTGTGCTCAGCCCAACGTAGTGCACGCCCTCCGGATAGACCATGACCTCTGGCCCATAGGCGCAGCCGCCGATGCGAGAGGTCTCCAACACCTGGACTTCATCAATGAGTCCCTGGGCTACTAATTCGTCTTGCAGACTATCCAACAGGCTATGTGCGCCCTTAGCCAGGCATTCGGGGTCCACACAGACCAGCACATGAGTACGGTAGAATTTCATAGTCCTGTATCTGTTCTCTGTTGTCTAAGCCGGGATCACATACTCCGTTACAACCTTCCCGCCCATTACATGTTCTTTCATGATGCGGCGTGCCCGCTCCGCTGAGACTTTGCCATAGGTAACTTTGGGCTCGTCGCCGATGATCACCTCAACGATGGGTTCCCAAGAATCCAGACCGATGTTGCCGGTTTGCCGGACGAGCACATCGCTCAGGTTCTCTTGCTCTATGACCTCAAGGATGGCCTTCATCGTCTCGCGGGCACCGGCCGCGATTCCGGTTGTGCCCATCGCGACAACTACCTGGGCGCGTGCCGAAGTTCTTGTAGCCTCGCGCTTGCGGAGTGCTTCTTCCTTTAACCGCTTCAACTCTGCGAGCGACTTCACTGCTGGCATCGCTTTGCCTCCTGGTGATTAATCAAAGGTTGACGGCAGCAATCCCATCACGCTGAACTGAATCTACACCTTCGCGCAACATCTCTCTCACAAAAGCGAGGATCGCGGGTTCTGTCAGAGGAACCCCGTCCAGTTCTCGCTTGATGGGTTCGTCGTCAAAGTTGAACTCTGCATCTCCTACCCGATAGTCAAAGACCCAATGCACATGGGGATGGCCGACAACGAGGGTGAGCACCGTGCCTGCCAGGTCCCCCAACGGCATACGATCAATATGGCTGCGCTGAAATTCCGCCTCCAGATGTGTCCCCTTCCCCACCGCGGAGGCGATCCGTAGATGACCATTGCACGCCTCTGCGGCCGCCTTAAGGAGCGGTATCCCCAGGCCAACTTTGCGAGTCGTGCGGCTGGTCACGAAGGGGTCGGTCACGCGCTCCAGAAGGTCCTCGTCCATTCCCCGCCCGTTATCCGACACGGCCACTCGCAACCTATCGGCCTGGACATCCTCCACAACGGAGATACGCACTTCGCTGGCGCCGGCTGCCACGCTGTTCTCGGCGATATCCAGAATGTGTAACGCGATCTCTCTCAACCCACCTCGCCTATTCCTGGCACTTGCGTAGAATCTGCGGTAACTTGTTCGGACGCACGCGGCCATACAAGTCGTCATCCACGGTGACGACCGGTGCCTGGCTGCAAGCGCCCACGCAACGACAGACCTCTATAGTGATCGCGCCATCTTTTGTGGTCTGTCCCGGCTCTATTCCCAAGGCCTGGCGCGCTTTGTCAATTAACTGCGGCGCTCCCCCTACATAGCAGGCCGTGCCCATGCAGAACTTGATGGTATGTTTGCCACGGGGTTGGGTAGTAAAAAAGGAATAGAAGGATACCACCCCATGAACCTGGCTCATGGGAACGCGCAACTTCTCGGCAACGTATGCTTCCATAGAGGGGGAAATGTAGCCGATACGACTCTGCAACTCGTTCAGCACCACCATTGTCGCGCCGGGTAAATCCTTACACTCTGCCAGAATCTGATCAATCAGGGCTTTCTGTGCGGGCACAGCGAGGGGGTCTGTTTCAGGAATTTTCTCCAGTACCTTTAGCATTCGTGGCTCCGGTGATCGCTGGGATGATGAGATATTCTGTTCCAACCTCTCTACCGTGAATTTTATCACGATCCTTCAGGCAAGGATATGACCAACATCATCTTGATCCTGGCGGTAAGCTGGGTCTATCGGGAACGAATGGTCAGGGCACGACCACTCCGACCTCGCAGGGCCAGCACGATCTCGCCGATGGTCGGCGAGGCCAGCGTAAATTCGTTTGCTCCCAGAATCTCCTCAAGGCGATGGGCATCGCCGCCTTGGATGAGGGGGAAGCCATGAATCTGAGGGAATCGCCGGATTGCCTCAGACGGGCTGAGGTTCCTTGAGATCTCCAAGGCTGCCAGGGAGACATCGGGCGGCACAAAACCGAGGTTGGCTATCAGGCTATATGTCTTACGATCTACATGGGCAGGGATAGCGATCCCGCCGACCTTGCTCACGCCTTCTACCGCTTCGCCGAAAGAGATGTTCGCCGAAGCCAGCAACAGCCGCGTTTCCCGGCGCACGAACTCTCCCGTCTCATCCACAACGAACTGCTCACCAAAAAAGTCGGCGTTGTTTTCTATCTCCGGCAGGCGAGCATCTACGAAGGACTGCCACGCCGTCACTTGCTCCAACGAATCAAAGAGGCATAAGAGGTGGACTTCCTCTCGGGTTTGCAACTCCATGCCCGCCAGCACGGTCAGGCCGGTGCCGCTAGCTGCTTTCTGCACGGCGCCCACATTGGCGCTCGCGTTGTGGTCTGTGATGGCGATCAGGTTGATCCCCTTTTCTATCGCCTCTTGGATGATGAGAGGAGGGATCATCTCCGCTTCTGCGCAGGGCGAGAGGACCGTATGAACATGCAGCTCGGCCAGATAAGTTCTCAAGCGATCAACCTCAGCCTTACAAGCCTCATGCCTCGCGCAGTCCCAGTTCCCACAACTTGCCGACCACGTAGAAAGAGGGCTTTTCCGTAGAAAGGAGGGTGATGTTCTCTTCGTTAGCCTTCGCTATGGTGGCCTGATCCGGCATCGCGCCTTCTGTCACAATGATGGCACTCAGGTCCAGCAAGGCCCCCACGGCTACGATGTTGGCATGCGATTGCAGGGTCACCCAGATGGCCTGATGTTTGGCACCGGCCATGACGCAGCTCAGCAGATCGGAAGTATAGCCGCTGGAAGGGACGACCTGGCTGAAGTCCTTCTGGCTCGTCAGCACCGTGAGGTTAAGTTGTTCTATGATCTCTTGGAGTGTCATCTATGACTTCTCCTTTGGAAAATGATTCGTTGTCTCCCCGAAGAGTTCATCCGGACGGAGATAAATCCCCATTTCCAGGCGCGTGCCCTTTCCGGGTGTGGATTCCAACAGCATCTTGTCAACGCATCTTTCAATGTTCTTCAAGCCCATGCCGGCACCAAAGCCCAGTTCGCGCACCTCTTCTGTCGCAGTTGAGTAGCCCGGCGTCATGGCCAGCTCTATGTCGGGAATACCCGGCCCATCGTCAATTGCTTCCATCAGTATCCGGTGTGGCTCTATCTCAACGCGAATGTTTCCACCGTTGGTGGTGTGGATGATCAGGTTCATCTCTGCTTCATAGATGGCGATGCCACAGCGGCGTGCGATCTGTGGGCTGGCACCTAGCCTGATCAACGCACGTTTGATGTGGCTGGAAGCCGCGCCACCATGGATGAAGTCCCTGGGCTTGATGTTGTACCTCAGGATCAGGCTGGTGCGATCGGAAACAATATCTTCAAACAGATGGCTGGCGCGATACTTCCTGACCTCCTCCTCTTGATAGTCGTACTGCAAGGCGCGCAACACGCCGCGAGTGATGTCGCCTTTGGTGATGATTCCGACCAGGTTACCGGCTTCGTCAATGACCGGCAAACGGCCCACCCGCGTCTGTGAGAAAACCTTCAGAGCCTCAATGACCGGATCGTAAGCTCTCACGCTGATAACGTGAGAGGTCATGTACTTCTCAACTGGCGACTCGATGTCTCCTTGGCGCAAGGAACGGATCAGGTCCTCAATGCTGATGATGCCGACGAGTTCGCCGTTTAGAACAACGGGCGCGCCCGAGATGCGAGCCTGGCGGAGCAGCTCCAACAGGTCGGCCATCTTGACGTCAGGGGTCACCACCTTGACTTCGCGTGTCATCACCTCCGCGATCTTCAGTTCGTAAGCAAGTTCTTCTACGCGGGTGATATGCTCGGCTACCTGATCGGTAATGACCCGTCCCTTCCGTATGGCGCCTTGTTCCATCGGTAAATCCAACTTCTATTGCGCGCGCGAGCTCGCGGCTGCCGGCACCTCCAGGCTGGCTAATCCCGCTTGATAGAGACGACCGCAGGCTTCCAACATGCCGTACCGGGTTGAGATCAAAGGGATGCGCTCCTGGTCTGCCAACTCAATGGTCTCTTGGGGTGGCACCTTGCCGCGCACGATGACGATGGCTGCCACGTCGGCCATCTGCGCGGTGCGCACCACCTGTGGGCTGCACAGTCCCGTCAGCAGAAGGGCATCCGGCTGAACAGAAGCCAGCACATCACTCATCAGGTCGGCTCCGCAGCCTCCTTTGATCTCCCGAGCAAGGTCGGCATCCTTCGTCAGCACCTTGCCTTGGAGCAGGCCGATCACTTGATCAAGTCTCATATCGGGTTCGGTACCGTTCGCAAATTGGTTTTCGGGCGTGTAGATGTTCCTGACCGTAACTGGCATCGCGGACCTGCAACCAATTTATTGTAACATCTTACTCCCGCGCCGTATATGACAGGAGTCATATCTATTGCGCTTTTGTTCACAATTAGATCGGCAATGGGCTGGAAAAAAGAAAACGCCCTGGGCTTGCCAGGGCGCGGGCGCGGGGCCTCGCCGATTTCTATTGCTCCGGAAGGACAAAATCGGCACCCAGAATGAGGCGGATATTGGCGACGGCAGTTTCGCTATTGCCCTTGCGTATGTTGTCGGGCGCCACGTTGAACAGCGTTGCCAGTTGCTGGACGGTGAAGGGGTTCTTGCCGCTGTAATCTATAACGACACTGTGCTGGTAATCGCTCCGGTCTGCATCGCCATAGCCCATGACGAAGAATCCCTTAGAAAGTAGCCATTCGCTTGTGCGCAAGGCAAGGCCGACGCGCTCCGTCCCGTTGAGAACAACGATGGTAGCCCCCTCTGCGGCCAGGTTTTGAGCGAGAATTTGGGCCTCATCTTCCTGGGTGTTGACAGCAGGCTGAGATTCCGAAGCAGAGGCAAAGAGTGCGTCCACCACCGGCCGATAGCGGGCCGGGTCGGGTTCAAGGATCCAACCCCTTTTCTCGTCGTTATATTCGTTGCCCATGCGGTTGTCAATCACGGCCTGCTGGATGTTATCCAGGTCCAGGGTGCGGGCCAATTCTACCAGCGCGGGTGCCTGGTCAAGGGGAATGTCGGTGCTAACCGAGTTTGCCAGCGTCGCGGCCAGGCTCGGTATCTTCGGCAACAAGGTGCCGATCATCTCGCGGCTGAACAATTGGTCCTTGATGGCGAGGAGCACCTGCTGCTGGCGTCGTGCCCGACCATAATCGTCATCCACATGGCGGACGCGGGCATATTTTAGTGCTAATTCGCCATTCATCTGAATGCGGCCAGCCGGAATATAGAGCGGGTCATAGCCGTAGTTGTTGTCGGGAAACTTTGGATCGTTGATCTCTTTGGGGACGTCAATGTAGATGCCTCCGATGGCATCTATCAGTTGGCGGAAGCCCTCAAAGTTCAGGCGAACGTAGTAGTGAATGGGGTAGCCGATCAGTTCCTCTACGGTAGCCTTAGCCAAGGCCGGGCCACCGCCCTTGTAGCTCCTTTCTCCAATTTGATAGGCGGTGTTTATCTTGGCCTCGCCGTAACCGGGGATCGTTACCCACATATCGCGCGGCAGCGATAACATGCCCACTTTGCCGGTAGCGGGGTCTGCCGTTACCACGATGATGGTATCGGTGCGGGAGGCAATGGGATCGTCAAACCGCTGATCCGTTCCCAGGATGAGGACGGTGATCCGTTCCTTGCGGCTGAGGTTGGGAGCCTGCCGTCTGGGTTGCGTCTGGGGCTGGGCGCTGACGCCAACCACAGAGCTGTTATCGGGCACAGTGCGTATGGGGGGCCTGAGCCGTGGCAAAGCCAACTCTGCCAGCGAAGGCGCGCCGGCGACTGCCGATCGTGCCCAGGCAAAGACCAGGTAGCCGGTGTAGGCAAAAGCGAAGATGAAGGCGGTGAGCAGGAAACCTAGGACGAGCCCCGACCAGGGTGACGCCTGGCGGCGACGCCGGGGTCGAGCCATTCGCATACCCGTCGTGCCTCGTGCGTGTTCCATACTTAACTTATTATAGCACAGATCTCAAACGAGAGCAAACACAAAACTGAGCTACGTCATTGACCCCTCGCCTCGTTCGTGTTATGCTTGAGTGCAGTTTATTTAAGAAGGCTAGGAGTCGGAGGACCCAGACAGGAGGTTCGTCTCATGAGGTTAAAAGCCGCAGCCAAACCCTATCGTCGGCATGTTTATCAGGGCGACCCCCTAACTGCGCCGCCCCCTCCTGAACTCAGGAGCATCCTGGATCGTCATCGGCGAGAACCTGACGCGCTCATCACCGTCTTGGAGGAGATTCAGGCCCATTACGGCTATCTGCCCGAGAGCGCCTTGCGCTATACCGCCCGCGAACTCGGTTTTCCCCTCAGCCGTGTGTATGGCGTCGCCACATTCTACAACCTCTTCCAGTTCACGGCACCAGGCCGCTACATCATCCGGGTCTGCAAAGGTACTGCCTGCCACGTCAATCACTCTGCCGAGATCCTCTCCCACCTCAAAGAGAAGCTGGGCATCAGCGAGAACGAAACAACTTCCGATGGTCTTTTTACGCTGCAAACCGTGGCCTGCATGGGGGCGTGCAGCTTGGCTCCTGTCCTGGTTGTCAACGATGTGACCTATGGCAACATGACCCCTGAGAAGGCGTGGGAGGCCCTGGCCGAGCTCCGACGCGAATCTGTCAACGGCTCCGGCAAGGAGGAGGCAAGATGAGGGCAACGATTCGTGTCGGTACCTCTACTTGCGGCCTCGCCGCCGGGGCCGAAGCCGTGTTATCCGCCATTGAAGTGTATGTTCATCGCCGTCAATTGCCGGTCACGATCCAGCGCACCGGCTGCCTGGGAGCCTGTCATCGGGAACCTCTTGTGGAGGTCATCATTGATGGGTCTTCTACCCTCTATGGGCCGGTGACGCCGTTTCGGGTTACCCCTCTCCTAGACCAGCACTTCGGCGCGGGCGGGCGCGGTGTGTCGCCGGAATGGGTGGTAAGCCGCCGGCGCGACAAGAGCGATTATCCGTTCCTTGCCCGGCAACTCAAGGTAACGACCCAGCTCTGCGGTATCATTGATCCCTATTCCCTGGATGATTACCTGGCGAACGGCGGCTATCAGGCTTTCCGCGAGGCACTGAAGATGACGCCGGAGCAGGTGATCCAGGTCATCAAGGATTCCCAATTGCGGGGGCGCGGCGGTGCCGGGTTCCCCACCGGACGCAAATGGGAAATCACCCGCAGACAACCGGTTTCACCCAAGTATATCATATGTAATGCTGATGAGGGCGACCCGGGAGCCTTCATGAACCGGACGGTTATTGAAGGAGACCCTCACCGGCTCCTGGAAGGCATGCTCATCGCCGCCTGGGCCATAGGCGCGAGCCGAGGTTACATCTATGTGCGGGCAGAGTATCCCTTGGCCGTTCGGGCCCTGCGCAACGCCATTCAACAGGCCAAAGAATATGGCGCGACGGGCAAAAACATCTTCGGCAGCGGCATGGATTTTGAATTTGTAATCAAGGAGGGCGCCGGTGCCTTTGTGTGCGGCGAAGAAACCGCGCTGATGCACTCCATTGAGGGCAAGCGCTGAATGCCCCGTATGCGGCCGCCCTATCCGGCGGAGTCCGGCCTGTGGGGTTATCCGACCAATATCAACAACGTGGAGACGCTCGCCAGCGTCGCAAGCATTATCCTGAACGGCCCTGGCTGGTTCGCGTCTTTGGGCACCGAGCGCAGCGGCGGCACCAAGGCTTTCTCGTTGACCGGCGCGGTGAAGAACTCCGGTCTGGTGGAGATCCCGATGGGCATGACCTTGCGAGAATTGGTTTTTGGCATCGGCGGCGGCTGCAAAGGCGATAGAACCTTCAAGGCGGTGCAATTGGGCGGCCCGTCGGGAGGATGTATGCCCGCTGACCTCCTGGATACCCGCATTGACTACGAGGACCTGCGAGAGACCGGCGTCATCATGGGGTCGGGCGGTGTTGTGGTGGTGGACGATACGACCTGCATGGTGGACTTCGCCCGTTTCTTTCTGTCGTTCACCCAAGACGAATCGTGCGGTAAATGCGTCCCCTGTCGTGTTGGCACGCGCAAGATGCTCAACATGCTCAACAACATCACTCATGCCAAAGCCAAGGAGGAAGATCTGAATCGCCTGCAGAGCCTGTGCGAGACGGTGCACACGGCGTCCCTGTGTGGTCTCGGACACACGGCCCCGAATCCGATCCTCACCACGCTACGCTATTTCAAAGATGAGTACATGGCTCATGTGGTGGATAAGCGCTGCCCCGCCGGGGTATGCACGTTGTATGGGTTTTAGGTTTGTTCTACCGGCCACAGGGAGGCAAAGGGCATGATCAAGATCACAATTGACGGTAAGACGTTGGAGGTTGCTCCCGGCACGAACGTCTTGGCTGCTGCCCTGGAGAACGGCATAGACATACCCCATCTTTGCTATCATCCAGATCTGACGCCATCGGGAGGCTGCCGCCTGTGCCTGGTTGAGGTGGAGGGGCGGCCCGGCGTAGTGCCGAGTTGTGGGCTGCCCTGCCAAGATGGGATGGTCGTGCGCACTCAGAGCGAGACCCTCACCAAGATGCGCAGCGACATCATTGACCTCTTCATATCGGATCATCCCTTACGCTGCGTCATTTGCGATAAAAACGGGGCTTGTGACCTGCAACGCTACGCCTACGAGTACGGCTTCTCCGAAACCACCTATGATTTTGAGCTCTCTCGCACCCTTTTTCAGGACGATAACCCCTTCTTCATACGAGATCACCAATATTGCATTCTGTGCGGCAAATGTGTAAGGGTGTGCGATGAGATCGTGGGCGCGAACGCTATTGACTTCGCCGAGCGCGGGTTCATCAGCCACATCGCGACGCCCTTTGATGGGCCGATGGTGGATTCGTCATGCGTCTTCTGCGGCAGTTGCGTGCAAGTTTGCCCCACAGCAGCCCTTTTGCCGGTCTCGCGTTTGGGCAAAGGGCGGGAATGGGAACTGGCCCGTAAGCGCACCATTTGCGGCTATTGTGGGGTCGGATGCGGCATAGAGTACGCTCTGAAGGGTAGGGAGATCCTATACGCTCAGGGCTACCGAAGTGCGCCGGTGAACGGGGAATTCCTCTGTGTCAAAGGTCGTTTCGGTTGGGACTTTGCCACCAGCCCTGATCGGTTGACCCAACCCCTGGTGCGCCGAGACTTGGCCTACGCTCTGGGACTGATAGATGAGCCATGGACGATGCCTGCGGCCTCCGTGGTGCAGGGAAGCCGAGATGCGAAGAACTTTATTCCCGTTTCCTGGGAGACCGCCCTGAACATCGTCGCCACAAAACTGGCCGATGTGGTCAAGACTCATGGGCCCGACGCTGTTGCCGGCCTGGCCTCGGCCCGCTGCACTAACGAGGAGAACTACCTGTTCCAGAAACTGATGCGCGCAACTATCGGCACCAACAACGTGGATCACTGTGCCCGTTTGTGTCATTCCAGTTCGGTGACCGGCCTGGGCATGGCTTTCGGTAGCGGAGCCATGACAAACCCGATTCGCGACATTCGCGATGCCGATTGCATCCTCATCACCGGCTCTAACACGGCGGAATCCCACCCCGTTATCGGTTATGAAGTCGTGCGGGCTGTGAAGAAGGGGGCGAATCTCATCATCATTGATCCCCGGCGCGTGCCGCTGGTGGATCATGCCACCCTTTTCCTGCAACCCCAACCGGGGACCGACATGTACATCTTCTTGGCGATGGCTCATGTGATCCTGCGAGAAGGGTGGGTCGATACAGCTTTCATCGCTGAGCGTACCGAGGGATTTGAAGAATTCGCCGAGAGCGTAAAAGAATATACGCCAGAGATCGCGTCTCTGGTGTCAGGAGTGCCTGCCGAACAGATTGAGAAAGCGGCACGCTGGTATGCTTTGGGCGAGAGGGCTAACGGCCTGTCCGTCTATAAAGATGGGCGCGGGCATTCCACCCTGCTCTATGCCATGGGCATTACGCAACGCAGCAACGGCACCGACCTGGTGCTCACCCTCGCCAATCTGGCTCTCCTCTGCGGCCAGATCGGCAAGCCTTCTACGGGCGTTAACCCCTTGCGTGGGCAATCCAATGTACAAGGCGCGTGCGACATGGGGGCTCTCCCCGACGTTTTGCCGGGCTACCAGCGCGTGACCGATGAGGCCAAGCGTAAAGCGGTCGCCGAGGTGTGGGGTCTGGAGGATTTGCCCGCCCAGCCCGGTCTGACGGTGGTGGAGGTAACGAGGGCTGCCGTGGACGGCAAAGTGCGGGCAATGTATATCATGGGTGAGAACCCCATGTTGTCGGACCCTAATATCGCCCATGTGGAGGAAGCGTTACGCAAGCTGGATTTCTTGGTTGTGCAAGAGATCTTCCTCAGCGAGACGGCCCAACTGGCTCACGTCGTCTTACCGGCCGCTTCCTGGCTGGAGAAAGACGGCACCTTCACCAACACTGAACGTCGCGTTCAGCTTCTGGCTCCTGTCCTTTCACCTCCCGGCGAGGCCCGTCCCGATTGGCAAATCGTCTGCGCGCTGGGCCAGAAGCTGGACGAAGCCCTTGGTCATCGGCGCCGGCCTGGCTACTGGGCGTTCGCCTCAACCGCTGATATCGCGAAGGAGGCGGCAGCGGCGACGCCTATCTATCGCGGTATGCTACATCATCGCTTGACAGATGGCGGCCTGTGCTGGCCTTGCCCGGCGGAGGATCATCCTGGCACACCCATGCTGCACACGAAGACCTTTACCCGCGGACGCGGCAAGTTCCACGCGCTAAAGGCCCAATTACCTGCCGAGCAACCTGATGCGGAGTACCCGCTTATCTTGAGCACCGGACGCATTCTTTATCACTATCACACGGGCACCATGACTCGTCGCAGCGAAGGGCTCTCCTGGCGCGTGCCCCGAGGTTATGCTGAAATCAACGAGAAGGAAGCCGCCAACGCGGGCATCCGCGATGGCGGCCAGATGGTGATTCGCAGCCGGCGCGGCTCGGTGCGCACCCAGGCGCGCGTCAGCCAGAATGTGCCGCCGGGCGTTGTGTTCCTATCGTTCCATTGGAGAGAGGCCCCCGCCAACCTGCTGACCCACGACCATACCTTGGACCCGCTCGCCAAGATTCCAGAATATAAAGTATGTGCGGTGTGCATTGAGCCGATAAGGGCGGTAAGATCGTAGCGACCGATTCATATCCCAAGAGTTTATCTTCTCAGAAACGAGGAGGTTCACAATCTCAATGGCAGAGGGAAATGGCATCAGATTTGAATTTGATGCCGTCTTACCACCGGAGATGGCTCACAAAGCCGAGAGCATCGGCATCCGCAAGGCCAATATGGACTTCTGGAGCACGATCACCTTGGCGGTGCTGGCCGGCGCGTTCATCGCATTGGGAGCCATTTTCGCCGCCACCGTCACCGCGGGGGCAGGGGATAAACTCGCCTATGGTGTAAGCAGGCTCTTGAGCGGATTGGTCTTCAGCCTGGGGCTGATCCTGGTCATCGTAGCCGGTGCCGAGCTCTTCACCGGCAACAACCTGATCGTCATGGCCTGGGCGGGAGGCAAGGTTTCTACCTATGCCCTTCTGCAGAACTGGGTTTACGTCTATGTGGGTAACTTTGTCGGCTCCATCGCTACGGCGGTTATCGTCTTTTTAGGCAAGCAATATACCTTCGGCAACGGAGCCGTCGGCCTCAATGCCCTCAACATCGCCAATGCAAAGACGGGCCTGGGATTCGTGCAGGCGCTGGCATTGGGAGTCATGTGCAACGCTCTGGTGTGTGTGGCGGTCTGGCTCTGTTTCAGTGCCCGCAGCACGACGGACAAGATATTGTCCATCATTCCCCCCATCAGCGCCTTCGTAGCGGCAGGTTTTGAGCATAGCATCGCCAACATGTATTTCATCCCCATCGGCCTGTTCATCAAGCAGTGGGGAACGCCGCAATTCTTCCAGACCATCGGCAAGACCGCGTCCGATTTCCCCAACCTCACCTGGTACAACTTCTTGGTCGGCAACTTGCTACCGGTGACCATCGGCAACGTCATCGGCGGCGCGGTCATGGTAGGTCTGGTCTATTGGTTCGTCTATCTGCGGCCCCATGGCGTTGCCCCAACTTTGTCACAACCGAAGGCAACGGAAGCCCCGATGCAAACGCGATAAAAGGATCACCGCTCCTGCTTTCCTCATGTAAATCTAACCCTCCTCTCCCCATGGCGGGGAGAGGAGGGAAAACCACCGGCAACGAACGATAGAATGTCAACGGTGCGCCTTCCAGATCAAGGGCATGTAAACCGTGCTCCCCGCTTGTAGGTGGATAACTCTACGGTCATCATGCGCCGTCCGGTAGCCGCTACCCTCCGGAATTAGAAGTTCGGCACGCACCTCCACATCGCCAGCGAGCACGCCGCTGGTAAAGGTAGCCGAGAACCGGCCATTGGCATCCGTCGTGCCGCTGATCACTTCGCCCCCGTTAATCGTGCCTATCTGCCCATCCCCTACGACGCCGATGCGCACCCTCTGGTTGGCGAAGGGAACATCCCAACGATCGCGTACCGTGGCGATAAGCGTCGCCGTTGACCGGCCATCGGCAGGAAGTGTATCATCCGAGACCGACAGGGCGATCTGGTTGGGTTCCGTTGTGCTTACGTGGATTGTAGTCGTGGCGACGACGTTGTTGGTGGACCTCGCGGTGACGACAATGTCCCCTGTCGTGGCGCCGCTGGTGTAGGTGACGGTGAAAGCGCCCTTTTGCGTGATGCCTGTCCCTGGTGTAACGGTCCCCGATGAGGACGTAAACTGTATGCTTGTGCCATCGGCCACCGCAACGTTTTGGCTATCCAGCACCACGATTTCCAGGATGGCGGTATCGCCATTGGGACGCAGGAAGTTTGCCGGGTTGTGTATGAGGATTTGAGCTGGCGGGCGGTGACGTGTCACCTGGGCGCTGGCGTTGTCGCTCATGCTCCCCTTCTCGTTTTCCACGGCGGCGAGGGTCACAAGGCCCGTCGTGCCACTGGGCGCGTTACCGCCTTGGCCCGTATTGACCGCGACATTCACATTGGTGCTGCTGTGGGGTGCTAGACAGATGCTCGTAGCCGAGGCGACGACGCTCCAATCTTGGGGACCCTGTGCGACCAGATCGTAGCAATGATTGAAAGCATCGCCGTTTTCTACCTGGAATGTCAGATTGCTGCCAGAACCCATATCCACCGCGTTGGCCGGCGCGGTGACTTTTAACGGTTGGAAGGAATAAGGGCGCGGATCGCTGCGGGTGAAACTCACTCCCCCCAACTTGCCGCTAACCCACAAGTAACCGATGCCCGCGCCAGGCGTGTAGGGGCTGGAGCCGAAGATACCGTCTCCCGCCCTGCCGTCTTCGTGCGCGCCATCATCATATAGGGAGAAGGCCGCGCCGAAAGGCGCGCCGTTGGGCCGGCGAAACCAGGCCGAAAGGATGTTGCCGTCCACAGCCTCGCCCAGATCAACCAGGATGCGCGCGCCACCAAGGGACGAGAGGCCATATCTGCCGTGGCCTTTGACCGCCAGCCTTCCCGCTGCCATGGCACTGACGGTGAAGGTGCTGGTGCCGAACCCGCCCGCATTCACCGTCGCCGTCCACACGCCGGTGCGCCCGTTCACGTTGGATTGTACATACTGCACCCGCCCCAGGTCCAGACAAAGAACACCCGGGTCGGTGCAGTTGATGACCGTGCCGCTCGGGTCTTTCACCACCATCGGGCTGAAGGAGCCGCTATAGCCCGTCTGCAGGAACGCCACACCTTGCATGAGGCTATCCACCGCGATGGTGTAGGTCTTGCTCGGCTGAGGTGGAGCAGGTAGGAACTTATAGCCCATGCCGTTTCGGGCCCCGTTGACGTCGTTGTAACTGATTTGTATGGCGTTTTGGCCCGCGGCATCTTCCAGGCCGATGGTCGCGCTCCCTGCGCCACCAGGGACATCTTTATACTGATAGCGTATCTCACCGGTTGTCGTGTTGAGGAGAACTTCAAAATCCACGAACTTGCTGTCCACCGCCTTCTGGAACGTGTTGTATTCAATCGCGAACCAGTCGCCCTGTTGTTTCGTGTAGATGCCGCCATACCAGATAGCCTGAGGAGAGAGCGTTACGTGGGGCGGCACAGGTACAGAGAGGTCATCCCAGAAGGGATAGGCGGCGTTGTTGGGTAGGGCCGGATTCGGTAAGGCTGTATTGTTCAGCACCTTGCTGCCGTAGGGGCCAAAGACAATGAAGCCATCCTGATAGACCTGTACCGTGTTATAGGGACCGGTGGCGAAGAAGGGGAACGGCCGCGGCAGCGGTACATTGATAAAGCCTTCGGCTGGAATGGATGGTTGTGCAGTGCCGCCTGTTGTGGCATCTATCCACTGGTACTCCCACGACGCCAAGGTGTCGTAGCGATAAGTCGGCACGTTGCTGACGTAGTCGCTCCAACGTCCGGCACCGGCGCTATGGTTCATCTGGGCCCGCAGGATTTCACCGGCGAATTGGGCATGGGCCGGGTCCACGAACAAGAACTGGCCGCCGCTGGCGATGGCGACAAGAAGGTACGGCACCACGCCGCCCGGCGTCGGGTCGGCAGCCAAGCCCAAGTACGATTGCGCCAGGCCGCGCAGCAGCCTCGCGGCCTCTTGAGTTTCCTCCACATCGTCAGGGGCAGCACCTTGAGCCTGCACCGGGCAGATGCCCATCAGAGCGAAGGAAGCGCGTATCTGGCGATCTTGCAAGATGCGCTTCATCCCTTCTACGCTTGGCGCGGCGGTGTTTGTGTCGCCATCGGTCAGAAGCCAGGCATCCCCCTGGTACTCGCCCTCCACTGCTTGAGCCAGGGCTTTGAAGGCATCTACCCGGCACACAGTATCAGGGCCGCCAACGGTGGTCAGGCCGGCCACAACGGGCGAGATGTCTTCCGGATAGAAGCGGCCTTCCAAGCGAGTTTGATTGGTAGTGGCGGTGTTGTTGAAGGTCTGTAGTTTAAACTCGGTGCCTTCAGGCAACTGGCTCAGGTCGTTCACGGTTTCATCTAGCACCGTCTTCACACCGGCAAACTTGGGCCCGGCCATGCTGGCGCTGTTGTCCACGACGAAGATGAGCTCCTTCCACCAATCGGCCGAGCCTGCTACGGTGGCGTTCACATCGGCTGAGGCGCCAGGTGCAACTTTCTCGGTTAGGGCGGCTGCCTGTTGTGCCAGCGCGGTTCTGATTTCCGTTTTGCCAACGTTCTGCACGATCGCCGCGGCGGTATCTCTATCCGCTGGTTTGCCGGTGCGCACCCAGGCTCGTTCGTACTCATCCCAGTTGCAGTTGTCCGCGTCCACAAACTCGCTGCTCATGAACACAGCCTGAACAGCCAGGTGTCCCCAGCTTACCCTATCCTGTCCATCGTTCGCGCTATCCCTGAGATCCCACAGTGCAGCGGCAACGGCGGCTTCGTTGTATATGTTACGCAAGGTCGGCTGCATGACGTCCCACGTCTCCAGGTCGGCACCCCCCGCGCCCCCGGCCCCGTTGACGTCAATGTACCACTGGGCGAAGGAGTCGCCCCGCGCGGCGCGCACCGCGCTCTGGAAATAGTCGGGATAGCCTTCGCCCCAGGCAAGTTCCTCATCATACGTGCCGGTGAAAGTATGGTTGCCGCCTGGGTTTTCATCGCAACCGTAATGGTCGTCAATAAAGTGCATGTACTCGTGCATGATGACGCTATCATCCCAGGCATCGGGGTCCGCAGGAGCATCGGCTATTGTGATTTCGTCCCAGAAGTTATCGTAGAGCGAGGTCGTCTTTCCCTTCCCCGGCTCCCACCGTGCCTCCAACTGCCTGGCATAGAAGCCACCCTGTTCATAAAGTCTCTTGGCCTCGCGCAGCGAATCCAAGATATTCATGACGGCACTCTGGCTTTCGTCCAAGTCAATGAAGAAGGTTACGGTTCCACCGTCGGAATCTATGGTGCCGGTGTCAAATTCATACATCTCTTCAATCCAGGAAATGTCCTCTACCTCCGCGATGCCCGGAATCTCGGCGCGCAGCCGCATGTAGATCTCCAACGTGTCGTTGAACAGCCCATCGTCGTCGCAGAAATGGAACCCGAAACTGCCGTCGGATGCCAGGCGTTGTTGTCCATACGAATCGTCAAAGATGTCGTCCTCCTCCCGCACCTCAATCAGCGCGTCCTGCACCGGCACCCGCACGTTAGCAGCGTAGCCGCTTGTCGTCACCGGTTTGTCAATTCGGGTCACACGCCCTACCACGTCAAAGCAGGGATCGTTGGTGGCGCGGGGCGCGGACGTGCCGGGTGCGGTGGTCACGCGGGCCGGCATGATAGAACGCATCGGGCTACGGGCAGCAGGGTCTTTCTCTGAAATCCTGGGCGCACCTTTGGCTACGGTGAAAAAGAGGACACCGGCAGCGGCGAACCGCGCGCTCGTTCCCCAGGTATAGGCGGCCTCCACAGCGACCTTGTACGTCCCTGCCGAGGGGAAGCGCACCTCCCGTCGGAGGGTCACCGTCTGGCCGGAGGCTATCGCTCCCAGGTTCTGGATGGCTTCACCCAAAAGTTCTGCGCCTTCGGGGATGACCCAACGCACCGTCAGGTCAGGCGCATCGGCCAGGGGCGTGGCGGTGAAGGTGAGTGCGGTTGTGCCGCCGGGCGCGGGCGCGCCGTCGGCCTGCAAGGTCACCTCAATACCATCCTCAGAGCCGCCCCCGCGGACTATCACCGGCGCCGCTTGCGCGGCGGCGGGCGCGGGTGTTCCTAAAGATGACAAAAGAATACCGATGATGAGAATGAAACGTAGTATGCAAGCCATACGACTTCCCCCTGATGTTGATACAGGTGGGCTGGGCGACCCACCCTTTTATACAGACCCCTCGCCGCCCTCCCCCGCAAGTGGAGGGCCAAGGTGAGGGCTACTGGCAGAGATTTTCCGTGACCTCAGCGGATGACCAGCGGCACGTAGGCGCGTACTTGTTTCAGCGGACAGATAACGCCAGTGCGGCGCAAGTCGCTGATACCAGTTAGCCATGACTGGAAGGCGGTGTCACTCGGCTCGCACAGGCTCGTGTTGTCAAACCAGAAGGTGAAAAGTTGCGTCAGGTTTATCAGGCCGGGCGGTAATCTTCCGGTCAAGGGATTGTCGTTGAGGCGAAGTTCTAGCAGATCGGTGAGGTTTGTGAGTTGCGTTGGTACGGGGCCGCTCAATTGGTTGTGGTCTAGATAAAGCCCGAAAAGGAACCTGAGGTTACCCAGTTGCGGCGGGATGTTACCGCTCAACTGGTTGCCGTCCAGGTACAGGCGGTACAGGCTGGGGAGAACACCTAACTCCGGCGGGATGGGGCCGGTCAATTGGTTATTGGAGAGGATGAGCCATTGCAAACTGCTGAGGTTCCCCAGGTCTGCCGGAATAGGGCCGCTGAACTGGTTGTCGTTCAGGTGTAGTTCTATCAGGTTGGTGAGGCTGCCCAGTCCCAAGGGGAGGTTGCCGACCAACTGGTTGCCATCCAGCCGGATATACTCCAACTGCGTCAGGTTGCCCAATTGCGATGTGATGGTCCCACTCAGGTTGTTGCTGCTCAGATAGATTGAGGTCACCCGCCCGCTCGTGCACCCTATGCCTGACCAGCCACAAGCCTCGTTACTGTTAAGCCAGCGGTCGTGTATCCGCCAGTTATCGCCGTTCGTGCTGATATATAGGGAGACGAGAGCATCGCACTCCGGTTTCGGCACGTCGTACACCTGGATACAGTCAAAGCAGATGACGCCGGTGCGCCGCAGGTTGCCGATGCCGTTTAGCCAGTTCTGGAACGCGGCGTCGCCCGGCTCGCAAAGGGCAGTGTTAAAGAAAAAGAAGGTGGAGAGTTTTGTCAGATTGGTGAAGGTCTGAGGCAGCGCGCCATGCAACGAGTTGTAGTGGAGATATAACGATAACAGGTTCGTGAGGTTGCCTAATTCCGGTGGCAAGGTTCCCTGTAACAGGTTGTGGTCTAGGGCAAGGGTCAGTAAGTTAGAGAGATTCCCCAATTGAGCCGGAATGTTGCCGCTCAGGCGGTTGTCGTTCAGCGACAGCGTGCGCAGGTTAACGAGGTTCCCCAAGGCTGGGGGAATGTTGCCTGTTAACTGGTTGTTGTTGAGGGCAAGGGTCCGTAGGCCGGTGGGGTTACCCAATTGAGGGGGGATACTGCCGCTTAGGCGGTTGTTGTGCAATGAGAGTTCTTGCAGGTTGGAGAGGTTGCCCAGTTGGGCGGGGATGCTGCCGCTCAATCGGTTGCGGTCCAGAAGAAGCCGCTGCAAGTTGGTCAGGCTGCCCAACGTTGACGGAATACTGCCGGTCAGTTGGTTGGACGCCAGGAGCAATGCCTGGAGACTTGTTAGGTTCCCTACTTCGGGAGGGATGGAACCGTTCAGCTGGTTATTGGTCAGGCTGAGCAGCAACACATGCCCCAGGACGCACGTCACGCCATACCAGGAGCAAGGCGTATCGGTCACCAGCCAACCGCCCTTGTTTATCCAGTTCGCGCCATTCGTACTATTGTAGAGCGCCACCAGGGCTTCGCATTCTGCCTGGGGGATGCCGGTTGCAGTGCTGCAATTGAAAGCCGACGGCTTCGCCCCTTGGGCCATGGCAGGGGGCACGTCGGTCGGGGGGAATGTGGCCACCATCACCAAGATAGCCAACAGGCTACACAATATATTTCTTGCCATGAGTCTCCTTCGTGTGGGGCATACCGCATTTATGGCGCGAGGACAGACCAAAACCTGGTCTCTGTGATGGTGGCGGGGTTTCTGTCAGGGGACACCAATAGCGGTATAGGTCATTTATATCAATTATATCATAATCAATCGCTTTATCCAAATTTTTGTGTTATGCCTCGGAAGGGCATCAAAAGCAAGAGGGGCGAATCCTATGGATTCGCCCCTCCATTTAGTGGTGTGCTATCTCGGAGTGATCGTCAGGCAGCAACCGGCTCTTCTTCCACAACCTCGCCCATCACCGACTTGCTAAAGACGATCTTGCCTTCCACGTAGTCCGCCAAGACCGTGTCTCCCTCGCGGTAATCGCCGCGCAGCAAGGCCAAAGCCAGCGGGTCTTGCAGCAGGCGCTGGATGGCGCGTTTGAGTGGCCGTGCTCCATAGACCGGGTCGTAACCCTCCTCTGCCAGGTATTGCTTCGCCGCCTCGCTAACCTGCAAGGTGATCTTCCGGTCGGCGAGCAGTTTCTGCAGATGTCGTAGTTGGATGTCCACGATCTGCACCAGTTGCTCCCTGGTCAGGCTGTGGAAGATGATCACCTCATCCACCCGATTTAGGAACTCCGGACGGAAGTGCTGATGTAGCGCATCCAACACCAGCCGTCGCATCGTCTCGTCGTCTCTGCCGCCCAGGTCACGGATGTACTGGCTGCCGATGTTGCTCGTCATGATGACGAGGGTGTTCTTGAAGTCCACCGTGCGGCCATGGCCGTCGGTCAGCCGTCCGTCATCCAGCAACTGCAGGAGGACGTTGAAGACCTCCGCATGGGCCTTCTCAATCTCATCAAAGAGGACAACACTGTACGGGCGGCGACGCACTGCTTCGGTCAACTGCCCGCCTTCCTCATAGCCTACATAGCCCGGTGGCGCGCCGATGAGCCGGGCGACGGTGTGCCGTTCCTGATACTCCGACATATCAATGCGGATCATCGCATCTTCATCGTCAAAGAGGAATTCGGCCAACGCCCTCGCCAGTTCCGTCTTGCCGACGCCCGTCGGGCCAAGGAATATGAAGGAGCCGATAGGCCGTCGCGGGTCTTGCAGGCCGGCACGCGCCCGCCGCACCGCGTTGGAGACCTTCTGTACCGCCTCCTCCTGACCCACGACGCGCGAGGCCAGGCGCTCCTCCATGTGGAGCAATTTTTGCACCTCGCCTTCCATCAGGCGAGAGACGGGAATGCCGGTCCACTTCGCGACCACTTCGGCCACATCTTCGTCGGTCACTTCTTCATTGAGCATCTGCTTGCCTTGCTGGCGCGCTTTCAACATCTCTTCCTGCTCTTTCAGTTTGCGCTCCAGGGCGACAAGCGTGCCGTACTGCAACTCGGAAGCGCGGTGATAGTCCACGCGCCGTTGGGCCTGCTCTATCTCCAGTTTGACCTGCTCAATCTGCTCTTTCGTCTTGCGGATTTCCTGGATGGCTTCCTTCTCCATCTGCCACTGCGCCCGCATCCGCGCCGCCTCTTCGCGTGCCTCTGCCAGTTCCCGCTCCAACTTTGCCAGCCGTTCCTGGCTCGCCTTATCCGTCTCTTTCTTCAGGGCCTGGCGCTCTATCTCCATCTGCATGATGCGCCGCTCCACCTCATCCAATTCCGACGGCAGGCTGTCGATCTCCATGCGCAATTTTGAAGCCGCTTCGTCAATCAGATCAATCGCCTTGTCGGGCAGGAAGCGATCTGAGATGTAGCGATGAGAGAGCACCGCCGCTGCGACAAGGGCCGAATCTTGGATGCGGACGCCGTGATGCACCTCGTACCGCTCCTTCAGCCCGCGCAAGATGCTGATGGTATCCTCCACACTTGGCTCATCTACCATGACGGGCTGGAAACGGCGCTCTAGCGCGGCGTCTTTTTCCACGTGCTTGCGATATTCGTCTAGCGTCGTCGCGCCGATGGCGTGCAGTTCGCCGCGCGCCAGCATCGGCTTGAGCATGTTGGAAGCATCCATCGCGCCTTCCGCCGCGCCCGCTCCGACGACCGTGTGCAGTTCGTCAATGAAGAGGATCACGCGGCCTTCGGATTCAGTCACTTCTTTGAGGACGGCCTTCAACCGCTCCTCAAATTCGCCGCGATATTTTGTGCCCGCGATGAGGGCACCTAAATCTAGCGCGACGATGCGCTTATCCTTCAGGCCCTCCGGCACGTCGCCGCGCACGATGCGCTGCGCCAACCCCTCGGCAATGGCCGTCTTGCCGACGCCCGGCTCGCCGATGAGCACAGGGTTGTTCTTCGTGCGACGCGATAGAATCTGGGTAACGCGGCGGATTTCATCATCCCGGCCGATCACCGGATCCAGTTTACCTTGACGCGCCAGTTGCGTCAGGTCACGCCCGTATTTCTCCAATGCCTGGTAGGTCGTCTCCGGGTTGGGGGTTGTGACACGCTGCGTGCCGCGAATGCTGGTCAGGACCTGCAGGATGCGCTCGCGGCTGATGCCTGCCGCGGCCAGAAGCCTCGCCGCCTCGCCGCCGGCGCGGTCGGTCAACGCCATTAAAAGGTGCTCTGTGGAAACGAACTCATCTCGCATAGCCTCGGCTTCGGCCTGTGCCTTCCGGAGCACCTCTTGTATTGCTGCCGATAGGCCAACTTGCACCGTCGCACCGTAGGCGCGCGGTTTCCTGCCAAGCACCTCCGTCACCTGCGCGGCAAGATGACGCGCGTCCCCTCCCAACTTCTGCACGACCTGGGGAACGACGCCATCTGTCTGAGTAAGGAGCGCAAGGAGCAGATGCTCCGGCTCTATCTGACTGTGGTTATATTGCGACGCCTGTTCCTGAGCCTCCAGGATGGCCTCTTGTGCTTTCTGTGTGAATTTATCCAGTCTCATCTTCTTATCTCCCCGATACCCATGCTCGCGCGGGGCCGCCGTGGCCCCGTACCGTAGCCTATTATCGTGCGGCCATGTTAGAATTCTGCTTGCGGAATGATAGAAAAATGTTAGAAAAAACCTCACCCTTCCTCTCTCCTCCTTCGCCAACGGGAAGGAAGGGTTAGAGGACGGGTGAGGCGGAGTAACTTGCCGCAAGGCCTACGCCTGTAAACGGAAGCCTCGCAGCCGCAGCGAATTGGTCACAACGAAGATGGAACTGAAGGCCATCGCGCCCGCGGCAATGATGGGGTTCAGCAGGCCCAAAGCCGCAAGAGGGATGCCCAATGTGTTATAGAAGAAGGCCCAGAACAGGTTCTGCTTGATGGTACGCAGGGTGCCGCGCGAGAGGGCGATGGCGCGCTCCACGCCGCGCAGGTCGCCGCTCATGAGGGTGACATCTGCCGCCTCCATTGCCACGTCCGTGCCGGTTCCCAAGGCGATGCCGACATCCGCCTGGGCCAGCGCGGGCGCATCGTTGATGCCGTCGCCTACCATCGCCACCACCTTGCCCTCGGCCTGGAGTTTCTTCACCTCGCTCGCCTTATCGCCCGGCAGCACCTCGGCCAAGACACGGTCAATGCCGACCTGGTGCGCGATGGCCTCGGCGGTGCGACGGTTGTCGCCGGTGATCATGATAACCTCAATCCCCAGCCGCTTCAGCCCGGCAACCGCCTCCTGTGATCCCTCCTTCACCGTATCGGCCACGGCGATGACGCCCGCGGCTTCGCCGTCCAGCGCGACCAACATCGCCGTCTTAGCCTCCGCTTGCAGGCGTGCTACCTCGTCTTCCAGGCCGTTCAGATGCACTCTCTCCTCGCTCATGAGCCGCAGGTTGCCTAGCAGCACCGTGTGCCCATCCACCTGAGCGCGGATGCCATGCCCGGCGATGGCCTGGAAGGCAGCCGGCTCGCTTAGAGCAAGCCCGCGTCCCGTTGCCATCTGCAAGATGGCCTCTCCCAAGGGGTGCTCGCTCCCACGTTCGGCAGAAGCCGCCAATCGCAGAAGTTCGTTCTCGGTCAACCCATTGGCCGCTTGGCTTATCACTACATCCGTCACCGCAGGGCGGCCCTGGGTGATCGTGCCGGTCTTATCCAGAACGACGGTGCGCACGGTACCGGTGCGCTCCAACGCTTCGCTATTCTTGAAGAGCACACCATACTGCGCGCCTTTGCCCGTGCCGACCATGATAGCCGTTGGCGTCGCCAACCCCAGCGCGCAGGGACAGGCGATGACCAGCACGGCGACCATGTTCATCAGGCTACGGGTGAACCCTACACCGCCGACGAAGAACCAGAGGAGGAAGGTGACAAAGGCGATGCCGATGACCACCGGCACAAAGATGGCCGAGATGCGGTCGGCCAGCCTTTGGATGGGAGCCTTAGAGCCTTGTGCCTCCTCCACCAGTCGGATGATTTGCGCCAGGACCGTGTTCTTGCCGACCTGTGTCGCCTCATAGCGTAGCAAGCCCGTCTTATTCAGCGTCGCGCCGATGACCCGATCGCCCACGCCTTTGCTCACAGGCATGGACTCCCCGGTCAGCATGGACTCGTCCACGCTGGAACGCCCGTCTATCACGACGCCATCCACCGCGATCTTCTCGCCCGGACGCGCCAGCAGGATGTCGCCTACCACCACATCCTCAATGGGGATGTCTGCCTCAACCCCATTGCGCACCACGCGCGCCGTCTTGGGCTGCAACCCCATCAATTGTTTGATGGCCTCCGACGTCCGCCCTTTGGCCTTTGCCTCCAGATACTTCCCCAAAACGATGAGGGTGATGATGACCGCGGCGGTCTCAAAATAGACGTGGCCCGGTATGAGACCCAGGGTGATGGGGATGCTGTAGAAGTACGCGGCCGATGAACCCATCGCGATCAAAACGTCCATGTTGGCCGCACCGTTCTTCAGAGCCTTGAAGCCGTGGACGTAGAATTGCTTTCCGACGTAGAATTGCACCGGCGTCGCCAAAGCCCAGAGGAGCCAGTTGAGCCAACTCCCGCTCAACGTCATGGATAGAGACGAGTGTTCGGCGACGTTGTGCAGCACGTCTCGGCTCATCGCCAGGAAGAAAGTCGGGATCGTAAAGAGGAGGCCGATGAAGAGAAGTCGCAACTGGCGACGGATTTCCTCGTCGCGTGCGGCGCGCTCCGCGTCCTCTGTAGGCGCATCCGCGCGCGCCTCAATCACCTCGTAGCCCAGGTCGGCAATGAGGCGGCGCATATCGCCCAAGGTGATTTCGGTAGGGATGTATTCCACACTGGCGCGCTCGGTTGCCAGGTTGACGTTGGCCGCAAGGATGCCTGGAGCCTTCTTCAGGTTGCGCTCAATGGTGTTGACGCAATTGGCGCAGGTCATTCCTTTGATGGGCAATTCCGCCTTCGCCGTCGGCACGCCGTAACCGATGTCGCGCACCAGGCCGATCAATTGGGCTTCGCTTGTTACCGTCGGATCAAAGACGACGGTAGCGCGCTCGCTTGCCAGGTTGACGCTGGCCGCTTCTACGCCCTCTGCCCTCTTCAGGTTGCGCTCAATGGTGTTGACACAGTTGGCGCAGGTCATGCCGGTAATGGGCAGGATGATTTGTTTGGTCCCCATGTCTCACGCCCTATATCCCACATGTAATCTCTCTACCCTCTACCTTCCTCTCTTCTCTTCGTTGGGGGTTCAGGACGGACTGTTTTATGAACCTGGCACTTGCGACGGGGGTGCAGAGGGTCTTGGGGGTGCCCCCTGTATCCATGCGGGCTTCCCACCGCCAAGACCTCTCTTCTCCCCCTTTGTCCCCCCCTCCTCTCCCCGATTCGGGGAGAGGAGAGGGGAGAGGTGGAGAGAGGTTATATGGGACACATCCCTAAGAACTGTCCGCCCTTCAACTAGTGGGGGAGAGGGAGCACAGGTCTAGCCTGCGACCGGATAGCCGATTTCCTGCATAGTGGCCTTGAAGCGGGCCAGCGCGTCATCGTTTACGTATTGCACCGTGACGATCTTCTTGCTCATGTCGGCCGATACGAATTGCACGCCCGCGACTGACCTGAGTTCCCGCTCAATGGTCTTAACGCAATGGCCGCAGGAGATCGCCGGTACGCTGAAAGTTTGGGTAGTCATGGCGGATAAACCTCCGTAGAAGAATACCCCTGATCCTTAGGGGTTAACATTCGTTACAATTTGCCGGTTGCCTCAAAGACCTCCAGCAGTTCCCGCACCACGCGTTCCCTATCTTGGGGGTTTTCGCCTCGGATGGCCGTCGTGACGCAGGTTTGCAGGTGACGCTCCAATAGGTGGCTGTTCACCTTGTCCAACGCGCTTTGGATGGCGAGGATTTGCTTCATGATGTCAATGCAATAAGAATCCTCCTCTACCATGCGTTGGATGCCGCGCACGTGCCCCTCAATGCTCTTGAGGCGTGCCAACACTTCTTTCTTAGCCTCGGCGTTCATAGGATGCAAAGCCTTTCCTGCCTCTCTTCACGCTACCCCCTCCCCTATGGGGAGGGGGTAGCGTGCTCATTATATCAGCATTTCCTGGTTTGTCAAAGTGGGCGGGCCTACATTCTCAGCTGCTCTGCCACCCAACCCAGGCCCAATTCCACCAGTTTGGCGCGCTTGGGCATCCCCGTCTTTACATCCCAACCGGCCATTTCGTAGTAGAGGTCCTTTGCCGCTTCCAATTCTTCTGGCGTCACGGCGAGCCCATCGCTGACGCCGCCTTTCAGCGCCTCGTGCAGTCGTTTTGTAAAATGATCTTCCTCGCGTCCGATTCCTTCGCGGGCATTGAAGGCGCGCAACAGGTTGAGCCGCCGCTCTCCCACTTTCATGATCTCAAACAGGCTGACATCCCAGCCGGTTACGGCCCGCACTAATTCCACCAATTGGTTTGGCCCGTAGAGTTGCCAGGCTCCTCCCCAACCAAACAGACAAAGTCCCAACGTGTCCAGCGCGCTGTAAATGCATTGGGTGTAGAAGGCAAAACGTACTTTCTCCTCGTTAAGGACGTATCTCTCTTGCGGGGTCATGAGGCCCAGTGCGGCCAGTCGCTCCCGGTCCTGGCGGGATGCACCGAGGTCATAGTGAGGATCGTGCTCACTAGACATGTGATCCGCGCCGAAGGGATTGACTGCATAAATCAGGGCCAACGAACGCTTCACCTGGGGCATGTGAGCCGGCGCTTCCTGCCCTTTCACCGTAATGGTGAAATCCGCGCTGCCTCGGCCCACTTTTTGCGCCGCACGCGCCGACCCTTCGGCCAGCAGGCTCCCCAGGTTTCCCTGGCGCAAGCCAATGGCGTGAACTGCCTGCACCAGCGCTTCCCCGTTGCCGAAACGCAGGTCAATGCCATCGGTTTCCTCCTTCGTCAGGACCCCGCGCTCGTAACACTCCATAGCCCAGGCGATGGTCGCGCCACAGGAGATGACATCCATGCCGTAGGCGTTGCAGTACTGATATGCCTCGGCGACGGCCACCAGGTCATCTACCTCACAATAACTCCCTAGGGTGGCAATCCCCTCATATTCGGGCCCGCCAAACTTGGGGTCTATTCGCAGGCTGCCATCGGGATTCTTCACTTCCACCACGCGCTTACACTTGGTGGCGCAGGCGTAACAGGTATCGCGCTCCTTCAGAATCGTCTCGTACATCCTTGGACCAGTCAGGTTGGCATAGCCCTTGAAGGTGCCCGATGTATAGTTACGGGTGGGGAGCCCACCGTCAAAGTCCTGCGATTCCACGATGTTCGCCGTGCCGTATTTTGACAGGCCACCGATGATGTTGTCTATGTTCTTCGTGCCCCATTGTGCCAGTTCCAACATTTTCCGTCGGTCTGCCAGGTCGGGATGCTGCTTTCCCCGCACGGCAACGGCTTTCAGGTTCTTGCTCCCCATTACCGCGCCCATGCCGGTGCGGCCATGGGCGCGATTTGCCATGTTGATGATAGAGGCATAGCGCACCAACTTCTCGCCTGCCTGTCCGATGGCCGCGATCTCTGCCTTTTCATCGCCGATCTCTTGCCGTATGCGGTCTGTGGTATCGCCTGTATTCAGGCCCCACAGGTGCGATGCATCCCGGATCTCCACTTCGCCATCGTTGATCCAGAGATAAACGGGCCTCTCGGCGCGGCCTTTGATAACGATGCCGTCGTAGCCGGCGAACTTTGCCTCTGCAGGCCAAAAGCCCCCGGCCTGCGAATCGCCGACCGCCATCGTCAGCGGAGAGCGCGCCGCCGCGGTGGCTCTGGAATTGCCGTGAATCGGAACGCCTGTGAGGACAGAGAGGGCCAGAACCAGGACATTGTCGGGGCTGAAGGGGTCTGTGCCGGGGCGCATTCCCTTCAATAGGTAATAGGCGGCGAGAGCGGAACCTCCCATGTAAGTGCGATAGAAAGACTCAGGCGGCTTCTCCACTTCCCAACGGCGTCTTGTCAGGTCCACGTGCAGAACCTTACCGTGGTATCCGTTCGGCATTTCCGACCTCCTGGTTTTGATGGAATGCGGCTTTTCCCTTTCCGATTGAGAACCGCGCAGTGTTTGTGACGGCCTTGTTCTCTGGGGATCGGAGCGGCACGCTATGGACGGATAACATTATAGGACGCCTGTACGTGAGAGTCAAGCGAGGAAAAGACAACAGTGCCCTGGCCGGGAAGGATGTTTTACTGGACTGTGCGGCGGAACTGTGCTACAATCGTGGCCGAATCGCGCGGGAGAGCGTTGCTCCTGACGGTTCGTGGAGTCTATGATCTTAGCGATTGATACGGCAACCCACTACGCCGGCCTGGCGCTTTATGATGGGCAGCGTCTGTGGTGCGAAGAAACTTGGTGGACACGAGGACAGCATACGGCTGAGACCCTGCCGAGGGTGGATCGCGCCCTGCGAGATGTGGGGCTATCGCCTGCAAACTTGAAGGGTGTGGCGGTGACCTTGGGCCCCGGTTCCTTTTCGGGGTTACGAAGCGGCCTAAGCCTGGCAAAAGGAATGGCCGTTGCGAATGACCTCCCTATTGTCGGTGTGCCGACGTTAGATGTGACGGCGTATCCTCATCGCTGGCAGGCATTGCCTGTCTGTGCCGTTCTCCAGGCGGGGCGAGGGCGCATCTGTTGGGGATTCTATGCCTGGCAGGACGGGCGTTGGCTGCCATCTGGCCCCTATCGTCTGGGCGAGGTGGCGGCTTTGTCTGTGGAGATCTCGCAGCCAACCCTTGTCGTGGGCGAACTGGAACCTGAGACGGTAGCAGGGTTACGTGCAGGAGCGGACTCTCAGGCCATTCTTGCCTCGCCGGCGCTGGCGTTACGCCGGGCAGGGTTCCTGGCCGAGATGGGTTGGGGGCGATTGGCGCGCGGCGATCAGGATGATCCCGTTACGCTATCGCCGATTTACCTGCATGAGCCGGCGGTGGGAAGCCCGCACTCCGCCCGCGTGGCCGCATGATATCGCGCACGCGGGACGGGGCCGGAATAAGCGAACACGAGATGGGAGCCATTACATCATGAACGCGCCACCTTTTATCATTGAAGCGTTGCGCGTGGCCGACATTGACGATATTATGGTGATTGAGCAGGAGGCTTTTGCGGCTCCGTGGACGGCCAACATGTATCGCCACGAGATGACGCGCAACGAGTTGGGCCACTACTTTGCTTTGCGCTTTCATGCCAACGGCGCTGGGCCTGGGCTGCTCCTAGGTTATGCGGGCTTCTGGCTCCTGGTGGATGAGGCGCACATCAGTACGGTTGCCATCCGTGCCGGCTGGCGAGGTTATGGCCTGGGCAAATGGCTTCTGCTGGGCTTGCTGCAAGAGGCGATCGCGATCGGAGCGCGGGAGGCGACGCTGGAAGTGCGCATCTCTAATGTTGTGGCCCAAGGTCTGTACCGAAAGTTGGGGTTCCAAGTTGTGGGGCGGCGCAAGCGGTACTACTCGGACAACGGCGAAGATGCGCTGTTGATGACCCTTGTACATCTCCAGAACCCGAAGGTGCGCGCCACGCTGGATGCCGAGCAGAAGGCTCTGGGCCCGCGCCTGGCGGAATTGGCGGCACGCATCGCCTCTGGCGAGTTCGGTTTGTCGTCAGAGAATCCCAGGCGCTAACCTCGCATAAGAAGCGAAGATGGGGGCAGGTATGTCAGAGCTACAAGAAATTGCCGATCAGGTTCGTGTTTGCCAGAAGTGTCCGCTGGGCCAGGCGCGCACCAATGCGGTGCCCGGCGAAGGGCCGGAGAATGCCGAAATCATGTTCATCGGCGAAGCGCCCGGCTTTCACGAGGACCGTCAGGGTCGGCCTTTCGTCGGTGCGGCGGGCAAATTCCTTGAGGAACTCCTGGCAAGCATCGGCCTCAAGCGGGAGGATGTCTTCATCGCCAATGTCATCAAGTGCCGCCCTCCCGGTAATCGCGATCCGCTGCCCGATGAACTCTCGGCCTGCCGTCCCTATCTGGACAGGCAAATAGAAATCATCAAGCCCAAGATCATCGTGACCTTGGGCCGCTTTTCTATGGCTCGTTACTTCCCCGGTGCATCTATCTCTCGCATCCATGGCCAGCCTAAGCGGGCGGGCGATGTCATCTATTTCCCGATGTTGCATCCGGCGGCAGGGTTGCATCAGGCATCATGGCGGCCCCTTATTGAGGAAGATATCAAGAAGTTGCCCGCGCTCATTGAGGAGATGCGGCGCGCGGCAAAGCCTGCCGCCGAGGAGACGCCGAAGGATCATTTTGAGCAATTAAGCCTCTTTTGAGGTTTCAGTTGGTTAACGACCTTTCTCATCCCTCTGTTCCCTTTTCTCCCCGCTTTGGGGAGAGAGGGGGACTAAGAAAGATGGGAGAGGTGATGAGTTCAGGTCTTGGGAGCGACACGGTTGAGTAAGGATCATTTACGCATCATCCCTTTGGGGGGCGTGGGCGAGATCGGCAAGAACATGATGGTGTTGGAGTACGGCGACGACATCATCGTGTTGGATGCAGGGCTCATGTTCCCCGAAAGCGACATGCTGGGCATTGACCTGGTAGTGCCCGATGTGGAGTACCTGGCCCAGCGCAAGGAGCGGGTACGCGGCATCATCCTCACCCATGGCCACGAAGATCATATCGGCGCGTTGCCCTGGGTGTTGGCCCAAGTCAACGCGCCGGTCTATGCTGCGCGCCTGACGCGCGGCCTGGCCGAGGTGCGTCTGCGCGAGCATCCCCAGGTGCGCGCCGAGTTCCATACGATCGAATCCAGCGATGTGCTCCGGCTGGGCGCGTTTCAGGTGGAGTTCTTTCATGTTTGCCATAGCATTCCCGACGCGCTGGGGGTGGCGATCACCACGCCGGTCGGCCTGGTGGTTCATTCCAGCGATTACAAGTTTGACACACATCCGGTAGATGGCCGGCTCACCGACTTTGCCAAGTTGTCGGAATTGGGACGGCGCGGCGTGTTGCTTCTTCTTTCAGATTCCACCAATGCCGAAGTGGAAGGCTTCACGCCATCCGAACGTGAGGTTGGTGAGACGCTGAACCGTGTCTTCGCCAGCGCGCCGGGGCGGGTCATCGTGGCGACCTTCGCCAGCAACATCTCGCGCATCCAACAGGTCGCGCAGATAGCCGAGAAGAACGGGCGTCGGTTGGGCGTTGTCGGGCGTAGCATGGTCGCCAACGTGAACATGGCGATTGAGTTAGGGTATCTTCACCTGTCGTCGGATGGGCTGTTGAGCCCTGAAGAGATAGAAAGGCTTCCAGGCCAACAGGTGGCCATCATCTGCACCGGCACGCAGGGCGAGCCGACGTCGGCCTTGGTCAGGATGAGCATGGGCGAGCACCGTTCCGTCAACATCCGTCCGGGGGATACGGTCGTTCTGTCGGCATCGCCCATCCCCGGCAACGAGGAACTCATCAACCACACGATAGATAACCTCTTCCGCTTAGGAGCCGACGTCCTTTATGAGGAGATTTCCAAGGTTCATGTCTCCGGCCACGGCAGCCGTGAGGATCACAAGTTGATGCTCAGCCTGACGCAACCCCGCTATTTCATCCCGATTCACGGCGAATACCGGCACCTGGTTCTGCACGCGCGCCTGGCCGAAAGCATGGGCATCCCACGGGAGAACATCCTGATTATAGAGAGCGGGCAGGCGGTGGAGGTGGGGCCGGGCGGCTTGTGCCTGGCCGAGAAGGTGAGCAAAGGGCACGTGCTGGTGGACGGCCTGGGCGTGGGCGATGTGGGGCCGGTGATCTTACGAGATAGGCACCACTTATCGCAAGATGGTTTTCTGGTGGCCATCGTCGGCCTGGATCAGAACACGGGCCAGTTGCTGGTAGGGCCGGAGATTCTGAGCCGGGGCTTCATATACGGCCCGGATGCCGAGGTGTTGTTTGAAGAGGCCAAGGCCAAGGTGCGCGAGGTGATGGACCATGGCGGCCCCCACGCGGCCGTCGGCAGCAAGATCAAGGACGTCCTCAGCGAGTTTTGCTATCAACGGACTCGCCGCAGACCGATGGTCCTGCCGCTGGTGGTGGAAGTGTAGGGGCGACGCATGCGTTGCTCCGCTTCGTGCCCGACATCCTTGACAAGGGGCACAGCCTGTATTACAATTATGGCGTCGCGGTAAAAGATCACGTCAGTGCCCTCCAGGGGGAACGATGCGAGACGAGCGACATCCCAGGCCTCTCTCGGTAGTGTTCCATCATACCTGCTTGGCAATGCCTGCTGTGTTAGCCCTGGCGGGCAAACCTATGTGTCGGTAAAGCCTGGTCGCGGTATGCGGCCCGGCGATTTTTATGCCTCTGGCGGGTTTCGTGCTCGCCTCAGTTACTGCTCCTCTCAGGTGTACGGGCGACTTTCATCCGAGCAGCATTACCATGCCCCGGAGCAAAGACGGCGAAGGGAGGTGATGCCCTGAATCATTAGCCTGTTCCTCGTTGTCCGGCCTATATGGGAATATGTCAGAATCAGGAGCGAACCGACATGCGAAAGTTTCGTGCGCTTGCCATTTTGACCATCCTTGCCCTGCTGTTGTTCCCCTTGGGTAACGCCTTTGCCAGCGGCCCGATCGTAGTTCAGGAGTCGCCCGACGGCCCTAGGCCCGCGATACCTAACGTCTCCGGTCGTCTTATCGTGCAATTGCAGAGCCCGGCTTTGGCAACCTGGTGGCGCTCAACCCAGGCAGAGGCCCAAGGTGGAGCCAAGCTGGACGTCAACACCCCTGCAGCCCAATCCTACCTGGCTCAGATTGACGCGGAACAGGCCGCGTTCAAAGCCGCCCTCACTCGCGCCTTCCCCGGCGCATTCGTGGAAACGGTCACCGATTCCACCGGCCTCGCCCGCGAACTGACGTACAAGGTCGTCTTTAATGGGATGACGGTACGCATCCCTAAGGCGCGGCCGGCCGATCTACGTCGTCTGCAAAAGCTCCCCGGTGTCAAGGCCATTTTCCCCGACCGGCGCCACGAGCCGCTGATGTATGCCAGCAACCCTCTCATCGGCTCACCGACGCTCTGGGCCGATGCCCGCATCGGCGGTCAGGCGAACGCGGGCAAGGGCGTCAAAATCGCCGTCATCGACACCGGCACCTACGCGCCCAACCCCTTCTTCAATCCTGCCGGGTTCAGTTACCCGCCCGGCTTCCCCAAGGGCGATGTGCGGTACACGACCGAGAAGGTCATCGCAGCACGCGCCTACTTCCGCCCTTGGGACCCGCCTGTCGCCGGAAGCGATACGCCTTGGCCCGGCCCTGCTGATTCCAGCCACGGCACACATACCAGTGGCACGGCTGCCGGCAACGCCAACACCGTCGCGCAGATCAGCGCGAATCTGGCCTACACTATCTCCGGCGTGGCCCCGGCTGCCCAGATCATGTCGTATAAAGTCTTTTACTCTACCAACAGCCAATACTCCGGCTCCGCCTTCACGGCAGAACTGGTCATGGCGATTGAGGATTCCGTCATAGACGGCGCGGATGTAAGCAGCAATTCTTGGGGCGGCTACCCCGGTTCGCTGCCCGGCGTCGTGCCGGAAGTGATTGCCATGGAGGCTGCTGTGGACGCGGGCCAGATCGTTGTCGCGGCAGCGGGCAACGATGGCCCCTATTTTGACAGCGCCAACCACACTCCCGGTGGCGGTTCCGACAAGATCATCACCGTCGCGGCCAGCACTACGGATGGCACCATCGCGGCCGGTTTCGTGGACGTGACCGCGCCCGAAGGCGTGCCGATAACTCTCACCCAGCGCGCTTTCGGTACCGCCAGCTTCGGCCCGCCGCTGACGGCTACCTTCGGCCCTTACCCATACAAGCCCTCCAGCCTGGTGGATACCAGCGGGAGCACCCTGGCCTGCGATGAGACGAAGTTGCCGCCCGGCAGCCTGAGCGGCGTCATCGCCCTGGTGGAGCGCGGCACCTGCAACTTCAGCCTGAAGGTTTATAACGTGCAACAGGCCGGCGCCATCGCCGCCATCATCTACAACAGCGTCGCCGGTGGTGAGGGCCTTATCAACATGGCCCCGGGCGACAAGGCCGACCTGGTTACCATTCCCTCCGTCTTCGTACAGCGCTCTATGGGCGTGGGCATGGTAGCCTGGTACAACGAGCATCCGGGCGAGGCGCAGGTCAAGATAGACCTGGAGCCGCGGCAGGTAGGTAACATTCCCGACGTGATTGTGAACTTTAGCAACCGTGGGCCGTCCTTCGGTCGTCTTCTCAAGCCCGACATCGCCGCGCCCGGCGTGAACATCCTCTCCTCCGGCTATGGGGCGGGCTCCGGTTTGGCAGCACATGCGGGCTTCGGCCAGGTCTCCGGCACCAGCATGGCGACGCCGCATATCTCCGGCGCGGCAGCGCTCTTGCGCCAGATCTATCCTACCTGGACGCCGAAGCAGATCATGTCGGCCCTGATGTCCACCGCTAAGACCAACGGCATCCTCTCGCAGCGAGATCCTTCTCTGCCTCCGGCCACCATTCTGGAGATGGGCGCGGGCCGTGTGGACTTGACCAAGGCGGCGGACCCCGGCCTCACCTTTGATAAGCCGAGCGTCTCCTTTGGCTCGGTGCGGGCAGCAGCGCAAAACTTGTCGTCCACCATCACGGCGCATAGCCTCCTCGGCACGGCCTCTGAGTGGAGCGTGTCTATCGTCGCCGACCCAGGCTTCACGGCAACGACGGTCAGCACACTTTCCGTTCCTGCCGGCGGCGATGCCTCCTTTGACCTCAACATAGAGATCGCGGATGACACGGTTCCGGCTGACTACACCGGCACCATCATGCTGAGCCATGGGCCGCACAACCTGCATATCCCCTTCTGGGTGCGGGTGGAAGCGCCGGTCGCAGCGGCGGAAGTGCTGTTGATTGACAACGACTTCAGCGACCTCCTTGGCGAGCCTGATTATCCCGACGTCACCGGCTACTACACCACTACCCTGACCGCGCTGGGCGTCACCTACGACTACTGGAACGCCGACGAGCACTTCAACAACCCGGCGACGATCCCCAACGGTGAGACGCTGCGGGCTTACAAGACCGTTATCTGGTACACAGGCAACCACTGGCAGCCCAACGGCACCTTCGTCCAGACGACGCCACCCACCCCACAGGATCAGAACTATCTGATGGCCTACCTGGACGCGGGCGGCAATCTGATCGCAACCGGTCAGGACTTTGCCGCGACCCTGGGGCCGGACCCCGATGACGTCACCCTCTACAACACTTACTTCAGCGCCGACTTCCTCCAGGATAGCATCTACGATCCGGATGGGCTTGGCCTGTTGCCGCCCAAGCCAAGTGCCGTTGGCACACCGGGCGGGCCCTTCAGCGGCATGATCCTGGACCTGAGCGATGCCGGTGACGGCGCGGCCAACCAGTTGTATGTGGACGAGTTCGTGACCGGTGGTTCTCTGGATGCTGTGGAGCCGACGGCGAATCGTCCCCTCTTCACGGCCATCAGCCCCTACGCCATGCGAGATGGCACCATCGCTCAGGCTCGCAGCAGTGAGCCAAGCCTGGAGCGGCCATCGCTCAACTTCCTCTATCGCACCGTCCTTCTCTCCTTCGGGTTGGAAGCCGTGAACAACAACACCGGCTTCGCCACCCGTGAGGACCTGTTGGGCGGCCTGCTGGATTGGATTAACGACCAGCCGACCGTCTCTCTGACCGCTTCCTCGGCAGCCAACCCCTTGGACGCCGTCTTCTTCACCGCGACCGTAGGTTCTGCCGTGCGCGCGGGAGTGCCGGTGCAGTATCGCTGGGACTTTGGCGATGGCTCCCCCTACGCGGTCGGCACAACCCCTTATGCCGTGCACATCTACGGCAAGCCAGGCACCTACCGGGCCCGCGTAGAGGTGACAAACGGCATGGGCCACCGCGCGGTGAGCCAGGCTGTTGATGTCGTGGTAGAGGCGCAGTATGTAAACCCGGCGGAGAAGGCCATCACGGCCAGCCAGGATACCTACATTAACTTCTGGGCCGGAAACAATACATACGGCTCCCGCCAGACGATGTGGTCCGGGCACCTGGATACGCTACGCGGCCTCTTGCAGTTTGATACGACGAGCATCCGCGCGGACTATCCTGTGGTGACCGCGACCTTGTACATCTACCGCACCGAGCGGCGCGGTGCGCCAACCACGTCAACCCTCTACAGCCATCGCGTCACGAAGTCGTGGTCGGCGTCCAGCGCGACCTGGAACTCACCGTGGGATGTGGCCGGTGCCGTTCCCGATAACGTGGACACAACACCCGACGGCTCGGTGACGGTCGCCGGCACGACTGCGGGCTGGTTCAGCCTTGATGTCACCGACATGGTGAAGATGTGGGTGGCCGATCCGACCCATAACTTTGGCGTCTTGCTGCGCCAGGTAAGTGCCGACGACCTGTGGGACGGTTGGGCAACGTCTGAATACTGGGACACAACCAAGAAGCCCTACATCGTCGTGAACTATCTGACGCCGTAGGACGGCGCGGGGCAGGGATGTTCTGATGAACATCCCTGCCCTTGTGGGCGAGGGACGGCCTTGACCGGCCCTCGCCCTCCCTCCGAGGCGAGGCCAGCGAGACGCTCGGTGGCCTCGCTTCGCTCTTTGTGAAGGCTCCATGCAATCTGCTGCCCGCGCGGCTCTGCTCATTGTCGCCCTGTTTCTCTACATCACCACCTTTGGCTTTCAAGGAGTGAGGAAGATCGGGGAAAGAAAAGAGCAACCCGCAAAAGGCTGCTCTCGTTCATAGAGGGGGCGTTACATCATCATCGTTGGCGATCGCAAGTTACGGCCTGATTGTTGCCCGTATGATACTCGTAGGTCTTGCCCTGGGCCTTCAGGGTCACGACGTGGCCGGGGACAATGACCTGTAGATATACCTTCCCTTCTTCAGGACAGCCCAACGAGGTGTTGCGCCATTCAACCTCCTCCACTTTCTCCACCGTGATTTCCGACTCCGGGATGTTCAACCTCTTTGCCAGTTCCGCTTTTGCCAGTGCCGCGTCCTTCTCCGCGCTCGGCATCGTCGCACCCGGCTGGCAGAGAATGAGTTTGTTACCTCCCGTGTGGTAAGTGTAGGTAACGCCGTCGGCCCTGAGCACGATTCTGAAGCCGGGGGTGATGACCTGCGCATAGGCCTTGCCCGGCTCCGGGCAGCCGATGCCGGCATCGCTCCACTCCACAGACTCCACGCTGACGACGGAAATCTGGTCCGGTGTCAGGTTCAGCCGTCTGGCGAGATCGGCTTTCGCCAGCCCTAACGCGCCCTCCTGCGTGGCTGCCTTCCCCGGTTCCAGCGGCGAGACGCCTACACCGGGCGCGGGAGTCGCGGCAATAACGCCGGGCTCCTTCTCCGTGCCTTTGGGCGTTTGCACCGGCGAGACGCCAGCCCCTCGCGTGGGCTCTGCAATGCCCTTGCCGGGTGCCAATGTGGGGGTTCCGGTGGGCGCAGTCGTTGGCTGTGGCGCCGGCGTCGCGGGGCGACCGCAGGCCGTGATGAGCATGATGCCAAGCAACGTCAGACATAGACGAGATAGAGTGCGATATCGCACGATATTCCTCCTTGCGTTGATGCCTTCTCCAGGTTTCCGCATGCTCTCCCTAAATTTTGAGACGGGCGCGCGTGGGCCGAAGTTCCCTAACTTTACCGATTATAACGGAACCTGCGCCCTTTGGCAACGGGTGGTTGCTCCAATGTGAAAAATGAGAGCATGGCTACTTGTGGCTTGTGCCACAAACCATGTATAATAGGTCAAGTGTGGAGGAGCGAGGATGTCTGCTAGCGTGAAAAGTTGGCGACGATGGCTGTGGGAGCTCCTGACCGGCGGCGCGCAGAAGGTTGAAGCGGCACCTTTGACCCGCTTTGGTGGCGGTGAACGCCGTTCCGGGCCGGTTGTCGTTTTTACAGGCAATATCGGCGAGGCCCAGGTGGTGCGCGGTTTGTTGGAAGCCTACGACATACCGGCGATGGTGCAATCTGAGAGCGTGGCACGGGTGTTGGGTGTGGTGATGGGGCCACTGGCCGAGGCACGTGTCCTTGTGCCGGCACCGTTGGCCGAACGGGCGCGTTCGCTTTTGGAGGCGCAGGTTGAGGATGCCGGTGACGGCCAGTGAGCGATGAACCTTTGACAGCACCGCTTCTTGATGCTATACTTCGGCAAGTTAATGTTCGGGATGATGAGTTAAAGGGAGAGGAAACGGCATGGCGCAGACGACGCTGACTCGTGGTGCAACCGTGGTTCGCCCCGCCGCAGCCAATAAGCGCGTGAAGTTTGCCATCGGCGGGGTGGTCGTTTTGGTGGCTGTTGTCTATCTCATCGTGAATGCCCTCGGCACAACGGGGCAATATTTCCTGACCGTGAGCGAGGTGCAGGCCAAAGGCGAAAGCATCTACGGGCGACCGTTGCGTGTCTCCGGCGACATCGTGCCTGATTCTGTTGACTGGAACGCGCCTAGCCTGATGCTCAGGTTCAACATCACCGATGGCTTCGCTACGTTGCCCATCGTCTTTCACGGACCGAAGCCCGACAACATGGATCGGGAAGGCGCTCAGGCCATCGTGGAGGGAAAACTGAACGCGGATGGCGTTTTCCAAGCCAACACGCTCCTGCTTAAGTGCCCTTCTCGTTACGAGGAGATGGAGACCATCGAGGTAAAGGCGGTGCAGTGAGGCCCGCAGCGATGTGCGATCTTCGCACGGCACCCATGTAATTGATGGTGACATTCGCCCGCGGGTGCGGGCGACTGTTTTTATACCTGCGTGGTTCGTTCTGGAGACCTGCTTTTGAGACGAACTCACATCTTCGCTTTTTCCGCCTTATTTCTCCTATTATTTATCGGTTTTGGCCTCTCTGCCCAGGCGCAGCAAGCCACGCCGACCGCCGCCGGCGGCAGCCAACCGTCGGCTCGGCGCGGGCGGTTTCTCTACCAGCAGAATTGCGCGCCGTGCCATGGCGACCTCGGCAAAGGCGATGGCCCCGTCGCTGCTCAGGCTGCCTTCAAACCGACAGATTTCACCGCTCCCACCTGGTGGCCGGGCAAAACCCCTCAGCAGTTATTTGACATAACCAAAGAGGGACGCGTTGAACGCCAGATGCCACCCTGGAAGAACCGCATGACCGATGCCGAGATATGGGATACGGTCTTTTTTGTCTGGTCGCTTCACACTTCTGCCGAGGAGTATAACACGGGAGAGCAAATCTATGCGGCCCGCTGCGCCAGTTGTCACGCGAAAGATGGCAAAGGAAGCACGGGTATAAGCGACCTGACCAGTTTGGCGGTCACCGCCTCGCGCAGCCAGCAAGATTGGGATCAGGTGTTGGCTGCGGGGAAGGATGGGCATCCTATTTTTTCAGATTTGGATGAGAATGGTCGCGCGGCGGTGTTAGAGTACGCCCGCGCGTTTTCCTATCGTTCGCCCTACGCCAAGACGTTGCCGGGCAAGGGGGTTATCACCGGTCTGGTGACCAACGGCACGCCAGGAGGCGGCAGCGTCGCGGGCCTGACCGTCACGTTGCACTCCTTTGAGGGGGGCGCCGAGGGCGAATCCAAGACAACCGTTACTGACGACCAGGGACATTTTCGCTTTGAGGGCGTTAACACCGAACCCGACCTCTCCTACGCCGTCGTGGTGAACTATAAGGACCTACCTTATGCCAGCGATATCCTCGCCTTCCCGGATGAGGTTACCGAACTTTCGTTGCCTGTAGAGGTCTATGAGACGACCGAAGATGGATCGGGCGTCCATATTGAACGGGCTCATTTCATCATAGATTTTGAACAGAACAACCTCCTGATCGGCGAACTCTATTTCTTCTCCAATGACAAAGATCGCACCTTCATCGGTACAAAGGACGAAGCGGGGCGAACGGTAGTGCTGCGCTTTACCCTGCCTCAGGGCGCGACGAACCTGGACATTGACGGTGGCACTCTTGGCGACCGTTTCATCCAAACTGCCAATGGCTTCGCCGATACGTTACCCCTCCCTCCTGGGCAAGGCTCGCGACAAATCCTTTTTCGCTACAACCTCCCTTATAGTACTCCCAGCCTGCGACTGTTACGCGAGATAAACTATGACGTGGCAAATGTCAATCTGCTGGTTGCCGATAGAGGTGCAGAGGTAACCAGTCCGCAAGCCTCGCTTCAGGGGACGCGCGGCACGCAGGATACGACCTACCTGAACTATGTAGGCAGTAACCTACGGGCGGGCCAGTTCCTGGAGTTGAACTTCGCGCGCCTGCCCAGGGAGGGCAGTTCGGTCTCCACGGCCATCACGAATTCTTCCACTGCGCTGGCAATCGGCCTTGGCGCAGGAACGCTGCTCATGGCGGGGCTTCTGATTTACAGCCTGGTTCTGCGAAAGCCATCGCCCGTCCTGTCAACTGCTTCCGGGTCATCCGTCATCGTCTCGGTTGGCAGCAAAGACATGGTTGCACAGCGCCGACGACTGGTGGCTGCGATCGCTCGCCTGGACGATGAGTATGAGGCGGGGAAGGTAGAGGAAGAAGCCTATCAACGGCGGCGCGCAAAATTGAAAGCACAATTATTGGAAATCGCGCGGCAAATGCAGGATAGGGGGGCGCGTGATTGAGATTCGCGGCCTTGTCAAGAGCTTCGGGCGCAAGGCCGTGTTGCGAGGCGTAGATTTGACGGTTGCGCCGGGCGAGACGGTGGTCATGCTCGGCCCTAACGGCGCGGGAAAAACGACGCTGATGCGCATCGTCGCCACTTTGAGTAAGCCTACCGCCGGGGCGGTGCGCATCGGTGGCATTGATATCTCCTACGCGCCCGATGCGGTGCGTCGGCAGTTAGGCTTCGTCACGCACACGCCACTTCTCTACGATAGCCTGACGGCGGAGGAGAATTTGCGCTTCTTTGGCCGCCTCTACCGCCTCAAAGATCTGGATGCGCGTATAGATGCCCTGTTGCGCCAGGTAGGGTTGGCCGCCCGTCGCCACGATCCCGTGCGTATCTATTCGCGCGGCATGGTGCAACGCCTCAGCATCGCCCGCGCCCTCCTTCACGATCCGCCGGTGCTTCTCTTAGATGAGCCGGACACCGGCCTTGATCAGCACGCGGCGACAATGCTGCATCGCGTGGTAGCAGAAGTGGCAGGTACGAGGCAAAATGGAGAAGATAAAATCGGGCGCGCGTCCGTGCTGTTGACAACTCACAACCTGGAGCGCGGGCTGGCGTGGGCCGACCGGATAGTCATCCTGGCAGGGGGACGGATCGCCCTTGAGGCGCAGCGCGGTGACCTGACGGAGGAAAGCCTGCGCGAAGTTTATGACCGCATCGTCATCGGGCGAGGCTGACGACCCATGGGCTTCCTGCGGCAGGTGGCTGCCATCCTCTGGAAGGATGTGGTGGCCGAGCTTCGTACGAAGGACATCTTCAGCGCGATGTTCGTTTTCGCGCTGTTGTCCGTTCTGATATTTCAGTTTGCCTTTGACCTGCGGGTGGAAAATGTGAAGCAGGTCGCGCCGGGCGTCCTGTGGGTCGCCATCTCTTTTGCCGGTGTGCTGGGACTAAACCGGTCGTTTGCCTTGGAAAAAGACAAAGGGAGCATGGAGGGGCTGCTATTGGCTCCGATGGACCGCAGTGCCATCTATTTCGGCAAGATGCTGGGCAACGTCCTGTTTATGCTGGTGATGGAGGCTTTGGTCATTCCCGTTTTCATCATCCTGTTCAACCTGCCCCTTTATCTGCCTGGCGTGCTCGTGGTTGTCCTATTGGGAACGTTGGGTTTTGCGGGGGTTGGTACCCTCTTCTCGGCGATCGCGGTAAATACCCGCGCGCGCGAGGTATTGCTGCCCATCCTTCTCTTTCCCATCCTTGTGCCGGTGCTCATCTCCGCGGTCAAACTGACGGGAGGGTTTCTGGATAACATACCGTTGAGTGAGAACATCAACTGGTTGCAGCTCCTGGTCGTCTTTGACGTTGTGTTCATTGCGATCGCGTTCATGACCTTTGATTACGTGGTGGAGGAGTGACTATGGCAAGAACGAGCGGGCGTTGGCTCATGGTATTGGACGCCGTGGCGGCCATCGCCATTCTGGGGGCCATCTACATGGCCCTCGTCTATGCGCCCGACGCGGCCAACCTGACCTCTGAGAATGAGATCAAGGCACAACACATCTTTTATTTTCACATGGGCTGCAACGTCGCCGCGGCGATCGGCCTTTTCACCAGTTTTATCGCCAGCATTTTGTTTTTGGTGACACGACGGCGCATCTGGGATAGCATCGCCGTCTCCGCCGTGGAGATGGGGTTGGCCTTTGGCATCGGCGTCCTCGCCTCCGGTTCCATTTGGGCACGGCCCACTTGGAACACCTGGTGGACGTGGGACCCCCGTCTGACCAGCGCAGCGGTGACGGTGCTCGTCTATATTGCCTACCTGATGCTGCGCGGCGCGGTGGAGGACCCTGGTCGTCGCGCTCGTTTTGCCGGAGTCTATGGCATCTTCGCTTTCGTGAGCGTGCCCATCACGTTCCTGTCCATCCGGCTCTGGCGCACCATTCATCCCGTCGTCTTTGGCGCGGCCAATCCCGAGGCGCAAGGAGGGTTCACCCTGGGGCCGAATATCCGCCTGGCTCTGATGTACAGCATGTTTGCGTTTGCGGTCCTTGCCATCACCCTTCTCATCCACCGTGTGCGGCTGGAGCTGCGGCGGGAAGAGGTTGAGCATCTGAAGGAACAATTGATGGCCTGAGTTATAGACTACGGGGAGACATTATCATGGTCTATCTTGCTTTGGGGTTTGCCGCCGTTTGGGCGGTCGTCTTTCTCTTCGTCTTCAGCATGGTGCGGCGCGAGCAGGCCTTAGAGCGCGAGATAGCGGTCTTGCGCGAGATGTTGGCCGAGCGCAAGCGCGAGGAGGCCGGCTAAGTTCGTTACTGCCTTCCGCATGTTGCATCGGCTGTAATGGCCTTGTTTCGCATGCATATCTCGTAAGGGTTTTGTATGGATACCGGCAGTGTTACGATTCCCCTGGCGTTCCTCGCCGGGTTGTTATCCTTTGTCTCGCCGTGCGTCATGCCGCTGATCCCCGCCTATATCGGCTATCTCAGTGGCGTGTCGTTGGCTCCATCAAGCGGCGCGGCCGCGGCTCTGGCGCGGCGGAGCACCTTCTTCAACGCTCTGGCTTTCGTTCTTGGCTTCTCCGCCGTTTTTATATTTCTTGGCGCATCGGTCGCGTTTCTGGGTAACGGCCTCTATCGTTATCTGCCGTGGATACAGAAGGCAGGAGGCGTGATCATCGTCCTCTTCGGCCTGCACACCATGGGCCTTATTCGCATCCCCTTTTTGTATTACCAGAAGCAGCTGGACATTCGGCCTAATCCGAACCTGGGGTATCTCTCCTCTGCCCTCATGGGCATCATCTTCTCCGCGGGGTGGGTTCCCTGTGTCGGACCCATCCTGGCGGCCATTCTCTTTCTGGCAAGCAGCACGAAGACGGTCGGGCAGGGCGCGTTTCTTCTGGCAGTTTATTCCCTGGGTCTGGGCATTCCCTTCCTTCTCACCGGCGCAGCTTTTACCACGGTGAGCAGTTGGCTACGCCGCCTGAACCGTTATTTGAACCTGGTATCTGTCGTGAGCGGTGCCTTTCTGGTTGCCGTCGGCATACTGGTCTTCACCGATAGCCTCCGTTTTCTTTCTGGCTATGGCCCAATTCTGGATATAGGTATCTATTGAAGTGAGCGTGGATATGGCAAGGGAGATGGCTGAACAGGAAGCGGAGAGGCTGGCCCGCGCGGGGGCACTTGGGAAGCGTCTGGTGGCACTCGTGGCGCTGGCTTTGGTGGGCGTGGTAGGTTGGTGGGTCTCGGCGCGACGCGGGCCCGTGGTGCTGCCGGGCGATGCCCTCTCTGTAGCGACCGCGCCGATGCCGAAGGGTGAGGCCGCCGTCAATGCGCTCGCGCCCGATGTTATAATGACCTATGACGATGGGCGTGTGACTCGCCTCAGCGACTTGCGAGGCAAGCCTGTGCTCATTAACTTCTGGGCAACCTGGTGTGGGCCCTGTCGCTTTGAGATGCCTGAGATCGTGAAGGCCTATGAGAGGCACAAGGGCGAGGGTCTGGTCGTCCTGGGCGTGAACGTGGAGGAGGGGCCGCAGGAGGTCAAAGACTTCGCCAAGGCTTTTCAGATAACCTTCCCCATTACGCTGGATACGAGGGGGCAGGTGATAGACGCCTATGGGGTACGGGCCATGCCTACCTCCATATTCATAGATCGGGAAGGCATCATCCGCGCCCGCTGGCAGGGTGCACTGACCGACAACCAGTTGGAAGAACGCCTGCGCCTTATTCTGCGTTAGATATGTCATGCTCAACCGGAGGTGCTTCATGGAGATCCTCGGCATAGACATCGGCGGTTCCGCCATCAAGGGCGCGCGGGTGGATGTGGAGAAAGGAACGCTGGCAAGCGATCGCTATCGTCTTCCCATGCCGCAACCTTCTGTGCCCGATGCGGTGGCCGATGTGGTCGCGAAAATAGTCCGGCATTTCCATTGGACGGGGCCCGTCGGTTGCACGTTCCCTGCCATTGTGAAGGGCGGCGTGGCCCTCTCTGCGGCCAACGTGGACAAATCGTGGATCGGAACGGATATCCAGGCTTTGTTACGCAACAGGACCGGCTGCCCGGTGCTCGTGCTGAACGATGCCGACGCCGCCGGCATTGCCGAGATGGAATTCGGTGCCGGGAAGGGTGAGAAAGGGCTGGTCATTCTGCTGACCTTCGGCACCGGCATCGGAAGCGCGGTCTTCGTCAACGGCGTGTTGGTGCCCAACACAGAGTTGGGCCATGTGCAAATCCGCGGCAAAGACGGCGAGCAGCGCGCCGCGGCTCGTATCCGCACAGAAAAGAAACTGGGGTGGAAGAAATGGGCCAAACGCGTCGACGAATACCTGAGCCATCTGGAGTTTCTTCTGTCTCCCGATCTGTTCATCATCGGAGGGGGCGTCAGCAAGGATCACGAGAAGTTCTTGCACCTGCTCTATACGCAGACGCGGATCGTGCCTGCCAAATTGCTCAATGAGGCCGGCATCGTCGGCGCGGCCTTGGCGGCGAAGGCGATCGCCTAGCGGTTGCGCTCCGTGCGACATTCCTCATACGAAATAGGGGCGGTTCGCGAACCGCCCCTATTTCTATCCGACGGTGTGAAAGGAAATCTGGGAGGGAGGGTGCTATGCTCCCGTGGGCTGTGTATCCGAAGATGACGACGGCTCAGGTGCTTCTGCAGACATCTCCTGCGGTGGCTGTGGTGGCAAGGGTTCGCCGATGGCCTTTCCGGCGCGAGGAGCGCCGCGTCTATGGCGAACGATGAGAGCGGCGGTTGCCAGGACGATGGAGATAATGGAAATCCATTGCGCGGTGGCGAGCGCGCCTATCTTCCAGGCATCGGGGCGAAACGCTTCTACCCATAGCCGTCCCAGGGGATAGGCAATGAAGTAACCCAGAAAGAGGTCACCTTCTCTCAACTTGTGTGTGAATCGCCGCGCTATATAAATCATGACGAAAAACATGACCAGGTTCCAGGCCGATTCGTAGAAAAAGGTGGGATGGAAGCCGTTGCTGGCGTACCATTGCAGAGTTTCGGGGGTGAGGTTGCTGCTACCGCATATCTGAACGCCGGAGGGCAGGTTCGGCGGCACTTGGCACGGATAGCGGGGGTTGATGTGAAAGGCCCAGGGAAGCGTGGTGGGGGGGCCGTAGAGTTCCTGGTTGATGAAGTTGCCGAAGCGCCCGATGGCCTGCGCCAGGAGGACGCCCGGCGCGGCGATGTCAAACCAACGCAACAGGTTCAGAGGGGGGTGCACCTTCCTTGTCCGCAAGCCCTTCCATTCTAAGCGCACCAAGACCTGGGTGTAAAGCCAGACGGCAAAGATGCCGCCGATGAGACCGCCGTAGATGCCGAGACCCCGATAGCCAAAACCACCGGCACCAAAGGGATTGATGGCTTCTAGAGGATGTTCGCGATAGTAGGCAAAGCCAACGCCGTCTGCCGGGCTGGAGAATACATGGTAGAGCCTCCCGCCGATGATGCCGAAGAGGAGACACCAGGTCAGCGTATTCCACACGTGATCGGGATTCTCTCCGCGGCGACGGGCCTCAAGGGTGGCGATATAGGCCGCGATGATGATGCCGCCGACGATGAGCACACCGTACCAGCGCAAGGCGAACGGCCCGATGGAAACCAAAACCGGATTCATGTTCGCTCCTAACGTGATGATTATTCGGTCTGGAAGTGTGGCCTGAGCACCCGTTGCATGGCGTTGTACCCTTCCCGCGCCACTTCTACCGGATCGCGCTCCCAAAGGGCCGGACGGTTCAACTCCAGGGAGCAGATGCCGTCATAGCCGATGACTTTCAGTTTCCGCAGGATGTCGCCCAGCGGCACCACGCCGTTGCCGGGCATAACCCGGTGCACGTCGCCCACCAGGTCTTTGTCCATGCTCTCCACGTCGTCCAATTGCAACAGGAAAACTTTCGCCGGGTCCAATCGTTCAATATCTGACAGGGGCGAATCGCTCAGGTGGAAGTGGACGGCGTCCAGCACCAAGCCGACCTCGTCCCGATTCACCTCCTGCACGATGTCCCAAGCCGCGCCGAGCGTGCGCACGCTGCTCCAATGGAACCCTTGCGGCTCAAAGGCCAGCGACACGCCGTAGGGCGTGACGGTGTCGGCCAACGCCCGCAGGGCTTTGACCGTCTCCTTGCGTGCCTCGTCGCCGCGCGTGCCGCGTGGGGCCATGCCCGGCGCGACCACCAGATAAGGGCATCCCAGTACCTTCATCGTCTCGGCCAGAAGGCGGCAGCGGCGTTTGACCAGGTCAAATTGGTCGCCCCGGAAGTTGATGCCTTCTACCGCGTTCACGCTGATAGGCCGGATGTTATGTTGGGCAAAGGTCTCTCGCAATTGCTCCGCTGCCGGCACGTGCCACCAATCCAGCAGATACTGGTCCAGTTTCGCCACCCAAATCTCCAGCGCTTTGAAACCGGCCGCGGCTGCCGCTTCTATGTCGGTTTCCAGTTTTGCCTTCTGCGTGGTGGAACCGTTGAAGGCCAGTAACATCTTCCTCTCCTTTCGCTCGTTCTCTGCCGTTACGTGATGGCTAAGGACGAAACGAGTGCCAGCGGCTCGTTGGTTAGCGTCCCAGTTTCGCCAGTTCGGCCAGGAGTTCCTCCTCGGTCATGGGCCCCGGCTTAAAGAAGACGATACGTCCCTCCGGGTTGACGATGAAGGTCTCCGGCACGCCACGAATGCGGTATTGCTGTGCTATCTTGCTCGCCAGGTCGGGCCCGTTGGGATAGGTGATGTCAAACTCCTTCAGGTACGCGAGCGCCTCCTTCTCGCTATCCAGGTAGTCAATCCCGATGAACATGACGCCCTGGTCTTTGCGTTTCCGCCAAGCGCGCTCCAGAAAAGGGGCCTCGTCGCGACAGGGATCGCACCAACTGGCCCAGAAGTTGATGACGACGACTTGGCCGCGCAGTTCCGATAGGGTGATCTCGCCGCCGCCGAAAAGGGAAAGCGTAAAGTCGGGAGCGGGGCCGCTCTTGCGCTGCTCCTGCGCCGATTTGACGATGCCCGCGGCCATTAGCGCGACAAAAAGGATCACGGCGGCCACGGCGATGATCTGCCATAGGATCAGCCGACGCGTCGCCGACATCGGCTTGGCCGGATTGTTGGGCGAAAAGCCGGTCTCCGACATGCTTGTTTTCATACCTCGCTTACGTCTCGGTTCACCGCAGTCCCAATGTCGCCTCCAGCTGCCGCCAGGCCGGAGCCGAGTAAGCCGCGAGGAAGGTGAAGAAATTGGTGAATATCAGAATGCCCATGGTAATGATGAGCAAACCGCTGATGATGCTGACGAGTCGTTGGCGCCGGTTCAAACGTCGCAAGAGCGGCGTCAGGCGATCCAATGCCAGGCCTACCACTAAAAAAGGAATGCCAAGACCCAGCGAATAGGTGAGGAGCAGAGCCGCGCCTTTCCCTACCGTCTGGCTCGCATATGCCAAACCCAAGATGCCGGAGAGGATGACGCCGACGCAAGGCGTCCAACCCGCGGCGAAGACAACGCCCACCAATGCCGACGAGAGATAGCCCAACTCGCGCCGTGGCTGCATCTCTACCTTGAATTCACGGTAGAGTAAGGGTATCTGGATGATCCCCATCGTATGCAGCCCGAAAACGACAAGGAGGATGCCGCCGGCCTTCTGAATCAGGGGCAACTGGTCAACCAGGATATAGCCCACCAGCCCCACCGACGCGCCTAAGGCGGTGTAAATCACAGCGAAGCCGAGGACGAAGGCCAACGCATGGAAGAAGGTAGTGCGCCGGTCTGGCACGATGACGCCGGACGTGGTCACCGCCGCGCCGCTCAGATAGCCTAGATAGGCCGATACGAGCGGCAAGACGCACGGCGAGACAAACGAAAGCAAGCCGGCTACCGCCGCCACCCAGAACGAGATCTCTGTCACGTTACTCTAACACCTTGTCTAACTGTAGGGTCAATACGTTCACAGGTAGCTGCCCCACGGCAGTCCACCGCATTTTACCATCGCTACCCAAAATCACGTAAGCAGGATGCCCCCGCAGCCGATAATAGTCCAGAGCCGCCTTCCCTTCGGCATGATTCGCGTTGAGTCGCTGGAAGGCGACCTGCTCGTTGTACTTCTGCTCCAACCCATCCACGATGGGTTTCATGGCTTCTCAGGCGGGTCAAGGCTCGCTGTACAAGAACACGAACGTCGGCTGTCCGGCCTCAAGCCCCGCAGGCGTGGGTACGGCGACGCTTTTTTCGCCACAGCCCGCCAAAACCAACACCAACCCCACGACCAGCACACTCCAATACGTCTTACGCATCACGTTTTACGCTCCCCCATTGCCAACTGCAAACGGATTCTGCCGCGCCAACACCAGCATCAGTGCCGTCAACAGGAATGTGCTTAGCACTGACTCCCAGGCCATCACCGGCACCAAGGAAGGGTCGGGAAGGTTGGGATAGATGCCCACGCCGTAGTCAAGCCAATCCAGGGACAGGAACCATGCTCCCATCACCAGCACCTGCCAAGGTCGTGGACGAACATACGCTAGCAGGAAACCCCCCTGCAAGACCATTCCCCAGTGCGTCGCCGTCATAGCGGCGCCCATGCCGTTCACCTGGCCGCCGACCATCACCCAATAGAGAAACCAGAAGATGACCGTCCAGAGGCCATATTTGAAAAGAGCAAAGGCGGCGAAGAGATTGAGCAAGGGCCACGACCGACGCAGCAGAATCAGCACAAACGCCGGAATGAAAATGAAAGCGCTCCCTGGCGATTTGGGCACGAAAGGCCAGAGCCAGACTGGCGTCACCGCGAGTTGCCCGCCGTACCAACCGATGACGCCCCAGACGGTGCCCACCAGGTTTGCGCCGATGATGAAGAGGGCAGGCAGCGGGCGCATCGCCTGGGCGCTAGCCCACCTGTAGAGCGCATATAACGGCGAGAGGATGGCAGAGATCGTCGCGGTGCTCATATCATGTCCGTCTGCCTAGCCGCGCCAGATCATGTTTCACCTCGCGGAAGGCTTGTTCTACGAAGGGGAACGCGAACCAGACGGTGCTGAGACCGAAGAGCGCGCCCGTGATCAGCCGCATCCAGGAGTTGAAGGAGCCGAGCGCGTCCCCCGCATAGAAGGTGGTCGGAAGCAGATGGCCCGTCAGCGCGGCCAGCCACGCATTATCTTGCCGGAAACCAAGACCCAACAGGTCGTTGATCATGTGTGTGCCACCGTCCAGCAACATCGGGAGCGCAAGAAGCAAATACCTCTTGACCGGCAGGGGGCGCAGCCTGCGCCTCAGGAACAAGAACGCGAAGGCTCCGACCCACACGGAGGTGTACATGCTTACCATGCGGTCGGACCACGCCAGTTTCCAGCCCATCTCCGGCGTGCCGATGAACTCCCGCCACCGCGTTATGCTATCATAGTAAGGCCAGACGGTCTCTATCTGCTGGATGCTGTACGTGATTTGTGGGCCAAACAGGAAATAGGATCGCTCCGGATACTGGTGGCAAGCGACACTGTACAGGGTGTGTATGAGCCGGCCGGCAGACTCGTTGCCCGTGTGCATCAACACTGGCGCGAGCCACGGCAGCGTAACGAAGATGCCGTAAAAGAAGAGGAACAGGGCCAGCCAATGGCGTGCGATGCCGATGATGAGGCGATCTATCCAGCGCGTGAGCGCGTCCGTCCGGCCCACCGCAATGCTTTCGGCCATTTGCACAATCCTTCCGCCAGTCTGACTTACCTAGTATAGCGCGAAAGGCATGGGCGCGCAAGGACGCGCGCTTACAGTGTGTTTCCCTGAGCTTCGGACGTGAGTTCGGACACCCGCCGGAAAACAACCTTGAAATGTCACCTGAGCCATCTTGCCAAGGCAGAGAGCCTGGCGGTGTCTCCCCAAGACCCCTCTTCTCCCCTTCACCCCTCCTTTCCCCCAGTGGGGGAGAGGAGAGGCAGGGGTGGAGAGAGGTAAAGGCTTTGCCCCTGAATCCCCCAAGTTTCTGCTGTGGCCCATGCCGTGCCGCGAGTGGCCTGGAGATTCTAAGAGCGGCAGAGCAGGATTCTGAAAAAGCCTGCACTCGTCAACCGGTCCGGTGCTCCTTCCTCAGTGGCCGTCCCTCAAAGGCTTCCATGCGCGCGATCATCTCCTCGCTGAGAGACTTCACACGGCCAGCCGCATAGTCATAAGCTACCTGCACGCTCCGCCCCGTTGCCACGACCCGCTTGCTCTCTCGCTCTGTGATGAGATATTCAAAGACGAAACTGCGGCTCCGCACCTCGCTGGTGCGAATCGCTACCTCCAGCGCTTCGCCCAGGCGCGCGGGCGAGCGATAGGTGCAGGTGATTTCGGCGATGACGAAGTCAAAGGTCGCGGGGTCCAGTTCGTGGCCGGTGAGGGCGCGGTAGTAAGCGACACGCGCCTCTTCAAAATAGGTGAGATAGACGGAGTTGTTGACGTGCCCCATCGCATCCAGGTCGCGAAAGCGGACGGTGATAGGCACCTTCATCGGGAAGGAATCAGGGGAAGGATGGGCGTCAATTGTCATACGGCGCGAATGCTCCTTTTAGCCCTCATAGGCTGGTTCATGGCTCGTTATCGCTGAGGCGCTCCAGCAACTTGAGGAAGCCCCAGATGAGGCCGAAGAGCCCTAACCCTATGCCGATGCAGCCGAGGCCGCTGATCGCAGCCGCAGGGCCGTAGATGACCAGGATGAGGCCGCCGCCTACCACAACCAGCAACAGGAAGCCACCGAGAATAAGCCGCTCCTGGGTCTGTTGCGGGTGTCGGCGGGGGTCAAAGGGCTGCTGCGCCTTGTTCATCCCGGTTCTCTACCTCCGGAATGTCCAGCCCCAACACCACCGACGTCGCGACCTGTCTGAGCGGTATATTCCAGTAGGTTTGCAGAAGGGTGTCTTTGTCCGGCAGAAGGCGGAAGCCGTGACGCTGGTAGAAAGCGATGGCCCAATGGGCTGCGGCCCAAGTGCCTACCAACAGACGGCGCGTTCGGGTACGTCCGATCAGATGGCGCAAGAGCGCACTGCCGATACCCAACCCCTGATAATCCGGCCTTACGTAGGCGTGGCGGATAAGCGTCACATCCTTCACCGGCTGGATTCCCATGATACCTACCAATTCGCCGTTCTCCTCCCAGCCGTAGAAAGTCATGGCGGCCATCTCTGCCTTCAGTTCCCCCCACGACATATAGGGTTCGCGGTAGCAGTCGGATGGGATGACACCCGCGTAGGCCGTAGCGGCAGCGTTGATGACGCGGTACATGGCTTCCGCGTCTGTGTCGTTACACAAGCGGATCATGGATACTCCGTTATTCATAGATGGATGGGCGTCGGTCCGCTTACTTCGGGTTCTTGGCCGAATTGGGTCTCGTAAAGGCGCGCGTAAAGGCCGCCGCGAGCCATGAGTTCGCTATGGGTCCCTTCTTCCACCAGCCGGCCCTCGTCTAGAACCAGGATTTTGTCCGCTCTCAAGATCGTGGAGAGCCGATGGGCGATAACAAGGCTGGTGCGGCCCTGGAATAGCGGTACCAACGCGGCTTTGATAAGCGCCTCATTCTGCGAGTCTAGGTGCGAGGTCGCCTCGTCCAGGATGAGAATGCGCGGATCTTTCAGGATCACACGGGCGATGGCCAGTCTTTGCTTCTCACCACCGCTCAGCCGATAGCCGCGCTCACCTACCACGGTATCATAGCCTTCCGGCAACGAGGCGATGAAATCGTGGATGTGAGCCGCGCGACAGGCTGCTTCCAACTCGGCCTGGCTGGCATCGGGGCGGGCATAAAGGAGGTTAGCCCGAATCGTATCGTGAAACAAGTAAGTCTCCTGGGTAACCATGCCGATCTGTCGGGCCAATGATTCCTGAGTGACATCGCGCAGGTCATAACCGTCCAGGGTGATTCGTCCCTCCGTCGGGTCGTACAGACGCGGGAGGAGATAGGTGACGGTTGTCTTGCCCGCGCCGCTCGGCCCAACCAGGGCCACCAATTGCCCCGGCTTGATTTCAAAGGAAACGTCCTTGAGTGCCCAGCGGCGAGACGGGATCACCGACATGCCGGCCATCCTCTCTTTCCTATCACCGTTCCCTATCCCATCACCGGGCGCGCCCGCGCCGAGGCCGCCGGTGGCTTGAGGAACCGGTTCTTGTGGCTGCGGGCCTCCCGCTTGGTAAGCGAAAGAAACGCCTTCAAAGCGGACGTGACCGGCCACATCCCTCAAGGAGATCGCGCCGGGGCGGTCCGCGATCTCCACGGGGAGGTCTAAATAGGCAAAGACGCGCTCAAAACTGACCATGGAAGTGATGAATTCAACCTGGACGTTGGTCAGGGCCGAGATAGGCCCATACAGACGCACCAGGTAGGCAGCAAAGGCCACGATGCTCCCCACGCTGATGGCCCCCGTCAGCACCAGGTGACCGCCTACCCAATAGATGAGGGCGGTGCCGACGGCCCCGGCGATGCTCAGGCCTAAGAAGAACCACTGGCCGACCAAGGCGCGGCGTATGCCGATGTCGCGCACCTTGCGGCTCGTGCCCGCAAAGCGTTCTATCTCCTGTCGCTGGCGGGCGAAAGTCTTGACCAGGAGCGCGCCATTGATGCTGAGGGTTTCGTTGATGATGTTGCTCATATCGGCGTTGTATTCCATGGACCGCCGCCGGATGTCTCTCAAGATCGCACCAACCCGCCGCGCGGGCAGCAGAAATGCCGGCAGGACAATGACAGACAGCATCGCGAGCCGCCACTCAATGGAGACCATGACCGCCAGAGTGGAGATGAGGGTGATCAGATTCGTGACGATATTGGGCAGCGTGCCGGCGATGGCGTTCTGAGCGCCCACTACATCGTTGTTGAAGCGGGAAATGATCTCGCCTGCCTTCGTATGAGTAAAGAAGCGTAGCGACATGCGTTGCAGGTGGTTGTACATCTGCTGGCGCAAGTCGTAGATGATACCCTCGCCAACGCGGGCGTTGACATAACGTTCTGCCACGCCGATAAGGCCGGTAAGAATAGGAATGCCGATCATTGCCAAGGCCAACAGATTCAAGCGCGCGACGTCGCGCTGAGGCAAGACATGGTCAATGAGGTCCCGATACAGAAGGGGTGGAATCAGTTGCAACAACGACGTGGCAGCGATGATCAGGAGAAGTATGAAGACGGGGAGCAGGTATGGCCGGGTATAACCCAGCACTCGCAGCAGAAGGCGACGATCCACTTGAGGCGGCTTCTGCTCTGTGTCGCTTCTCAGATATGCCCACCAACCACCACCATGGAAGTGAATCATCCGCCTTCCCCCGACCACAAGTTGCTTCTATTAGTTCCTAGGCATACTTCATTATATCAGAAACCACGAGGGTCTCCAAGACATTGGCCTGGCCGGACGTTGCATTTTGCACCGAATTCGCTATACTTCGGCTATCTTTTAGCGAGCAGGATGTTTGTAAAGGCGGTGGCTATGTGTCCGGTGCGAGCCGTGATATTTGATTTCGGTAACACCCTGGTCACTGTGGATCGCGACTGGGATGAAATCATCGCCGAGGGCGCGATGGCGATGGACGCTTTCCTGCGGCAAAATGGAATGGAGAAACTCCCCGCAAACTTCCCTGCCCGTTGGATAGATGCGCGCAAGTTTGCGGCACAGAAATCGGCCCGTGAAATGGAGGAGCATAGGGCCGTGGATACGCTGGCTTTCCTCTTGCAGTTCGTCGGTTACCCCAAAGCCGATCGCGCCTTGCTGAAGCAGGCCGTGGAAGTCTTCTTCCAGCCGGAGGTTGCCGCCTACCGGCCCTATCCCGATGCCGTTGCAACGCTGCGCGCGCTGCACGAACAAGGCTATCGCCTGGCCGTCCTTTCCAACGCTACCCACGATCCTCTTGTCCAGAATCTTGTGGATGGCCTGGGTTTCCGGCCATACCTGGATACGGTGGTCACGTCGGCGGCCATAGAGTACCGCAAGCCACGGCCCGAGGCTTTTAATGCCGTGCTTGACCGTTGGGATATTCCCGGCTATGAAGCGGTGATGGTGGGCGATACCGTGCCGGAAGACATCCGTGGCGCGCAAGATGTCGCGATGTGGGCCATCCTTGCCAACATGACGCCTAATCCACAGAATGAGCCTTTTGCCAACCTGTTCGTCGCCGATGCCATAGTGACCTCCTTGTCGGAAGTCATCCCGATCATCGCAGAGTGGGATGAAAACTAGGCTGTTCCAGAGGGAGAGAAATCACCGTGAGCGATTTGACACAGATGAAATGCGTCGCCTGCCGTGTCGGCGAACCGGTGGTCACCGACGCTGAGATCGCCGAATATCATCCGCAGGTGCCTGAGTGGCAAATTATAGAGGTAGATGGAATCAAGCGTTTGCAACGCGTCTTCAAGTTTTGCGATTTCGCCGAAGCCCTGGCCTTTACGAACAAGGTGGGCCAGGCAGCCGAGACAGAAGGCCATCATCCAGCTTTGCTGACCGAGTGGGGCAAGGTGACGGTCACCTGGTGGACGCACAAGATCAGAGGGCTGCATCGCAACGATTTCATCATGGCCGCGAAAACAGATCGGCTGTATGAGCCCTAAGAGGCTGACAGAACAAACGCCGAGTGCGCGACTCCGGCATACCGAACTCGTGCTCGGCCAAAGCGAGAAGATGGCCGACCTGGCAATCTTTTCGCGGAACTGACGCACGAATTCCTGACCTGGCAGCGCAGCGCATCACCAGAGCACCGACGTTCGTAGGGAGGCGGCGTACATTGGGCCGCCTCTTTGTCCGTTGAGTGAGGTAGAAATGCGGAGAGAATATCCCGAGGCCCCGTTGGTAGGTGTGGGTGCCGTAGTGATAGATGGTGGAAAAGTCCTTCTGGTACAACGGGGGCAGGAACCCGGTAAAGGCACCTGGGGGCTGCCGGGCGGCCTGGTGGAGCTCGGCGAGACAGTGGCCGACGCGGTACGACGCGAAGTGGCAGAAGAAACGGGGTTGGATGTGGAACCGGGCCCCCTACTCGGCATCTTTGAGCCCATCACGCGCGATGCCGAGGGGCGCGTGCGTTACCACTACATTGTTGTGGATTTCCTGGCCTCCTTGCGCGGCGGCACGTTATGCCCTGCCTCCGACGTAGCCGATGTGCGTTGGGTGCCGTTGGATGACCTGGCTGCTTACGGCTTGCGCCCGGCAACGGCTGACATGATTCGGCGCGCGCGGCTTCTTCTTGCTACCCCATGACGACCACGGAATAAAAAGCCTAGTGCTCAGTATGGAAGACGTGCTGGCAGACTATCATCGGCCCTATGATCCGGGCGTCCGCAGGTCTGGCTGGACGAGAAGGGCAAGGAACTGCATGCCACGCCCCACGGCATCCTGCTGTTGGCGCCCGGCCAAGGGGTTCGCCAGCCTGTCCTGACTGTCGTCAGACAGTCCAGGGGATTACGAGCATGGCAGCACGGGGTGTGCACCCTCTTGGGGAAGGTTACTCGGTTGTGTTTTGGCTGCCCGCGTACAGGGCTTGATCCGGTGGAACCTGACAGCTAATCATCACAAGTGGTTCGTCGCCGGTATTGATCGTCCCATGTACAACTCCTGCTGGAACATAAACGACATCCCAGGGGCCAATAGGTCTCCGTTCTTCGCCGCTTCGGATGACGCCATGCCCGGAGAGGCAAATGATCACGTCCACCGAATTTTTATGTATATGTTGGCGGAATTCCATGCCGGGAGCGTGCTCACCATAGTTGATGGTAAGCTCGTTCACGCCCATTTCAGGGTAGAGGACCTTCCAAGAGAAGGCGTTTCCCATCTGGAATTTAACGCCATCGCGTTTGATGTTGACAATGCGAATTTGCTCCATAGGACCTCCTAATAGTTGGTTGGTAGAAGCAAAGCCATTCTAATCCTTGAAGAATTCCTTTAGAAACTTACACCCTTCGTGGGCGATCCTCTCTCTCTGTACCTCCCGCGATGGCCTTGCGTTGATTTTCAACTCATTGCCGAAGGACTCAATGACCAAGGCGCCGTTATAGCCGATCTTTTTCAACGCCGCGCGGATGCCGGGCCAGTCCATATGCCCGCTTCCGGGCGCGGTCCGATCATTTTCGTTGGCATGGACATGCACCAGGTGATCACCGGCCTGCTCAATGGCTCGTGCCACATCTTTCTCCTCAACATTCATGTGAAAGGTATCGGCCATCACCTGAATAGCCGGGCTATCCACCATGGTCACCAATTCCAATGCTTCCGCGATGGTGTTGATGAAGCTGCTGCGAAAACGGACGAGGGTTTCTATGCCGAACACAACACCTTTGTCCTCTGCGTATTGCCCGATTACGCGCAGATGGCGCGCTACGCGTTCCATCTCGCGTTGGCGTTCCTCCAATGTGGACTGCCAAACGCGTCCGACCCCGCCATAGATGCCACCACCGATACAGTTTCCGCCGAGGGTGGTCACCGCATCAACGCAGTGTTTTAGGTAGGTGATAGCAGCATTGTTTCGGGCCGAGTCATCTACGGTCAAATCGCGGTCCAACCTCAGAACAGCAGTGAGACCGACGGCCAATCCTCGTTCGCGAGCCATCGCGCCAACTTTCTTATAGTCGAACTGATTTATCTCCTCTAGTGGAAACTCAATCCAATCGAAGCCTATATCCGCGATCTTGTGGATCAGGTCCACATCGTCATTCGTGAAGCGTTGTACCCATAGCCATGTGCTGATACCAACTCTCATAGTTCATCTTTTCCTGCACAGGTTGGCAGGTATATTCCCGCTTGCTGAAGGAACGACTCTATTACTGCTGCCGCGTTCTCAACAGGGGTTTCGGGTTGAAGCGGTTTGGCAGGGCTGAGAATGTAGCCGCCCCCTTTTCCCATCTCTTCGCAGAGTCTTCTCACCTCAGCGCGAATCTCCTCCGGCTTCCCGAAGGGAATCAGAGCTTGCGAACCCAGGCCACCCCAGAAGGTGATCCGGTTGCCGAATCGGGCCTTAAGTGCGTAGGGGTTCATCCCCGCGGCTTCCGGTTGCACACTCTCCAAAACGTCCACACCTATCTCAATGAGATCATCCATGATCTCCACGATGCTGCCGCAGGAATGGTGAAGCACATATTTGCCGGCCTGGTGCACCAGCGCGTAGGTGCGCGCCAGGTGCGGTTTTAGTAGCTGGCGCCAGCGTTTGGCTCCCAGCAGAACTCCTTGCTGGTAACCCCAGTCATCCATGAAGAGAACCCCATCAAATGGTAACTCTAGCAACCGTTCCACAATTTGTATCTGATGTTCGGTGACCTTTTCTATCAGTTCCTGGGCAAAGTCCGGCTCGGCGATGACATCTACCAACAGTTCGGCAAAGCCACGCAGTGCCCATGCTCGTTCCCAGAGCCCCGCACCAAAGACGGCCACCTTGAAATGATCGCTATACGCTACTATCTCCTTGAGGGCCCGTTCTCTCCAATCTGGATTGAAAATAGCATCCAAAGGGGGAAACGCGAAGCCTGTGAGGTCGGGGGATCTGAGGGCCGGCTCCACCATGTGGTAGGGCCGTAGGTCGGTGCGCCAGACGGTTCCATAAGGGTCTTTGTAGGACCGGCTGGCAGGCACATCCAGCATCAGGAGATTAGGGCCGCGTATCCGCACGATGTCATTATCCACCAGGCTGCGCCAGGCGCTGCTGCCGTAATACGCATCCAGACGTTCCTCTACATCACCCTCAAAGCGGATGGTGTAGGGAAGGCGATCTGTCTCCTGATGATGAATTTGCGCGAGCACGCGCTCTTGGGAAGTGAGGCTCATGCAGCGATGAAGCCCTTTCCGGATCTTTTGAATAGAACCATATGCCTGGTGTGCCGAACGCCCTAACCAAACAGATGGTCAGCTTCTTATAGAACGCATCCGGTTGCGCGAAGCCGGCACGCAGTAATGCCGATTATACATACCCTGCTTTTCTGACCTCTATCGCTTTCAATTTGGGCAGAAGCTCTCGCCCCCACAGTTCCAATTGTTCTGGGTCGTCAGTGTAGGGGTGCAAGATGAAATGTTCCACGCCGGCATCTATACGACGGCGACAATTTTCCAAGATTTCATCAATGGTGCCGAACAGGTAGGACATCTCCAGCAATTCGCGCGGACGATGGGTTCCCAGGATTCTGATCGCGGCAGCATACTGGATCTCTACCGCGCGATCGTGACGATCCTCCTCGGTTAGATGCACCCATTGGCCGTGAGCGAACACGATATCCTGTGGTTTCTTCCCGGCTTCTCGGATGTATGGCTGTAACATCTGCCAGTCTGCAGCGAGCTGCTCTGGGGTGGAGGCTGGACGGCTGAACCAACCGTCGGCTTGAGCGATTCTACGCGCGACCTGCGGGCTGAGTTCCGGTTTCTCCATGGAGGCCGGATGAGGGGTTTGGCTACCGCCGCCGACCCATATCGGCAGTTTCACGGGAGATGGTTCTATATGAACGTCACTGATCCGGTAATATTTGCCTTGATACGTTACGGTTTCGCCGGCAACTAGACGTCGCACGATCTCAAGGACCTCGTCGGTGCGGCGGCCTCTTTGGGTCTTGTCGGCACCTACAGCTTCAAATTCCTTTTCAAACCAACCTGTACCTACGCCCAAAATAAAACGTCCTTTAGATAGGTGCTGGATGCTGGCTACCTCTTTCGCCAAGAGAACCGGATTGCGCAGAGGTAAGAGAAGAACCCCAGGGCCTAGCAAGGCCTTTCGGGTAATAGAAGCGGCAAAGGCCAAGGTGCTCAGGGGCTCTAGCCAGGTGCGCGCATACATGTTGTGCGCGCGTAGCAGATGATCGGTCACCCAAATAGAATCCATACCTAACTCTTCTGCGCGCACAATCCAATGGCGCAGTCGCTCGGCATGGTCAATGCCATCGTCCTCGTAAGCGAAGTTAGGCAGCCAAGTTCCGACTTTCAGTTTCATCTATGTATGTACTCCCTCTCAGTGGGGCTCGCGATCTTTCAAAGGCAGCCCAGCACATTCCAGTATCTTGTCAACTAGTTCCTGGGTGCGAACGGCCTCATGCCCGTTGGTCAGAGGCTGTGTTCGCTCTCGGACACAGCGGATGAAGTGGGAGACCTCGGGGCCAAAACCGAGGGTTTTGTTGACCTGGGCCCAGCCCTGGGCGCGGGGGCGCATCTCTATGAGACGCGTTTCACCGCTACGCGCAATGGCAACCTGATCAGGAGCGGTTACGCGTACGGTGGTGAGGTTACCATATGCATCAAGTCGTTCGTCCCATTCACCAGCGCAGCGAGCCCCGACCAAGACCCCCACAGCACCGGTGTGAAAGCGGATGAGAGCCATAGTCCCATCCTCCTGGTAGGGGTCCGGCGCAACGGCGTGAGCGGCCACGGTCTCGGCCTCACCGCAGAACCAGCGCAGCAAATCAACCATGTGGATCGCGTTCTCTAATGTGGCCCGATATTCGGAACCCGCACGATTTTTCTGAGCGACACAGAATTTGAGCTCACCCGCTTGGAATTGCTGGTGCGCGATGACATATACCTCAGCATAGCGTCGGTTAAAGCCGACCATGAGCAAGCGCCCCACTTGGTCTGCCAAAAGTGCCAGCCGGCGCGCCTCCTCCACCGTTGTCGCTAGTGGCTTCTCGCAAAAAACATCCAGCCCTGCTCGCAGTCCCATCTCCACGAAAGGCGCATGGAGGGTCTTGGGAGTCAGGACAAAGAGGGCATCCAGGCGTGCCTGATCAATCATCTGCTCGACCGTAGGGTATGCACGCTCAATCGGCCAGCGTCTCAAGTTACGTTCCGCACTCTCTGAGGTGCGCGTGACGACGCCGGCGATCTGGACGCCTGCCTCCGTTGCCAAGCCGGGAAGTTCTGCAACCTGTGCGATGCTGCCGGCCCCTACGAGCCCTACGCGAATAGTTTTCAGTGCCATGCTTTCACTACCTTCAAGCTCGGAGTATTCCTAATTGGCGGAACGTCTTGTAGATGCGGTCAGCGTACCGCACGAAGCTCGGGTCCTCGCCAAGGCCGACCGGCCGCGGCCGCGGCAGATCCACCTTGACTTCATCCACGATGCGCCCCGGACCTGCCGACATGACGATCACCCGGTCCGAGAGCCCCACTGCCTCCTCCACGCTGTGTGTGATGAAAAGCACGGTCTTAGGCCTCTCCAGCCAGAGCATCTCCAGGTCGTGACGGATCTGGGTACGCGTGATAGCGTCCAGCGCACCAAAGGGTTCGTCCATGAGAAGGCAAGCAGGGTTATGGATCAGGGCGCGGGCGATAGAGACACGTTGGCGCATCCCGCCGGATAGCTGTCGTGGATACCGTCTCGCTGCATTCTCTAGGCCTAGTTCCTTCAGAAGGGTTCGCGTCTCCCGACGCATTGTCTCCATGGGAAGGCCGCGAATTTGTGCCTGGAGCAAGACGTTGTCTTCCGCTGTGCGAAAATCTAGCAAGAGATGATCCTGAAAGACTATTCCCACGTCGGTTAACGGCTGAGTAAGGATCCGGTCGTTGATCAGAACGGAGCCAGATGAGGGTGCCAACAGGCCAGCGACTATCAGCATGAAGGTGCTTTTCCCGCATCCGCTTGGCCCTACCAGGCTTACGAACTCCCCCGCGTTGATGATGAGGTCTATGGGGCGAAGTGCTTCAACATCGCCATGGGGTGTGTGATAGGTCTTTGCGATGCCTCGCGCCTCGATCCGGGCTGCGGACGATGGAACAGATTGATCTGACATAGTTCATCTGGCTCCGTCTGCCCCTGAGAATTTATGCGCGCCCTCTGTTACGGGCACTCGGGTGCACCTTGTGGGATGAACTCAGTGATATAGTAGTCGGTAATCGGTTTGTCGGCAGGCAAACCCTGATATTTGACGAGAAGGTCAAAGGTGAGCTTCCAGTTCTCGTCGGGAGGAACTCCTAAGGACTTAGATCCCTTAGCGCAGATCAGCATTAGGTCCACCTTGAGCTGTTTTAGAATCTGTTCTTTATCTCCTGCGACGAACTGCTCGGTGACCGCTGCTGCCGCTGCTTCGGGGTTCTTGCGGGCTGCATCCCAACCCTTGAGACTGGCAGCCACGAAACGGCGCAGGAGGTCGGGATCGCTCTTGATGAGATCCTCATGGGCAACGATAGAGAGACCGATGGTAGGAACGCCTACATCGCGGTAGAAGATCTCGTTGATCTCAAACCCTTTGTCGCGGATCTGAATGCTCTGGAAGTCGGCGCCTGCGAGAATGGCATCCACCTTACCTTCCAGAAGACTTCCGACCAGGGCAGCAGGGTCGATGTTGACCAGCTTGACGGAGGCCGGGTCTACGTTATTACCGAGGAGAATCGGCTCCAAGAGGACGCCATGAGCTGCACCTGGCTGAACGGCGACAGTTTTGCCTACCAGGTCGCTCACCTTGGTGATGTTCTTTTCCTTCAGGGATATGATGGCGAAACCGTTGGTCTGAAGGATAGGAGCAATGATCTTGATGGCGCCGCCCTTAGCTCTGACCTGCATGGCAGAAGGGCCATCGGCAAAGCCGATGTCTGTGCCCTTGGTAGCGACTTGCTGGGCAGTGGTGGCAGAACCCTTGCCTTCTTCAATGGTGACATCCAGGCCGACCTCGTCGTAATAACCAAGCTTCTTGGCATACATGAAGCCGGCTTGAGGTCCTCCGGCCAGGTAATTGAGGGTGAACTTGACCTTCTTCTTTGCTAGTGCCGTTGGTGCCTCGGTCGGCACAGGCGTTGGCGCGACGGTGGGCTGCGCCGCTACAGTTGGCGTGGGTGGCGGCGGAGTGGGTGTCGGCGTTGCCCTGGCACATGCTGCCATGAGCAGAACGACAACGACAAGGGACACAAACAAGTTCTTGCGCATCTTTCTCCCTCCTTAAGAAGAGATAGATAATTTGAGGAGCTTTAGCTGGGTAAGTAAGGGAACGTTTAACTTTCGCCCTTTCTCTGCCAGGGCATTAACAATTGCTCGCTCCCTTGCACAATGTAACTGAAAAGCAGCCCCATGACACTTAGGGCAACCAGGGCAGCAAAGATCAAGGGTGTATCCAGGTAGCTTGTCCCTCGCAGTAAGAGATAACCCAGGCCCGCGTTGGCGCCGACGAACTCGCCCACGATCGCGCCGGTGGAGGCAAACACAATGGAAACCTTTAGGCCGGAGAAGATGAACGGCATCGCGGCCGGCAAACGGATGTAGCGGAAGGTCTGCCAGCGGTTCGCGCCCATGGAGCGCGTGATGTAAAAAAGCCGTGGGTCAATGGCCTTGAACCCTGTCATACTGTCCACCAGGACCGGGAAGAAGCATAGGAGAAACGTCAACAGCACCTTGGGAAAGACGGTGAACCCAAACCACACGATGAACAAGGGCGCGATGGCGATCTTAGGGATCAGCTGGAAGAAGACGATGAGCGGATAGACCGCGCGCTCTAAAAGGGGCACCGAGGCGATTAAAAGGGCTAAGGGGATGCTGATGATCGCGGCGGCAGCAAACCCCAATACTACCTCGTACGCGGTCACCAGCGTTTGGGTCCAGATCAGCTGGCGCGATTGGATAAGCCTTGCCAGGAATTTTGAGGGCGCTGGCACGAGGTATTCGGGCACCTTGAGGACGTCAATCAGAATCTCCCAAGCGATGATCAAGATGGCAAAGGAAAGAACAGGCCATCCCACCGAGGTGACCAGTTCTTGGACCCGTATGCCCTTTGGGCGTCTGCTGAGTGCTGATTTCGTCACGGTCATCTTCCCACTCCGTGCTTAGGTTTCAAAGCAAGTTTGCAGACCGCAACAGCTCGCGAATTCGTTTTCGCTGTTCAGGTGTGCACTCGGGCAAGGGGGCCGCCAGGCGCCCGTTGCCCAACCCCAATTCTGCCAGCACCGTTTTCATCGCGACGAGCCAGTAACCCTGGCTAAATACCCGCGCTAAATCTGTCACTGCGCGTTGGGCATCCAAAGCTGCTTCTCGGTCTCCCACCCGAACTGCTGCTACGATGCGGCGAAGCAAGCCCGGAGCGAAGTTCGCCAAGCTTGAGACGAGCCCATCACAACCTAACCAAAAGCATGCTGCTGCCAATTGCTCTCGTCCCTGTAGAACGGCGAACTTATCGCTGCGAGCTCTCAGGAACTCCTGAAAGATTATCATATCCCCCCAGCTATCCTTGATGCCGACAATATTAGGATGCTGCGCTAGCTTCTGCACCGAATCTGGAGCTAGGTGGATGCCGGTGTTCTGGGGAATGTTATAGAGGATCAACGGTACTGGAGAGGCCTCAGCAAGGCGGGTAAAGTGATCTATCAAAGCTCGTTGTTCGGAGATAGGATAGTAAAAGGGGCTAGTAGCGACCACCGCTGCTACCCCCCCATGTCCTAACCGTTTCAGATTATCTACTGCGCGCATTGTCCCCGCATCAGCGACTCCTACATAGACCGGAACTCGCCCGTTAACGTGTTCCAACGTTGCATCAACCATCTGTCGGGCTACGGATTCCCTTAACAAAGGAAATTCGCCCGAAGAGCCGATAACAAAGACCGCATCAACTTCCGGGAGAATACGATCTAGCAGTCGGCTCAGGGTGATGACGTCCACCTGCTCCTGCTCATCTAACGGTGTGGCGAGGGGGCAAATGATTCCCCGGGGAATATGCATCGTTGCTCCTGAAAGTGGGAAGTAATCAAGTTCTATCCAGGCTTGCCAAGATCTCGCGCATAACCTGAGCACTTTGCCGGAACCCTACTTCCGGTGCAGGCAAGTCTTGGGGATGCCAGCGATACTCATACTCAAATGAGAGATACCCCTCGTAACGATAGACTTGCAGGAGCTGCACAATACCGGTCCAATCCAAGATCCCTTCTCCGATCACGCGAGAACGAACCGCTCGTGCCTCTTTCTCCACGGTAGCCACCGCGCTTGCAGTAAACTTTCGGTCGGGGTCGGTGAATACAAGGTCTTTGACATGAACATGGCGAATCCATGCTCCTTGCAGAGGGATCGCTATCTGGTATGGCTCGCTGTGGGTGAAGGTAAGATTAGCTTGGTCATACAGGACACCTACAGCGACCGAGTTAACCGCTTGCATCAAGTTCGCGGTCTCCGCAGCTGTAACGGTCATTGTGTTAAAATGGTTCTCCACGCAGAGAACAACCCCTGCCTGATGGGCAATGTCCCCTAGATACTGCAATGACTCCACTAACCGCTTCCACTTGACCTCCCGAGAGGCCTCTTCCCCTGGCAGGAAGCTCCCTGCGTAAACGCGCACCCGCCGGCAAGCCAACTGCTCCGCAGCATGAATGCATTGGACAAACCGCGCCACGTCTCGCTCTCGTTCGGCATCGTCCAGACTGTTAAGGCCGGTCATGTAAGGGGTAAGGCAGGCTACTTCCAGGCCCAGTTCTTGAGCCCAACGGCGCACTTGGGCGACCTCCGCGCCTGCAGCCTTCTCCGGAATTCCAGCGAGATAGTCGTCTTGCCAGATGATCTCGGCTGCATCCAGACCGGCCTGACGGAAAAGCCGCAGCGCATTCTCTAACGACATATTCGGAGTGCCAAGAGTATGTCCGGCGAGTTTGATCATAAAGGCGTTACTCCATGCGGAGTTCAGACCTCCTTAATCTCTCGGAAAGTCGGTAGCAGGGTGAGCGATCTTCCTTAGCCGATCTAAGGATAGTTGCTCCTATAATCACAATATAGAGATATGTTGATGTATCAAAGCCATTGTGACTTTACGTGCTATATGAGGCCTTCGTGGTAGATCCCCGGATAACGAGCTCGACTGGCAGAACGTGCTTCTGGGGCTCGCGATGATTGCCAGATCGAGTGTAACCGATAATGAGCTCGGCGGCCAGACGCCCCATCTCGTACTTCTGCTGGTGAATCGTAGTCAGAGGAGGAAATGTATAAGATGCCAGCAAGATGTCATCAAAACCAACGACAGCAATATCTTCCGGCACGCGTAGCCCAGCTTCGTAGATGGCTCCCAGGCAGCCTATTGCCATCATATCGTTCAAAGCGAAGATAGCAGTAGGACGCTGGGAACCCATGGCCAGGAACTTTTTGGTCGCTTCGTAACCGCTGGTGGTGGTATAATCCCCCTCTACCACAAGATCGGGGCAATAGGAGATAGAATGTGCCTCCAGGGCCTCGCGATAACCCAATAAGCGCCGAGTGCTGGAGGCAATTGCAGAAGGGCCTGTGATACATCCGATGACGCGATGCCCCAGGCTGATCAAGTGCTCTGTTGCCAGAATCCCTCCCCACCTGTTGTCGGAGGTCAGGTAGTCCGCCCGAATCCCCTCAAACTCGCGGTCTAGAATGACGACCGGAATATTCTTAGATTGGAGAGATTTGATGTTCTGGCTACTCTCACCAGCGGAGACGAAAACGAGCCCTTCTACCTGCTTCTCAATGAGAACTTGTAAGTACGCGTATTCTCTCTCTAGGTTGCCATTGGAGGAACCGAAGATTACGCTGTACCCTTGGTCAAAGGCATAGTCTTCCACTCCGCGCGCCATTTCTGCAAAGAAGGGGTTGGAGCTGTCGGGCACTATCAATCCTAAGGTGAGGGTGTGTTTGCGACGGAGGGAGCGAGCAACGGCGTTCGGCTTGTATTGAAGCTCTTCCATAGCGCGTCGAACACGTGAAGTAGTGGACGCGCTCACCGGCCGGCTCTCATTGAGGACATGTGAGACAGTGGATGTGGAAACTCCCGCCTTTTTCGCCACCTCGCGAATGGTGACCATGCTGGCAGTCTCCAGAACAAAGCCCACACAAAAGATGCGTCTGAAGTTTCCTGACAAAGAGGTGAAACGTTTGCGCAAACGTTACAACTTCATTATAGCGAAAACTTTGGAAATTGTCAAGCTATTGACCTCGCTCGCTGAAGTTCGAACATGAGTTCGGACACCTGCCGGAAAACAACCTTGAAATGTCACCTGGGTCGGCTTGCCAAGACGGAGAACCTGAAAGTGTCTCCCCAAGGCCCCTCCTCTCCCCCACCTAATCTTTACCCACAAGTAGGGTATGAGGGCAGGGTAAGGCCACCGGCCCCCACTATCCCCCCACCCCCTTTCTCCCCCGTTTTACGGGGGAGAAGGAGGTGCCGAGCGACAGCGAGGCGGGGAAAAGTGGGGAGCCTGTAGCGCCGCTCTATCCCAGCAACCGATTTGTGGGTAATGGGTAGCTCCCCCCTGGGGGAGAGGAGGGGTAGGAGTAGAGAGGTAAAGGCTTTGCCCCTGAATTCCCCAAAGAGGAGCAAGGGAACCACTCATTTCCGAGTACAAAGATGTAGGAGCGTTCAATTGAACGCCCCTACTGAATCACATAGCGCGGATTCCGTTGCGCCCGCGCCGCCTCAATCTCCTTCCGCCGCGCTTCATAGCCCGCGCGCCCCAGGAGAGCAAAGGTGGCGACCTTCCCCGCCTCTACTCCCGGCTGGTCAAAGGCGTTGATGTCGTAGAGCTCTCCGCTGAAGGCCGTTTGCACCTCCAGCAGATAGAACAATTGGCCCACGGTGAAGGCGTTGATCTCCGGCAGGATATGCGCGCAGTTGGGCCGATCGGCTTCGGCCAGCGCCAGGGACGTCGCCTCCTGCTCCGCCTTCAGAAGTTCGCCAAAGGTGTGACCACCCAGGTAGTCCACCCCTGCCTCGCCGGTGTCGCCCATTGGGATACGCACGTCGTGGCGGAAGCGCTCCACAACCAGAAAGTTGACGACTTTATCGTAAGGCCCTTCCACGTAGAGTTGCACCTGCGAGTGCTGGTCCGTCGCGCCCAACGCTTTTACAGGCGTCGGGCCGACGTTTACCACCTGGCCGCGGCGATTCACCTCCTTGCCCAGGCTTTCGGCCCACAACTGGCGGAACCAGTCGGCCACGTCGCGCAACGCCTGCGCGTATGGCATCATCACGACGATGTGACGTCCTCGCTGATAGCTGAGCCATTGTAGGACGGCATTCATCAGGGCCGGGTTGCGCCAGAGGTCTGGCGTCTGGCAGATGCCGTCGGCTGCAGCCGCGCCCGCGAGGAGGGCCCGAATGTCTATGCCGGTAACGGCAGCAGGGAGAAGCCCCACCGGCCCCAGGACGGAGAAACGCCCGCCGACGCCTTCGCCCACCGGGAAGGTGCGGTACTCTTCTCGCTGTGTCAGCGCCCAGAGCGGCCCTTTGCCGGGATCGGTGGTAGTGATGATGTGATCCCGATAGCGCGTGCCGAGGAGAGCCCGAAGGCGGTCGCGTACCAGAAGGAATTGGGCCATGGTCTCGCCGGTGCCGCCCGATTTGGAGATGACGTTGAAGCAGGTGCTTCCCAGGTCCACCGCCTCCAGGAAGTCGTGCATCCATGCCGGGTCCACATTGTCCAGAACGAAGAGGCGCGGCCCGCCCCGTTTCGCGCGCGGCAGTAAGTTATAGTAGAAGGGATTGAGCGCGGTCTGAAGCGCGATAGGCCCCAGCGCCGAACCACCGATACCCAGGACGACGAAGTCGGTAAAGCGCGCCCGCACGTCCTCGGCCACATCTTCAATGCGGGCAAGCATCGCCTCCGGTTGATAGGGCAGGTCCAGCCAACGCAAGTCACCGGCCTCGCGGCGCTTCTGGACGGCGACAACGGCCCGGGCCGCTATCTCGGCCTGAGCATCCAGGTCGGCAGCAGTGAAGCCGCGCTCGCGCCCCACCGATTCGGCCATCATGTTCTGAAAATCAAAGCGGATGCGCAGAGCAGCCTGCTTGGCAGGGTTATATGTGTCTCTCATTTTTCTATTTCTATCCCTAATCTGGAGTAATTGACTCCTCAGCATTGTAGTATATACTAGGGCTGTGCGCAAGCCGCTGGAAAGGAGAAGAGCCATGCCCAACTACCAGGCCGCCCGCCTCTGGGTTCGCCCCGAATCGCTGGCAAAATGCCATGAGGCGATCGGGCGTTTTCACCTCTATCCTGAAATTCTCGCGTCCATAGAGTTCGCCGGATATAGAGTTGTCGCCTCCACCTGAGAGAATGATCATGGAGACACGGAGATCATCCAGGCTTCCCCCTGTAGCAAGAGGAGGGAATAGGAAGGGGGGGCATGAACAAAGGTATCTCTGTCCAGGGGGGATAAAATGCCGGGGCAGAACGAAACGCGGGAGAAAGCATTGCGGATTCACCGACGGCTGCTGGCGAAGTACGGCGAACCGGTTTGGCGGCCTCGTCACGCGCCGTTAGATGAATTGGTGCTGACCATCCTTTCGCAAAACACCTCCGACGTAAACAGCAGCCGCGCTTACGCGCAATTGCGGGCGCGCTACCCGACCTGGAAAGCGGTGTTGGAGGCAGACACGGCGACGTTGGCCGAAGTTATCCGCGCCGGTGGGCTAGGCCAGATGAAGGCGCCCCGCATTCAGAAGGCATTGCGACGCATCCAGGAGGAGCGAGGCGAACTGAGCCTTGATTTTCTGGCGGATATGGAGCCAGAAGCCGCGCGCCGCTGGCTCCTTGCTCTGGACGGCGTCGGGCCGAAGACGGCGGCCATCGTCCTCCTCTTCGCGCTGGGGCGACCTGCCTTTCCGGTGGATACCCACGTCCATCGGGTGACGCGACGGCTGGGCCTCGCGCCCCCACAAGCAACGCCGGAACAAGTGCAAGACCTGATGGAAGCGATACTCCCGCCCGAAACTTTCTATGCTTTCCACCTCAATCTGATCGCCCATGGGCGGCAGGTCTGCAAGGCGCTCAAACCTCTCTGCGCCGCCTGCATTTTGCAAGCCGACTGCGACTGGTATCGTGCTATTGCACCCGCGTGAACACGGTTACGCCGTTGTCGTACTTCACCAGGAAGTGCGGGGGCTCCACGCCGTACCAGAAATCCTGATGTTGCTGGCCGATAGTCATGCGCAGGTGCCAGGCCTCAACAGGGCCCTTGGGCGTTTCTACCGTCTCCTTACCCGTGACCTTGAGGTTGATCTTGGTCTGCGTGGCATTGGCGGCCACCACGTTGGTGTAGGTTCCCTCCCAACCTTCGGCCCAGGGAAGGCCCCTGAAAACCATCAGCACGGTATCGTTGTCAAGGGCGTCGGCTGGCACGGTGATGGTGGCCGACTTATCTCCCTCTTTAGTCTTGGCGCTGATCGTCAGCTTGTTGCCGCTGTAGGTAGTGGTCAGGCTGAAGTCGTTGGCCGTGCCCACGATCTCCCGCGTGCCGCCCAATGGCCTGAGGTTGTCGGCCCGCACCCGCATGACGATCTTGTCGTCCATGGTGCCCAAGGTGAAACGCTGATCCAGCACATAGGCATCGCCCTCGCGCCGGATGTTAATGGTCGCGCTTCCTACCTCTTTGCCATCTGCCGCGCGCGTGATGACATATTCGTTGTACTCAGGATCATCGCCCCACGGCGCTTGCAGAGGAAGAGGTGCCGCGGGTTTGCCGCACGCGGCCAGCAAGACGGCGACGACCACAAGCAATGTCCATCGCTTCATAGAAAACGCTCCCTTCATGGTATCCTCTCTTTCCGCGTCTGTCGCTTCACCGCCGCGATCGCCACAAGGAGCGCGACGTAGCCCAAGGCCACCAGCGCTACCAGCCACCACAATGCTGCGCCTCGCAGGAACTGCGCCAGCCGGGGATAGAATTGCGCCAGGATGATGATCCCATCTACCAGATGGTGGTAGAGCATGGCGGCTAGAAACCACAGGACGAGGCCGCCGCGGGGCCGAAATACGCCGTTGCGGAAGGCCGTCCACACCCCCAGGCCGACGAATCCGCCCATGACGGCGTGAACCTGGATGGCCCAGAAGCGTTCATAAACGTATGCGAAGCCGACCAGAAAGGGCGTGAATAGACTCATGCCGAAGATGGGGTTAAGGGCAGGGCAGAGGATGAGGATGGCGAGCATCACCGCCTCGCCCACGCCGTAGGCCAAGCCGGCCCAGAACCCCAGCGCGGCCAAGGCCGTGGGGCGTGCCAACAGGGCCGGATAGCGTCTGGCCAGGAAAAAGGCCGCCAGGAGGATGGCAACCAGTTTCGCGACCTGCTCCCAGAACTCATTATCCACTTGGGCGAGCATCTGGCCCGTGAGGCCAGGGTTCGCCGTCAGCAAGGCTACTTCTAGGTGCTTACGTAGCAGGAACGGCGGATGCAACAGCAGGGCGACCGCATAGAGCGCGAGCCAGGCCCACGCCGGTAGCATGCGCAGGCCGCCCATGTGCCGTATTATAAGCCAGGCTACCGACGGCAATCCTATCCCGCAGATGAGGATCAGCCCTAAGATCGCTTCGCTTTTCATGTCTTTATGCCGCAGAGACGCTGTATGCGATCTCTTTATAGAATAATGAGTCTGACCATCACAACTCCTGCGTACGGAAACTGAGCCAGGAGAGGGTCAAACAGAGGGCAATGAGAATGAGCCCGCCCCACACCGCCGGCCATGCCGTCTGTACCAGGCCACGACCCAACGCCGCTGCCCATCCTATCAGTTCCCCCGGCATCACCTTGCCTACCTTCGGCAGCGAGCTCAGGATGCCCGTCGCGATCCAGAGGCCGAAGGCAAGGCCGCCCGCAGCGATCTGGCTGCGCAGGAGCGTGCTGGAGAGGAAAGTCAAGGCCAGTATAACGAGGAGATACTCCCCAACGAGCAGGTTCGCTTGAAGGAAGGGCCCTACTTCCAACGCTCCGAAGAGCAAGACCGTGTAGAGGTAGCAGAAGATGGCACCCACGATAAGCGAACCCGCGAGAAGAATCGCCAAACCTGTAAATTTTGCGGCCAGAAATGCGCCGCGGCCCACGGGCTTGCTGAGGGTCAACACTGCCGTCCCGCGTTCTCGTTCGCGCGCCACCGTGCCCATCGCCACCAGGACGAGGACCAACGTGCAGAGTTGCGTTAGGTTCTTCAGGTATTGATCCAGCGCGTCCACCGTCGTCGGCGGCGGTATCTGGATGACGAGGCCCGGTTGGCCGGTCCCGATCATCTTAAGAAGTTCTGGCGTCAATTTCGCCAAGGCGGGCGAGAGGAGGCCGAACAACAGAAATACCAAACCCATCGCCGGTGCCTTGTAGGTGCGCCACAGTTCCAGCCATTCCTTTCGTAGCAAGACGCCGAACCGCATATCGCCTCCCTATCTCTGGGGCTCAACCAGTCGTACGAACACATCCTCCAGGCTAGGGAGTTTGAGTTCGTAGCGCAATAAGGTCAGGCCGTTGGCTACCACCGCGCGCGGAAGTTCCTCTTTAGCCGCCGCCAGATCACCCGCCACCACCCGCAAGGTATCGCCTTGCACCGTCGCCTGGGACAGCCAGCGCTCGCCCGCGATCTTCGTGCGCAGAATCTCCGCCGCGCCCGCGCCTTCCAGTTCCACCTCAAAGACAGGGGTTGCGTACTTCTCGCGCAGTTCCGCCTGCCCCGCTTCGGCCACCAGCCGTCCATGGTCCAGAATGGCGACGCGGTCGCAAACCCGCTCTACATCGGCCAGGATGTGGGTGGACATGAAGACCGTCGTCTCGTGGCGCAGCCGTTCCAGAAGCCCCAGCACCTCGCGCCGTCCCATCGGGTCCAACGCCGACGCGGGCTCATCCAATAGCAATACGGGCGGGCGGTTGATAAGCGCTTGAGCAAGGCCCAGTCGCTGGCGCATCCCCCGCGAGTAGCCCCCCACGCGTCGCTTGGCTGCCTCTTTCAGGTTCACCAGTTCCAACAGTTCTTCCACTCGTGCGGCCAGAGCACGCCCGCTCATGCCGAACAACTGACCGGAGAAACTGAGAAACTCGCGCCCGCTCATCCAGCCGTACATCGTAGGTTCCTCCGGCAGATAGCCGTAGCGGGCGCGGGCCGCACCGTTTCCCGTCGTCACCTCCGCACCCGCGAGCCAGGCACGGCCCGCCGTCGGGCGCGTCAGACCGCTAAGGAGTTTGATGGTGGTCGTCTTGCCCGCGCCGTTCGGCCCCAGAAAACCGAAGACGATGCCCGCCGGAACAGCCAGGTTCAGGCTATCCAAGGCAACGATGGAACCGTAGCGCTTCGTCAGTCTTTCGCAACGGATCGCTTCCATGAGTTGATTCCTGTCAGGCCCTCACCCGCCCCCAACCCCGCATGGCGAGTACACCCGCTGGTCTTCCCCCTCCCTCTCCCAATTTTGGGAGAGGGAGGGGGCAAGGGGGAGAGTGAGGGCCGGTAGTTAATCTTCGCGCCCGACAACAAAGTAGGCAATAGGCCCGATAAAGTTGATGAGGACGATGACCGCGACCCAGACCCATTTGTTGTGCCCCTGTACCTGCTCCGCCGAACGGCGCGATAGGTCCACGAGGGCCGCGACCATCAGCGCCAATTGAACGAGCGTGATGGGGATGAGGATAGGTAAGAGCGTCCGAAGGAGGTTGGCCTCTGCCTCTGACATGGTTGGCTCCTTATCACTTCCAGCGCGTCAGGATCGTCTCTCGTTGAAAGAGGGCAACGCCCGCGTAAGTCAGGCCGACATCCAGCAGCGCCACGACAGCCGAGGTAAGGAGAAAAGTCGTGGTATTCAGCAAGATGAAGCCGGCCATCGTTCCCAGGAAGAAGGCTATCAGCGGGAAAACCACCAGCGCGCCCAATTGTTCGGCGGCGCGCGGGTCGGTAGAACGACTGCTGATGATAATGCCCACATTCACGGCCAGGATCGTCAGTAGAGGGACCAGCAGCAGCATGGCGATCAACCACATCGGATTCACGAAGGTATTGAAAACGCGCTCACTGACGGAGAAAAAGCGGGCAAAGATCAGGAAAACGACGTAGCAAAACCAGGTGACGACGATGGCCGGCGCAGCCGCAGCGATGCTCTTGCCAAGCAACAATTGGGTTGTGGTGATGGGCGTCGCCAAAAGCGGCTCCAATGAACGCTCTACCTTCTCTCCCACGATGCTGTAGGCGGCGATGGTCACCGGCACGGCCAGCGGCATGAGCAGGAAGAGGATCAACATGGTGCTCGCCATGCTGGACTGCATGGCCTCGGCAGGAGACATACCGGCGAAGATCGGGTTGGCTAACAAGCGGCCCATCTCTTCCATATCCTGCTGGTTGACCGGGACCCTCCCCATGAAGTATAGGAGGGCCACCGGCAGGGCCGTCATCAAGAGCGGAAGAAGAATTAGCATGTATAAAACCAACTTGTTGTGCACCATGTCGGTCCATTCCTTGCCGACGATCGTGCGAATCTCTTTCATCAGACACCTCCACGCCGCGCGGAATCGTCGTTCACCAGGCTCAGATAGACATCCTCCAGCGAGTGTTTCACCTCGGCCACGTATTGCACCTCGGCTCCTGCCTCCACCAGACGGCGAACGATGAGCGGGGTTTGCGCCTCCGGATCGGTCAACTGGATGCGCATTTCGCCATCATGCACGGAAAGGGATTGGACAAAATCCAACCCTCGTACGGCCTGTTCAAACACGGGGTTGGGCGAGCGTAACCGCACCGCGACCTGGCGCCCGAAAAGCTGCCTGCGCAGCGCGTCGGGCGTATCTACGGCGATAAGCCGCTGGCGAAAGACGGCGATGCGGTCGCAAAGGCGTTCTGCCTCGTCCAGGTTATGAGTACACAGGAAGATGGTACGCCCCTGACCCCGCAGCGTCTCAATGAAGTCGCGCACCGTCTTGGCTGCGGCAGGGTCTAGCGCAGCCGTCGGCTCATCCAGGAAGAGGATGGGGGGCTCATGCAGGAGCGCGCGGGCGATCGCCAGTTTCTGGCGCATCCCTTTGGAGAGGGTTCCCGCGCTATCGTTCCGCCGATCCCATAGTTCCAGCAGGCGGAGGTACCGCTCTACTTGCCCGGCGACATCCTTTACACCGTAGAGTTTCGCGTAGATCTCCAGGTTCAGCCGCGCGCTTAGCCGCTCGTAGAGGCCGGGCGTTTCCGTCAGGATGCCGACCTCGCGACGAATCTGCGTGTCGTCCACGCCGACCTTGTGACCGTTCACCCATGCCTCGCCACTGGTAGGCGCGATGAGGCAGGCAAGCATACGCACCGTCGTCGTCTTGCCCGCGCCGTTCGGCCCCAGAAAGCCGAAAACCTCGCCACGTGGGATCGTCAAGGTCAGATCATCCACCGCCAGCACATGGCCGAAACGCTTAGACAGGCTACGCGTTTCCAGAGCGAAATCGGACATCAAGGCACCTCCGTCCTTCGCACAAACGATTCTAAGTATTGTCTCATTGTACTAGACAATTATACAATTTGTTGGGGAAAAAGTCAAGTGGCCGCGCGCTCAGGCCAGGCGGCGGGCCAGGTCGCTCAAATCGGTATGGGCGGTCAGGTCTATGGTGAGCGGCGTGACCGAGATCACCCGATCCACGACAAAGGCATAGATGTCGGAATCGGGCTCCAGGCTTTCGTGATCCACGCCGATGTAGTAGCCTATGGAGTCTTGCCTCGGTGATTCTGTGTCGGAGGGGACAAGCGGCAGGTAATAACGTTGGCGGGAAAGGCGGGTGATGCGCCAAGGTGTCTCCAGTGTGGCGGTCGCGGGGACGTCCACCTTCAGGATGTCCACTCCCGGCGGCAGGCCGTTCGCCAGGATAGAGTGGGCGAAATGCCGTGTCCAATGCTTCGCGATGGTAAAGTCAATTGTATCTACTGTGTTGTAGTGGTGCTCAATGGCCGTCTCTGCGGAGACGGCCAGGCTGGGGATGAAAGACGACGCTCCCTCCAGGCATGCGCCCACCGTGCCGGAGATGGTGACCCCCGACCCCAGATTCTCGCCGTAGTTGATGCCTGCAACGAGCAAGGAGGGGCGGCGAGGGGCGATCTTGTATAGCCCCAACATCACAGCCTGGGCCGGCGTCCCGTCCACCGCATAGGCGCGGATTTTGCGTCCGGCTATCTTGAGCCACTTCTCAGAGATGGCAGTAGTATTCCTCCGGTCGTAACTGCGGCCGGTGCTGGTTTGCTGCCTTTTCGGAGCCACGATCAGAAGTTCGCCCAGACCTTCCAGAGCTTCCGCCGCCGCCGCTAACCCCGGCGAGTAGATGCCGTCGTCGTTGGAAAGGAGAATCAAGGGGGTTGAACCGGTCAACGGATCACCTCGGTTTTGATGTCCACAAATTGCCGTTCGTAGAGATCGCGATAGAGCCCGCCCCGCGCCAGCAACTCCTCATGGCGTCCTCGTTCCACAATGCGGCCCCCGTCCACCACGCAGATCAGGTCTGCGTTGCGCACGGTGCTCAGGCGGTGCGCGATGACGATGGCGGTGCGCCCCGTCAGGAGCCGCCGCAACGCATCTTGGATCAACGCCTCGGTCACCGTATCCACACTGGAAGTGGCCTCGTCCAAGATCAGGATGCGCGGATCGGCCAGGACGGCGCGCGCGATGCAGATCAGTTGTCGCTGGCCGATGGAAAGGTTGACGCCACCTTCCAGAATTTCCGTATCGTAGCCGTCCGGCAGCGATACGATGAAATCGTGCGCATTCGCCAAGCGGGCTGCTTCCTCCACTTCTGAGATAGGTGCATCGGGCCGCCCAAAGCGAATGTTATCGGCCACCGTGCCGGAGAAAAGGAAAGGATCCTGGGGTACCAGACCCATTTGCCGACGCAAGGAGCGCTGGGTGACATCGCGTACATCTATGTCGTCAATCAACACCGCGCCTTCGGTTACATCGTAAAAACGGGCTACCAGGTTGGCAATGGAGGTCTTGCCTGCGCCGGTCGGCCCTACCAGGGCCACCGTCTGCCCGGGTTCAATGATCAGGTTGACGTCGTGCAGCACCCGCGTATCTCCTCGGTAGGAGAAAGAGACGTGGCGCAGCTCCACTTTGCCCACGATGGGGGGCATCTCCCTGGCATTGGGCTTGTCTTTGACCTCCGGTATCGTATCCAGAATGCCCAACACCCGTTCGCCGCCGGCCATTGCTGCCTGCATCGTCGTGTAGAGCTGGCTTAACTCCTGGATGGGTTGGAAGAAGCGGGTTACATAGGCCAGGAAAGCGACCACCACACCCAGCGTCAGTTCCCCGCGCGCTACGGTGATCCCCCCGAACCAGAGGACGACGCCCGTCGCCAGCATTCCCAGAAATTCAACAGAAGGAAGAAATATGAAGGAAAGAGACATGGCGGCGATATAGGCCTCCCGGTTGGCCCGGTTCACCTTATCAAAGCGCTCTTGCGTGGCTTCTTCCTGAGCAAAAGCCTGAATGACGCGCATGCCGGAGATGTCTTCGGCCAGGTCGCCTACAACGGCGGCGATGCGGGCACGCGTCTGGCGGAAGGCGACACGGGCTTGCCGGGCGAAAAGAAGGGTCGCCAGGAACATCAGCGGCAGCACGCTGAAGGTGATAAGGGCCAGGCGCGGGCTCATGGAAAGCATCACGACGATGATGCCGCCAAGCACCAAGGTATCGCTAACCAGCGTCACCAACCCCTGCGAGAGAAGGTCGTTGATGACAGAAACATCGTTGATGACACGCGAGATGGTGACACCGACGATGTGGGTATCGTGATAGCCCAGGGGGAGGATTTGCAGGTGACGGAACAAATGGGCACGCAAGGTGGTCAGTACTCGCTGCCCCACCCAGGCCAGGAGATATTGTTGCCCCGCCGAGGTGAGATAGACGCCCACAAACGTGCCTGCCATCAGCAAGGCAATGCGGGTCAGGCCGGCGATGTCGCCACCGGCGATATAGACGTCAATGGCGACTTTCAGGAGATAGGGGGATGCCAAGGCCAGGCCAGCCCCTATGATGGTCAGGATAAAGGCCACGGCCATGCGCTGCCAGTGAGGGCGCAGATAAGCCAGGAAGCGAGTGACCACGCGGGCATTAAAGGCGCGCCCTTCCACCTCGTCGCTACCGAAGCGTTCAAGGGCATGGCCGGGGCCCATGCCGACACCCGTTGCACCGATAGAGAAGGTCATCGTTTGCTGTGTTCCTCATCGGCCCCCACCCCTATCCTCCTCCGCGCGGCGGGGAAGGGCAGGGAGAGGGGCGGCAATACGTGCTATTTCGGAGTGGATGCAAAGCTCTATGCTTTACAATTCACTTGTTTCACTTCGGGACAAGGCCGCGCTCCGGCAACTCCTCCTGGGGTCGCAATTGGCGATGGTAGATGTCGGCATAGAGGCCCGATGTGCGCAGCAATTCTTCGTGAGTGCCGCGAGCGACGATGCGCCCCTTTTCCAGCACCAGGATCAGGTCGGCCATGCGCACGGTGCTCAACCGCTGCGCGATGACGAAAGATGTGCGCCCGCGCATTAGGTCCTGCAGTGCTATCTGGATCAACCGCTCGGTCTCCGTATCTACGCTGGAGGTCGCGTCATCCAGGATCAGGATGCGCGGGTTTTTGAGGAGCGCGCGGGCGATGGCAATCCGTTGCTTCTGACCTCCGCTAAGGGTGACCCCGCGTTCGCCCACATAAGTATCATAGCCGTTAGGTGTTTCCATGATGAAGCCGTGGGCTTGTGCTCTCATCGCGGCCTCAACGATCTCCTCTTCGCTGGCATCGGGGCGGCCAAAGGCAATGTTCTCGCGGATCGTGGTCGCGAAGAGGGTCGTCTCCTGCAAGACGATGCCGATCTGGTCGCGCAGGGAGTTCAGCGTCACCCGGCGGATGTCGTAGCCATCAACGGTGATTCGCCCTTCGGTAGGGTCATAGAACCGGGGAATCAGATTGATGATGGTGGACTTGCCGGAACCCGTCGCGCCCAACAAAGCGACCACTTGGCCGGGGCGGGCCTCAAAGGTGATGTCCTTGAGCACCTGATGCCGCCCAAAGTAGGAAAAGGAGACGTGCTCAAATGCGACGTAACCCTGCACCGGTGGGAGCGGTACCGCATCGGGCGCATCTCGCACCTCCGAGATGGCATCCAGAATCTCAAAGACCCGCTCACCGGAAGCGGCCGCCTGCGCGATGGCGGGGATGATCATGCCCAATCGCCGCACCGGCTGGTTCAATTGGGCCAGGTAGGTGGTGAAAGCGACTAACTCGCCAAGGGTTAACTGGCCGCGGATGACCAGAAGGCCACCATACCAGATAATGAACGCGGTCCCTACGTTCGCGATCAGGGTCATCAAAGGGATATCAAACGCCTGGATGCGGGCTGCCTGAGCAGAGAGATCAAACCAACGGTTGTTCTCCCGTTCAAAGCGGGCAATTTCTGCATCCTCCTGGGCAAAGGATTTAACGACGCGGGCTCCCCGCAAATTTTGCTCCAGCCGCGTGGTCACCACGGCCAATTGCTGCTGAATTGCCAGCGAAATGGGACGGAAGCGGCGACCGAAATGGAGCGCGCGCTGGCTCAGGAGCGGCATAGTGGCAAGCGCGAGGACGGCCAGAGAGGTATTCATCAGCAATAGCACCACAGCCGTCCCCACCAGAAGAAGAACACCCTCAACCAGACTCAGGACGGCACGCCCTGTCAGGAAGCGGATGCGTTCCACATCCTGCACGGCGCGGGAGAGAAGTTGGCCGGTCTCCGCCCGGTCATGGTACGAAAAGGAGAGGGCCGAAAGTTTGCTGTGGATGGCGTTCCGCAGGTCATAGGCGACTCCTTGGGAGGCAACTTCTGTCCATCTCCCCCGCAGGAAGATCAGCCCCCCTTTGACCAAGGTCAGGCCCAGGAGGGCCAGAACCGCTGCACCCAGCAGGCGGACGTTGCCGCCGCGAATGCCGCTGTCCACTATCCAGCGGATAAATTGGGGGATGGTCAAAGCGAGGGCATTAATCAACAACATCGCCCCGTAAGCCCCCACCGTCATCTGCCAGTAACGTCGCAAATAGCCAAAACAGCGCCAAAGGATCTGCCAGCTGCCCGGTTTACGCAGGGGCAGGGGAGCTACATGATCGGCTACGGTCATGATGCAGTTCTATCACTCCGAAGAAAATTCGCAGGACGTATTATAACACGGCCTTAACCATTGATTAAATCCGTAAAATCGTTTGCACCGAATTTTGTTTCGTACTGGAATATGTCTGCAAATAGCGACGGTAGAGCTTTGTGCAGACTTGCACCAAACTTAGGAGGCGTATGCCGGCGAGGTAGCAGTCATGGCACACGGCGCGCCGTGGAACAGGGTGGCCGTCTGCTGCATCAACATGGATTACGGTACGCCCGATGAGGCGATCCGGGCTATGTTTCACACCGTGGCCCGCTATCGGGGAAGGCGAGATAGTGGCATTACAAAAGCTTATCAAGAAGGATGAAGGGTAGAGACGCACAATCTCCTAGAGCGGTGGTACACCCCTAACAACGGGCGATTCTCCGACTTGAAGCGGCTGAAAAACGCCTTCATCTCCGGATTGCCTCTATCGTACAACAACTTCCCGGAGCTCCAGTACCGCCGCATCCCCTGCAAGAACCGTCCGATGACCGGATCATACCACCTTGAGCCGCAGGTGTGGCGTTTCTTTCACAGCACTTCCAGATGGGGAGTATGAGAACCGGCGATCGCCTGCCGCTTTCTCATACGTGCCAGACGTTTGACTCCCACTAGCTCCGCCAGGCGACCGGCGTTGTTCTTGATCCTCACCAACACCTCAGGCTTGAACAGGGCTATCCACTCAGCGGGTACGCCTGCTGCCCCTTTTAAAGCGCCGGAGAGCATGGCGGCCCGTCCGGCGATGGTATCCGAATCGCGGCCGATGTTGGTGCCGCCGATGGCTGCCTGTCGCACATCGCCCTGCGCGATCTTGAACATCGCCAGTGAGAGCGCCCATAGTTCCAGCGGATCAATCATGTGGTAGAACAGGCATTTCTCGTAGAGTTCGGCCCGTGCGGCCAGCACATCATCATATTTGTCGGCTACTTCCAAGGTGAAGCAGAGATATTCGCCGGCGGTCTTGAAGGGGCGCTCGTCAAACGTGCGCAGGGGAGTGGTGCCCGCTGCCCGGATGGCGGCCTGAAGCACGCTCTCCACGGTGGCTTCGGGCCGGAACGCCTCGGCGACGGTAGCCGCCAGCATGGTGGCTGCCAGGTTGTCGGTGCCGCGCTGGTACATGTATGCAATGGCCGTGGCATCAACCGCCGCATACTCCGGATCGTTCATGTGGTAAATGCCCACCGGCTCCATGCACATCACAGTGGAACCGGTCACGACGCTCCAATGGCCTGTGATACGTGGGTCCCACCCCTCGCGGATGAGGTCATAAGCGTGGCCCATACATAGGGCGTAAAAATGATCGCGATTGAGCCGCTCGCGCCATGTTTCACCGAAGTGTCGCGCCATCACCGGCAGACCCTCGCGGGCCATATAGGTCTCAACCAGGAGCATAGCCATCTGGTTGTCGTCCTCGCCCTCCAGCCGCGAAGGGTCCAACACCGTGCGCACGCCACCGGGATATTTCTCGTCAATCTCCCAGTAGTGCCAGCTTTCAACTACAGAACCCATGGCGTTACCAATCGCCCCAGCCAGGAGGCAGCCATACACCTTATCTTGCAGCAAGGAGAGTTCGCCGGAGGGCGTCGCCTGGAGTCGTTCGGTATCTGCAAGCACGGCACGCTCGGTTGCCAACCGTCGGTCAACCACTTCCCCTATCGCCAGCCAGGGTGCGGCGAGAGGCTCGGCCCAGGCCCGCCATTCTGCAGGGAAAGCTTGTGGGCCCAGCAGGGCGCCGATGATGGCGCCGCCGATGATGGCCGGCACCGGATGGCCGCCTGTCATGCTGTCGTACCAAGAGAAGGGTGTCACGGCGGTCATCAGCGCCATGAAGCGAATCGCGTCGGGGCCGTAAGCCCGTAGCAAAGGCAGGACGTACATCATCGGGTTGTGGGCGATCCAGGCGGTGTCATTCCGACCATCGCCGCGGCCGCCGCAAGTCATCCACCACTCGGCGAAGGCGACGTCATCCACTTGTTGGCGACGTGCGGGCATCCTGAACATGTGGTTGATCTGATAATAAGTGTCTTTGCAGTGGCGATGCGCGATCTTCAGCACCGCCTCGGCGATGCTTTCCACGCTGGCAGCCGGATCAAAGGCCGCTGCAATGCCTGCCGCGCAGAGGGCTGCCCAATCCGCGCCCTCCCGTGGCTGCGACACGGAGGCCAACTCCACGCCGTCTAGGTAAGCATACTCAGGATCGCCGAAGTGGTAAATCCCGACCGCCGGCATGGCCGCCGCGATCAGGCCACAGGGCGCGTTGAGGAGCCCTGCGATACGGGGGTGCATCCCCTCTTTGAGGACTTCCTGCGTAGTGTGTACTCCATCCCAACTGAAGACACCCGCCGCGATCTGGGCGTCACCCTTCAGGCAGGCGGCAAAGGTTTCCGGTGTTGCTCGGCCACCCTGCGTAAGGTAAGCCTGCACCCCCAGGTTGATGAAAGGAAGCAGCGAGGCTGTGGGGATGCGTTTCGGCTCTCCTGCCGCCTTGGTCGCTCGTTGGGGCACGAAATTCAAGACATCTTTGGGGTTCTGGAACCGATACCGCTCAGGATGAACCGCTTTGGCGAAGCCCAGTTCGGCGCCGATGGCAGCGCCCACCAGACAGCCCTGGATGCGCTCTTGCAAAGTGATGGCCGGCTGCGAATTGTTCATGGTTTTCCTCTCTGAATGATGGGGTTGGTGATCTCAGGTGGTCAGCCGCGCTTTTTCCCGCGCCACTTTTGCCATCTCAACGCAATCCTCTATGGTCATGCCTTCATCGGGCACCAGCAGGGCAATGGCTCGCAGATCGCGATTCCGGATGAAGTCAAAGACCCAGTCCACGAACTCGGCTGTGCTGTAACGGCGCAGGCCGTTGCAGGTAACGGTCGTATGATGCATGAGCAGGACAACGTCTCGCCCGAATCGGGCGGCCACCCGTTCCGGGTCCGTCTCGCTGACGCCGAAGTTCACTCCGAGCAGGCCCCGGGTCTGCGCCAGATTCGCCAGATTATGTTCCCAACTGCCGCAAGAATGGATCACCACCTGGCCGAACTCGGCGGCCACGCGCTCGTTATAGGGTCGGGCGAAGGTCGGGTAAAGCCGTGGCGAGATCACCGCCAACAAGTCCTCGCTCAACGACATGGCGCTTCCCGGTGGAAGCCACACGGTGGGCATGCAATGGATCGGCACCAGCGTGTTCCCGGAGGCTTCCTCTTGCAAATGCATGTAGGTGATGAAGTCGCGTGTCATACGGTCAAGGAGCCGGTGCACGGCTGCCGGATGATCATACATCTCGATCATCAGCCGCTCGACGCCCAGCAGGTTGCCGGCGAGGTCTAGGGGGCCCTGCATATCGGGCATTTGGATGGGCAGGCGTCCTTCGGTGGCGCGACGGAAGAAGCGCGTGTTCTCCAGAATCTCGGCTGCGACACCATCGCGCCTGAAGTCGGGTTGTTGCAGATCATCCACCTCCTCAGCCGAGGTGAGGAGCGGTTTGAGCCAGTAATGGTCCGATATCCATTCCTCCTGCGCGCCATAAGCGGTGGGGATCAGACCTTGGCGACAGCCGGGGAAATGGTAGCAACTTGGGTTATATAAATCTACCTGTCTTGTCAAGCCCCTGCAGACTGAAGTTCAAACATTCAATTTTTCAGAATCCTGATCTGCCGCTCTGAGAATTTCCATGCCACTCGCGGCGCGGCATGGGCCACAACAGAAACTTGGGGAGACATCCCCCAGGCTCTCTATTGGCAAGCTGGCCCAAGTGACGTTTCAAGGTCGTTTTCCGGCGGATGTCCGAACTTCAGAAACTTTCTCACAAAGGCGAGGCAGGCTGTTATCGCCTGCCCCGCCTTCTCCACTCGTTCGGTCGTTTGGTTCCGCCTGCGAAGCCTTACCGCTTCTGCAGCTTGACGTTGAACTCCAACGGCGATTCGGCGTCTTCCGCGACCGTGTAATCATCCTGATAGGCAGGTTGGTATCCTTTGGCTCCGGCCACCAGGCTGTAAGTCTCGCCGCGTTGCAGAAGCGTGTTGAGCGTGAACTGGCCCTTGGAATCCGCCTCGCCGATGCCGAAGATGTCGGCCTCGTCAGGGTCCTGCAAGAAGCTCCGAGCATCCACACCCGGCTTCAAGACGATGAAAACCGCACCTTTGATGGGACGCCTGGTATCAGCATCTACGATGGTGCCGATCACCTGGACGCCTTCATCCTCTATTATAGGCCCACCGCCCTTGCCAACATCGGTCTCGGCCTCGGCTGCCAGTTCATCTTCTATGTAGAGTTCCAGCTTGTAGTGGCCGTTAGGCAATCTTACCTTGTGGTATATGTTGATCCACAAATTCCCGCTCTCGCCCGCCTCCCAGCTCTCCTCGCGTCGCAGAATCTCTTCATCATCAATGTACCAGATGTAACTCCAGGCGAGGCCGTCTTCCATGCCCGCGTAGTCAAAGAAGGCATAAATCTCTTTGGTGCCCTCTTCAAAAGGCTCGCCTTCCCTGTGCGGGTTGACCGGCTTATCGTCGGAAGTGACATCTTCGGCAAAGATGGGGGTTGTGAAGGTAGGTTTGGTGCTGACCGGCTTCGCCTGGCCGACGGTCATGCGTCCCTTGCGCAGCACCTCACCATCCAGTGAGAGGGTCAACTCATAGGCCCCTTCAATGATGCCGCGCTTGTTGGTGATGCTGACCCAGAAGGAGCCGCTTTCGCCGGACTCCCATTCCAGGCTGTTGGAGACGTCGGGCTCCCCATCGCGCGTCCAGGCGTACTCAAAGATCAGGCCGTCGGTAAAGCCTTCGTACTCAAAAACGGCATAAACCGTCTGTGTGCCTGCCGGGAATGTGGTTGCCGCTTTGCCCGGCCTGTTACGGCTATCCAACTGATCGGTGAAGATGAGGCTGGTGATCCGAGCCTGGCCGTCCGTCGTCTTCCCATCCTCAGAGGCGGCCCGTACCTTGGCAGCCTTGAGAAGCGGTAAAGCCAAGTTCACAGGCCGTATCAGGCTGATCTTGCCTGCGGATTCCACGTCCGTCATGCCTGCGGTGGGAATGCCGATCATCTCACCGTCGGTATTTACAGCCATTCCGCCGGAGTTGCCCTTGTTGACCTCGGCATCGGTCTTGAACCAGTCGTTCACACCGTCTTCGTCCTCGTCCAGGAAACCGGCGATAGCACCTTTCGTATAGGTGACCGAATCACCACCGATGCCGGGATAGCCCACGACGGAGACTTCATCGCCCACTTCCACGGTATCGGAGTCGGCCAGCGATATGGTCACCAGGCCGAGGTTCTCAGGAAGAGACCCTCCACCCTTGAAGGGCGCGCTGATCTTGAGAACGGCAAGGTCTAGCTTGGGATCGCCCTTGACCATCACGGCCTGGTAAGTCCAGGTAGGAAGGCCCTTCAGGTCTTGCGGGTTGACGGCGATGAAAGCGAGGCCCTGCTTGTTGTATAACTTGCCGGTCTTCACGTCGCCCATGACGTGGAAGGTCGTGAGGATGAAGCCATCGGCAGTCAAGATGCTACCCGAGCCGGTGGAATACATGTCCTTTTGTTTTTCTACAGGTGCCGCCACGCGCACCGTTGCCAAAAGGGCGCGCCGCAATTCCGTTTTTCCGATTGCCTGAGCGGGCTGCGTCACACCGGCGACCGCAATCAGCGCGAGCAGAGCCGCTAACGCGGTTACACCGACGGCGAGCCGCTTCAACAGGAATAAAGGCTTCATAGTACATCCCTCCATTCGCAAGGTTCACAAGGCTCCTAACCGACGCGGCTATTTAGCAAGCCACACGCTTTCTGCGATCTTCGCCAGGCGAGGCCCATATTCGTCGTATTGGCTCGCGTCGCTCACCGCGTTGAAGATCAGTAGTTGGTCGCCATAGGCGACGAGAGTGGCCGTGGCTCGCGCGACGATAGGAAGGGTGGCAGGGCCGGAACCCGCCGGCGGGTCGGCGATGTAGGCATAGTTCAGACGGACAGCAAGATGGCCGCTCAGGAAGGTTTGCTCGGTGCCCAGGTCTTGAAACTCTCGCAATACTCTGGATTGGCTCAAAGCCCAGTTGGTTGCCACGTCCAGCAGCCGCTGATCTTTGGGCATCGGCAGTGCCAGCACGCTGAAAGTGGGGTTAAGAGCAGCCGAGGAACGAGGATCGGAAACGGTCAACAGCGTCGTTTCGTCCGTTGCCTGGCCGGCCACCCAGGCAGCCGGATAGCGCAACGATAGCGCTCCCCCTAAGGCAGTGAGCGTTCTGGTGCGGCCCTCTACGCTGGTTTTGATACCCCAGCCGATGAGGAGGGCAACCACCAGCGTAGCGATGACCAAGATGTTGAGACGCTGTTCCTCGCCCGGGCGGGGCTTTTCGGGCACAACCAATGTCGCTTGCATGGTTCACCTCCCTGCCAACGCCAGGGTCTCGGCATTGGCGCGGCGGATAAGCCAATAGACAACGCCCAGGACGACAACGGCGATGATCACGGCCAAGATCAATCCGTACCACGGGTTCACGGAGATGCCGCGCAGCGTGACCAAATCCTGGGCCCAGAAGAAGAGACCGTTGAGCACGGCGGCCAGAACGAAGCCACCGGGCAGGTAGTACGGCGGCGTATGCTCAAACTTCGCCTGGCCGAGGAAATAGCCGAGGACACCCGCGATGCTGGCATGGGCCAGGGCGGTCACCGTGACACGGATGGCCCCCACGCCCAAATCCACACCGCCGCGGCTGAGGACATAGTCAAAATTGAGCATCGTGGCGAAGCCAAGCCCCGCGGCTGTGGCATAGATCACGCCATCTACCCGTTCGTCAAACTCAGCGGAGCCATAGACCGAATAACGCACGGCGGCGTATTTCAGGAACTCCTGCACGAAGCCTATGGCAAAGATGGAACCGAGGAGGTGGGTCAGGTCATCGGCGTAGAGCCAGTTGCCGACCCGAAAGAAGTCGCGCACGAGGGGGATGCCAACGCCGCTGGCAAGGATGGCACCCAGCAGGAACACCCGCACGATGTACGACTTGGGTTCTGGCTCAAGGCGATCTTGCTGATAGAAGAAGGTGAGCCAGATGAGAGCCGGAATGACGGCAAGGATGATGCCCGCGATCACAAGGCTACTGCCGCTCAAGGTCGCGGGGAGCGAAGGAGCGATCAGAGCGACGAGGCCAACAAAGATGAGCAGGACGATGATCTGCCCTGCCCCCGCGGTCCACAGGCCGCGATGACCCAGAATACCGCTGCGACTGGAGAGCTTCATGCGATCAACCTCCTTATTAATTTAATAGAGGAGTGAAGGGAAGGAGCCGACGGGGTGGAGAAAACGCTAACTCGGATGACAACAATACAAGGCCTCGCCAACAACTTAAGTATATCACTTTTTCTTGCGCTTGGCAATATCCCCAGAATCCACCAAAGCCGAGTAAATCACCTCAATTGGGACTAGAGTACTAGGGCTAGAACAAGCCGTCTAGTCGTGGGGTACTATTGTACCTGGCTTAGACCTGTGTCATACTGACCATGAATGGTGATGAGATCGTGGCAGCAGAAGCGCCCGATCTGCACCGTACCGGCCGGGGCGCTCCCCCCTACCCCCCAACCTCGCCCCTGCCAAGCGCCTCGGCCGGTTCCGTTCTTTATGGGTAGAGAGAAACTTGCGGGAAAGGAGGTGACACATAGATGTTGAACGCACTGTTGGCAACGCTTCGTCGGGACGAAGGCCAGGACCTGGCCGAATATGGCCTCGTCATCGCCCTGATCGCCGTCGTCTGCGTCTTGGCGCTCACCGCCCTGGGTGGGAGCATCAGCTCCACCTTGAACAGCATCGCCGGTTCTATTTAATTCATAAAACGCCATCCGGCTGATGCAAATCGCAGACCCAAATTAGGAGACATGTTTCACAAAGGCAGGAGGCTTACACGATGATCATGAACCTGTTGGCAACGCTTCGTCGGGACGAAGGCCAGGACCTGGCCGAATATGGCCTTGTCATCGCCCTGATCGCCGTCGTCTGCGTCTTGGCGCTCACCGCGCTGGGTGGGAGCATCAGCTCCACCTTGAACAGCATCGCCGGCTCCATTTAATTCTCAGCGGGCTGCTCAGACAGCCCATCATTGGGAGAGGCAGGAGACAAGCATGGTGCATTTACTGGCAGCATTGCGGCGAGATGAAGGCCAGGACCTGGCCGAATACGGCCTTGTCATCGCCCTGATCGCCGTCGTCTGCGTCTTGGCGCTCACCGCCTTGGGCGGGAGTCTTAGCTCTACCCTGAACAGCATCGCCGGTTCTATCTGATTCGCGGCAGGTCGTACGCTTCGGCGTAGGTTCTGCCCTAAACGAGAGGCCTATCTCTTGAGGGCAGGAGACTCGTATGATCATGAATCTAATCGCAGCGCTTTGCCGGGAAAGCGGGCAGGACCTGGCCGAGTATAGTCTGGTAATCGCTTTGATCGCGCTGGTCTGCATCATGGCCGTTACGGCCTTCGGGACCACTGTGTCAGGGCTCATAGGCTCGCTGCCTGGTGGATTATAGGGCTCGCAGGCGTTCAACATCGCATCGCTGGCGCCATCTCCTCAACATCGTCGCCGCGCCGGCGTGGGCCAGGCCCAAGGATCGTACTAGAAGAGGGGAGCCCTGCCGGCTCCCCTTTCCTGGTTCCCAGGCCGGTTCCGGGCAAAGGCAGCAGAACGGCCATTCGTTATGAGCAGAGGGATATGAACAAGAGAAGCCAAACACACGAAGCGGGGGTCAGTTTGCTGGAGGCCGCCATGGTCATACCCCTCCTGCTCATCATGCTGGCGGGAGTGGTGGACATCGGGCGGGCGTATCACACTTACATTACAGCCATCAACGCGGCACGCGAGGGAGCCCGCTTCGGTGTCAACCGTCCCTGGGATGTCAACGGCATCCGCACCGTTGTGCGGAACGAAGCGGCCACCAGCGGCGTAGACCTCTCCGGAGCCACCATCACGGTCAGCAGCAGCGGCTCCGGTAATCCGGTGCGCGTGACGGTCCAACTTGACTATCCATTGTTCATGGGCGGGGTGATCGGCATAAACACGATTCCCATCAGCACAACATCGGTGTTCCGGGCTCGTTAGGACGGAGGAGGGGCCATGCTGAAGCGGCTTCATCGGCGCGACAATGGGCAGGAGCTGGCAGAGCTGGCCCTTGTCCTTCCCGTCCTCCTACTCGTCATGTTCTCTATCCTTGAGTTCGGCAATATCATTTTTGCCTATAACGCTGTTTCCAACGTGGCGCGCGAGGGAGCCCGCTACGGAGTTGCTCATCCCACCGATCGCGTCGGCATTGAGGCGACCGCGCGGGCAGCCTCAACCGGTCTCAATCCCGGCCTGTTGAATATCAACGTCTCATGGCCCGGCGGCAATACCGTCCGAGTGGAAGCAACGTATGATCTCACCCTTTTTACCGGTTTCATCATTGATACCATCGGCGGCACTTCTACACTGCACATACGCGGTATCTCCACAATGCAGATTGAATAGCCGCAACGGTAGTTGCGGAAAATGTCTTTCGGCGGGGCGAGAAGGGGCTGAAGAAGTCATGATCCGAAAGATCGGCAAAAGTGAGAGCGGGCAATCGCTTGTGTTGGTAGGTCTTAGCATGATTGTGTTGATCGGTATGCTTGGCATGGCGATCGATCTGGGCCGTGGCTACGCGGAACGACGCAAGATGCAGAATGCCGCCGACGCGGGGGCCCTAGCGGGGGCTTGGGTGATGGCGAAGGGCGGCACCGATGCTCAGATCGCGACCGCCGTGTATGAATATACCCAGCTGTATAACGGCGCGGGCTCCTACGAAGCGAAATACCTGCCCGGCCTGCAAACCGTTGGGTCTGGTTCTGTGCCTGCTAACGCTACCGGTGTGCGCGTCATTGCCAGGAACACCATTCCCACCTTCTTTGCGAGCCTGTTGGGGTTGAACGCGATCAATGCGGCCAGCAATGCAGCCGCGGGTGGCTTCTCGCCTTTGGATATCGCGATGGTGTTGGATAAATCCGGCAGCATGGACGACGACTCGTGCAGCCTGAAACCCTATCCAGCGCACTGCCGGACACCCAATAACCAGACGAACTGCACCAGATGCGGGGGCACCTGGTCTCTGCCCGATCAGCCGGAAACCGATGCCAAGAACGCGGCGAAGTATTTCGTGGACCTGAACAATCCTAACCTGACGCACCTGGCATTGATCACCTTCTCGGATACCTACGCGACGAACCGACAGTTGACCGCCGACTTCGTCGCGGTGAAATCTTCCATTGACGCCATAGATTCCCAGGGGAGCACATGCACTTCCGGCGGCATTCGCGCGGGGAGGATTGAGCTGACCAGCGTGCGCAAACGCCCCGATGCTATCCGTTTCATGCTCCTCGTGTCGGATGGAGTCGCCAACAAATGGGGAGATAGTTGTCAATACTCCTACAGTAGCTCCAGCTCCGATAACTGCTATATGGATGATTGCCCCCAGGCCAGGACGGCTGCCAGGAACGAAGCATCCACCGCTGCTGCCAACGGGATCGTGATTTTCACCATCGGCCTGGGGCAAGAGGCCGACATGGGCCTGATGCAGGATATCGCAAGCATAGCCGGCGGTGAGGCTTTCTTTGCTCCCACCGCTGCCGATCTGATCAGCATCTACCAGACGATCTTTGAGCGGATTCGTCTGCGGCTCGTGCTATGAAGCACGGATGAATACCTGATTCTCGGAAGGCCAGCTCCATGCGCGCCATACTACGCGGACAGAGAGGCCAGAACCTCGTTGAGTTAGCCTTGATCCTTCCGGTCCTTGTCTTGATCGTGACCGGCACGTTAGACCTAGGGCGCGGCATGCAAGCCTACATCGGCATCAGCCAGGCCGCGCGCGAGGGTGCACGTTATGGGAGCGTCAACGGGTGGGATAGCGCCGGTATGATCGCCGAGGCCCGCAACGAACTGCAGAGGAGCGGCTTGAACCCGGCGGAAGCCACCATAACCGTCGTGACCGCCAACCCGGGTTACCCGGTGCGCGTCACCGTATCCTATCGGTTCACTTTGCTGCTTGCCTTCTGGCGCACGACATCCATCACACTGACCAGCAGCGCGGAGATGGTGGTGATATGAAAGCCTGCCCAGGCGAACACCGCGAAGACAGCGAGCGGGGCCAATCGCTGGTAGAGTTTGGCCTCACCCTGACCGTGTTCTTGATGATTCTGATGCTCATCTTTGACATGGGCCGGGGCGTTTACGCCTATTCGGTCATTGCCGCGGCTGCCGGCGAAGGGGCCCGCTACGGCATCGTGCATCCGACGGATACAGCCGGCATCATCACGGCCACCAAAGCCAGGGTGCATGGTCTGGATTTCAGCAAGATGACGGTCAACGTGACATGGCCGGATAGCAGCCACATTGAGGTACAGGTCACTTACGATTTCTATGCCGTGAGCCCGTTGATAGATGCGGCATTCCGACCGAACGGATACCTGCGCCTGCAAACTTCGGCAAGGATGCGAATATAGTCGTGCATGAGAAGTCGCATAAGAAACGCCAGTTGGGAGGCGCCCCCCCGGCCTTGGGGAGCAAGCAAAAGGGCCAGGAGCCACGCTCGCGAACGTGGGCAAAGCCTGGTGCTGTATGCCCTGGCTCTATCCGCCCTCGTCGCCATGTTGGCCTTGGGGATAGACGGAGGATACGCCTACGCCCAACGCCGTCGTATGCAAACCGCGGCGGACTCGGCAGCGCTGGCCGGTGCCCGCGCCCTGGCCTTGGGGCAAGGGCCCGGCCAGATCGGGCTGGCCGTGAACCAGTATGCCACGAGAAACGGCGCGACGGCCTTTACCTGGCAATATCTGGCCGGCAATCCAGGAATTCGGGTGACGACGCGGAGAACGTATGACACTTTCTTCGCCGGTTTTTTGGGACTCTCCACCATGACGGCGGCGGCCACGGCGGAGGCAAGCCTGGGATACCTTTCGGCGGCAAGCAATCTGTTGCCCATTGCCGTGCACGACGATCCCTTCGTTTACTTGCAGTCGTACACGCTCTGGGATAAGAACCACGATGCTCCCGGCGCTTTCGGCTGGCTGGATTGGTCGCCACCGGCCGGGGGAAATTCAGAACTGGCAGATGCTATCTTGAACCCTTCTCGCAGCGGCCTGCGGCGGATAGGTGAATGGGTCAATACGCAGACAGGTGTTTCCGGCAGTGTAGCCGTACGCAGCGCATTGGACACCTGGATCAACGAACACGTAACGATACCGCTGTACGACCAGATCACCGGAACGGGCAATAACACACGCTACCACCTGAGCAATTTCGGCGAGTTCGTGTTGACGGCCTATGATTTCGGCGGTCCCGATAAAACCATCACCGGCTACTTCGTGCAATGGGTAGAGAGCGGGCCAGAAGGAGGGACTCGCGGCGTCCGCACAGTTCGCCTGACTAAGTAAGCAGAGGAGAGCACAAGTGGAAACACGGGGCGAAGAAAGTTGGAGGACTTATCATGCTTCGTAAGATAATCCGCCAGGCGCATGGCCAAGACCTGGTCATCTTTGCCGTGGCCCTTCCTGTATTGGTCGCCATGCTCGCCTTGGGACTGGACGGGGCCTACGCCTATGCCCAACGGCGCCGTATGCAGACGGCAGCCGATGCCGCGGCCTTGGCCGGTGCACGCGTCATTGGGCTCGGCGGTGGGTCAGGAGAGGTGAGCACTGCCGTAACCCAATACGCCACAAACAATGGAGCCGATGGCGCTTCTTGGCAATATGTCAACGGCGGTAACGGCATCCGCGTGACGGCCCAGAGAACGTTCAACACCTTCTTCGCCGGCTTCGTCGGCCTCCCCACGATGACGGCGTCGGCTACGGCGGAGGCAAGCCTGGATTATCTTTCAGCAGCCGGGAACCTGTTGCCTATCGCGGTGCATGAGCAAGAGTTCGTCTTCGGGCAATCTTATACCCTGTGGGATGACAATCATGAAGCGCCCGGCGCTTTTGGCTGGATTGACTGGTCGCCGCCGAGCGGGGGCAATTCCGAACTGGCCGACGCGATCTTGAACCCCTCCCGAAGCGGCTGGCGGCAAATCGGCGAATGGCTCAACACCCAGACCGGTGTCTCCGGCAGTTCGGCAGTGAGGAACGCGTTGGATCATTGGCTGAACCAGCACGTAACCATCCCTATCTACGACCAGATCACCGGCACAGGCGACAATACACAATATCGCCTGTGCGGATTCGCGGAGTTCGTGATGACGTCCTATGACTTCCACGGCTCGGATAAGAGCATTACCGGCTACTTTGTCCGTTGGGTGGAGAGCGGGCCTGGTGGTGGCACCATGGGGGTCAGATCGTTGCGCCTGACGAACTGAGGCAACGGAGGCAGGCTAAGGCAGGCGAGGAGCGGGGAGTTAGGAGGAAAGGCATGATTCGCAAGTTGCTCCACGGTGAACGTGGGCAGGAGTTGATCATCTTCGCCCTTGCGATCCCTGTCTTGCTGGTCATGATGGGACTGGTCATAGACGGAGCGAACGGCTATGTTCAACGCCGCCGCATGCAGACGGCAGCCGATGCCGCAGCCTTGGCCGGAGCCCGAACAATGGGGCTCGGTAACGGCGCGGCTCACATCAATCAGGTTGTTACCCAGTACGCACTCAGCAATGGGGCTACAAGTGCCTCGTGGCAATATATCAACGATGGTAACGGTATTCGCGTGACTGCCCAGAGAACGTTCAACACCTTCTTCGCCGGCCTTGCAGGTGTGCCGACGATGACCGCCGCCGCCACTGCCGACGTTGCGCTGGAATATGTGTCGGAGGCCGGCAATCTGCTGCCTATCATGGTGTATGACTGGGATTTTGTGTACGGCCAGTCCTATGACATCTGGGACACCGCGCAGGATACACCCGGTTCCTTTGGTTGGGCCGACTGGAACGGGCCCGCCGGTGGTAACGACGAACTGACATTAGACATTCTTAATCCGGGCCGCAGCGGGGTGAAACGGGTCGGCGACTGGGTCAGCAGCCGCACCGGCATCGGCAACAGCGACCAGTTGATCGCTGCCCTTCTGACCTGGGACGAGAAAGAGGTGGTCGTGCCCTTGTGGAAGATCGTGCGACTTCAGGGCACCACCACAGAATATCAGATCAGTGCCTTTGCCGTATTCAAGCTGACAGATGCGCGCAGGCAAGGCAATAACAAGGTCGTAACGGGCAACTTCGTGCGCAAGGTGTGGTTGAACGCGCCGGGCGGCGGCACCCACGGCATCAGAACGATGCGCCTGACCAACTAACAACGATATACAACGGGGGGCGGGGCGTGTTGGCAAAGAAACGGGGGCGCGAGTTTTGGCTTGATCTCGCGGTGAGCGTAACCTGGGGCGTATATGCCGCGGGCTATCTGGCTCGTGCTCTGGCCCGGCGGCAACTGGTGGATATCGGGCTTCTAGTCTTCTACACTCTGGTCGGCATAGCATTCCTGCGGCGAGCGCCCGCACGCGCGAGTGGCCCCTGGTGGGAGACCGTGTTGGCGCTCGTCAGCGTTTTCTTGCCCATCGTGGTGCTGCGCCCCGCGCAGGGCGGCCTGCCCTCCCTCGGCGGAATGGTGCAGGTGGTGGCGCTAATAGGCATTATCGCGGCCTTGCTATCGCTGGGCCGCAGTTTCGCCATCGCGCCCAGCGACCGCGGCCTGGTGACGCGGGGGCTCTATCGCTGGGTGCGCCATCCGCTCTACGCGACCCAGTTGTGTTTCTATATCGGTTATCTCATCGCCAATCCCTCGTGGCGAAATCTGGCGGGCCTGCTGGCCGACTTAGCCTTGCAGATCGTGCGGATTCGCTGGGAGGAAGGGCTACTGGAAGGCTATGCCGCCTACGCCGCGAAAGTGCGTTGGCGGCTGGTCCCGTTCATCTGGTGAGCGAACAGCAGGTCAAAGGAGTGCACAATCATGAAACGAAAAGGCGTCATCTGGTTAGCGGTGGGCCTGGCCTTGGCCGTGATGGCAGGGCTGGCAACCTTCCGCATCCTCACGCAGGTCACGACGGAGCGCGAAACCGGCACCGCGGTGACCACGACGGCCAGTGTCGTCGTCGCCCTGGTTGACATGAAGCCCCGGACGATCTTGACCGACACCGCCCTGGCTCTACGGCAGGTTCCGATAGAGATGGTCCCCGTGGGCGCGGTGACGAACCTGGATGAGGCGCGTGGCAAGTTGACCTTGGACGCGGTCAGTGCCGGAGAGATACTTCTCAGCCGCCGCCTGGCCGACCCCAGCAACACGAGCCAGAACATCGCGTTCACCATGCCGGAAGACAAGGTTGCCATTGCCCTGCCCGGGGGTGACCGGCTCACCAAATCCGGCGTTCTGAAAGAAGGGGATAAGGTGGACCTTCTTTTCTCGCTGAGCACGGCATCTTCCAGCGGCAGCAAGGCAGATAATTTGGTCACCTTATCGGCCATTCAGAACCTGGCGATCACAGCCATCATCCTTCCCAACGTGCTGGCCGAAGCATCCGGCTCCACCCTAGGAAGGGTACCGACGGCCGGCGGAGCCACGGCAGATATAGACCCCGTCCTCCTTGTAGCGGTGGACCCCCAGGATGCTCTGGTGCTCAAATACCTGGTGGATGCGGGCGCCGTGATGGATGTAGCCTTGCGCGCCAGCACAAACGAGCAGATTCGCGCTGTAGAATCGGTCACGATTGAGTACATGGCAGATCGCTACCAGTTCGTTATCCCTAAAGATAATCTGCAACCGGTCAAGCCGTCGGGGAGTGAATGATGGATAGCGTCAACCGGCAGGCAACGTCTGAGGGCCGCAGGCCCGGTATGAAGGGTAGCGCGCTGCGTCTGCTGGTAGTAGCCAGCAACGACGCCGCGCGGCGCATCGGAGAGAGCATAGCGACCAGAGGCGATGTGCAGATAGTGGGCACGGCCACCGACACCGAGAGCACCCTCTTGAAGGCAAGCGCATTGGACCCGGATGTCTTCCTGGTGGACGACACGCTGCCCTTGGATGGGCCGCTGCCCGTCATACAGCAGATCTTGGCACGCAACCCCCACGCGACCGTCGTGGTTATCGCCTCACCCGCCACACTGGAATATGTGCGCCAGGCGATGCTGGCCGGCGCACGAGGCTTCGTGATACGTCCTTTCAGCGACGAGGTGTTGGCGCAGACGCTGGCGCAGGCCTTTGAGGTTGAGCGTAAGCGGCGTGAGGCGCTGGCGCGCCAATCGCCGATGGATGGCCGGCAGTCCGATCCAGGGCAGGTCGTCGCACTGACCTCACTGAAGGGCGGCGTCGGGAACACCTTCCTTGCCGTGAATCTGGCGATCGCCCTCCAACGGCAATCCAAGCGGCCGGTGGCCTTGGTGGAAGGGCCGCCGGGGGGCGATATGGCGGTGTTGCTGAACCTGCGCCCCACTTACACGTTATCGGATCTGATACCGCAACTTGCCAATCTGGATGCCGAACTGCTGATCGGAGCATTGACCGCACATCAATCGGGCCTGAAGGTGCTTCCCTATCGCCTACCGGCTCTGGCAGCCTTGCCAGCATCGTCCGAGGCCCTCGCCGCAGTGGTGCGGCATCTACAGGGTATTTTTGGCTTTGTGGTACTGGATGCACCTGGTCTATGGGGAGAAGGCCTTGCCACGCTGCTAGAAGTGGCCGACACGGCCCTCATCGTGGCTACGCCGGAGATGCCCGCTCTGCGACGGGCCGCCATCCTCTACGACAACGCGCAGGCGATAGGTTTTCCTGCCGGACGCCTGCGCCTGGTGGTGAATCGTGCTACGGAGGAAGGAGGAATCTCGGCCAGAGACATTGCAAGCCGCTTACAGGTTCCTAACCCTATTTCCATTGCTGCCGACAGGCCGGCAGCAGTTTATTCGGTGAATCGCGGCATTCCCATCGTCTTGAGCAACGAAAGACATCCCATATCGCGTGGCATCGCGACCCTGGCGAAAGAAGTCCTTGCGCTCGCCATGCAGGCAAACGGCAACGAGGCCGTGACGCTCGGCGTGCCGGGGCTCTTCTCAGGAATGCCGCGCCGACGGGGTGCGGTTTCGGCAGGGATGTGAGGAAACAAGAGGTGATGGAGAAATGGCAACCTTTCAGTCGTTGTTCATTGCCCTGACAGTGTTTGGGGCCGTGCTTGCATTCTTTATTGCCATATACTTTCTGGTAGGGCCCGATCCTGAGTTGGAGGAACGTTGGGCCCTCAGCGTGCGCGCCACACGCACCCAGGGAGCAGGCGGCGGCAGAGGGCCATCACCCCTGGCGACACAGCTTAACACTCGCATCGGTCGCATGGGCTTCGCCGCGCGTATGCAGGTTGATTTGGCCCGCGCCAATCTGCCGATGACCGTATCCGAATATGTGCTGATCACCGTCGGCGTCGTGATCGCCGGTTTCATTCTCGGCGGCATCCTCACCCGTCAGTTCGTGGGAGCCCTGATGCTCGGCACTATCGCCTACTTCCTTCCGGGCATGTATGTGAAACGACGTCAGGCACAACGGTTAAAGATGTTTCAGGCACAATTGGCAGATGTTCTCAGCCTTTTGGTCAGTTCCCTGCGCGCGGGATATGGCCTTATCCACGCAATGGGCCTGGTAGTCCAAGAGATGCCTGCGCCTTCTTCAGAGGAGTTCGGGCGCGTCGTGCGCGAGGTTGGCTTGGGCTTCTCGTTAAAAGATGCCTTGTCGCACCTGGTGCGTCGCGTAGATAGCGACGATCTGGAATTAATGGTCACGGCGATCAACATCCAACACGAGGTCGGCGGCAACCTGGCGGAGATTCTGGAAACGATCAGCGACACCATCCGCGAGCGGGTGCGCATCAAAGGCGAGATCGCGGTCATGACATCATCGCAACGCCTGACCAGTTACCTTCTTGTGGGCCTGCCTCTGTTCATCGGCGTCGCGATCATGTTCATCAACCCCAGCTACATGATGGGGATGTTCCAGCCCGGTTGGCCGCTGCTAATCCCGATCACGGCGGGCATTATGATGGTCTTCGGCTTCATATTGACCCGTAAGGTGATCCAATTTGACTATTGAGAGGCTCCTATGGTTCCGAATCCTGCTTTGGTCAGCATCATCGTCAGTCTCAGTGTTCTCTGCTTGTTCATTGCTTGGCAATTGCGCCGAGAGCCCGGCGTGGTGGAAGAGCGCATTCAGCAATATGTGGAACAGGCCGTGCCGCTGGAACAGATTGAACTGGAACGGGCTTTCTCCGACCGTTTGCTCAAACCTCTGGCCCAATCTCTCGTGCGCGTCTTCGGTCGCCTGGCGCCGGTCGGCAATGCCCAGCGTCTCCGCCACGACCTGATGCTGGCGGGAAACCCGGGAGGTCTCGCCATGATTGACTTCCTGGGCATCAAGATTCTCACCGCCGGAGCCACCGGTGCAGTGGTCACCATCGTTCTGGCGTTCCGCATGCCTGCTGGCAATGCGCTTCTCTTCGGTATTGCCGGGGCTCTCCTGGGCTTGTATATGCCCAACTTCTGGCTCAAGAGGCGCATCAGGGCGCGGCAGAAGGAAATAGCACGGGCCCTGCCCGATGCTCTAGATATGATAACCATCGCCGTGGACGCAGGCTTGGGGTTTGACGCAGCCCTGTTGAAGGTCGGCGAAAAATGGAACAACGCATTGAGCCTGGAATTTGAACGGGTGGTGGGCGAAATGCGCATGGGGATCAGCCGCCATGATGCGTTGCGCCGTCTGGTGGAGCGTACCGAAGTCCCGGAGGTCGCGAGTTTCATCGCCGTCCTCATCCAGGCCGATCGGCTCGGCGTCGGCATCAACAACGCGCTTCACGCGCAATCGGATCAGATGCGCATTCGCCGTCGGCAATGGGCCGAAGAACAGGCACGCAAAGCCCCCATCAAGATGTTGATTCCCATGGTTCTCTTCATCTTCCCCGCCATCTTCGCGGTGATCCTGGGGCCTGCGGTCCCTCGCTTCGTGGCCGCATTCGCCGGCGGCTGATTTAAGGAAGTGCGGTGCGATGCGGTCTCCTTGCGAGCAGAGGAGGTAGTAAAGGATATGCGTAAAATCGTTATCGCCAATTCAAAGGGAGGAGTAGCCAAGACTACTACCTCCGTCAACCTCGGTGCGGGTCTCGCGCGCCGCGGTCATCGCACGCTGCTGATTGACCTGGATACGCAAGGGCACATCGCACGCAGCCTCGGCATAGAGCCACAGGTCACCCTGGCGACGGTGATAGAGGAAGAATTGATGCCGCAGGAGGCGATGATAGAGGCGCGGCCCAACCTCTATGTGCTGGCCGGAGGTCGTGAACTGGCAGGTACCAAGCGCCTCATCGCGCGGCGCGATCTCGGCTCGGAGATGGCTCTTTATGAAGCCCTGGTCCCCCTGGATGGCCAGTTTGAATATGTGCTGTTAGATACCGCCCCGTCGTGGGATGTGCTTAATATCAACGCGCTCTTCTACGCGAACGAGATACTGGTTCCGGTGAGCCTGGAAGTCCTCGCCTTACACGGTGTGGCCGACTTCATCGCCAGTGTCAAGGTGGTGCAGCGCTACAACCCCAATATTCAGATTCGCTACATCCTGCCCACTTTCCTTGACCTGCGCGTTGCCAAGTCAAACGAAATCCTTGAGCAGCTACAACGTCACTTCAACGGCCTGGTACTACCGCCTATCCGCTACTCGGTACGGCTATCGGAGGCACCGGGCTTCGGGCAATCCATCTTTGAGTATGCGCCGGGCTCCCGTGGTGCATTGGACTACGAGGAGTTGGTAGAGAGGATAGAGAAAGATGGCGCGTAGACGAAGGACCCCACAGGATTTGATGTCAACCCTATTGAACAGCAGGGAGGTGCCGGTTCCCCTGCCCGGGCGCGCACGGGAGGCCACGCGTCCCGATAAGGCGCGTGCCGCCGAGGTGATGCCCCCGGCAGATAAACGTCCGCCTGTCGGGCCACCGGCACCAGGAAACGGCGGAGGAGAGGCGGCACCTATATCGGTGGAGGATCTCCTCCTGGGCGCCATGACAGGCGTGCCTCATGAGACACCTAGGGGAGAGAAGCCGGCTGAAAGGGAAAAGCCAGAGCAGGTCGACGCTTTCAGCCGGAGCGACTGGTTTTCGCCCGCCCCATCGTCACCGGCGGATAACGGGCAACAAAATGAACACGATGAGCCATTCGCTCCCCTCTCCGCCGAAAGCCAAGGTCAGGAAATGGCCCTCTGGACTTTTGGCGCGGCTCCTACGCCAACCGGCCCAGAGAAGCCGCTGCCCTTTACCTCCGGCGACTCCCAGCCGTTGCCCGATACCGTCGCCGCTACCTGGTCGCCCGGTGGAGACGATCAGGTGGAGCCGCAAGCCTGGCCCGGCATAGACGCCCCGCCTTCGCAGAGCGAACTCAACAGCATAGGTTGGGCGACGGCAGCAGGCTCGCTGGAATTCGGGGTTCAGCCGGCCCAGGAGCCGGGCGGAGCCGCGCCATCCTTCTCGCCACTGAACATTGTGACGCCGGCTACCCCTTCCGCCACGCGCGAGCCGGAATACGACGAAGGTCTTGCCCACCTACAGCGAGGAGATTGGGCAGCCGCTCAGGCTTGTTTCACCGCCCTACTTGCGCGTTATCCGGAAGATGACGCGCTGAAGTCGCTGATCAAAGAAACCGAACTTCGCCTTGCCGCGGAAAAGGAGCGGCCCAAGGCCCGTCCATGGCGGAAGTTGTCTGCGATACGCCGATGGGGACGTCGTATCTTCCTGGCGGCGGGTATCGTCCTCGTAGTGATGCTGGTGAGGCAGGTTTACTTACAGCGCATTGTACCTCAACAAGAGCAACGGATCGCAGAGGCGAAACAGGAAAGCCTCCTGGATGAAGCTCGGGCAGCACTGGCGCGCGGCGACTTTGAAGCGGCAGAGCGTGCTTTCAGGGCCGTTCTCCTGGAGAGACCTGAGGATGCTCAAGCCGCCGCCGGCCTGGCCGAGGCACAGCGGCAGGCCGCCCTGTTGGCCGACTACCAAATGGCTGTCAGCCTTGCGGCAGAGGGGAAGACGGAGGAGGCAATGGCACTCTACCAGAGCATCCGCGAACGGGCCCCTGTGTATCGCGATGTGCCCCAACGCATAAGCCAGTTGGAGCGCGTGCGCCAGCTGGAGGAAGCTTTTGCCGAAGCCGAAGCCCATTTTCAGGCCGAACGTTGGAGCGAGGCGATCGCAGCCTACGAAAAGGTGCGCAAGCTGGACGGTCGCTATCAACGCGATCTGGTGGAGGATCGGCTTTTCAACTGTTATCTGGCGCTGGGCAAATCTCTCGTCAATACCCGACCCGACAGCCCAAAGCAGGTGAAGGACGCGGTCACAGCCTTTAACAATGCTTTGACCTTGCGTCCCCGCGAAGAAACGGCGACTACCGAACGGCAGTTCGCGCGCAACTATCTAGACGCGCTCACACCCTATGAGAACAAAAAATGGGAAGAGGCCATCGCCCTTCTGCGACCGCTGTACAATGAACGACCGGATTACCTGGGTGGATTATTGGTAGAGCAGCTATACCACGCCTACCTGGCCCTTGGAGACGAGTATCGGGCGAAGGATGATCTTCTTAAAGCCTGGGAGACATACAGACAGGCAGCCGGTTTGGGCTTGGACGACACAAGCGAAGCAAGCAGGAAGGCATACGAGGTGGCGATGGTCATGACCCCCACCCCCACCCCAACCCCGACGGCCACCCCTACGGTGACGCCAACCGACCAGCCTACGGCAACACCCACGCCCGAGCCTACGAAGCAACTACCCCTCGCGCGCTATCGTGGCCGCATCGCATTTTGGAGTGATCGGGACGGGGGAGCCGCGCTGTGGATCATGAACCCCGACGGCACTAACGCCTTCCGATACAACAAGCCGGAGGATATTGAGGAGTTACGGAAACTGGAGGCCTACAATCCGGATAGAACCTGGTTTGCCTTCGTAAAGAGCACGGGCTCCGGCAGGGATACGCAGATTTTCTACATACGCCTGGACGTCCCCGAGAACTGGAAGCGGGAGTTCCAGGTGACAAACACCGCCGGCATCCATTACGATCCGGTGTGGTCGCCGTTGGGGGATCGAATCGCCTATGTATCTAATGAGGTGGACGGCGACGAGATATGGATCATCCATCCCGACGGCACCGACGCCCGGCGTCTTACCAAGAACACGTGGGAATGGGATAAGCGACCATCCTGGTCACCAGATGGCAAGCAGATCGTCTTTTGGTCTAACCGTGAGGGGGGACGGCAACAGATTTTCCGCATGAATGCGGACGGCACCCAACAGGTGAACATCAGTCGCAACAAGTACAACGACTGGGACCCGTTGTGGATCAAGTGAAATGACAATCTCGTGGAGGAATGAATTGCCATGGCGTTGATCAATCGCCCGCCACGCAGCCCCGACACCGCTCCCTGGGCTCGCCAACCGCAAGGCACACCGCAACCTACTACGCCCGGTGGGAATCCTCTTCGTCCCGCCCCCACCATAACGCCCGGAAGCAGCCCCGCTACCTCCGGCAATGGGCCGTTACCAGAATCGTATCAGGCCGTGAAGAAGCGCGTGCAACAGAGATTGGTGAACGAGGTCCATCCGGGCACAGACCTGAACAACCCGGACCAGGCGCGCCTGACCATTGAACCGCTGTACAATGACGCCCTGACGGAGATGAACCTCGTCCTGAGCCGGGCCGAACGCAATCGCCTCTTTGACATCATCATGGCTGAGATCCTGGGCTATGGCCCTATCCAGCCCTACCTGGATGATGCCAGCATCACCGAGGTCATGGTCAACGGCCCACGGGCTGTATGGATAGAGCGTCAGGGGAAACTGGAGAAAACACCGACAACCTTTGACGATAACGACCATGTGATGCGCATCATTGAGCGCATCATAGCCCCCTTGGGCCGGCGCATAGATGAAAGTTCACCGATGGTGGATGGCCGCCTGCCGGATGGCTCGCGCGTCAACGTGATCATTCCGCCCCTCTCCCTGGTAGGGCCTGTGATTACCGTCCGCAAGTTCGCTAAAATCCCGCTGACGGTGGACGACCTGATCAAGAACAATACCTTCACCAAAGACTTCGCCATGTTCGCCGAGGCGGCAGTGAAGGCTCGTTTGAACATCATCATCTCCGGCGGCACCGGCTCCGGTAAAACCACGCTTCTCAATGTCCTCTCCGCGTTCATCCCATGGAATGAACGCATCGTGACCATTGAGGACTCTGCAGAGTTACAGTTGAAACAGGAGCACGTGGTGCGTCTGGAAGCGCGCCCGGCCAACATAGAAGGCAAGGGCCGCGTGACCATTCGCGATCTCGTCGTGAACGCGCTGCGCATGCGCCCGGACCGCATCGTGGTCGGTGAGGTGCGTTCAGGTGAGGCCCTGGACATGCTTCAGGCTATGAACACCGGCCATGATGGTTCGCTGACCACATGCCACTCCAACAGCCCTCGCGATACGCTGGCCCGCATTGAGACGATGGTGCTCATGGCCGGGATGGAGATACCGCTTAAGGCCATCCGCCAGCAGATCTCCTCGGCTGTGGACCTGATCATTCACCAGGAACGTTTGCGCGATGGTACGCGCAAGGTGGTAAAAGTCTCCGAAGTTCTGGGCATGGAGGGCGATACCATCCTCATGCAAGATATCTTTGAGTTCGTGGACGAGGGCTACGAAGGCGACAAGATCAAAGGACAATTGCGGCCAACCGGCATCCGGCCTAAAGTCATGGAGAAGATAGAGGCCGCGCATATAGACCTCCCTTACGAGATCTTCGGGCAAAAGCCTCTCCAGCGCCACAAATGAGACGTGGTATAATGTCGAACAAGTCGCCGTGGAGAGATCAAGGCCATGATGGTCAGGGTAGAGAACATCACACGAGGCACGGTGTTGGCTCACAGCGCACAGGTAGCCGATAACATCGTGACGCGCTTTCTCGGCCTGCAAGGCCGCGCCAAGCTAGACGAAGGTCATGGCATGGTGATTCGCCCTTGCTCCGGCATCCATACTATGTTCATGCGGTTCCCCATTGATGTTCTCTATGTCAATAAAGAGGATCGGGTCGTGCATGTGGAGGCGGCGATACCTCCATGGCGGGTAGGCCGCGTCATGCGCGCTTCACGCTACGTGGTAGAGTTGCCTGCGGGAACCGCTGCCCGCACCGGCACGCGGGTGGGAGATCAGGTCGCGCTGAGGTGAGCGGACAACGATCACGAAGAGGCTCTCCGGATGACGAGGGCCTCTTTCTTTTCGCCATGGTGGCCTGTCAGGTCAATATAGTGGCTTGTTCCGGCGTCAACGCAGCACCTTTGGGAGGAGACAGGAGCGCAGGAGCAGACAACGAGAGGAAGGACGGATATAAGTCTTCGGCGTTACGCACGTGCCGCACATCCCAAAAGACGCCCGGCGGCAGCAACAGGAAAGGGCGGTCTTGCGGCCCGCCAGCACCGCCATGGGTGGCCCATTGCTCCTCAAAACTGACGATCTCTCCCCGGCCATTCCATTCACCCAACAGAATCAGGTCGCCGCTATGAGGGAAAGAGGCAAGGCGCGCCAGTTCTGCTGCCAGATAGGCGGGGTCCCCATAAATAGATAGGGGATGGTCGGGCCCATACGATCCACACTCCCTCAGGCTGAGCACTCCCTGCCCCATGGCGATAACGGCCTCGCCGTTCTCCCGCCCCACCACCAGGCCAATGCCCGGATGATCTACCAAGCGCGACACCAGGTCGGGGTACAAGATGGCAATCTCGCTCAAGTTCATGGGTTGGTCGGTCACGTTGAAATAGACGTGCGCCAGCGGGCCGGAATCTCGCACGATGATGTCGCCGCGGCGTAGCAAATTCCAGCCCAGTTCGGGATCGGGAGGCAAATGTTCCGCCAGGTATCGCCGCAACAGGCTCGCCAGTTTTTTGCCTCGTTCAGAGAGGTTGTTCTCAATCCCGGCCAGCTCATCCAGAAAAGATTGTGCTTCTTTTGTGTCGGACGGTGTCTGGCCGAACCGTTCATCCAGAGAGACGTAAGGCCCTAGCTGCGAGCGAATATACTGGCCTAACGTACAGCCATACAACGCCTTGAAGGGCACGCTGGGGGTCATGCCGTGATCCGAGAGGACGAATAAATCATAGGGACGGTTGGCATAACGGCGCCTCGCGCGGTCAATTTCGCGAATGCGAGCGTCTATGCCGCGCAACACGCGCAACGCCTCAGGGTGCAGCACACCCTCTTGATGGGCCACCTCATCGTAACCGAGATAGTTTACATAGATGGCCGGCACCCCCAGGTACATATCTAACATTACGCCAAAGGTTTGCACTTCGCGCAGCACGATGTTGACGAGCGTCTGCAAGAAAGGCGAGACGACGTTCAAGGCGCGCCGCCTGCCGGGACGGAACTGCGAGGCCGCCCTCTCCCACAGGTTGCGGAGGTATTCCCACAGGGTCACAAGGATGATACGCGCCAGGCGTATCGGATTGAGCAAGAAGAGGAGGAACCAGCCCATACCGCGGGCATTGGCGAAGAGGCGCTGGCTTGACAGCGCGCCGAGGGTCAGAAGCGATAGCGCCGCGCCGCCGTCCATCAGGTTGCTATAACTGGAACCGCCGGCCAAGATGCCGAGGCGTCCCCGGCTCACGCGCTGCTGAATACGCCTGACCAGGGCCGGAACCTTAGACACCACGGAAAGCTGAACGTCCTTCTCATACCAGCGGAAAGCGGGCACATCCCAGTTGTTGCCGTACATGATGCCTGACTGCACCGCGGGCGTGGTGGATGGAATACCACAACGCCATTCTAACAGGGTGTGGCCCTCCTGTTCCACCAGGCTACGCAAATAGGGCATGGCCCCGCGTGCCATGGCCTCCCGCACGTAATCGTAGGCCAGGGCATCTATCTGGATGATAACGAACCCGCGACGGCCATCGGGCGCGGGCTCACCGCGGCCCAGGCGCGTTGCCAGAACGCCATAGCGCCGGGCATTGTACCAACGGGCGACAGCCCTGCCGAAGTCAAAAAGACGCCGCAGATACCAGTCCATCTGCCTCAACCGGACGCAGACAACGTGTAGGGATTATAACCTATGCGCGGTGCATGTCAACCTGCTAAGGTAAACGGGCTTCCAAAGGGGCATCCAGAGAGATGTGCTTCTCACTAACCTGGCAGCGATAGGCGCGTATCTCCACACCGGCCCGTGCTGCCGCACGCAGCCATTTGCCGAACTCCGGATCGGCGGAGGGGTGAGGTGCAAAAGCTATCGCGTCGGGCCTTTGCACCACGAAAAGAACCGCAGCCCGATCGCCCGCCGTAGCCGCGCGAGCCAGTTCGTAGAGATGGCGCTGGCCTCGCAAAGTGGGCGCATCAGGAAAGAGGGCAACGCCGTTTTCCACCAACGTGCAAGACTTGGTCTCTACCCAGCATCGTCTTGTCTCGTTTTCCAGCAGGAAATCAAGGCGGCTATCGCCCCGGCGCACTTCAGAGGCCACGTGTGTGTAGCCGGTGAATTCAGGAAGGCGACCGGACAAGCAGGCCTCGGCGAACAGATGATTAGGTAAGCGCGCATCTATAGACACAAGTACGCCGGCATAGCCCACCAAGACCAGATCATACGGTGTGCGGCGGCCCGGCCTGCCTCGGGGAGCCAACCATACCGGCTGGCCGGCAACAAGAAGTTCGCCCAGGCGACCAGAATTCGGCACGTGCGCGGCGACGGGCTCGCCATTCAGCACGACGGTAGCACGAAAGCGATTATCTCGCCGAAGAAATTGCGCCCGAAGAAGTGGAACGGGAAGATGCATCGGCCCTCAGGGAGATAGCGACGTAGAATGAGAAGCGATGAAGGGCGCTATGATCATGATCACTTGCTGCCTTCTATTTCCGCTAAGGCTCTGTCCAAATCGGCAACATTTGTGAAGGAACTCGCGGTATCAAAGAAGGCTTTCAGCGATGGGCTCGCCTGACGCAATCGTTTCAGTTTGGGGCCGATGGGGTCCACCGCGCCAGGGCCTGTCGCATAACTGCCGTGAAAGGCAAAGTAGGCCTGGTTCAGTTTGCGAATGGGATAGCCGTGCGCAACGAACAATTGCCGCTGTGCTTCCATATAGGCTTCAGCCTCCTCCACCTTTCCTTCTTTAAGGAGTTCATCCACACGCAATCGCGTCTCGCGCATCGTCGCGGCGAAATCAAAGGCCGGCGCAGCGCGAGGCGCGGGCGCGCCATCGGTGCCCCGCGCCGATGAAGGCGGAACTAGATCGGGATAGTAGGTCGCCAGCACGCGGGTGCCTATTTCATCACCAACGATAGAGGCAACCGTCTCGTTCAAGGTGATCATATCCGGATTATCAAAATAATGCCAACCCAACGGGCGAAAGACCATGTAATTGTGCACCCATTCGTGCGCGATGGTGCTGAGTATCCACCCCAGATCGGCGCGATCCAGGATCATCGCCGGATAGACGCCGAAACCGCCCAGGCCCTCTATCAGAGACGAAACACCCAGCCGGCTATCCACCGTATTCTCCAACTCTTCTTGCTGTGCCACATCTAAATCGGGGCGCAGGTGCAGCCCGGCCTTCAGAGAAATGGTCTCTCGTGGCGAGACAATGAGGTACAAAGGCGGTTCACTGAAATGGAACTTGACAGGGGGCCAGACGATGCCGAGGGTCGTCAGCCCTTCTGCGTCCAACACCGCGCTCACCTGCCGCTCCAAGATGGCTTCCACTTCAGGACGGCGCGCGTCTTGCTCGCGCCGCAGCCGGGCCAATTCCTCTCGGATGGACAACGTCTCAGGTTGACTTGCCGCCTCTTTAGACAGACTGAATGCCCGCGTGAGTTGATCTTCCAGTTCGCCGATGCGATTTGCGTCTCGCAGATAGGCCCGTACCAGAGCCGTCGCCTGAGCATCATCTAGGCCACGCGCCGGTTGTGTGATCAGGGCTTCAACTTTGTTCCCCAGCGCGCCGATGACCCATCCACCCAGGTTGAATTCCCGACCGGCAACCAGCATCTCCAACCGGATGTTGAAGGCGCGCGCGGGCGGCGTGCTCTCCCCTTGCAGCGCGAAGAGCAGCGAAACCAGAATTGCTACCAGGACTGCGGCCCGTCGCCAACGCATCATGTAATAGCCGGGGCTCAGATTAGACCTTGCCCCGGCTATCATTGTATCATACCCAACCGTGCACGTTAAGTAAGCACAAATGCCTTGCTATTCACTTCGCAATGTCAATGTCCCTAAGCCCATCTCTACCACAATGTCCAATCGGTTGCTGGCCCCGGCCCAGCCGGGTGTCATATAGTCATCGCCGTCTTGCCGGAAATCGCCATCAATTTGCACCGACCGCAAGGCGCCGCGCAGCCGGACGCGCGCCGGTGTCGCCTGCGGCACCGACACCGTGACGGTGCTTACGCCCGTACGAATGCGCACCGTAGCCGATTGGCGCAATTGGCCGCCGAAGTCTAAGGTGTACTCGCCGATGCCCGCGTCAAAGCCCATCTGGCGGAAATTGGCATTTGCCAGGTTGCGCAGGTGGACTCGCGACGCGCCGGTCGTTACGTTCAGTTCTTCCATAACGTCGGGATTAGGTCGGTCAAAAGCATAGGTGACTTGAGTCGCACCTTCTACGATGTCAAGCCTGCGCAGGCGCAAGCCTCCCAGGTTCCACGTTCCCTGATAGGCCCCGGCTTCCACGCGGAGATAATAGGGCACACCATCGCTGACCTGCAAAGACCATTCGTTGCGCGTGCCGGAGGGCGGCAATGCCGCTTCCAGGTCTTCGCCCTGCTCAATGCGCACCTTGCCATCGGCCACCGTGATGAAAGGCTTGAACTGCTCCACATTATAGCGAATGGTTCCCTTGACGAGGCGATCCGCGCCGCCACCGAAGGAAAGTCGGGCCGCGCCAAAGCGAAGGAACAAGTCCACCTGACGGTTGGTATCCTCGGGTAAGGGAATGTCTATCTGCTGAGTGCGCAAGGGGCCTACGCGCAGGCGGCGCAGCCCCAGGCCGGGGACGGCGCAGGAAGTGAGAAGCCAGACGGCCAGGCCGATCACAAGGAGATTGCGAATCATGATATACCCCTCAGCGCGCCTCTTCATTCGCGCTCTGCCAGCCTGCCAATTACACGGCAATTTGCTTCAGAGGAACAAACGTTGCTACCACTAATGAAGACGACAGAATCGGCGTAGGGGTTCCCTGCCGTCCGTCTAACCCTTTTCCACCGCCATCTTGAGGTTAGCCAGCGTTTCCCCTGCCAACCATTCAACCCAGCGGGTACGGGTCGGTTCCTCTTTGAAGTGCGAAGGGGCCCAGGGTGGCACAGAGATCTCTACACGAAAGTCAACACGCGTGCCCTCCCCATCGGGCTTGAGATCCCATGCCAGTACACCATCTATGCCGTTCTCCATGAGGCAGGCAATGCGAGATGGGCGGATGTACTCGGTGCAGCGCATGTCGTAGGCCACGCGGCGGGCAGCGAGGTCCATCATGACCCGGTTGACGACACCGTGCGACCAGGGGGAGCAAGAGATGACCTGGACCTGCAAAGGCGTAACCGGCATTCTCTGCGCTCCCACGCTGCCGATGAAGTCAAAGACCGTCTCCGCAGGGCAGTTGATGACGATGCTCTTCTCCGCGATCAGGCGAATGGGCGGCATATGTTCCTCTCCTCAGACTGGCAATTGCTATCGGTGCTCACAGCGGCATCAGGCTACCGGGGACGGCGGCGGTCTGATGTGACAACGCCCCGAACATACTTCGGGGCGTTGCCAGTGGCCCATACGGGGTTCGAACCCGTGTCTCCGCCTTGAGAGGGCGATATCCTAGGCCGCTAGACGAATGGGCCAATCACACATTTGCATTGTAGCCGCAAACGCTACTTCTGTCAAAAAACGCCTCCACCGCTTCCTGACTATTGCAGAGGTATGATATAATAGCATCCCTTCAGAGAGTTGCTACGGTTTGCGCAATGAGGAGAGTGGTGGGATGGACCTGAAACTGACGTTGAACCGCATATTGCCTTACGTGGAGAAACCGGCCCGTTACACGGGCGGCGAATACAACAGCATCGTCAAGGACTGGACTCAGATACCCTACCGCATCGCCTTGGCCTTCCCGGATACCTACGAACTGGGCATGTCTAACCTGGGACTTGCCATCCTCTACGACATTGTGAACAAACAGCCAGACATGCTGGCGGAACGGGTCTATTGCCCCTGGCCCGACATGGAAGCGGCCATGCGCCGCGAGGGCATCCCCCTCTATTCGCTGGAGACCTTCCATCCGTTGGCCGATTTTGACATCATCGGCTTTAGCCTCCCCTACGAGCAACTCTACACCAACGTCCTCACGATGCTGAACTTGGCCGGGTTGCCGCTACTGGCCTCTGCACGCGACGAACGCTACCCTCTGATCATCGCCGGTGGCTCGGCGGTCTATAACCCCGAACCGATGGCCGATTTCTTTGATGCTTTCGTCATCGGCGAGGGCGAGGAAGTGATCCTGGAGGTGATACGCGCGTACGGAGACTGGCGGAAGGCGTGGAACAAGGAAATCCACAGGCCCTCCGCCCTTACCCTTCCTCGTTACGCGAGGGAGGGGAGGGAGGGGGCCCTCTCTCCGCGAGCAACGATGCCTTCAAGGACCGACAAGCCATACACAAGGGGAGAAGAACCGTCAAGGCCGCGCGGAGGATCGCCGGCCAAATATGATCTTCTCCGTCGCCTGGCACACATAGAAGGCGTTTATATCCCGTCGTTCTACGAGGCCGAGTACAAGGCGGATGGAACTTTCGCCGCGATCCACCCCGTCGTGCCCGATGTGCCCACACGCATCACGAAACGCATCGTGCCGATCTTACCACCTCCCGTCACCCGTTTCATCGTGCCATATCTGGACATCGTTCACAATCGGGCCGCGATTGAGATTCAACGAGGCTGCACGCGCGGTTGCCGCTTCTGTCACGCGGGCATGGTCTTCCGCCCCGTGCGAGAGCGTCCGTTGGCGGAAATATTGCAGGCGGTGGACGATATCATCGCGCAGACAGGTTTTGAAGAAGTGTCGTTCCTCAGCCTCTCCTCCAGCGACTACTCCAAAATCGGCGACCTGGTGCGGGAAACTGTGCGCCGACACGGCAACAAGAGGCTCTCCATCGGACTTCCCAGCCTGCGCATCGAATCGTTCTCGGTGGAACTCATGGAACAACTGGAGAAAGGACGGCGACGCTCCGGCTTCACCTTCGCGCCGGAAGCAGCAACGGATCGCCTGCGCGACGTGATCAACAAGCCCATTTCCACCGAAGCCATGTTGCAGGTAGCCGAGGAAGTCTATTCTCGCGGCTGGACAACCATCAAGCTCTACTTCATGATCGGCCATCCCACCCAAACGATGGAGGATGTGCAGGCCATTGCCCGCCTGGCACGGCAGGTTCTTGCCATAGGCCGCAAACACATCGGCAAGAAGGCCAACGTGCGCGTTGGCGTCAGCACCCTTGTCCCCAAACCTCACACGCCCTTCCAATGGGTTCCGCTGGAGGAAGAGTCTCTTATTCGCGAGCAACTGTCTTACCTGCGCGAGGCCTTGAACGGGCCAGGACTTCATCTCAACTGGAACGACCCGCGCGAAACGCTGCTGGAGGCCGTCATGAGCCGGGGAGACCGGCGGTTGGGCCGGGTCATCCTAAGAGCATGGGAATTGGGCGCGAAAATGGACGGTTGGCAAGATCAGTTTAACGACGCAGCCTGGACGCAGGCCTACCAGGAGTGCGGTATTGACCCCGATTTCTACGCGCGCCGCCCCCGCGCCCTGGACGAGGCCTTTCCTTGGGATCATATAGATGTGGGCCTGAAAAAGAAATTCCTGGCCGATGAGTATCAAAATGCTCTGATCGGCAAGGTGACCATGGATTGCCGCGAGCATTGCTTCTCCTGCGGCATCTTGAAAACCTTCAAGGAAGAACGGAAGCAGACGCCGGACGAAATGTGGGGTTGCCCTGCCGTAGGGCACCGACGTACCGGTGCGCCGCTGCGTGCCCCGGAGTCACCCGCACCGGTAAACGAGAACCTTCTGATTCCCCTGACACCAATTCCCAATTGAGGAGGGGAGCCATACCATGCAAATCCGCGATGCCGATGCCAAATTGCGCAGCCACGAAGCCATCGGACGGATCATACAGGTAGATGGAGAACGCATCTTCTGCCGTGAAGAAGGCAATAGCAAAGGGACCCCGGTGCTCCTCTTGCACGGCGCCCCCACCAGTTCTTTCCTTTGGCGCAAACTGATGCCTCTCATCGGTCGTCATCGCGCTCTCGCGCCGGACCTGCCCGGCCTTGGCCTTTCCGGCAAAAAACCAGATCGCGACTACACTTGGGACGGGCTCGCCAGGACTATCGGTAGCCTGGTGGATGCTCTAAAATTGCCTCCTTTTCATCTGGTCGTACACGACATCGGGGGACCGATCGGATTGGAGTTCGCCATCCGCCAGCCCGGACGTGTGAAGAGTATCACCTTGCTGAACTCACCCCTCGCCGTGGCTCACTTCCGCCCTTCCTTCCCTATGAGCCTTTTTCGCGGTGGTCTGGGCAGCCTGGCCTTTGATATGATGCAGCCACGCCTGATGCTCTTCTTCTTCCGACAGGTGGGCGTCGCCCGTCGGCACGGTGTGGACCTGGATGATATGCGGGTCTATCGCGCGCTGCTGACACGGGATGGCGGCAAGGAATCGTTCCTTAAGATTATGCGGAGCTTTGAACTCACTCCGGAAAAGGAGCGATTCTTTGACGAAGGCTTGCGCCACCTGGCAGGGGAGAACGTGCCCGCGCTGGTGATCTGGGGCGAGCAGGACCCCGCGATTCCGGCATTTCACCGACAGTTCTTCGTAGAGCGCATCCCTTATGCCGAGGTACATCTGTTGCCTGCCAAACACTTTCTACAGGAAGACCACGCCGAAGAGATCGCGAATCTGGCGCGACCTTTCTGGGAGAGGGTGGATGGAGAGACAACGGTGGAACCGCTGAGCGGCAGCGTCGGCATAGATCGCGTGCGTGGCCGGCCAGCGATGCGCGGCTGGCGCAAGATGGCCGTCCCTGGTCAAT
>FWPU01000306.1_pt1 | contig 157232 bp, 138 predicted proteins | sample 2228361 | NCBI WGS metagenome assembly FWPU01 (sample SAMEA103939777, study PRJEB20133) | metagenome | reverse complement strand
AGTTCCAATAGCATGGAAATGTTTTGCAGTGGGCCGTTGATATTATGAATCAAGCCTCGCAACAGACGTCCCATGTGCGCCGGACGATCCCATTCAGCCAACACATCCAGAGGGCACTCAATTCCCGCAGGCGTCGAACCCGACCTCATGCTATTATCCTTTAATTTCTCTGTTTTTTGGGCATGGATCTTCATCTATTCGGCCTGAATCCCCCATCCCCTGCATGGCCAAGGCGCCTGTCGCCCGTTGTTCCTTTTCCTTTCTTTGCATCTGAAAAACCAGCCGAATGATGGTTTGCCGGTCTGCTTCATCGATCTCCACAAACTTTACCCCCACATGATGGCCTGCCTCATGGTCTTTTTCCGGCGCCGGTTCTAACCAACAGATTTTTCCCACGGCATAGATGGGTCGAGGATCCCCCACTTCAGGAATCAGGCACAATTCCAAGTAGGTACCCACCGAATGCAAGCTAAGCGTGGCAAAGGAGACCCCGCCTCCACTGATATCCACAACACGACCTTGATAGGCATAGGCAGGCTTAGGTGTCCCTTGCCTCTCTAGATAACCAAGAATGCGATCCACCTTGGATTCCAATTTGGCCAGAGACTCCAAAATGGCGGAGATGACGGGATCTTCAACGGGCCCTTCCCTTTCCACAGAAGGTTCCTTGCGTGCCCCGAATCCCAGAAAGAAAGGCGGGCCTGAGCCAGCCGGGAGTTCGTTGTACAAAACGGATAACTCAGGAATGCATACCCGCAAATACTCTCTGTTGTTCATGGCGTCTCCGCAAATGCTTTTTATAATAACTCGAAAGGAAGGCATCCACCACGTTGGGATCAAACTGTTTGTTCCGGTTGTTGATCAACTCAGCCACAGCTTTTTCCACAGGCAAGCCATCACGGTAAGCTCTCTTTGAGGTCATCGCGTCAAAAGCATCCGCTACCGCCACAATCCGAGCCAGCAAAGGAATTTCTTCCCCCGCCAAGCCGTCCGGATAACCCGATCCGTCCCATCGCTCATGATGGTGCCGAATAATGGCTCTTTCCTCAGCCCCAAGCCCCAGATCCTTGATGATGGATTCTCCAATAACCGGATGTTTTTTGACAACCTCGTATTCTTCCCGAGTCAACGCCCCGGGTTTGTTGAGAATCTCATCAGGCATACCGATCTTGCCGATATCATGCAGGTAACCGACGGTGTTCAGAATTTCGATGTACGTGTCCCCGACGGACATTTCTTTGGCCAATTCCACCGCAATAAGCGTAACCCTTTCCGAATGCTTGCCTGTGTAAGGGTCTTTGGCTTCCAAGGCATTCACTAAGGAACGTAGAATACCATAGAAATTGTTGATCAGGCTCTCGTAAAGAGCCATGTTTTCCACGGCGAGAGCTGCTTTTTTGACCAGAAAATCCAACAGCGCTTCTTCATCGCCGCCCGTAGGTCTTTCGTTCTCGTCATGCAAAAGGGCCAGGAATCCGAAGAGTTCTCCTCGAATCCACAGAGGCCACAAACTGCAAGGACTGTGTAAAACGCAGCTCATGGAAAACGACGATGGAAGGTCGCTCAGATTTCCCGAAACCAGACTGACGCCTTCCACGGCCTGTCTGGAACCGTTGTCCTTTAACATGGCTTGTCCTGGGTTGACGATCACCTTCAAAGGAGCTCGAACAGGACATTTTCCTTGCGCCAAAAGAGTTTGAAGGCTCTGGTCGGACACAGGAAGCATTCTGGGCAGGTGCCCGTTGGAAAAACCTTTTTGGGAAATCAAAGCCACGCGGTGAAGATCCGGAAGATAGATAAAAAAGCCCACCTTTTTTCCGGGAGTCACCGAAGCTGCAAGATCGGCGATGGCGGCATAAAGATCATCACTGGAACGAGTTTCATCGATAACCTGAGAAATATGAAACAGCTTCTCGTTGAATCGTATCTTCTTTTGCAGTTCTTTGTTGACCACCTTGAGCTGCTCCTGGGCCTGGCATTCCAGCTTGAGGCTCAGGTTTTCCAGCAGGAGGGCTCTTTCTTTCATCACGCGTTCCATGGCCAGGGCCAAGTCCTGAAGCGTGAACGGCTTGGTGAGAAAGTCCGAAGCTCCAAGCCTCATGGCACGGATGGTCGCATCCATGGTGGGATAGCCGCTCATCATGATCACAGGCAGGGTGCGGTCTTTATCCTTGAGGCGCCCCAGAAGATGGACACCGTCCATGTCCGGAAGCTTAAGATCGATAAAGGCGCAATCGAACCTGGGCTGATCGAAAGCCTGAAGAGCTTCCGACGCTCGAGGGAACACCAGCACCTCTTCGTGGCCCAATTGAAGTAAGTAATCCCGCAGGATCTCCCCGAGAAGCTGATCATCTTCCACGATAAAGATATTCATCGAATTCCATCCACACGGCGGAGAATCTGCCTTTTAAGCCGCTCAAACTCGGCGTCGTCCACAATACGTTCACGGCGCAGGTCCTTGAGGCGTTCCAGATCCGTAAGAACCTTAGCCATGGTATCTTTCGGTCCTTCGAGCATATCCAGGGGCAGGGTTTGTCCGGAAACCACCAGCATGGACGATCGCTCTCCAAAGTCTCCAGCCGAAAAGGTTCCAGACGCCTCATTCGAGCCTTCCTCATGGCGCCCGTGCTTTCGAGCCTCCCCTTCCAGCTGTTGCAAACGAAGGTAGGCTTTTTCCAATTCCTGTAAGAGCATCTGACGTTCCCGAAGCATTCGCACCCTGTCGATGGCATTGCGTGTGGAGACCGCAACTTCATCGATACGAAAGGGTTTCTGAATGTAGTCGTAAGCTCCGCTGCGTATTGCCTCCACGGCAGATTCCAGGCTGCCGTACCCGGTGATGATCAAGGCGAGAATATCGGGATACAGCTGGCGGGCTCTTTTGAGGAGCGTCAGGCCGTCGATGCCGGGCATGTTCAGGTCCGTGATCAGAATGTCAAAAGGAGCGCGCTCCAGAAGCCCCAAAGCTTCTTCGCCGCTCGCCGCCACGGCCAATTCCGTGTCCTCATCAGCAATGGCGTCTTTGAGCACGTCGCGATACACTTCATCGTCATCAACAATCAAGATTTTCACCGGCAGTTTTTCCACGCTCGATCCTCAATGCGGACTCAAACCTTACCGCCCCTCAACTCCTTGTGGCTCACACCTTGCCGTTGAGCAACACCCCTGTCAACTCTTCCAATTTTTCCCTGAGTTTCAGCATCTCTTCCGGAGGAATCTGGCGGATAACTTCCCCCGTATCCTTGTCCAAAACCCGGACCACCAAGTCCCCGGTCTTGTCATGGACCTCGAAGCTTAACCGAATGCCTTGCTGAAGCAAATACTGCTGCACATCCTCCAGCACATTCTGAACATCCTTCTTGGTAACAAGATCCGTGCCGAAATCCTGTTGCTCCTCCTCGGGTCTCTGTGTGTTGACCCTGGACGTGTCCTGGGAAGATTCTACAGGGGCAATCACCGTTTGAGGCTTCCACTGAGGGTCTTCTCGAACCCACATGTCCGCCGCTACTGTTGTCACATGATTGACTTTGACTTCCATATCCTTACCCTCCTTCCACACTTGGGGCTTCCTGCCCCCCTGTGCTGTCCTCCTTGTCGCCCTTGAGAAAGGACGCAAGCTGCTATGCTCAGTATCGAGCTGTTTCTCGATGGTCTGCGGATCCTTGGCCCGTGATCACATGCCAGAAAAGATCCACATCCGAAGATGGAAAGGATCGAGCTTTCTGAATCACCTCCCAGAGGCTTACCTTGTGGCGGGCATCCACAATGCGAACGGTCAACCCAAGCACCGTGGGAAGAGCCCCGGATCCCACGTGGATGTGGTCAACGGTTCCCGTGAGCACAAGGTCGCATGTTTCGAAAACCCCGTTGATGCCAAAGTGTTCCTCTAAGCCGTTCTGTTTGGATTCCAGTATCAAGGGAGCTGAAAACACCTGTTCCTGAGTCAGCACCTGTCGGTACGTATCGGCCAGGCTTCTTCCCAAGCCTTCCATTCCCTGAGGCTCTTTAAACGGAACGACACAGAGTCGCCGAAATGCATAAGGCTCATACGGCCTCCAAGAGATCACTTCCATCGGAGAAAGCTGCACAGGGCGGGATCTTTGAAAATCCGGTCCTGTCGCACAGGACACCAGGATCCCTAGGAGCAGCCAGCCCAGAAGGCCCCTCAAAACCCTACCGCTACCTTGCAACCGCAGAGAAAACCTCATGGCACGTGTCCTTTTCCGCAGCGCCAAAGGCCACGAAACTCTGCACACTCGGCACTCGATGGTCTATTCCAATGGTTTAATCGGCAGAAACAGGGAAAGACATGAAGGATTTCTGCAAGGGGCCTAAAGGCTTTAAGCTCAAGAACAAAAACGGTCCATGAGTTCCAAAAGCTTTTGATAACTCAAAGGCTTGGAACAGACACAGTGCACACCTCGATCAGTCAGATCCTCATCTTCGTACTGCGCCCCCCAGCCGCTGACCAAGATGACCGGAACCTTCGGCTGATGCTTTCTGGCACAGGCGGCGATCTCCCAGCCGTTCACATCGGGCATGCCGAGATCCGTAAGCACCAGATCAAAAGTTTGGGTCGAAAGGGCCTCAAGGGCCTTGCGCGGATCATGAAACGCCGTGACAGAGTGGCCCATAAGGCGAAGCATGTCCCCCAGCAGGCCTAAAACCTCTTGATCATCATCGACGACCAGCAAACGCTTTCGCGATACCTGCTTCAAAGGAACGTTCTCTGCCTCGGGTCGGCAGGCTTCGGTTCGAGACGCAGGCAATTTCAGCATGAACGTGGTCCCTTTCCCGGGAACACTCCGAACCCCAAGATGCCCGGACCAACGCTGAATAAGGCCGGCACAGACACTAAGTCCGAGACCTGAGTTTCCGGCTCCCTTGGTGGTAAAAAACGGATCGAAGATCTTTTTCTGGGTTTCTTCATCCATGCCCACGCCCGTATCCGTCACTTCCACAACAATGTGGTCTTCGTGCTGATAGGAACTAAAGCGTAGCGATCCGCCCAAAGGCATGGCATCAAGGGCGTTAAAAACCAAGTTTGTCAGCACTTCTCGAAAATCGGCAGGACTGATGGCTGCGCACAAAGCCGGCGGCACATCGTTGACGATCTCCACACGGCGCCCTTGTTTTTCAAGAGCGTTTTTCCACCGCGGTCGAGTCAGCTCCAGAACATCGCTTACAGCTTCATGGATTCGAGTCTTCTCCTCTCCCTTGGAAAGACCGGTATCCTTTCCCGTAAACACTTGAAGTCTTCGGACCACATGGGCGCCGTCCAGGACCGCTTGTTCAATGTTCTGGAGTCTTCGCCGTACCTGAGGAGACACCTCCGACAATTCTTTATTCAGCAGTTGGGTATTCCCAAGAATGGTCATCAGGATGTTGTTGAAATCATGAGCTACACCGCCGGCCATGGTTCCAAGGGAAGCCAGTTTTTCCGTACGAAGAAGCTGTTGGGAATAGACCTTTTTCTCACTGATATCTTCCATGATGAGAAGAAACCATGGGTTCGGTGCCTCAGGCGCGTCAATGTGAGAGAGGGTTACACTGACAAAAAAACGACGCCCCTGAAAGTCTACGACCGTCACGTCCGGTTCTTGAGCACTGCCGAGCCGTTGCGCTTGCAGAAGAAGGCGTCGCAAAATCTCGGAATCTTCAAAAAGATTTTCCATCTGACCCTTGACGGCCTGCTTTTCGGGATCGGTCAGCCAACCTTCCAACACCTCGTTGGCTACCACAAGGCGTCCTTGAACATCCAAGACCCCGATACCGTAAGGACTTAAACGAAACACCTCAGAAAGAACACGGCGCGATACTTCCGGGTCCACCTGCGGGGCAGGGTCAGGACTCGCTTCGTGAAGGGTTTCTTGCTTCGTGACGAAGGGGGCCGTTGGATGGCTGACGGAAGCTTCAGGGGACAAGGTGGCATGAAAAGTGTGGTCCGAAGCCTGAACATCACGGGCATCCAACTGTGTTCTCCCTTTGAAACCATCCACAAAGTGATGAGATCGACTCTGGAGAGGCGCGCCCCGTCTGGTCGGCATCCAAGTCCCTCGCGTTTCCACGCCCGACACGAAGATACGACAGTCATGTCGAGATTCATCCATACGGCTCCCCCCTCGCTGCCTTTGGGTCCTGTCAGCTTCATGACTCCCTTTTTTACTTATCGTCCCTATGAAACCCGAAGCTTAAGAAAAAAACCCATGAAGCCTGTCATTTTTTTATGCCATCATAAACAAGGTCTTACAATGAAAAAATTGTCACAAGACTGTGTCTTTTTGAATGAGCATTGTGTCAGCACGCATCTTGCGCTAACGTGAACTGGTTTGAGCTGGCTTAAGCACTGGAGGATCCGCCCTTTGGGCACGGTATGGAAACCTTATGAAGGAGCACAAGATGAACCACAAGAGAACCTGGGTGATTTTTCTTTCAAGTATTTGCATGTTTTTTAGTTTCGGGTTTCTTTGGACCATGAAACCTTTGGCCGCTTCGTGCCCGGACCTTGCCGTCGTCCAGCAAAAGGTTTCAGAATCCCTGGCCGGACGAAATGTTATGGTCAAGAAAGTTGAACCCTCCCCTCTGCCTAACGTCTGCCAGGTTCATGTGGTGGTCAGTGAAAAGAATCAGATTCTTTACACGGATACCTCGGGCCGATACCTCATTTTTGGACAAATTCTTGACACTCAGGACAAAAAAAATCTGACCCAGGCCTCCTTGGAAGAACTGAACCGTTTAACCGCCAAGGACATGGAAACCCTGGAAAGCCTGGTCGCCTTTACCTTGGGATCCCCAAACGCATCTCAGAAAGTGTACTTTGTCACGGATCCTCAATGCCCCTATTGCAAACAAGCGGAAACCACGCTGGAAGCCATGGCTTCTGAAGGTATCCTTGAAGTTCGCTATGTTCTTTACCCTCTCCCCATGCATCCTGGAGCCCGAGAATCGTGCATCGCTTTGATTTGTGACAAGAAAGGGCATGAAGAATTTAAAGCAAATTATAAGTCGGACAATCAATGCCAGGAGGGTAAAGATAAGATTGATGCCGTCATGAAGTTCATGCAAGCCCATGGCATCGGCGGAACCCCCACCTACATCTTTTCCGACGGCACGTTCCGCTCGGGTGTCATGGATCGCACGGCCCTGGAAAACAAACTGAAAAAGCCGTGACCCAAGGGTGGTTTGCCATGACCTTTCACAACCTGTGGCACCGGGAACGGATTGCGATCATCGTAGGGCTTTTGGCCATAATCGCTGTGGGCTTTTGGGTAAGGTTGGCGCCTTACGGGGCCTGGAAACAGCATCCGGAACGGTGCTTTGTGAATGGAGAGCCTCTTCCCACCACTTTCGATGCACCCTACTACATGCGCCTGGCCCGGGATCTTGTGGAAGGCACTTACGAAAATCGAGACCTTTTTCGCGCTGTTCCTCACGGTGTGGAACGACCTCGACCGACCCCTCTTCTAAGCGTCCTTACGGCGGGACTTTACCACGTGACGGGAATCCCTATACCTTGGATCGCCTTGGTGCTGCCCGCGGTCTTAGGAGCTGTTTCAGCCTTGTGCCTGTATCCGCTGGCACGGCTTTTCATCGGTCCTTTAGGTGCCGTGATCGCCTGCGGCTTTTTCGTGCTTTCTCCCTTTTTAGTTCATCGCACAAATCTGGGACGGTTTGACACCGACAGTCTCAATGTGGGTCTACCCTTGATTGTCGTCGCGTGTTTCATGGCCTGGACGCAGGCGAAACACCATGCAGCTTTTTGGCTTGCAGCGGCTCTTGCAGCCGTGTTGCTGCACGCCTGGTGGTGGGATCAAAGCCCTCAAACACCCCTTATTCTCGCCGTATTTCCCATGGGCACGGCTCTTTTCTTGAGATTTCGTGCCGGGGATCGAAAATCCCTGTGGATCGTTCTGGGCCTCATTTTGACTGTCATCGTGGCGGTCCTGATCCTGAAGGGCACAACACCTTTTCTGGAAGCGTCCAAACGAGCCTGGGGACAGCTTTCCTACATGTTGATCAAGCAGGCTCCCGGAGATTTTCCAAACATCGGTCTTTCCATAAGCGAACAGGTACGGCCTACTTTTCAAGAATTCGGGCGTACGACGGCAGGCCATGAAGCCATATTAGGAATCGGAGCCATCTGGCTCTTGTGGCTTTTCGTTCGCCGTCCACGATCCCTGTTTTTTTTGGCGCCTTTACTGGTTTTGGGTTTTGGAGGGATCTTTCTTGCACAACGTCTGAGCGTCTATGCCGCTCCTCTTGTGGGTCTTGGGCTGGGAAATCTCGTGGACCGACTTCAGCACCGGCTTGGTTCTTCTCGCCTGGCTTTGGTCGGGCCTTTGGCCGCAGGTATCCTTTTGCTTCTTCCGGCGTTTTTCAAGGTAGCACAGACCGTGCGCTGGCCATCGGAAAGCGCTTCCGTGGTTCAAGGAATGACGGAAGCAGCTCGGCGCACTCCGGAAAACGCCATCCTTTGGGCCTGGTGGGATCATGGGTATCACATTCAATACTGGGCACGTCGTGGAACTCTGGCCGACGGTGAAATCCACGGTGGAGATCTGGTGGTGCCCCTGGCGATTCCCTTGGCGAGCACCGATGATCATTTTGCCGCCGATTTCATGATTTTTTTCAGCACTCGAGGGCTTTCGGGAATGCGAGCCTTTTTCCAGGCCAACAATCTTTCTGCGGCTCAAGGGCTGAGAGCCCTTAAAGCCATGCTCTCAGCCGGCCCCGACGGCTGTGAGGAAAAGGCGCGAGAACTGGAACTTCACCACATCCCTCATGAAAATTCCTGGCGTGCCTTTTTCTACCCTGACCCGCCGCGTCCGGTTTATCTTTTCCTGGACCAACTGCTCCTGAACACCGCCTATTGGTGGTATTGGTTCGGCACCTGGGATCCGGCCAAAAAAGACGGCATCCACCCAGCTTATCGCCCTCTCTACCCCGTAGCTTTATGGAACGATTCTTCCATCTCGACCCCGGGCGCCGTAGGCGTTTATGTGCAGCGTGGTGAACTGCAATTCAGCGACCGCAGAATCCCTCTGGCATCCCTCGGCATTATCGGCCCTGACGGTGTTCGAACAGTTTTTCGCTATCGCCAAGGTGAAGGACCCCACCTGGATGTGCACCGAACCATTGGTATGGGAGCTCTCATGCAAGGAGCGCCCATTGAAGAATCCGTGTTTCATCGCCTGTTTTTTGTCAATGCCTCGCCGTCAAGTGGCCGGTTTCGGCGCATCGCCCATCGGCCTTTTGTATACCAACTCTGGGAAGTGTTACCAAATCCGCAGCGAGAAATAAGGCCATGAAGATCATCATCTGGGATCCAAGAGGCCCTGTTCCCATTCATTTTTCCAGTATGCGACGCCAGGAACCTTTGACCCCTTTGGTGACATAACTTGTTCCCAAAAGGGTTTCGTTGTTGAAAACGCCATCCCCGAAAACCAGAACGCGTGAACCCACATCCCTGGCATGCACTCTCACATAGAGGTGTTCATCTTCAACAAAAAGCCCCGTGACATTGCCTCCCGTTTCCCCCAGCAGCATGGGATCTTTTTGGGAATCCAACATCGAAAGATCCACCGCATAAACTTTTCCACCCTTTTTCTCGTCGTCCTGAGGTGGAGAACATGGATCTTGGGTGTCGGTCACCGCCGTGCCGAAATACACCATGCCGGCCGCCGCAACCGCTTCCGCCCAGATTCGATGACCTGCCGGAAGATTCCACACCCACTGGGCCTCGGCTTCCGTTTTCATACCCTGAGAAGAGCAGATCTGACCGTTGTTGTCTCGAAGCACGCCGGCCGTCCAATCCATGCGGCACACATCGTCAAACACGTAAAATTTATAGGCAGTGGGAACACTGGGGCTGTCCGTTCGGGCCGGATTATCCCCGGTTCCAAACATGATCTTTACATGGGCTTGATCGATGCCACCATCCGGCTTGTAGATGTGGGCGATATAAACCACCGGTGTCGCGTAGATCGACGTGGATACCTTCACAAAAAGGCTCACCCGGGTTTTCGCCGGGTCCCAGGCCATATCGGCACGATCGGGAAAGTCCACACGAACCACATGACCTTTGCTGTCCGCCACATAAGCTCGATCCACAAAGCCGTTTCCGTCGGTATCCACCACCGCGGAGCTCCCGCTCAAAACCGCGCCCCGGTTGGACGCTTCCACATCCAGGGAAATCCTCCTGAGAAGCTTTCCCGAAGCGGCATCGAAAAGAAACAGGGAAGGTGATTCGGAAAAATCGGTTTGTCCAGAACTTACGAAAACCGCCCATACCGGTGAGCCTGCATCCTGAAGCCGCCCGATCTTGGCCATGGCCGGAGCCGCCCCGCTTCGGTACAGCGCCGGATCACTGTAGTGCCAAAGATACGAAGGTTTTTCCGGATCGGTCACATCGAGGGCCAAGACCGTGTCGCCTCCGGCACCCTGAGCCGACACAAGCACGGTCCGGAAAGTCACGCCCGTTTCCGTTCGAACCGCTATGTCCTGAACACAGGGCGAAGCATTTATCAGCGGCGGATACATCCAGGGTTCAGGTTGCAGCAGGGATTTGAGCCGTGCCAGATGGTTCGAAGGAATATAGGCCCACAGTTCCCTTCCATCCCCGTATTCTCCCGGAAGAAAATAGCCTCGGTTCTCTTTGGCAGGTGTTCGCGGATCATCCCCATGCCGATAGGCCCCGGCATGAAAGGCGTGGATCATGCCCCCGAGACTTCCTACGTAAGCGACGGTTGGACGTTGGGCCACCGTTTCCGATTGCCGAAAATGATCATAGGCGTCCCGTTCCTCTTCGGAGGTTTGGGTGCCGAAATACCACGGAGGCAACCCTGGAGGACCTACGACGGCGGGCGTGCTGTGATCGATTCCGTCCAGAGGCCAAGGTCTTTCATGGGTGGCATTGTCAAATCCAAGAATCCATCGAATCAGATGCCGTCGATCATCGGAATCATACCGACCGTCTTTATTAAGATCCCAAAGGAACCCTTCCCCGTGTCTCACGGCATCGTCCAAACCCAGCATGACCTCGGTGATGGTCGCTTCCGAAAAGGCTCGAAAGGACGTGGTCAAAGTGGCATGCGCATATTCTGCCGTCACAGGACACCCATTGCAGGGCGCAAAAAGAAACTCCAGGGTGTATGTCCCTTCCGAGCGGTGAAGCCTTCCCGAACCGTCCCCTGTCAAAAGGCCGATCCCGGCATCATGCAAAACCATGGGAATACCCGACGAGGACAAGGACCTCAAAACCATGGAACCGGAAAGGACATCTTTGTGTGGCAACATTCCCTGAAAACGTCGAGTAGCACCATCGCCGACGGCAAGGGTTTCCCGAACCGAAAAGGCTTCCGTCACACTGGTACCGATGGTTCTTGGGTCCGCCTGAAGGGATCGCTCGGCCAAGGCTTGACCGGCATCCCATAGAGGCTGAAAAAGGGGTGTGGCGGGACTTGATGGATCGTAGATAAGATAGGCGTCAAGATGACCGCGAAGAAAAGCCTCCGGTGCACGCGATTTCGATGGAAGTTCCAATCCTGCGGAATAAAGAACATTTCCGAGCACCACCGGATCGGATCGAGAAAAAGTTCCCTGACCGGAAGCCGTAAAGTCCAACCGCACATCCATGACTTCCGGTGAAAGGCATCGCGTGTTGAGGGTTTCCAAGACGGCTTTCCACTTCAGGGTTCGACCTGCACGGCCGAGACTGAGCAGGTCCAGGTGTACTCTTCGAGTTTGAGAACCGTCTTCATGGTCTTGAACCTCGTCCCACCGATCCACGGGAATCCATGAGGTCTCGTTGTCCAGGCTGACACCATAGCTTATGTTCCCACTGGAAAAAGATCCGGAATCAAGAAGAAAACCTGTATCCAAACCTTCGCATAGGGCTCTGCGGTCTCTAACCTCAAGATCCACAGCCGTGATCACAGGCTTTTCCTGGAAAAGCTCTGTGGAACTGACATCCTTTGAAACCACACGACCCGCCGCTTTGATCGCCACGGCAAAAACCAGATCGTTATGGTCCGTATCGCCGCCTTCCAAATCTTCTTCCCACGCCACAATGCGAACACCAGGAACCTCAGGGACGAAGGCCGCCAGCGCATGAGGAAATTTTTTTCCCGTTTGTAAAGAAAGGGTGATTTCATGGTCCGGATCAAATCCAAGGCCGAAGTTTTGTCGAAGCCGTGCCAAGGCCTGATGAGACAGCCATGGGGACACGGCGGCGCAGGTTCCGTCATCGGAAGCCGATAGACCCGCCTGGTATTTCTTGGGCGTCGTCCCGGCAGCGAAAATGGTTGTGCAGGGCTCCAGACCCTTGTAAACATCCGCATTCCACGAAGCCTTAGTCAGATAGGTGTCTTGGAAACGGCCTTGAGGTACAAGAAAAAAGATGATTTCTTGCCCTTCCCCGATGATACCCAGGCTTTTGGTCATATCGCGAACGCTCAGATGGCCGTCCCCATCGGGGACAAAAGGCAGCCCCGTGCCGTCATCCACCATGGCCAGGGACTCTTCCGTCTCGGCAAAATCGACACCGCCCGTCGCCGCTTCCGAAAAGGATCGCAAGCACCCTGCCCCGTAGGGTTTGTCCAAGATACCGTTATGGTTATCGTCTCGAAGACAAGTCCAGAGGTAATGAAACGTTTCCTTGTCATAGGAGGCCGTGTCGGTAAAGTCGATGGCCCGCACAAAAGCCGTTCGATCCAAGGTTCCATCCCTTTTCACATAGCCTTTCTTTTCCGCTGAAGCCCTGAGGAAATAGCCCAGGTGATGCCCTGAGGCTTCGGATCCGTGAAAGATGAAGGTCACGCGCACTTCCTGGGGCATGGCTGTGACAAAACGCGTGGAAGATTCGTCATGATCCCCGGCCCGCAGCACAAGATGCCCGGTTTTGTCATCAATGACAACGGATGGATCCAGCACACTGAAATGTTCCCTTTGCCAGGATCCTTCGTAGTGGACGGACCGCGAAGGTTCACAAACATTTACCGAGGCGGCAGGAAATCCCCAAAGGACGGTTGTCAAAAAGGCTGCCGTCACCAATCCCAGCCATGCCTTTGGTTTTCCCCGTTTTCTCTTGTGCCCGTACTCAAAAGCGCCTTTCATGGAAGTCTTCTCTCCGGCAAAAAAACATAGTTTCAGGCTTGTAGGGGCAAGCCGGCGCCTCGACCCTACACCGTTGACACGGCCTTGCCCTACGAGCCTGTCCGAGAATCTAGTATGCGCCGGTGCGTCCATGGCGTAGGGACGGGGCGCTGTGTTCCTCTGTCCCAAATCCTTTGTTTTCCAGGCAGCACGCGCCTCTGGCCTGCTTTGTGTGCGCGGGCGGAGCGGGACAAGCTGCGCTTTCAGGAGAAAATGCGTTGTCGCGCAGGCTTTCAGGGAACTTTGCGACGGTTTCAGCGCACCGTAGTCAACGGTTGACCGGTGACCGTCACCGCGTTCTTGTCTCTCATGTTCACATGACTCGGCACGGAACCCAATCCGTCCTGTGCATAGGCAAAGGCCGGAGAAGGTTCCGCGACGGCTTCCACCATCACTTCGGTTTCCTGCTGGGATCCGGCCGGCCCGAACCCGACACTTCGAAGCACCAGGCGCGTGTTTTCACCGAACAGATCCTGAAAGGCACCGTCCTTTCGGTCTTCCGGAATTCCGGCAAAAACCTTGAACCGATGATCCCATCCCAAGTCCAATTTCACTTCATCGTAAAGGTCTTTTCGACTGTTCGGCCCTGTATAGGGTGTGGCGTTGAGAAAGAGGAAATCCCAATCCGGAAGGGTGGCACTTCCCGTGCGTTGACGCTGAAGGTTCACCGGGTCGGTGGCAAACCATCGAGCGAGCCTTTCCTGGGCTACGGCCAGCCCTGATTCGGCGTTTCGAAAGGCTGTTTCGGCCGCTTTTCGGTTCCCGGCAATACGCATTTCAATGGCCTGATCCAGAGCCAGCCCCACCGTCAAGACGGCCAAAGCCGCCATGATCACCAGGACCAAGGTGAGGGCCACGCCGTCCTTTCGCTTCCAGAACCGCCAAGCCCAGCTTTCAGACAACCCTGGAAGACGCTTCGGCGCTTCGGAAAACTTTTCCCCATATTCCACCACCCTTTCCTGCAAAACCCTTACGGGGACACCCATCTTTCCGCTCCCCATCACCACGCCTGTATGGGCCGACCGATGTGTCGGCCCCCGTCCACCATCGAACCCCGTCGCCACCAACCGATGGGTCCACCCTCCAACGATCTGCTCAAAAAAATCCCCACCACGATTCCCGTTCCGCTCCCTCCCCGTGTTTTCTCACGGCCTGTAAAACACACTTTCCAGGTTCACGTGGGGCGCCGATGCTTGGTCAAAATCGCATGTGGACGCCGACGGGATCGGCCTTCCAGGTTCCTTCCAGCACACCATGACCCGCACCGTCATCAGATGGGGTCCGGGAACGCCTCTTTGCACCTCCCATCGCCTGGCGAAAGCCATCCCGGAACCCGTCATCACCGCTTCTTCCACAAATCCTGCATCAGCCAGGATTTCTCCATGCACACTCATTCGGTCTTCACTCAAAATTGATACTTGTTCGAGAAAATCCGTTGCGGCATTGAGGGCCATGGAAGACAGGCGGGCATGAACTCGGGTTCGAACCCCGAGTGTTTGCAAAGCGAAAAAGGCCACAAAAACCAAAACCGCCACCACCACGGCCACCAACACTTCCACCAGGGTAAATCCCCACGGCCTTCTCGACGTGCATCTGTCACGGCATGGCATTGCGAATTCCTACGGTTTTAGTCATGTGCAGACGACGATAGGCGTCCAAGGCCGGCCCCAAAGCCTTTCGATCCGCAAAAGCGTAAAGGTCTGTATCCCTGTAGTCCTTAAAAGCTCTTCGAGTTCGCCCGAGTCCATGACAACGAACGGCATGCACTCTGGTCCAATCCCGCAGGCCGCTTCCCGAATAAGTCTCAGGCACGGCATCGGCCGAAACCCATGCATCCACCAAGCCGTCGGGCACGGGGCTGGAATCCACACCGAATTCCACCTGAAAATCTTCCACGTTTTCGGCAAGAGTGCGAGGACCGGAAAAGACATAGTTTCCTGCGGTATCAGGACCGCCTTCAATCCATTGAAATTCGCCTTTCTTGCTCACTCGAAAGAAACCCACTTTCACGGGATGCAGCCACGAAATGCCTCTTCGAAAGCCGGTTCCCGGCGCCGAGCATTGGGCATCGTCGAGGCATGTGCCGCCTCCATCATCACATCGAAGACAGCGTGTGGTATTTCCGGGGCTTAAGACATCGGGATCATGCTGCACAAGGATATCCCCGTCGGCAACAACGCTTGTGATCTGAAAAAGAGCGCTTTGACGACAATCGGTTATAAAGACGATCTGGCCTTTCTTGAGGCTTCCGGTCATCTTGGTCTTGACAAGGCGGAGCGGGTCTCGAGGAAGGATTTGGTCTTGAGCGAGCGGCCCGTCAAAGGCAGGGTCGATCAGGCTGTATCCCAAAATGTCGGTGCCTTCTTGAGTCTGCTTGTCTGAAAAAGGGTCTGCAGTCGAGGTGATGTTGTTGAATCCCATAACCGCATACGTATGAAAAAGGCCTTCGGAACTTTTGAGCGTGTTTTTCACCCCTTGAACCCCCATGCGAACGGCTCGAGCCTCCACACACCTCCAGTAACCTGCCTGGTGCACCACCTGAGCGGCCATATCCAGGGCAAGCCGTAGGTTTTGCTGCAGCTCCAGGATCTGCTGTTCCTGACCGTAAAGCCTCTGGTGCGCCGAAAAACCGCCGTAGACGGAAACGAGCACCACAGCCGTCACCGCCACGGCCACCAGAAGCTCCACCAGACTCATGCCTTTCGGCCAGGAACGTTGTCCCCTCTTGGCGGGTGCCATCTTTTCTCCATGTGCTTCCATTGAGACCCTTTTATTCCAGGCCATCCTATCGGTCTTCCCACGCCGTGCCTCCTTTAGGGAAAAACCTTAAGTAGGCACGGCCGCTGTTGTTCACCACAAGAGCATACGTTCCCGCTTCGGGATTTTTAGGCACATGCATGTAAACGGATCCCGCCGATGAGGTGCCGTCCGGATTGAAATTGATGCGGTTTCCGGAAAAACTGACACCGTCGTCGGGAATGGTTCCGCCTTCTCGAGGCGCCCCCTTGGTCGGACCTCCCGCGGAAGGCGGCGCCGCTCCCAGGGTCGGACGGTGACTGAAGGATCCTGAAGGCATCAGAAGAGCTTTTGAAACCAGGACAATATCTCGGCCTTCTTGAAGAGAAGGGGATCCCGACCCCGAATCCATACAGATCCATAGAACGACGTTATCTAAAACACCGTTGTCGTCGGCGTCGAAATCCACGTAGACATTTTTGTTGGATCTCACGGCTTCCAGGCGAGCCTGCTGCAGGATGGAGCGAAGGCTGGAGACGGCCGATTTCAGGCGGTAGGAAGCGCTGTGGATGCGGATCGATAGGATGGTCATCAGGAAGGCGATGAGCCCGAGGACGACCATGAGTTCCACCAGGGTCATCCCTCGATCGCCTGTTGCGGCGACGTACCCTTTTCCAGTCACGGCGCACCTCCTGAACGCCTTCAGTCAAAAATCCAATGTAAAAGAGACCAGCCCAGGGCCTTGGGAGTGTCCACCACCGGGGTTGTTTCATTGTCGGCGATATGCAGCTTGTCCCCCACATCGGGCCGCACGGCCTCAATACGGTACCGCTGAGCATCAGCAAAGGTTTGCAGCTGCAAGATGTATTTCCCTTGAGTCGCGCTTTGAAAAGACGGAAGAAGCTGCAGTTTTTCCGGATACCGATTGTGATCGGCCCAATAGGCCTCCATTTCCAGGCGCGCCCGCAGGAGAGCCTCCACCGCCTGCGCCTGCTGTGAGCGCCTCACATGGTTCACATAGGCCGGCACAGCCACCGCCGCCAAAATCGCCACAATGGCCACCGTCACCATCAATTCCACCAGGGTGAAGCCTTTAGCTTGCCGCATCGGCATTGGAGCCTTCTCTTGGCAGCTCCTTTGCCTCGGTTCACCCAGATAAGGCTCTTGGCCAGATCGGCGATCAAGGCTCCGCTGCAACCGCATGGCACCCTCAATGCTTGAAAACGAACAAGCTTCGGGTTTTTATTTTTCATAACATGTAGAATTCGAACATCCAAAAAATTTTTTGCTCCAGAAAAGCCACGCAAAAATTCCTAATGCTTTATGAAAAATTTGCCGATAAAAGAGTTGAGGTACCTCTGAAAAGCGCTCGGCATTCAGACCAGCCGGCTTCTGTCATGCTCTTTTCGTGATTCTTTCGATAAAAATTTGAAAGGTTTCAGCACTTTTTTCACATCAAGACATTAGGGGGAATGGCCATGGCAAGAAATTGGTTCTTTTTAGTCTTTTTGTCCCTTGCAATTTTGTCCCCGGCACAGGCTTATACTCCCTCTTGCGATCCTCCTCCTTTTGTTTCCGCCGGTGCTAATCCTATGGTGATGATGGTCATGGAAAGAGACCATAAATTGTACTACGAAGCCTATAACGATGCCCAAGATCTGGATGGGGATGGAAAAATAGATGTGGGTTACAAGCACTCTATAGATTATTTCGGCTACTTCGATCCCTATAAATGTTATACATATAGTACGACAGGACAAGAAAAGTTTGTCCCTACTCGATATACAAGCACAAAATATTGCGGTGGTTCCAATGAATGGAGCGGCAATTTCCTCAATTGGCTTTCCATGTCGCGCATGGATGTGCTGCGCCGCGTTCTCTATGGAGGCCATCGTTTAACCGACAGCTCCAGTGAAACGGTTCTCGAAGGCGTTTACATTCCTCAAGATGCGCATAGTTGGGGCAAAGAATATGACGGCAGCGATACTCCTTACCTGACACCGTTCAACGCTCCCGAGTCAGCGAAGCGCCATTTGTTTTGCGTGACCAGCACAGCTGAGGGGGAGCCCCACAGGATTCGCGTCGCTCTTAATGACTCTAATCGAATTTGGGAATGGGCCACGACGGAGCGGGCCGTCTGCAGCGGCCCGGGGACGCCGTCAGGTTATCGGCATAGACCCGTGGGCACGAGAGACGATATTCAAGACTATTTCGTTCGAGTTCAGGTCTGCAGTACAAATTGGGATAAGGGGTTTGAAAAGAACTACTGTAAACTCTATCCCGGGGGTGGAAATACGCCCAAGCCGGTCGGTCTTCTTCAGAAGTACGGAGAGGGCGACGGATCCAAGATGTGTTCCAAGACCTATAAATCGTGCCAGACAGATAGTGATTGCGGAGCCAACGAAGGGCTCTGTGTATTTCGAAGCCCACTCTACTTGGGCCTTCTTACTGGATCTTACAGGAAAAACTTGAGCGGCGGGGTTCTTCGAAAAAATATCTGGACGGTCATGGACGAAATCAACTCGCAGTCCGGAATCTTTCAGAGTTCCGAAAACGTTCAAGGAAACATTGTTCTCACTCTAGACCGTATGAGCCCCGTGGGATTTCGATATTCTGACTTTTCTTATCAAGCCAGCGATGGAGGGTCCTGCGGCTGGATCACAGATGCACCACTTGCGGAAGGCCAATGCCGCATGTGGGGAAACCCTGTAGGCGAAATGATGTATGAAGCCTTACGCTTCATAACGGGAAAGGGAAGCCCAACAAGCGCCTTTAAATATAGTGAAAATGACGACGCTGGCCTTAATCTTCCCAAGCCAGACTGGTATATCAAGAAAGGGAATAACAATCTATACCCCTTTGACCTTTTCCCTGACTGTTCCAAGCCAAACCTTCTCGTTCTGAGCGATATCAACCCAAGCTACGATTCTGACCAGATTCCCGGCACCGGCTTCGGCAGTTTCACAGGGGATCTGACTGACTTCAACGCAGGATCTCTGACCAATGTCATCGGAACTAAAGAAGAGCTCAGTAACAAGACTTTCTTCATAGGCCAAAGCGGCACCACTTACGACTTTATTTGCTCGTCGAAAACACTGGCCAACCTCAGCTCGGTTCGAGGGCTGTGTCCTGAGGAACCAACCAAACAAGGAAGCTTTTACTCAGCCGCCGTTGCCTACTATGGCAAAAGATATATACAAGAAAAAGAGGGGATTCCTGAGGTGACCACTTATGTGGTGGCGATGTCGTCCCCGATTCCCGACATTCGAGTAAAAGTGGGCGACAAACATGTTCAGTTGGTGCCCGTAGGGAAAAGTGTCAGCGGAAGCTACGGGAACGGCAAGGTTTACGAGGCCTGCGCGGAAAAATGCACACTATCGACTAAGGGAGGAAGAGGGCTGAAGATCGTCTGCAACAAATCAGATGCCTATTGCCCGTCGAATCAGATCGTGGATTTTTATGTGGACACCCTCACGTATGACAATGCCTCTAATATAACCTACGCAAAGTTTCGCGTGAATTTTGAAGACGTGGAGCAAGGTGCCGATCACGATATGGATTCCATCGTTTTGTATGAAATTGAACCTGTCGGGTCGAACCAGGTGAAGGTCACGCTCAAGTCCGATTACGCTGCCGGCAGCATTGATCAAGTTTTGGGTTTCGTCATTTCGGGAACAACTGAAGATGGTTTATATCTCCCCGTTAAAGATAAAGACGTTCCGGATGACCCTCAAACTTACACGCCGGCCGTCGTGGCTGCCATGCCTCTCACTTGGTCCAAAACATTCACCGTTACAGAAAACGCCGCGACAACACTTAAAAATCCCCTCTGGTACGCGGCTAAGTGGGGCGGATTCGATGATCTCAACGGAAACGGCATACCCGACGACACTATTGAATGGGACAAAGACGGTGATGGAGTTCCGGATAATTACTTCTTCGTGGCCAACCCTCTTGAACTTGAAAAAAAACTGGAAAAGGCAATGCTGGCGATCCTTGCGAAGGCCGGGAGTGCCGGAGCGGTGGCTACAGTGACTCAGGAAGTTCTTGGGCAGGATCTGGTCATTCGAGGAGCTTTCACCGCGTACGAAGACACTCCCAGCATGTATGCCTGGAGAGGCCATCTGGAGGCTTATTGGCCTTATGACGGTTGCAAGGATTTCACAGACAATGCAACGTGTAAAAGTTATTCCGGTTGTCAATGGTATCTCGGTCAGTGTCTTGGCACCCTCTACAGTTTTCAAAAGTCTCTAAACAAAGGAAAATTTTGCTCCGATACAGGTTTTATGGGCGGATCTTGTTGGGATGCAGGAAAGATATTGAGCATCACAGATCCAAAAAACCGCTGCATCTTTACCATGGACAACGGTACCATGGTGAAACTTGACGATGGTACCTCCTCTTGCAATGCTCCTTTTTATAAGGCACTGAAATCCAATTGGTCGGCTCTTGCAACCAGGTTGGCAAACTCCATCGATTTCAATAAAGATGGCGCTCTCACGACAGAAGATGCCAAAGCCTTGGTCCAATGGATGCGTGGGCAGTGGGACGAAACATGGTTTGGGGTCGCTCGAGACCGCAAAGGATGGTCTTTGGGAGACATTGTGTATTCCACACCCGTCGTGGTCGGCCCTCCATCCGTTGGCTCTGTGGATCCACATATCGCCGGTGACTGTTCTTGCACGTGCAGTGACAACGAAACGGATAACTGTACCAAACAGTGCTTTTATTGCTTTCGCCAAAAACATAGCACCAGGAAAAAGATGGTTTATGTTGGCGCCAACGACGGGATGCTCCACGCCTTTGTTGTAGGTGTGTGGGATAATGCTACTTCTGCCTGGGTTTATGATCCGGACGATAATAGCACTTATGGACACCAAATTGGCAAAGAGCTTTGGGCGTATGTACCCAGCAACCTACTTCCAGAACTAAAACGGTTGGCGAAACCCGACTACGGTCATCCTTCAGCATGTGCCCATCGCACCATGGTGGATCTTTCCCCCGTGGCTTGGGATGTTTTTATCGACCATGACGGTGATGGAACGCGTGAATGGCGAACGGTTCTTCTTGGAGGAGAACGGGGAGGGGGTGATGTCTATTTTGCCGTGGATGTAACGGATCCCGATAAACCCAAGGTACTCTGGGAATATGCAGTTCTCAGAAACTTTGTGGCGGATGATTCCACAGGCGACATGCCCTTTTTGGACAATGCCACCTATTCTCAAGTGGCGGCCATGCCTGTATCCTGGACGGTTCCTTATGTGGGGTACCTGAAAACCCCATCAGGGGTGTCTTTCAAGGCACACCAAAGGGTCGAGCCATTAGAGGCCGGGAAACCTACCTTGTTTAGTTCCGATAATATGAGTGGTTGGTTTGCCTTTCTTGGAGCCAGCCCGCATACATTTAATCCTCAGGCGGATCTTCCTGGATCCCTCACCGAGAATCAAAAATTGGCCTTCCTGAGGCCTAACCTTTTGGCGATCGATATTGAAAAAGGGGTGAACATTTTTCAGTACCTTTGGCCTAAGATTATCAGTACGTGGGCCGCGAATTGGCCAAAGGTCACCAATGGTTCCAACACTATTCCTTATGCCATAGGGGATCCGGTAGCCCTAGATCTATGGAATGCCCAAGGCCAAGTGGCCCAAGACGGCCAAACAGATTATGTCGCCTTTGGCGATCTCAACGGCAATTTCTACACCTTAAAGTTTAATTTCGATGCCCCCTCACCTGGCATTCAGATGACAGTCAGGAAAGTGAAAACAGCTCCCACGGGAACCAACGTCTATCGATCCGGACGCCAACCCATAACCGTAATGCCCGTCGTCACATTAGATCCGTACAAAAACCCTTGGGTGTATTTCGGCACGGGTAAGTACGACAACGTGGTAGGCGGACTGGACGATCGCACCGACACGGCAACCATGTCTTTTTACGCCATTCGGGATAATGCAACGCGACCTTCCGTCTTTCCAGCAGGTTTTTCTTACAATGATGGCGTCGACGTCTCGGCACAATTCCTGTGTGGTTCCTCAAGCTTCAGCAGCAGCTGCGCATGGGTGAAAAGTGATGGAAGTCCAGACTGCTGTGAAACTTCATGCAACGATTCCTGTTGGACGTGTGTGAAGGATCTGAGCATTCCTGGGGAGCGGGTGGTGGATTCAGCTTTGATCGCCGGGGGAGTGGTTTTCTTTACAACCTTTGTTCCAAAAGAAGATCCCTGTGCGGCAGGAGGCGACGCTTATCTTTACGCGGTGGATTACATGTGCCGACCCATGACTTTCGATCCGTTCAGGAACTCTGGCTATACCAAAGTGAACAAGACCCCTGAGCAATTGGGCGAAGGTGAGTACGCTCAAACAGGCAACACCGGCTACGTGTTGAAGTTGGGGGAAGGCATGCCCAGCCGACCTGTAATGGATTCTTCGGGTGAATACCTTTTTATTCAGACGAGCAACGGGGTGATTCACCGCGTTAAAGTGGATGTGCCGCCTCCCGTGGAAAAGAGCGGCTGGAAGCAGCGTCAATAGACAACAGGAAGGTACGTGCACTCAGCGGGAACGGACCTGCCCGATCTTTTGAACGAACGTCACCACTTCGGATTGGGCAGGTCCACCTTTTTGGTGGGGAAGATCTTCCCGCCCCTCTCCCTGAGCCAGATAATAGTAGCCGCGAAATTTGGACATATCCCATCCCGGAACGGACTGGGCCTCCAAAAACATCAAGCGCGGCGTAAGCGTCCGTGAAGCTTTGGTTTGATTGTCAACAGGTTGCTTCGCTTGCATGTAGGGAACACTTTCGACGGGCGTCACGTCCTGTTTTTTCCTGAGGTCCTTAAGAATCTTTTCGTTAGACTCCGTTTGAAGGCAGCGCCAACTGAGCCTCAGGGCGCCTTCGGCCAAATTGAAGGTGCTCTCACGGCGCTCCAGAGACTGGGTCATCCGGTGTGTCGACCCACTCTGGACCACAAGCCACACACCCAAAAGGCTCAGCAAAGCCACGGCGGAAAGGGTCAGCACCATGGCCATACCGTGATTGTCTTTCAAGGGGCTTCTAAGAATGCTGACCATGGACTTTCCAGGAATCAACGTTTGCGTCTCAACAGGTGGTGGGTTTGGCGTTTTCATGATTGCCTATCCTTTAAGTGTTTCGAGGATGGATCAGCACGGTGTAAACTTTATATTGGTAACCGCACTCATCGGGCCCTGTCCCCGCTGATCGGTTTTCCACGGCCGGACGACAATAGGCGGGATCCGTCAAGCGGTCCTTGTCTTTGGCCGGGCTTCTGACCACCACGCTGAGACGTATCAGGTTGATCCGGCTGGGTTCAAAGGGCCTTCGTTCGCAGAAATTAGAACCGATGCCGCTGCCGGAACAGCTGTCCTCACCGTACCAGTTTCCGGAATCGTCCCGGTAGGCCACTTGCAGATCCACCACATTTTCTGCCATGGGAAGCGCGTGTCCCCCGGTCCTACGATCAGTTCGACGTAACACAAAAGTTTCCGTAGCGTTATCCGGATGGCAGTCGCTGCCTGGTCCGTTATCCACACAGTAACGAATGGCGGGAGTGACCAAGGTCCCTCTCAGGGAAGAACCGGAAATCGTCACACTCGTGTCGGAACGGCTCTTCATGAAATCCGTCTTATTGTCCAATCCCGTAGCATCACTAAGAAGAAATGTTCCGCTGTTGAAATCTGTCTGATTGTCTCCGTTAATGTCCAGAACACCGGTCGCGTCTGGGGAAGGTTCCCATGGATCTTCAAGGGTTATCACCGAACCTGAGATGGAACTTATTCTCAAGCACCCGGGACATACGACGGCGTTAACAAGTCTGTCCGCATTGATCATCGGATCGATGAGGTCCACGTCGCTGAGATAAATTTCATCCGACGAGTTGTCACCGCCGTCTCGAACGAGAAACTCCATGTTGGGCGCAACGGCCCATCCCGCCTCCAGAAGGTCCCTTTGAAGCACTCTGAGAACATCCACGGTATCTTGAAGAAGCTCTTTCTCCGATCGATCTCGTACATAATTTCGATGCTGTGCAGAAAAAATGCCCACGGCCGCCGCCATGACCAAAGCCGTCACAGCCAGGGAAACCATGAGTTCCACAAGGGTCATGGCCCGGCTCCAGCCCGAGGGCAAAAATCCCCTCAAACTTGCCCTGACCATGGGGACGGCCTCACTCTGTCTTCCACTAGGGAACCACGATGGTCTGAAGCACCACTTGGCCTTGCCCACCTCTTTGCTCCCTCCACTGCACCGAAACGGTGACATTTCTTTTCCAACTGTACGAAGGATCAGGTACCGACGTTGTCGTCCTCGTGTAGGCGACGTTATCTTCTGCTAATGTCTCCGTCTCGTTGGGATTATAGGTTTTATTGTCTGTTACGGCCTGTCGATAGGCTTCCAGCTTTTCATTCGCAAGAAGCAATGCCCTGGCTTCTCTCTTGGAATTCATGTTGACATGGCGTGAGGTCCAATGAAATCCCCACAAAGACATGAGGGCAACCCCTAGGACCAAAAGGGAAACCAGGACTTCCACCAGGGTAAATCCTTTACCTTGCGCATGGATGAACCCAGAGTCAGCTGTTGATTCGGCGCGAAACTTAGTCCACATGAACCCACCCCATGGCATTGATGGTCACCGTCGCCTGCGATTCCGACGGTCCCTTGAACTGCACCTTTCCTCCAAGACCGTTTGCCAAGCGACCATCGCCTCTAAAGGCAAGACAGACTTTACCGTCCGAATTTTTCGGTAAATTGTTTTCAAAAATCATTGAAACCCGAGATGAGAGTTCCACGCTTCGTATCCAAGGCTCACCGTCGTCCCTAGCGCAATTCCCCTCGTTGGTTTCCGTCTTGTTATCGTCTCCGTCGTCGTCGCGAAAGAGCTTGTAACCGTTGGATTCAAAGACCAGCGAATACATCGCTCCCTTTTCATAGGCCAGCGCCTTGGCTTCCTGAATGACCGTTTCCAGACGGCGCGCCGCGGTGCGCACATCTTCGTAAGCTGTCATGCCGGCCAAGCCCCAACCCACGAACTTGAGAAGCAGGGCCACGATGGCGACCGTGACCATCAATTCCACCAAAGTGAAACCCTTATCAGCCCTAAACGTTTTCATTGCCCTTGACCGCCTGCGAACAGTTCTTTCTCCCCGGCATCGGAAACCGTGACGTCAAAGCTCAGGCGCGACACATTTCCCGGAGAATCCTTCCCCTCTAATACGACATGAAACATGCCGCCGTTTTGGGCCGAAGAAGGCCGCCACCGAAGCGTCTTGGCCCCTTCGTCCAGGATCATACCTTCAGGGGCCTCAACCAGTTTCAGAATCACTTCATCCTCTTCAGGATCCTCCGTTTGAATCACCGCGACATACTCCCCACCATCGACCGTTTCCTTAAGAAGGCCGATCATGGGTGGAGCATTTTCAACCAGAACCGACGTGGAAAGGACCTGACGCCTTCCGTCAGAGGAAATCAGCTCGGCCGTCGCCGTCACCGAGTCGCCGTAGCGCACGGGGTGTTCCAGGACAACGCCTGTCTTTTCCATGTCTTTGCCATTGATGTTCCAGCGGACATGAAGGGCTTCTTCATCATCCACATTTGCGCCTTCTAAGCCGACAACAGCCCCCAAAGTGTCCCCGGTGACGGGGCGTGGTGGATCCAACTCAAGGGAAACCAGGCGCGCCTCCGTAATGCCGGCTGTTTCCTGAGTTTGCCCGGACGCTGGGCAAGGATGCGGGGCCTCAAAGGCTTTCCTCGCCGACGGATCCGAAGGCCTTTCCAGACGTGCTTTTTCACGAGATTCCTTGACATCCGCAGGGGAACACGAAAGCATAAAAACCCACGCGAAGATTCCCGCACCGGCGAGGCAGATGGCTTTAAAGGAAGTCCCCTTCATCCGGACCCTCAATCAAAAATCCATTTGAAAATCGAAAAGGCAATGGCATCGGGGTGAAGCACGTTCGGAGCCGGATCCGTTGTGTTCGCGGTCACATAAAGTTCGATGATATCGGTGGAAGCGTACGGATAGACCTTTTTGGAAGCTTGGGCTCGAAAGGTGCTTGCCCCCGCTTGCGTCACCTTGATCCTGTACCCGCTTGCAGTCAGGCGCGACGTGCCCGCTGAGCAGTTGTTTCCGAAAGAGGGAAGACAACTGATGGTTCCGGCGTAACGACTGTGATCGTCCCAAAAAATTTCCTGGTCCATCTTGACGTTCATCAGGGCCAAAATGGCCTCACTTTGTCGAGCCCGATTCACGTAGTTGACATAGGCGGGAACGGCCACAGCCGCCAGGATGGCCAAGATAGCCACCGTCACCATAAGTTCGACAAGCGTGAACCCGCCCGTCCGGTTTCTTCCTTGAAAGCACGGGTCGGCTAAGATTTTGGCATTGGACGCTTTCACTCTTTTTTCTTTTCGCTGCGATGCCCTGATCACTGCGCGCTCCTTGCTCATTCTCCTTTCAGATGGCCCCACCTCCGTCCCTCTCGGCCCGCACCTTCAGCAAAGCGGCCGTCAAAGGAACGCAGACCTTTCATCTAATGAATCGGCAACTCTTCACCATTTCTTTAAGGAAATCGAAAAAGATGACGGGATCGTGGAAAGGAAACGCCGTGTATGGCCGGCAAAAAATCAGAGCCTCGAGAGACCGCTTTGGTTGAGGCCTCAGGTTGAAACAGGGCACAACAAGGAAAACGCATGCACCCCAAGCATCGAGTCCTGCCGTAGGAGCTGAAAACTATGGGGAAGAGCCTTCCTGCCCCTCTAACTTCCCGTCTGCATCGAAATCACCGATTCGGGACGAGCCATCTGAGAAGCCTCAAGCTGCGCCATCAACTCCCTAAGCACCTGCCGCTTGGGGTACCCCGGATACAGCTCCAGCGTGTGCTGAAAAGCCGTCAACGCATTTTCAACTCGACCTGCCTGTTGCTCAAAAAACCCCAGCGCAATCCACGCCTTGGCCGACTGCGGATCGAGCTCGATAGATTGTTTGGCCTTGAATGCTGCGCTGGAGTCGTTTTGCTCAAAAGCATACCATGCTTCTAGAAGATATGCGTCAGCGTTCCATGGATCGTTTTCGATGTACCGCCTCAACAGTGTTTGCCCGAGCGGCCTTAGAGGATGAAACATTGAACTTTTCCGCAAGACGTAACATAAACCTAGCGTAAGATTCCTCAAATCTGTTCCGGCTGTCAAATACTTTTCACTTAAACTCCATTTCTTAGACTGATCTCTATTTCTTTTTTCATAGAGATTCAATCCGTGGAGGATTTCTGCTGCCCTTGCCCCCCCTCCAGCCTTGAACGCATAACGTTTGGCACCATCATAGTCCCCAAAAAGGTACAACCTGTCCGCAATCCATTCGTTACACGAGAGATTCCCGGGGTCTAGAGCGCCATCGCCATCAACATCGACGCCTTCAGACGATGCATCAGCGATGATTGCCTCGAGAACCACATAAACCCATCTTCGATCTCCTTGAAGCCGCTTATACCTTTGGATAAGTTCCAAGGCCTTAACCACAAGATCATACGCTCTCGAATAGTTCTTGCTCATTCGATAGCACTCAGCAAGCTTCAACAAGAACGCAGGCAATGGCATAGCATCAAACTTTTCAGGCCGCGCTTCAAAAAGTCTTTCACCTTCTTCCACAGCCTCCTTCCACCGACCTTGATGCATATATCCACTAATGATAACACCAGCTGCCACAAAATAACTTTCCAGACCTGGTTGCCCCAATTCGATGGCCTTGTAGGCCTCCTCAACGGCTTCGTCATACCTGTGGACCCTCGAAAGAGCTACGGCGTAATTGGCATGAGATCGTGGGTTGTTGGGAGCCTTCATCACCGCATCTTTATTAATGCTCACGATATCGCACCAATCTTCGTTTCGTGCAAAACTAAGCAAGGCTAAGATTGAAAATCCCAAAGCAATAAAAGACGCACCTAACCTTTTTCTTTGTTCGTCGCTGTAAGAGGCGGAAAGGCGTGCTCCAACCTGACGTGCCCCCTCAACTAATGTAAGAATCAGGCCGAACGATGGGAGGTACATACGATGATCAAATTGAAGTTCCAAAGGAACAATGCTTGATTCAATGAGCAAATTTAAAATGAACCATAGAACACCAAAGGAAAGCATTGGTTGCGAGCGGCGGTATCTCAACGAAAAAACCGCCAAACCCATGACGGCAAGAAGGCTTGAGAGTGTGGTCGGAGGTGAAAGCAGCGTCTTTGATACAGGGACATCGTGTTCAAGGGAAAGAACGCTAGTGTTGGGAATGATAATGGAATAAATGTAGCGAACTATGACTCGCGCTTCGGTGAGAAGTCTTTCAGTCATGGTAAAATGGCGCCCATGATAACCCGACGCAAAATGATGAAGAGCCCAAAACATGGCAGCCACAAATGCTAGACCCACCGCGCACAATAAAACACAGAAACTAGGTCGTCTCAGTGCCAGTATTATGTCCTTAAATTTCTTTTTGACACTTTGTTGAAAAAACCATAGCTCTATGGAAAGTAACACCAACGGGAGCATTGCTGAATTTTCTTTAGACAAAAAAGCACCCGTAGCCAACAGGGCGAGGAGAGCAACCCATAAGAGGGCTTGTTTTTTTTTCTTGCGGCGATACGCCAACCTTAGATGTATGTAAGCAGCGCAAGCCCCTATGAAGAAAAGAGCCTGCATGGCAGCCATTCTTTGAACAATGTAGGTCACCGCGCTGGTTTGAACAGGGTGGAGCGCCCAAAAACCTGAAACCGCCAGGGCAAAAAGGAAAGGACTAGACGGCGCGGGGGAGCAGCTCTGGCCGAATTTTTGACACGAAGAAACTTTAATCAGTATGGTGGCCAGCCAAAAACAAGCAAGAAAAGATAACATGTGGATAACAAGGTTGGTTACATGAAAGGCCTTGACGTCCCCACGACCCCAGACAAAGTCAAAAGCAAAACTCAGCATAGGAATCAAACGCGCCACACCGAAATAGCTTCCAGAAAGGCGTCGAAGAGTCTCCTTATTGATTGCATCTACATGAACGCTGTCGTTCAATACAAAACTGTGGTAATCATCTAAAACAGGGGGTGAGTTAAAAGTGTTAGAATACGCAGATAAGATCAAGATAATGACAACAATTATCTGGCCAACCTGCAGGAGCGTCTTTCTGCGTTTCATGACTTCCCCCGAAAAGAGCGGTCCCCCCCGAGGCCTTGAACTCCGGCGGGACCGCGCAGCCGATACAATTATACGTATTAGCGTATGCTTTACTTTAGACCTAGTTCATCAGCCAGGACGCCGTCAAAGGCCCATGTTAGCTTCCCGTTGCTCTCCGTGGCCTTTACGGTGAAACTTGATGGACTCATCTTCTCAAGAGGCTTGCATTTATCGTTTCTTGTGGTATTAATAGTAATTCTCAAGGATATAGTGGCACTACCCTTACTAATGTCGAAACAAGCAGTGTCCGCATCTTTTGCCATTGTTTCAATAGTGGCGTTATCGGACAGTTGCGGTACCGAACCTTTAACGCTGTAATAAGTGGAAATGCTATTCTCAATGGCATGAAGGCCGGGGAAAATAAGACTAGTCAGTCGAGCTTTCTTGACATAACGTTGATAGAATGGGACGGCGACGGCGGCCAGGATGCCGATGATGGCCACCACGATCATGAGTTCCACCAGGGTGAAGCCTTTGCCCTCTTTCATCTTGATCAACATGGTTGTCCTCCTGTTGTGTGGTTGAGCCCGACCCCAGGGGTCGGTGTCGGGTTTCTTCACGGAGCCTGATCCCCTGCCGTCGGTCGTCTTTTCCCCCCTTTCTTCGGCGTCATTAGGGATAACCCATCCTTAAGTGTTATCGGAAACCCTTGCTCGGAACTTAAGCAAGGGACGTGCCAGGTAACAGAAAAAAGTGTTGCGAGTCATTTCAGGCACTTATGAGACGCCCGCGAGGGACCTAATCCTCGAAACCCGCGGGAAAGTGACGCACTTTGTCGGTGAAGTGACAAAGTTTGTCAGGACTTAAGGAAGGGGGGCTGTTTGCCGATAAGACTTCTAGGTTCGTGGTATGATCTTTTTATTGAATCGTAGAGGATTTGGTGCCAAAAAGGGGCATGGGAGATGAGCATGCAACGGGAAAAGGTCCTTGGTTTCCTAGACTTAAGGAACGAGGCTCATGCGGACCGAAGGAAGAGGTGCTGAAATGATCAGAAAACGGCACGCGCACGCAAAGAAAGGGCAAGCCGGCACATCCGGCAGGGCTTTGAGGCATTCGAAAAAAAGATCGGCGTTTGCGGTTTCGGTCATGCTGTTTTTTCTGATGCTCGGGTCCGGTCTGGCAACCTCGACGGATTCGACCACTCCGATGCCGACACCCAATGAGCCTGCGGCACTGTCTTCCGAAAAGGCTTCCGAAGACATGGAGTTCAGCCCCGAACAGGCCCTTGTACTTCGAGGGCAAATGCTTCAGGCTGTTTTAAGCGACAACTTTCGTTATCGCCCATTGGGCCTGGTGGATCCCTTTGTCCCCTTTATCAAACCTGGAATGACCGTCACCGAGACGTATCCCGAAAGGGAAAGGGAGCCTTCGCCTATTCCTTTGGCCGGATTTCCTTTGACCCCTTTGCAGAAGATGAGCTTGGGTGAAATTGAGCGAGGGCTCAAGGCTATCCTCTGGGGGGATATGGGATCTCGAGCGCTTATCGAAGACGCTGCCGGGCGAGGCTACATCGTGCGGGAAGGGACACCGGTAACCCCCGACGGCCTGGTGGAACGCATCTACAAGGACGCCTTGGTGGTCCGCCAATATGTTTGGAACGCCAAAGAAAATCAGTGGGTGCCGGATTTTGTCACCGTGCAGTTGAAGAAGGAAAAGGAGAAATGAGGTGGAAGGGATCGGTGGGTTCCTGGGGGTGGGTGTGGGTTTTGGGCAGGAATATCGAAGGTTGGGTTTTTGTGGATGATGGCGCGGCGATTTTTTGAGCGGGCAGGGGCGGACACGTGGGTCCGCCCGTAGAGTTTTGTGGTGGGTCAGGGGCGGACACATCGGTCCGCCCCTACAGGTTTGTGACCAGCAGGTTTATGCCCAGCACGTTTATGCCCAGCAGGGGTGTGCCCCAACAGGGCTGTGGGTATGGGGCGACATATCCGTCCGTCGGTACAGGTTTGATTGCGGGGAGGGACAAAAATTTGTAGGGGCGCACCGGTGTGTGCGCCCCGGAAACGTGACCCGGTGGCACACTTGGGGGCCGACACGTGGGTCCGCCCCTTCGGGGTTTTGTGCAGGGGAGAGGCTCGCCGGGCTAGCGAGCAGGTTTTTTTTCGGTGCGAAGCAGGGTGAACAGCAAAAGGGCGGCTCCGGCCGTTACGGCCATATCAGCCACATTGAAGGCCGGCCAGTGATAGGGTCCGATGTAAAAGTCCAGAAAATCCACAACATTTCCAAATCGCAGGCGGTCCACCACATTGCCGAGGGCTCCTCCGGCAATAAGCCCCAAAGCCACTCGTCTTGCCTTTTCTTCAGAACCGGTTTGGCGATACAGGAAGAAAATCACCCCCAAAGCCACGAGCGTCAGGCCCGAAAGCCCGTACACGCGCCATGGGCTTTCGCTTCCTGCAAAAAAGCTGAAGGCCACTCCCGTGTTTCGAACATGCACCAGGTTGAAAAAGCCGGGAATGATTTCCTTTTGACTGTAAAGCGGCATGGCGCTAAGCACCCAGGCCTTGGTGGCCTGGTCCAGCACGAAAACACCCAGGACGATCAAGGCAAGGAAAAGGTACGCCGGACGCCGCCGTGCGTCAGCCGTGTGCTCGTTTTCAAGATGCATGGAAAGCTCTCGAAACCCCTTCACGAATCACCCGATCGCACTCAGCACTTCATAGCAACGCCCGCAAATGGTGGGATGATCCGAAAAAGCCCCCACGGTGTTGGAAACCACCCAGCAACGTTCGCATTTTTCTCCCGATGCCGGTTCCACCAAAACCTTGAGGCCCGAAACCTCCTGACCTTCCATAACCCCCGGGTGTTCGTCCAGTTTTTCCAGCCGGACCTCTGACACGATAAACACCGTGCGCAGCAGTTCGGCATCTTGACCCAGCACCTGGCGCCACTCTTCAGGAAGATCCAAACGGACACAGGCATCCAGAGGGTGGCCGATGGTTTTGGCCTGTCGAGCCGCTTCCAGGGCACGGCTCACATCGGCACGCAGACGAAGAATCCGCTCCCATCTTTCTTCCAAACCCTCATCTACCAGGGATTCATCCACTTCCGGAAAGGCTTCCAAATGCACGGACGGTCCGTGATCCCCAGGCAGATGAGCCCAGGCTTCTTCCGCCGTAAAGGACAAGATGGGCGCCATGAGTTTGAGCAGCGTGGTCAGGATACGATACAAGGCCGTCTGAGCCGATCGGCGCTCAGCGCTGGCCGGCGGAGCCGTGTAGAGTCGATCCTTAAGGATATCCAGATAAAAGGCGCTCAGGTCCACCGTGCAGTAGTTATGGACGGCATGATAGACACGATGGAATTCAAACCGGTCATAGGCACGTCGCACCTTGCCGACCAGCTTTTGCAGCGTGTGCAAAGCGTAGCGATCCAGTTCAAGCATGGCTTCGGGAGGCACACTGTCTTGAGCCGGCTTGAAATCGTGCAGGTTCCCCAGCAGAAACCTCCATGTGTTTCGAATCCTTCGGTACGTTTCGCTTAAACGCTGCAAGATATCCTGGGATATACGAATATCGTCCCGATAATCTTCGGCGGAAACCCACAAGCGTAAAATCTCCGCTCCAAACTTCTCGATGATTTCATCGGGGACAATGACGTTTCCCAAGGACTTGGACATCTTGTAGCCTTGTCCGTCCACCACGAAACCATGGGTCAGCACCGCTTTGTAGGGAGCTCGATCCCGCGTGCCGACCGACGCTAAAAGGGACGAATGGAACCAGCCTCGATGCTGGTCACTGCCTTCCAGGTAAAGATCGGCGGGGGATCGCAAATAGGGGCGCCGTTCCAAAACCGCCGCATGAGACACTCCGGAATCAAACCACACATCCAGAATATCCATTTCCTTTTCAAAATCGGTCCCGCCGCAGCCGCCACACACAGCCCCTTCCGGAAGAAGTTCCGAGGCTTCCCGTTCAAACCAGCAGTCGGCCCCTTCCTTTTCAAAAAGTGCCGTCACCTTTTCAAAAACTTCAGGTGACGCCAGAATTTCGCCGCATGTTCGGCAGGTGAACACCGTGATGGGCACTCCCCACGAGCGCTGTCGAGAAATACACCAATCAGGACGGTTTTCGATCATCTGATAGATACGATCCCGTCCCCATGACGGCACCCACTGCACTTCATCGATCGCCTTCAAAGCCTTCTTGCGAAGGTCATTGCGTTCCATGGAAATGAACCACTGCTCCGTGGCTCGAAAGATCACCGGCTTCTTGCAGCGCCAACAGTGAGGATAACTGTGCGAGACATGGCTTTCCAGAACCAGGGCGCCCAATTCTCTCAATTTCGCATTCACGGCCGGATTGGCGTCAAAGACAAACTGCCCCGCAAAAAACGGCACATCCTGGGTGAAACACCCGTCGTCGTCCACGGGGGAATACACATCCAGCCCGTATTCCAGGGCCGTGTCATAGTCTTCTCGACCATGACCCGGGGCCGTGTGCACGCACCCTGTGCCGGCATCCAGGGTCACATGGGTTCCCAGCACAAGACGCGACGGCCGATCGATAAAAGGATGGCGGCAGGTAAGCCCTTCCAGTTCACGGCTGGAAAAGGTTCGAACCTTTTCGTAGACGCCGATCCCAAAGGTTTTCATGCAGCTTTCCAACAGTCCTTCGGCAAGAATCCACACTTCGCCGTTCACTCGAACGGCCGCGTAGGTGTAATCGGGATGCAGCGCAATGGCCAGGTTGGCCGGAAGGGTCCAGGGTGTGGTCGTCCAGATAAGAACAAAAACGGGCACATCCTTTAGTTCCGGGAAAGCACTGCGGCTTTCATCACTTAAGGGAAACTTCACATAGATCGACGGCGACACATGGTCATGGTATTCCACTTCGGCTTCCGCAAGAGCGGTTCGGCAACTGCAACACCAATAAATGGGTTTCTTGCTTCGAATCACGCTTCCCCGTTCAAAAAACCGGCCCAGTTCCCGAGCGATGGTGGCTTCGTAGTCATAGGACATGGTCAGGTACGGATTGTCCCATTCGCCCAAAACGCCCAAGCGTTTGAATTCATCACGCTGAATATCGATGAACCTTTCGGCGTACGCTCGGCAATGTCTTCGAATCTCCACCTGGGTCATGCTTTTTTTCTTGGGCCCGAGCTCCTTGTCCACCTGGTGTTCGATGGGCAACCCATGGCAATCCCACCCAGGCACATAGATGGCGTCAAACCCGCTCATCTGGCGGCTTTTGACGATCATGTCCTTGAGGATCTTGTTCAAGGCCGTACCTAAATGAATATGGCCGTTGGCGTACGGCGGACCGTCGTGCAGGATGTAAGGTGTGCGGCCTGCAGAAGCTTGGCGAAGCTTTCCGTAAAGGTCCATGCGCTCCCACCGGGCAAGCATTTCCGGTTCACGCTGGGCCAGGTTTGCTTTCATGGGAAAATTGGTCTTAGGAAGGTTGAGCGTCTTCTTGTAGTCCATCAGCCTTGTCTTAACCCCCTGAGTGTCGTGAAGTCGTGAAGTCGTGAAATCGTGAAATCGTGAATCGTAAATCGTGAATCGTGAATCGTGGGTCGTAACAACATGAGTCTTCAATCGTGTGTTGGAAAATTGTAAGTTGTCACATCATGGGCCGTCAAAGCACGAATCGCAAATCGCACCATCGATAATCGCAAAAGCTTAAGTCGTCAACTACGATAGTTTAGGACCTCGCCTCCTCCCACGACTTCACGATTTCACGATTTACGATTTCACGATTTACGATTTCACGACTTCACGAAAAAAAGGCCTCCCCGCAAGGAGAGGCCTTCCAAGTGCATCTGAAAGAACCGGGAAGAAGTTTCCCGAGAAATTCCTTTTAGTACATGCCGCCCATGCCGGCTCCGGCACCCGGAATTTCGGTCTTTTCTTCCTTAGGCAGTTCCGCCACCATGCATTCGGTGGTGAGCATGAGGGACGCGACACTGGCGGCGTTTTGCAGTGCGGACCGGGCCACCTTGGTGGGATCAATGACACCGGCTTCATAGAGGTCGCAGAATTCACCGGTTTCCGCATTGAACCCGAAGGCGCCTTCGCCGGCCTTAATCTTTTGCACGATCACAGAACCTTCTTCACCGGCGTTGTTGGCGATTTGACGAGCCGGTTCTTCCAAGGCTCGACGTACGATGTTCACGCCCTGTTGTTCTTCGCCTTCAAGCTTCAGATTGTCCAGAGCCTTGAGGCAGCGCAGATAGGCCACACCACCACCCGGAACAATGCCTTCTTCCACAGCCGCGCGGGTCGCGTTCAGAGCGTCTTCCACGCGAGCCTTCTTTTCCTTCATTTCCGTTTCCGTGGCCGCTCCCACACTGATCACAGCCACACCACCCACAAGCTTCGCCAGTCGTTCCTGAAGCTTTTCCCGGTCGTAGTCACTGGTGGTTTCTTCAATCTGGGTGCGAATCTGACGCACACGGCCTTCCAAAGCCTTGCGATCTCCGGCGCCGTCCACGATGGTCGTGTTGTCCTTGTCCACGCGCACGGTCTTGGCACTGCCGAGATCTTTCAGGGTCACGCTTTCCAGCTTGATCCCTTTTTCTTCGCTGATCACCTGGCCGCCGGTCAAGATGGCGATATCTTCCAGCATCGCCTTGCGACGATCCCCAAAACCGGGAGCCTTCACGGCGCAGACTTGCAAGGTGCCTCGCAGCTTGTTCACCACCAAGGTGGCCAAGGCTTCGCCTTCCACATCTTCCGCAATGATCAAGAGGGGTCGACCCATCTTGGCGATCTGTTCCAGAATGGGCAGAAGATCCTTCATGCTGCTGATCTTCTTTTCATGGACCAGAGTGAGGGGTTCATTCAGGACCACTTCCATCTTTTCCGGATCGGTGACAAAGTACGGGGAAATATAGCCGCGGTCAAACTGCATGCCTTCCACCACTTCCAAAGTGGTTTCCATGGCCTTGGCTTCTTCCACCGTGATGACACCTTCCTTGCCCACCTTGTTCATGGCTTCGGCGATAATGTTTCCGATGGTGGCATCGTTGTTGGCGGAAATGGTACCGACCTGAGCGATTTCCTTCTGGTCCTTGGTGGGTTTGCTGATCTTTTTCAGTTCATCGACCACCACTTTGACGGCCTTTTCAATGCCGCGCTTCAAAGCCATGGGATTGGCTCCGGCCGTCACCAGCTTGGAGCCTTCAAAGTAAATGGACTGAGCCAAGATGGTGGCCGTGGTGGTGCCGTCCCCGGCCACGTCACTGGTCTTGCTGGCCACTTCCTTGACCATCTGAGCGCCCATGTTTTCAAACTTATCGGGCAACTCGATTTCCTTGGCCACCGTCACTCCGTCCTTGGTCACCGTGGGACCACCGAAAGCCTTTTCAATCACCACATTGCGTCCCTTGGGACCCAAGGTCACCTTGACGGCATCCGCCAGAGTATTCACACCCTTGAGCAGGGCTTCTCGAGCTTTGGTATCATAAATAAGTTGCTTTGCCATGAGACCGATCCTCCTTGCCTTTCGCTTTACTTTTCAATAATGGCCAAAATGTCGTCTTCCCGCATAATGAGCAGATCTTCGCCTTCCACCTTCACATCGGTTCCGGCATACTTGCTGAAAAGCACTCGATCCCCCGCCTTCACATCCAAGGGACGACGGGTGCCGTCTTCCATGAGCTTGCCGTTGCCCACGGCCAAAACTTCCCCTTGAATGGGCTTTTCCTTCGCCGTATCCGGAATGATGATACCGCCGGCCGTCCGTTCCTCTTCTTCAATCCTCTTGATGACCACACGATCGTTAAGCGGTCGAAGCTTCATGGAACCATCTCCTTTCCTTATAAAATCATGGGTTTTTTAAACGATCACGCCGAGGCTTTATTAGCACTCATCGAAAACGAGTGCTATATAATCACGAGCCTCTACCTTGGCAAGAGGAAAAATTAAGGCTGAGGGAAAAAGATGCGGACACACATGGGAAAGGCGGCGGAAGACCCCACATGGATTCGGCCTTCGGCTTCTTCCACCAGGCGGCTTACCAGGCTGAGGCCCAGACCCAGATGGCCTTCCTTGGTGGTGAAAAGGGGTTCGAACATTTTTTTGGCCACATCTTCGGAAACCCCTGCTCCGTTGTCGGCCACCTTGAGCAGGATTCCGAAGCGGCCGTCGTCATGGGTGTGGGTTCGAGCGGCGATATGGACAAGGCCTCCGTTGGGTAAGGCTTCCGCGGCGTTGGCCACCAGGTGCCAGAGGATCTGAAAGAGATGGCGGGGCACCAAGGTTACTTTGAGATCCTCCGGCACATCCACATGGACTCGGTGCCGGTCCGTCAGGTGCTTGCTCATGGTGAGAGCTTCCAGCACCTGGCGCAAGGTTTCGGCGATGGAGACGGGTTCGGGCCGTTCCCAGGCTCTCCCTTCTCGAGCGATCCACAGAAAACGGCTGACAAGGGTATTCAGTCGCTCGATTTCTCGAATGAGAATCTCGTGAAGGCGCTTTGAGACATCGTCTTTCGCCCATTGAGAGGCCATCATCTGGATGACAGCACTGATGGCCGCCAAGGGATTTTTGATGTCATGCACGATTTCCCCGGCCATTTTTCCGGCAAAAGCCAGTTGTTCCAGACGTCTCATACGTTCCTGCAGAGCCTTGAGTTCCGTTTGATCCTGAAACACAATGACGCTGGCCGAAGCCCGGGAAACCGTTTCCAGTGGAGACATGGTCACCACAAAGGATCTTTTTTCTCCGCTGGAAGTTTCCTGCATGATTTCAAGCACCCTCGAAGGATGGCGCCGGTCTTGCGCCGCTTCCTTTGGCACAGGGTAGTTGGATGGCACATGAAGACTTTGGGCCATTTTGTTTTGTTCCACGGTATTGGGCAAGGGTTTTTCTTGGTTCGTCGTCGCCGAATCTGCGGATTCCTGAACGAGGGGCGGTCCGTTTCCAGAAAAACCATCGCCTGCCTTCATTGCCGGACAGCCCGCCAAGCCGGGAAGCACCTGGTCGATGCGGCGACCTTCAAGGGGCTGCTCGGCGTTTTCCAGCAATCCCTGAGCCGCCCGATTGGCATAGGTGATGATCCCTTGACGGTCTGTGGTCACAAGTCCGGCACCCAGGTTTTCCACCAGCCGACGATAAAAGGATTCCAGATGTTCCATGTCTCGGCTTTGTTGAGCGGAAAGCCGTGCCGATTTTTGAAGTTCCGTGGCTAGATACCCGCTCAGAAACGCCACGAGGAAAAACGCCGTCATGGAGACCAGCAAAGTGTAGAAATACACGTCACTGGAAACGGGGGGTATTCCTCTTCCCATGAAAGGTGAAGGATGCACCCAACCAAAGTATTGCAAATCCAGCAGGACTCCATAGGCGATCACAGCCGCTGCGGCCGAAAGGAAACTGCCACGGCGTTGAAACAGCACAGCCGCCGCCATGATCAAGGCCATGTAGAGGAAAGGAAAGGGGCTGGTGACTCCGCCGGTAAGGTAGATCAGAAAGGTGACGGCCGAAACGTCAAAGGCAAACTGGACTGCGGCAAAAAGTCCATGACGCCGTACCCTTGGCAGGACAAAGGCGCTGAAAAGGGTCACGGAAAAAAGCACCGCCGCATAGAAATAAAGGGGCGTAAGCATCGGTTCCGAAACATCTCGGGACAGGCGGAACTGAAAGACGAATGTCACGGCCAACAGAAAAACCGCCGCAAGGAGCCTCAGCACCAGGTAGGTATGCACTTTGCGCTGAAAGGAGGCACTTTCTTCGGCGCTTCCTGAAGCGCGCAGAGCTTTCGTCATGGCCGGACTCTCTTTGCCGCCCTCGGTCACGATCCTCGAGAGACCACGTCGGCCAATTGGAAAATGGGCATGTACATGGCCACCAGCAATCCCCCGATGGTGACGCCGAGAAAAACAATCAGCATGGGTTCCAAAAGAGATGTCAGGGCTTCCACGGTCGCATCCACTTCTTCATCGTAGAAATCGGCCACCTTGGACAGCATGCTATCCAGAGCTCCCGTTGCTTCGCCGACGGACACCATGTGGACCACCATGGGAGGAAAAATGCCGCTTTCCTGCAAGGGTTCCGACAGGGTTTTTCCTTGGGAGACGGCCGTTTGCGCTTGCCGAATGGCTTTTTCGATCACGGTGTTGCCTGCCGTCGCAGCCACCAGTTCCATACTTTCAAGGATGGGAACTCCACTGCCCAGCATGGTCCCCAAGGTGCGGGTCACTCGAGCCAAGGCGACCTTTTTGATCAGAATCCCGAAAACAGGAACCTTGAGAAAGAAGCGATCCGTGATGTCCCGCCCACGCTGGGTTTTACGAAAACGTTGAAAAAGAAATCCGAGAATCACAAAACCCAGAATGATCCAGTGAAAATAATTCTTGGTAAAATCGCTGACGTTCATGACCAGCAAGGTCAAAGCGGGCAGGGAAACTCCGGCATCCTTAAAAAGCCCGGCAAAAACCGGAATGACGTAGATGAGAATAACCGCGATGACAATGAAGGCAATAGCCACGACAATGGCCGGGTAGGTCATGGCGCCTCGGACCTTTTTCTTGAGCGAGGCGACCTTTTCCAGGTAAGCGGCAAGACGTGTGAGGGTCACATCCAAAATGCCACCCGCTTCTCCGGCGGCCACCAGGTTGACGAAAAGCTGGTCGAAGACTTTAGGATGCTTTCGCAGGGCGTCGGAAAAGGTGGCTCCTTCTTCCACATCTTTTTTGAGCGCTCGAAGCACCTTGCGAAAGGCCTTGTTTTCCGTCTGATCTCGAAGAATTTCCAGACACTGAATGATCGGCAGGCCCGCATCGATCATGGTGGAAAACTGGCGAGTGAAAATAACCAGATCCTTTTCCCTCACCTTTTCCTGAAGAACGGGAACGTATTCCAGAAGATCCTTGGGCTTGGGCTTGAGGGCCTTAAGAGAAAGCCCTTGGCGCTCCAGCAGTTGGCGAGCAATGGTGATGTTATCGGCCTCAATTTCCCCTTGAACCTTTTGCCCCTTACGATTGATCCCTCTATAGATGAATTCCGGCATGGTGGACTCCCTAATCCCTCACCGTCGCTCGAAGCACTTCTTCCACCGAGGTAATCCCTTCTTTGAGCTTATGGATGGCGCTTTGGCGCAATGTCAGCATTCCCAGCCGCATAGCTTCCCGCTTGATTTCTCCGGCTGAAGCTCCCACCAGCACCAAATCCCGAATTTCATCGGTCATGGGCATCACTTCATAAAGGGCGATGCGGCCCCGATACCCTGTGTTGGAACATGCCGGGCAACCTCGACCTCGATAGCATGTAAAGGTCCCCACATCCTCTTCTTTGACCCCGAGATCGACGAGGGCTTCCGGGGGCACTTCTTCCACCACTCGACATTCGGGGCACACACGCCGAGCGAGCCGCTGGGCCATGACCAGATTCACCGCGGAAGCCACCAAAAAAGGTTCGATACCCATGTTGAGCAGGCGGTTCACGGTGCTCGGAGCATCGTTGGTATGGAGTGTGCTCAAGACCAGATGGCCCGTCAAAGCCGCCTTGATGGCGGTTTCGGCGGTTTCAAAATCCCGAATTTCACCCACCATGATGATGTCCGGGTCTTGACGCAAAAAGGATCGTAAGGCCGCCGCAAAGGTGAGCCCGATAGCTTCATGAACCTGCACTTGGTTGATCCCCGGAAGGCTGAACTCCACGGGGTCTTCCGCTGTGGAAATGTTGTGGCTGATCTTGTTCAATTCGGAAAGGGCGCTGTAAAGTGTTGTGGTCTTGCCGCTTCCGGTCGGCCCGGTCACCAGAACCATGCCATAGGGCCGATAGATGGCTTCCCGAAACAGGTCCAACTGCTTGGGTTCAAACCCCAGCTTGGTCATGTCCAGCTGCAAATTGGACTTATCCAAAAGACGCAAAACCACCTTTTCCCCAAAAAGGGTCGGCAAAACGGACACACGAAATTCCATCTCGCCGTTTTTGCTCTTGAGCTTGATACGGCCGTCTTGAGGCAGCCGGCGTTCCGCAATATCCAGCCGGCTCATGATTTTGAGTCGGGAAATGATGGCGTTTCGAAGCTGGTAAGGAGGGCGCATGACTTCGTAGAGCAACCCATCGATGCGGTACCTTACCCGCATGATCTTCTCGTAACACTCCACATGAATATCGCTCGCCTTTTTGCGAATGGCATCCAGCAGAATCAGGTTGACCAGTTTGACCACCGGGGCTTCTCCGGCGGCGTTTTCCAGATGGGCCAGGTCAATTTCCTGAGATCCTTCCACCACCTCCGCTTCCGCTTCTTCACGGATCATGCCCATGACGGCTTCAAAACTTTCATCGGCGCCGGCCGTATGCACCAACTCAAAAGCCTTTTTAATCAGGCTTTCCGGAGCCACATGGACACGAATGTTTTTTTGGGTGATGAACCGAAGATCATCGATGGCGAAAAGGTTACCGGGATCCGAAATGGCCACATGCAAGGTCGCCCCGATGAGGCCCAGAGGAAAAACCTGGTACTTTTGCATCACCTGAGGAGAAACAATCTTCAGGGCATCTTTGGAAGCCGTCAGGCGCGCGGGATTCACCATAGGGACACGAAACTGCTTGGCGAGAAATTCGGTCAGGATCCTTTCGTCGATGACGCCCTGCCGAATAAGAATAGTTCCCAAGCGATCCCCGTTTCGGCTTTGCTCTTGCAAAGCGCGCTCCAGGTCCTTTGGCGCGATCAGACCGGCTTCCAGCAACAATTGGCCGATCTTGTTCCTTTTGAGCGCCACTCGATCGGCGCTTCTATCCTGTGCATCCGCCGCCGTCATCATGGGTGCTTCAATGTCCGCTCCCTGTGTTGTTCAGCACTAAAAGTCCATTAAAGAAGTCGCCTTTTTTTGAAAAAACTTTAACCTGTTTTGCATTTTCCGGTAAGTGGCGGTGTTATTTTAAAAAATCATTGGAGATCAAGCGATTGTGAGGGTTTGTCAGGACGAAAAAATTTTTCGTTCAATGCACAAAAAAAGGGTCGCATCGGGCTTGACAGCGGGAATTTCATGAGTAGTATTACGCCGATTTTGGGGGCATACCATAAGAAAAAACGGAGGTGATCGCCATGATTTGTCAAACGGTGAAGGCGGGTAGCGACTGCGCCTTCATGACCAAGGCCGGCTGCGGGTACAACGGGGGCTCTTGCCATCAGGTGGTGGAACAGTGCGAAGGATGCCAGAGGATCGTTGAGGTCCCGGCGGGGCGTTTCTGTGCCAGTTATCCGAATCCCAGCATTAAGTGGAAAACGGGTCATTGCAATTTTGCGACCCATGTCAAGGCGCCTGTGACGACACAGCAAGCGAAGATCAACCCGCTCAAGGCCTCCAAGCGGGCGTCCAAGTCCAAGTAGTTCGCACCATCCTCCGGGATGACAAGGAGAGCCGCCCTAAGCTCATGATGCGTGGGCTTCGGCTCTCTTTTTTTGTCTCTGCACACCAGGAACGGTGCAGGCAGGCGGAGTGTGCTCTCTCCGTGAAGATTTACGCGTGGCATGCGGGGCGGACACATGGGTCCGCCCCTACAGGTTCTGGGCAAAGCCCAACCACATGAGTCGGTCCAAAGATAGGGCGCCATCGGGATTTCGGGGCGGACACATGGGTCCGCCCCTACAGGTCCTGCGCCAAGCCCAACCACATGAGCCCGTCCATAGGACGCTCTCCGCATCACACACCAAGAACCTTGAAGATAATCCCTGTACGGACGCACCGATGTGTCCGCCCCACACCAAACCATCGTAGGGGCGGACCAACCTGTGCGCCCCTACGACAACCCTTGTAGGGGCGGACCGATGTGTCCGCCCCTACGCCCCCTTGAGGCCAATTCGCCTGAAAGAAACCCGTCAACCCATAACACAGCCCTTTTTCGACACCGACATTCGCTGATTCCCATTGACTTGCAACGCCCGCATCGATATGTCAAAAACTCTTTCGACAAGGTCCAAGGGCAAGACCTTCATTCCGCAAAAAGCAAAGAAAGGTTAACGTCAAAGTGGCGACCAAAATTCTTACCGGAAACCAAACAGCAGCCTTAGCGGCAAAACTCTGCCGAGTCCAGGTGATTGCGGCCTACCCGATCACGCCTCAGTCCAAGATTCCGGAAGAGCTTTCGGAATATGTGGAACGAGGTGAGCTGCAAGCGGAATTTGTCCGCGTCGAAAGCGAGCATTCAGCCATGGGCGTCTGTATTTCCGCTTCCCTTGTCGGGGCTCGCGCCTTCACCGCCACGGCCGCCAATGGGCTGGCGTACATGCATGAGCAGCTTCATTGGGCGGCGGGAGCTCGAGTGCCCATTGTCATGCCGGTGACCAACAGAGGCCTGGGGGCTCCCTGGACCATTTTGAACGACATGCAGGATAGCATCGCGCAACGAGACACGGGCTGGATGCAGTTTTATTGCCTGAACAACCAGGAAATCCTCGACCAGGTGATCCTCGCCTACAAGGTGGCCGAAAGGCTGCTGGTTCCTGTCATGGTGTGTTTTGACGGCTTTCGCCTTTCCCACACCATGATGCCCGTAGATGTTCCTGACCAGGAAGCCGTGGATGCCTTTTTGCCGCCTTTTACGCCGGCTTATCAACTGGACCCTGAACGACCGGTCAACATCAATCCGGTGGTTCTGACGGATCCCATTCCCGGAGCCGATGGTCGCCTATGCCCGGGCTATATGGGCATTCGACGCCGCCTTCAGGCAACCCTGGAATCCGCCTTAGCCGTCATCGCCGAAGAGGGGCGAGCTTTTGGGGAACGTTTCGGGAGAAGTTATGAAGATCCCATTTTCCGTTATCGGACGGAAGATGCCGATATTCTTTTTGTGACCATGGGTTCTTTGGGTAGTGAAGCTTCCGAGGCCTGTGACCTTTTGCGAGATCAAGGCATCAAGGCCGGTGTGGCAAGCCTGCGTGTCTTTCGACCCTTTCCCAAGCAGGCGGTCCGTGACCTTTTAGCCACACAAACACGTTTAGCCGTCGTGGAAAAGGCTATCAGTTACGGCCTGGAAGGAGCTCTCGCCACGGAAATCAAAGCGGCCCTCTATGGCCTTAACGGAAGACAACCCCTAGCCGCCGGTTACATCGTGGGGCTAGGAGGCAAAGACGTCAAACCTTCAGATCTCTGCGAGATCGCTCGACAAACCCTCAGCTTTGGCAGTCACGAAGAGGTCCCTGAACATTCCATTTGGTTTTCCAACGAAATTTAAAGAACAAGGACACACCATGCCGACCGCACTGATGGATCTTCCCGAAAAAGAATACATTCTTCCCGGCACGCGCACCTGCGCCGGATGCGGCCTTCCTATCGCCTACCGGCATATCCTCAAGGCCCTGGGTCCCAAGACCATTGTGACCCTTCCGGCCTGCTGCCTCACCATTTTGCACGGCATGTACCCCAAAACGCCGGTGCTCATCAATGCTGTCAATAACGTCTTTGGCGGCACCGCCGCATCGGCTTCGGGACTGGCCGCAGGACTCAAGGCCCTGGGCAAGGAGGACTATGTGGTCCTGGCCATGGCCGGAGACGGCGGCACGTTTGATATGGGTATTCAGGCGTTGAGCGGCGCTGCGGAAAGACAAACCAATTTCATCTATGTGTGTTACGACAATGAGGCTTACATGAATACGGGCGTGCAGCGTTCCAGTGCCACGCCTTCCGGAGCCATCACGACGACCACGCCGGTGCATCCCAAGGAACAGCCTAAGAAGGATTTCATTCAAATCATGGAAGCCCATCATCCGGCATACCTGGCCACCACCTGTTCGTCATACCCGATGGATCTTTACGACAAGTTTTCCAAGGCACGCCATATTCAGGGGACCCGATTCATTCACCTGGCCGTGCCCTGTCCTGCCGGATGGGGTTTTCCAACTCGAGAAACCGTCAAAATCGGTCGATTGGCCGTAGAAACCGGCGTCATCGTTCTTTATGAAGTAGAAAATGGAGTTTTTCGCCTCACGGGAAAAAGCCTGAATCTGGCCAAGACACGCCGTAAACGCCCCGTGGAAGACTATGTGAAAACTCAGGCACGCTTTAGAAAAATGACCCCTGAACAGATGGAAGCTTTTCAAAAAGCCGTGGATGAGCGTTGGGAAGGTTTTCTGGCTCGAGCCGGCATCTAGAAAAGAAAGGGGGGCGTTCGCCCCCCTTTTTCAAATCCAACGCATGAGGATACTTCCCCAGGTGAAGCCGGCCCCAAAGGCAGACATGACGAGATAGTCCCCCTTGCTCAAAAGGTTTTTTTCCACAATGGCTTCATAAAGGCACAATGGAATCGTGGCACCGGTGGTGTTGGCGTAGCGGTCGATGTTGATGATGACCCGGTCCATGTCCAAACCCATGCGGTTGGCGCAGGCTTCAATGATTCTCAGATTGGCCTGATGGGGAATAAACACCTTCACATCTTTCCCCGAAAGCCCGTTTCGTTCCAAGACCTTGACCGAAACATCCGCCATTTCCGTCACAGCGAACTTAAAAACCTTCTTGCCTTCCTGGTACACATAGTGCTCTCGAGCCCTCACGGTTTCTTCACTGGCCGGCTTACGGCTTCCTCCGGCTTTCATGTGTAGATACGGTTCTCCGGCCCCATCGATCCTTTGAATGAAGTCCAGAACCCCGTACCCCTCTTCATCGCAAGGTTCCAAAAGCACAGCTCCGGCGGCATCGCCGAACAGAACGCAGGTGTTTCGGTCCGTATAATCAATGATGCTGCTCATGACATCGGCGCCGATGACCAAAACCTTCTCGTAACGGCCCGATTCGATCATCATCACCCCGGTGGTCATGGAAAAGACAAAAGCCGAGCAGCCCGCCGAAAGATCAAATCCCCATGCCTTGTCCGCTCCGATGGCTCGTTGCACCAGGCACGCCGTAGATGGGAAAAACATGTCGGGAGTGACGGTCCCCACGATGACGGCGTCCACCTCGGCTGCCGCCACCCCCGCTCGCTCCAAACATTCCTGAGCGGCTCGAGCCGCCATAAAGGAACAGCCCAACCCGGGTTCCAGAATACGTCGTTCACGGATTCCCGTTCGCGTGGTGATCCATTCATCGGTGGTGTCCACCATCTTTTCCAAATCGGCATTGGTCAGTTTCCGTTCCGGAAGATATCGTCCAACGGAACGGATACGCACCCGTCTTCGGCTCATGGCTCATCCTTTCACATCACGCCTTTGTAGTACCCGCCATCGATGTGGATGGAAGCACCCGTAATGTAGCCGGCTTGTTCCGAGGCAAGAAACGTCACCAAGGCCGCAAATTCTTCTGGGGTTCCCAAACGGCCCATGGGAATAGTGGCACGCCAACGATCGATGATCTTTTCCGGGGTTGTGCCTTCCTTTTGCGCCGTCACCACAGCCAAGCTTCGTACCCGTTCGGTCAATGTGTAGCCGGGACAGACATTGTTCACCGTGATGTTGTAAGGAGCCAGTTCGTTGGACAAGGTCTTGGCCAATCCGACCACGCCGGAGCGAATCGTGTTGGAAAGGATCAAACCATCGATGGGTTGTTTGACAGAAACGGAAGTCATATTGATGATGCGGCCCCAGCGTTTTTCCATCATGACCGGCACAGCTTCCCGTGTCATGACAATGGTGCTCAAAAGGTTCAACCGAAACCCGAAATACCACAAGTCCTCGTCGATTTCGAGGAAGGTCTTGGCCGGAGGTCCTCCGGCGTTGTTCACCAAAATGTCCACAGTCCCAAAATGATCAAGGCCCTTACGAATGAAATCACGAGCCTGTTCGGAAACGGTGACATCGGCAGGAATCCCGATGACTTCGCCTCCCGTCGCCGCCGCAATTTCTTCAACGGCCTTGGGAAGTTCAGGATCGTCCAGACCACAAATGGCCACCTTGGCCCCTTCCTGACACAAGGTCATCGCCACGGCTTTTCCCAAACCTTGACTGGCTCCAGCCACAAAAGCCACCTTGCCCTTAAGACCCAGATCCATAAGACCTCCTTTGCTCTTCGATCAGTTCTGTTCTTGGTCCGGCCGATACCCTGCATGCAGCCGAAGCATCTCCCGGCTGTAGCGGCGACCGGTTTCATCGTAAATGAAAAAAGGCGGCATCACACGAAGTTCTTGACCCGCTCCCTTGATGCATTCCATGTGAACGAGCGTTGCCGGGGCATGACAATGCGAGTGAATGAGGGTCAATTGTTTGGGGCGCAGTTTCGCTTCCACGGCGGCCGTCATGAGGTCGTCCAGCCGAGACGCCGGGTAGATCACGGCACAACGCCCTCCTTCCTTTAAAAGGTAGCATGCGGCTTGAAACATTTCCTGCACGGTGCCGAAAATTTCATGGCGTGCCCCGGCTTTTTGATGATCGGGATTGATTCTGCCTGAGCCCAGCCGCCGATAGGGCGGATTGGAAACCACAAGGTCAAACCCTTCGGGCGGAAAATCCTTTTTCACGTGGTTCCAGTCCAGGCAATGGATCCGTACACGGTTTGTCAAACCGTTGATTTGCACGTTTCTCAGTGCCAAGGACGCCAAGCGTTTCTGAATTTCCACCCCTTCCCAGTGCCTTCCCGCTTGTTGCACCGCCATGGCCAAAAGCACCACACCGCAACCGGTCCCCAATTCCATGATGCGATCCTCGGCTTTCACTCGAGTCAATCCCGCCAGGAGCACGGCGTCAATGGAAAACCGATAGCCGCGACGGTCCTGATGCAGGGTGAGAGCTCCCCCAAAAAGGCGGTCACAGGTGACCTCTTCCTTTTCACCCATAGATTCCGGTAACGTCGCTCCTGCCTGATCGAAACACATGGGACTGTGCACGATGTCAAGCCTGTCCCTTGAGCGGGCCGTCATGGGAAAAGTGGGAGCAGAAAGCCAAGGGGCATGAACAGCCTAGGAAACGGGAACACAGACCGTCTCTTTCACATCCATGGGATGCATGACAAGACCGCTGAAAACTTTTGGATAAAAATAGGTGGCCTTGTGCGGCATGATCAAGCCGGCACGAGCCACATCGCGTACCTGATCCACACGTGTCGGGTTGACGAAAAAGCCCATGGCCGCTTGTCCGGCGGCCACGGCATGGAGCGCCTCGTCACGGTCGTGACTGAATCGAATATTTTCGGCATCTGAAAGATACGCTTCATCCAAGCCCAAAAGACCTCGCAGAAAAAGGTGATCCACAACCACCACATCCAGATCCTGCAAAACTTCAGGAAACCCTTTCCGGGCGAGATAAGACCGAGCGGCATTTCTGTCCACGTGAAGCACCCAATAAGCGTCGCCTCCCTGACGCACGAATCCAATGGCGGTTTCCTCTTGAATCCGAAAAGAATCCAAACAGTTCTGCCATGCTTCTCGCCCGAATTCATTCATGGGAAAAGAAAACACTTTGAAATAGGGTCGCTCCTTTTCAAGAAAATCCAATGCCTTTTCGTCATCGAGCCGAGGCAGCAGCCGATGGGTGGGAAGCACGAGGAGGCCGTCATCTTCCATGGGACAAAAATAGGTGAGCACGAAATGAAAAGGGGCATTGGAAGATGCTTCCGGATGTGTTTCCATCATGAGCCGCCGGTAATTGAGGGCCGTCTCATAACGATGATGCCCGTCGGCGATAAAGATGTCTTTGTCAGCCAGAAGGGTTTGAAGCTGCTGCACCTGAGGAGGATCGCCCATGCGGTAAAGACGGTGCCTGCAGTTTCGAAAATCTTGGCATTCCAAGAGAACTTTCCGCCCGCGGTGAGTTTCCAGCATGTGGCGGATACGACCGTCCGAATCACTGAAAAGCACAAAGATGGGACTGAAATGCACGCCGCACTGCACCAAAAGGGAAAGTCTTTCTTCTTTCACCTTGTGAAAGGTTCGTTCATGAGGACGAACGCAGCCCTTTCCGAATTCTTCAAGGCGAAGCAAGCCAAAAAAACCTTTGCGAATCCTGCGACCTTCTTGAAACGGATATTCCAGTTCATAAGGGAAAAACGCCGGTTCGGCTTCCCGCACGAGTATCCCTTCTCGGCTCCATTGACGAAGATATTGTGAGGCTCTTGTGTGCGCATTGTCCTGAGCCGTGTCTTGGGGCGTGGTTTTTCCCAGTTCCAGGCGAATCATGTTGTAGGGATGCATGGCATAAAAGACATCTTGTTCCGCGGGACTGATGATGTCGTACGGGGGCGTGATCACGCGACCGAGGTCTTCGACGCGTTCAGGGTTGTAATGGAGGGCACGAAAAGGAGCGACAACAGCCATGAATGCTTCGCCTTTCTTTGAAAAGTTTCTTGGTGCCTGTCCTGACAGGAGGACGCCTTTGAGCCTTGAAGCTGTGACAGCGCCTCCGTATCACACGCGCGTTATTGAAGCAAGAAGGGCATGCAAGAAGATGCGAAAGGTCTCATCAAGATGGGAAGGCGGAGCGGACCGATGTGTCCGCCCATCATTGCTGGCCTCGCGCATGGCAGCCCCGTAGGCCATGGGTTATCGCAGATCCCTGTAGGGGCGGACCTGTGTGTCCGCCCCCCAAAACCGCCGGGTTCCTATCAACCAGCCCTCCAAGGCACAACCAGCCCAGACACCCATTTTTCCTAAACTCGTGTTCACCCGGGAACATCCCCCTGTCCCGGAAACAATCCAGGCACCAGCTGAACGTCGAGAACACTGTCCCTCACATTTTAGGGCCCTTTGAACGGCTTGGATTTACCTATTGCCAACCAGTCTGATGCGTGCCATTCAGGATTCGAAAATCATAGCCGGAAAACGGAAGTTTCATAAAATCCATCACCCATCGAGCGAGATCGATCCACAACGTGCAGGCTTCCAACACCACATGATCGCTGGAGGCGATGACCGCCTTGGGAAGGGGAAAATCTTTTTCCGGCACCGGCACAGCCCACGCATCACCCTGAAGGCCATGCCTTTGAAGGCTTTCCTTGTAACGAGCCGCCAATTCTCCACTTCGGCTCATGGGAGCATCAAATCGAAAGTGAACCTCCAAGGGTGCAAACATCTGCAGGCACGCACATACCAGCTCGACAGCCCTTTCAGTGACTTCGGACATCCGATAGTTTCGAGACAGGCCAGCCACGTCGCGTAAAGCTCCATCATTGGCCAAAACCATCGGTCTTTGAAGAAGAAGGCTTTCCAAGGTGATGTGTACATTGTGGCCGTCCACCCATAAGGGTAAGCGGCGCCATCGAGCGCCACGTACCCGTTTCGCCAGCCTTCGGGCTGCGCTCTTACGCGAAAACACACCACGCCACAGGATGTCTCGATGGGCGCGCACCAAGGCGAAATGATTCCCCACCCATTGCAAAGCAGCTTCCCGAGGATACCCTAGGTCTTGGAAAAGAAGAAAATCGCTGGCGGCTCGGTAGATTTTTTCGTCTGCATGCGCCTGCCTTGACCCCGGCATGTGAGAAGTCTCGCACAGAAAAAAGTTAACTTTCAGGGACAAGGTGAACGATTACGTAAAGGTCCCCGGGAGGTCCTCCGTACGGGGAATCTCCCCCGCGACCGGCCATGCGAAGGCGCGCCCCGTCACTAACATTGGGCGGGATTTTCACAAGCACCTCTTCAAGGCGCTTTCCGACACGATAAGAAATCCAACGATCTTCACCCTGAGCCAAGCGTGATCTGGAAACCTCTATGTGCACTTCCAGCGAAGGGCCTTTTGTCCCGGCAGATTTCTTCGAGGAAAAAGGCACGCGCTCCAGGGCGTCAAATCCTGCGTTTAAGCCCTGCTCCTCAAAAGGAAAATCGTCGACAAAAAAGTCCTCGTGGATCCATCTGAAAAAGCTGTCTAAAGGACTCCCGGAAAAAGAACGCATCCGGGTTGCATAAGGGCGAAAGACTTGAGAAGACCTCCCGGCGCTCGGCGAAGGGATCCTCGGTTCGGCATCGTAGGCTTTCTTTTTCTCGGGATCTCCCAAAACCGAATACGCTTCGTTGATTTCTTTCAATCTTTCTTCGCAGGCGGCATCCCCTTCGTTTCGGTCAGGATGATGTCTTCGAACCAGTTCTCGGTATGCTTTGCGAATGTCCTCCCTGGAAGCGTTTCTGGAAACTCCAAGAATGCGGTAGTAATCCTTGCGTCCCATGGGCTTGAAACCTCCGCCCACACGTCGACTTCATAGGATTTCACGTTCCCAAGCCATGAGGGGGTTGGCCGTCATGTATTATAGCGAAAAAGGAAGGGGGAAGCACGGTTTCGGTGGATCCCGGGGTGTGGAGGGTGTGAGTGGGAAAGGGATGTGTGTCCGAGGTGGTTGTGGGGCGGACACATCGGTCCGCCCCTACACGGTTTTACCCAATGGGGCGGACACATCGGTCCGCCCCTACGCGGTCTTGGATTATGGGGCGGGCCCATCGGTTGGCCCCGACAAGTGTTTGCCTCGTGGGGCGGGCCCATGGGGCCGCCCCGACAAAAATGTGGATTATGGGTTGGTTGAAGAGCCTTTCTGTTGGGCTTTGCGCAATTCTTCCGCCCTCAATTCCTTTCGTAAAATCTTGCCCACCATGGTCTTGGGCAAGGATTCTCGAATCTCGACGGCTTTGGGCACCTTGTAGGCTGCCAGCTTGGATTTGCAAAACTGAATAATTTCTTCTTCCGTCACCGTTTCGCCGGGTTTGGGCACCACAAAAGCCTTGACTGTTTCCCCACGGTAAGGATCCGGCACACCCACGGTCACAGCATCCAAAACCTTGGGATGCGTGTAGAGAACCTCGTCGATTTCACGAGGATAAATATTGTAGCCTCCAGCGATGATCATATCTTTCTTGCGATCCACGATGAAAAAGTAACCGTCCTCATCCATCGTGGCGATGTCCCCGGTGTAGAGCCAGCCGTCGCGTAGGGTTGATGCGGTCTCTTCCGGCATGTTCCAGTAACCCATCATGACCTGAGGGCCCTTGACCACCAGTTCCCCAGGCTGCCCGATGGGAGCTTCGCTCACGCCGTCTTCCAAGCTGACAATCCGTGCATCGGTGCTCGATACAGGAATGCCGATGGAACCCGCTTTCCTCATGCCGCTGATGGGATTCACATGGGTGACCGGGCTTGCTTCTGAAAGCCCGTAACCTTCCACGATGATGCACCCCGTCATTTCCTCGAATTTCTTCAGCACCTCCACAGGCATGGGCGCGGAACCTGTAATGCAAAACCGAATGGAAGACAGATCGTAGTCCTTAACCTTGGGGTGATTGATCAGGGCCACGTAAATGGTCGGAACTCCGGGGAACAAGGTGGGCTTGCTCTTATGAAGAAGCTTCAGAAACTCATCGGCATCGAACCTGGGAACCACAATGGTGGCGCAGCCCCCGTAAAGGGAAAAATTCATGCAGACCGTCATGCCGAAGACGTGAAAGAAAGGAAGAATAGCTATGAGCCTTTCCCGACCCCACCGAAAATCAGGAAACCAGGCAGCAACTTGAAGCACATTGGCCAGAATGTTTCGATGGCTCAGCATAACCCCTTTGGACACACCCGTGGTTCCACCCGTGTACTGCAGCAGGGCGAGATCATCCAATCCGGCTTGGCAGGCGTCCGTCACAGGGGCGTTCTTTGAGAGCAGCTGAGAAAAATTCACGATGCGACGACCATCGTAGGGAACCGCCATGAAAAGATTCTGTTTCTTGGCTTTGATGGGATACAGGTGCTTAAAAAGGAAAGGCAAGTATTCTCGAAGGCTGGTCACCACCACCGTGCGGATTTTGGTGGCACCCCAAACCTTTTCCACCTTAGGAAACAGGTGGTCCAAAACAAAAAGCACCTCGGCCCCTGAATCGTTCCATTGGTGCTCCATTTCCCGTTCCACATACATGGGATTGGTCATGACCCCCACGCCGCCTAACCACAAGGTGGCATAGTAGGCGATCATGGTCTGAGGACAGTTGGGAAGCATGATGGCCACCCGTGTCCCTTTGCGCACCCCCATGTCCTTGAGAGCGGCGGCCAAACGCAGCACCTGATCCCAAAACTGCTTGTAAGTCAATTGGGCGCCGAAAAATTCCGTCGCCGTATTTGCGGCATATTTTTCCGCCGTCCGAGACACAAGAACCGGAAGCGGCCAATTGGGAAACTCGATTTCCTGAGGCACCTTGCTATTGTAATGTTTGAGCCACGGGCGATCCATGCACGTCCTCCTCCATGTCCCCTGCCCTCACCACACCGACCCTCCCCTTGAACCAGCCATTTCCCCCTCCCAAACGTTTCAGGGCTCCAGCACGTGGGCCGGCGGCACTTGCACACACTCTGACACAGAACACTCAAGCGTTTGCACTCGGTGTCGAAACCCGGTCGCGCCCTGTTTCGACACCGAGACCTTTCTTAACAGGTGCTTTTCATCTTGCGCACTTCTTCCGTGAAGGCCGGAATAAACTTAAAGAGGTCTTCCACGATACCGTAATCGGCTTTGGTGAAAATGGGGGCTTCCGGATCCTTGTTGACCGCCACAATGTATTTGGAAGATCCCATGCCGGCCAGGTGTTGAATCGCTCCGGAAATACCCACGGCGATGTACAGATTCGGGTTCACCACCTTGCCCGTCTGGCCCACCTGATCCGAATGAGGCCGCCAGCCCGCATCCACCGCCGCTCGAGAAGCTCCCACCGCGGCGCCAAGTTCCTTGGCCAAGGCTTCCAAAATGGCAAAGTTTTCCGCAGCCTTCATGCCCCGGCCGCCCGAGACGATGATTTCCGCTTCCGTCAGTTCCACCTTGCCCGTGGTATCCAGTTCCACCCCCAAGGCCTGTGAGCGGGCTTCCGGAAGATCCATTGTCACTTTTTCCACGTGAACCTGCCGAGCGGCATCCGCCGCCTTGCAATCCATGACGTTGGGACGGCAGGAAATCATGGGCAAAGCCCCTTCAGCCCATTCACACCAGGCCAAACATTTACCGGCAAAGATAGGTCGCTTGGCCTTGATGACGCCGTCTTCGCACACCACTTGAATACAATCTTGAGCCAATCCCGTCTGCAACCTGGCCGCCAGCCGAGCACTCAGATCTTTGCCGTCCACCGAAGCCGGCAACAACACCGCTGCGGGATTCCATTGTTCGATCAAAGAAGCCACCACCGACACATAAACTTCCGGCACATAATGTTCCAGCGCGGAATCTTCAGCCACAAACACCCTATCCACGCCATAATAGCCCAATTCCACGGCTTTATCACCCACACCAAATCCCACGGCAATGCCGTAAAGGGGCAGATTCAAAGCATCGGCCACCTTTCGCGCCTCGCTGGCCACTTCAAAAGAAACACGCCGGAAATTCCCCGCACGAAATTCGGCAATCGATACAACACAGTCGGCCATTTCCTATCTCCTTACGCTTCCATGGCGTTGATCTTCTGTTGGCTTTTCAAGCCCTTTCTTAAATCACCTTCGCTTCTTCGTGCAGCACCTTGACCAAAGCCGCGGCTTTGCCTTCCGTATCCAACCCGTCGTCGATGATACGACCCGGCTTGCGCTCCGGAGGCATCTCCAAAGAGACCATGCGAATCTTGGCGGCCTGGGCTCCACATTCCTCGGCACTCAACCCCAAATCGGCCAGTTTTTTCATCTCCAAAGGCTTCTTCTTGGCCTTCATGATGCCGGGAAGAGACGCATATCGAGGGTTCCAGACGGCATGAGAGCCACCCATGGTCACCAAAGCCGGAAGCGTCGCCTGTAAGGTCACCTTGCCACCTTCGATGGGACGTTCAATGGTCACGGAAGAACCGTCCGATTCCAAAGAAACCGCCAACCCCAGATGCGGCCAGCCTAAAAGCTCCGCCACCATGGGGCCTCTTTGGGCCAAATCGTAGTCCACAGCCCGGGAACCGCATAAGACGATGTCCGGCTGCAAGCCCTGCACGATGGCCGCCAAGGCTCGAGCCACCCCCAGACTGTCACTGCCGTCTAAAGCATCGTCGTCCAAAAGGATCCCCTTGTCCGCTCCCATGGCCAGAGCCGTTCGAATGGATTCCACCACGCGCTGCGGACCCCAACTGACGATGGTCACCGTGCCGCCATGCTTTTCCTTGAGCCGAAGCGCGGCTTCTACGGCAAATTCATCATAGGGGTTGATGATCCATTTGAGATCCTGCGTGACGATGGATTGTCCGTCCGGAGCGATGCGAATAACCGATTCCGTGTCCGGCGTTTGCTTGAGAAGCACCACAATGTTCACGACCTGTCCTCCTTTTCCTTTGTCACTTGCCGCTTCATCCTGCACCACGTCGCCCGCCTGCCTTCGGACGACAAAACCTTGCCTGAAAACAGCCGACGGCCAAAACCCGTCCTTTTACAAAGAATTGTCAACTCAAAAATCACAGGCTCGCACCTTACACGAAGCGATCCCCAAAAGCCAAGAAAAAAATGAATGACAATTCATTCATGAACGGCCGAAGCCGCTGCTTTTTCAGATGGATGTCGTTTGAGGTAGACCATCAGCACAGACAGAGCCGCCGGTGTCATGCCGGGAATGCGAGAAGCCTGGCCCAAATTTTCCGGGCGTACGGCCATGAGTTTTTGTCGGATTTCATGGGAAAGTCCCGGAATCCGTTCGTAGGAAAAATCATCGGGAATACGCATGCGTTCCAGATTCCGAAACTTGTGCATCTCTTTTTGTTGTCGCTGCAAGTATCCTTCGTACTTGCATTCCACTTCCACCTGTTCTCGAACACGCTCCGGAAGGGGTTCCGAAGGCGGCGCCAGATGGGCCACATCCTCGTAGGTAAGTTCCGGTCTTTTCAGAAGCCGATCCAGGCTCAAGGGCTCCTCGAGAGGCGCGCTGCCTTTGGCCGTCAAGTAGGCGTTCACTTCCGCGGACGGAAACACTCTATGGTCTCGCAACCGTTTCAGTTCCCCTTCGATGGCACGCCTTCGATCCACAAGCTCTTTATAGGTGTCCCGAGTGTGAAGCCCCAACTGGTAACCCAACTCCAGAAGCCGAAGATCTGCGTTGTCTTCTCGAAGCCAGAGCCTGTATTCGGCCCTTGACGTAAAAATGCGATAAGGTTCGTTGGTCCCTCGAGTGACCAGGTCATCCACCATGACCCCCATGTAGGCTTGGGATCGGTCCAGGATGAAGGGTGGACGTCCTTGGGCCTTGAGGGCTGCGTTAATCCCTGCCCACAAGCCCTGAGCCGCCGCTTCTTCGTAGCCGGAAGTGCCGTTGATTTGTCCGGCCATGAAGAGTCCCGCCACCAGTTTGGTTTCCAGGGTACGTTTGAGTTGGGTCGGCTGGACGAAATCGTATTCGATGGCGTAAGCCGGTCTCATGACTTCCGCCTGTTCCAGGCCGGGAATACTTCGAATAAGGGTCAGCTGCACTTCGTAGGGCAAGGAATTGCCGGTTCCGCTGGCATAAATTTCTTCCGTGTCCAAGCCCTCGGGTTCCAGAATAATCTGGTGTTCTTCCTTATGAGGAAACTTCATGACCTTGTCTTCCAAGGACGGGCAGTAACGGGCGGAAACCCCCGTGATGGTGCCGTTATAGAGAGGGGAAAGATGAATGTGGCGTCGCACGATTTCGTGGGTGCGAGGGTGGGTGTGGCCTAGATGGCAAGACACTTGGGGCAGAAAAATGCGCTCGGTGAAAAGGGAAAAAGGTCGAGGATCGGTGTCCCCGGGTTGTTCTCGAAAACAGTTGAAATCGATGGAACGTCGGTGAAGACGTGCAGGAGTCCCGGTTTTCATGCGACCCAGTTGAAACCCCAGGTTTTTGAGCTGGTCGGCCAGGGCGATGGACGGGAGTTCCCAGGCACGGCCGGCGGGTATGTGTGCCGTCCCAATATGAATAAGGCCGTGAAGAAAGGTTCCGGTGGCCAGTACCACGCAACCGCCGGCGTGAAAAACTCCCAGCTGATCCATAACACCGACGACACGGCCTTCTTCAACCACCAGGGATTCCACAAGGCTTTGCTTGAGTTCCAGGTTTGATGTTTTTTCGATTTCGTGTTTCATGACGGTGCGATAGCGCACCTTATCGTTTTGGGTGCGAGTGCCTCGAACGGCAGGACCTTTCTTGGTGTTAAGCCGCCGAAATTGAATGGCGGTTTGATCGGTCACCCTGGCCATGACGCCGCCCAGAGCATCCACTTCCTTCACCAGATGCCCCTTGCCGATACCTCCAACAGAAGGCGAACAGGGCATGTGGGCCACGGTGTCCAAATAAAGGCTGAGAAGAAGGGTGCGGCATCCCATGCGGGCGGAAGCGATGGCGGCTTCGCATCCTGCGTGGCCGGCCCCAACGACGATCACATCATAGGTGGAACTCATGGTGGTCTATCCTTCCGAACTCCTGTATACTTCTCGTGATCTTTTCCGATCATGGAGGACCTTGGCATCCCATGTTTGACGGCACCTTGCCTTACCGCGACTATAACAGTTACCTGCGAAGTCTCTTTCAGTGCCGCGTGCACAAGATCAGCCTGGATGCAGGACTCACCTGCCCCAACCGCGACGGCACTCGAGGAACCACCGGCTGCATTTACTGCAACCCTCGAGGTTCGGGCACCGGCGCTTTTCATCAAGGTCTCTCCATTCAGGACCAGATTCGAGCGGCCAAATCTTATCTTGCGTCACGATACAAGGCCAGGAAATTTTTGGCCTATTTTCAATCCTTCACCAATACTTACGCCCCCTTGGAAAAGCTTTGTCAACTTTATGAAGAGGCCTTGAGCGACCCTGATGTGGTCGGCCTCAGCATCGGCACTCGACCCGATTGTGTTCCGGATTCCATCCTGGATTACCTCCAGTCGCTTTCGCGAACACATCTCGTATGGCTGGAATACGGCCTGCAATCGGCCCATGACAAAACCCTGGAGCGTATTCGGCGCGGCCATGATGTGGCTTGTTTCGTGGACGCCGTGAAAAGGACCCGCGCTCGAGGATTACCCGTCTGTGTGCATGTGATCCTCGGACTTCCTGATGAAACCTTGGAACACATGATCGAAACCGCGACTTTTCTCAGCCGCCTGGATATCCAAGGAGTGAAGATTCATGTCCTGTATGTGGTTCGTGGAACGCTTCTGGAAACCTTGTATCGGCAGGGATGTTATCGGTGTCTGACACGGGAGGATTACGTGAATGCCTGTGCGGCTTTTTTGGCACACCTTCCTCCCCATGTGATTGTTCAAAGGGTCACGGGGGATCCCCATCCGGACGAACTGGTCGCCCCTCAGTGGACTTTGGAAAAACAGAAAAACATTCAAACCCTCTTGGCCTACATGGAGCGGGAACAACTCTTTCAGGGAAAACTTTGCAGACCATAAAGATGTGTTGCCTTTGAAAACGCACACGAAGAAGGTCAGAGGCCCACACCCTGAAGAAAAGACACGGTAGGGGCGAGGCGGCGCCTCGCCCCTACCGTGAAATGCCGTGAAAGAGCGTGGTATGGCCGCTTCTCGGCCGGAATTCCAGGTGACTTTTTCATCAACCCAAGGAAGCGCCTTCACCTCCCCATGAATCATCTCAGCAAACAGGAAAAGTCACCGTGAGAAGCAATTCTTTTTCTCCCTTACGTTGTAGCCGTACAAGGCAGCGGTGACGGTGAAGAATCATTTTGGCCAGTGGAAGATCCAGCAGGCGGGACTCATCCATGCGACTGGTGAAGGGATAAAAGAAATGTTCGATATCATCGTCGGAAACATGCAAACCGCAGGCTTTCACGTCAAAGAGGACACTGTTGGGTCCAGAACTGGAAGAAATCTCCAGAGTGCCGCCGTCTTCAGGGCAATAGCTCAAAAAGGCTTCCACCAAAACATGTAAGGACTTCTTGATCAAGTCCCGGTCCAACATCAGCAAAGGCAAATCCGGCTGAAGGTGCGTTTCCCACCGTACAGCCTGAGCTTGAAAGCGCGGTGTAAGATCCTTGATGACTTCAGTGACCAAGGCGTTGAAATCGCACTTGACGGGAACCACCACCACCGGCTTCAAATACTCTTGAATCCTTTCCAAAATGCTTTCCAGCCGCGCCATTTCTTTAAGGATAATTTGAACCTTTTGCCGATGAGGATCGTCTTCGGGCAGGCGTGTCAAAAGACGACGGGCAAAGCCTCCCGCCACCGCAATGGGGTTACGGATTTCATGAGCCAAGCGAGCGGATATTTCGCTCAATGTTCTCAGCTCTTCCGTTTGAATGATTTGTTGCTGAAGAGCGTGCCGTTCCGTCACATCCACCAAAAAGCCGTCCACCATTTGAACCTTGCCTTCCGCATCAAGAGCCGGCAAGGCATGATCCAAGACATAGATGGGCTGGCCGTTTCGATGACGCAGGCGATATTCTTCGCGAAATTCTCGGCCTTCCCTTAGGCACTGATCCATGAGCGGCCAGATGCGGTCGCGGTCTTCGAACCAGACTTTTTCTTTCCAAAAACGAGGCCTTTCCAAAATTTCCGCCTGGGACATGCCGAGCAGTTCTTCCACGAAACGATTGACGAACACCATGTTGCCGTCTTTGTCCAAGCGATACACCACTAGAGGCACCCGTTCCACCAGGGTGCGATATTTTTCTTCGGATTCCCGAAGTTCTCGAGTTCGAGCCTGAACCTTTTCTTCCAAGGTGGCGGCATACAGTTTGATCTGTTCCCGGGACATTTCCAGGGACCCCAGCATTTCATCCAGGGCATCAGCCAGGGTGCCCAATTCTCCGGAAGGTCGCACTTCCAAGGGCCTGACAGCACGGCCCATGGCGATTTCTCGAGCAAAGGCGATCATGCGGTCAATGGGGCGGGTGAAGATATGCACAATGATATAGATGGCTCCTACTGAAAAGATCATGCCGATGATACCTAAGCCGAGCATCCAACGGCGGTAACGAACCGTCAAAGCCAAAGCGTCCGAGCGGTCCACCCCCACTTCCACCAGAGCGGCCGGTTCTCCTCGATAGTTGGTCACAGAGTGCACGAGAAAAGCGTAGGGTCGATTTCCTACCCTTGTGTTAATGTACTGCGGAGCGCCCGATTCATACACAGCACTATAGGTTCCATGAGGTCTTTCAATAAGTTCGGGCAAAGTGGAGGCCACCACCTGAAATTCTTGGGGCCTCCCTTCGTGCGGCGAAAGAATGGTCACATCCACATCACCGTGAAGCCGCATGGGCTCCAGAATCTTTTCGCTCAGAGAAAAGCCAACTTCCAAGAGGCCAACCAGCTGTTCCTGCCAATAGACAGGCACCACCCCGCGAATGCCGTACCCTGTCGCTCCCAATTCCAGCCCGTAGACCTCTCGGCCATTTTTAAGAACATCCTGAATCTGCTTTCGATAGGTCCAGAGCTCATCACCGAATTGATACAGCCTATGCAGACGCAAGAAAGAGCGCCCCGGAGGAATTTCAAAATGGAGTTGGTGAATCCCGTAATGGCGCCTCATGAATTCGTAGGCGGGATAGCACAGTTGAAGGAGTCTTAGCCGGTCTCTGTCCGCGAGAGCTTTAGCGATTTCCGGGTTTCGAGCAAAACCGGAAGCCAAGGAGACCGCCCATTGTCCCCGCAATTCCAGTGTATGAAGGAAGGTTTTGTAGAAACTCTCGAGCCGTTGCTGTTCTTGACGCTCAATAAGGGTGTTTTGGCTGAGAATAGCAAGCCAGACAAGAGAACAGGTGCCGAAAAAGGCGAGCACGATAAAAGGCACGATGAGACGATAACGCAGGGGCAAACTTCTCAGTTGCTTCAAGGCCTAGGATTCCTTATTCGTATTCCCCACGTCGGTCGCCCGAAGCCGTGATAGGTGCGGGCGTCATTCTCATGCATGGACCTAGGAGCTTGTCCGAGAACACAGAATCGCCCAACTTGGGCAATGCAATTTCAAATACTTAGCGTTTTCAAAACGGCCAAAATGGCCATTTTCGGACAGGCTCGTAGGAAACAAAAACGTGCGGGTACTCCATGCCTTCTGCTGCCTCACGCCGCAGCTCGACCCATATTCAGGAAGATTTTGCCGTGTCATTCAAGGCTTCGATGTAGGCGCAGGCTCTATGCAAGCGGCCCAAGACGGCATCTTTTCCCAAAATATCCATGATCTCAAAAAGCCCCGGGCTCGCCGTCACGCCTGTTAGGGCCACACGCACCGGTTGAGCGATTTTCCCCAGTTTGACACCCATTTCTTCGGCCAATTCCCGAAAAATCTTTTCCACGGACTCTTCGGAAAATCGATCCAATGCCTGCAAGCGTTCCATGAGAAGTCTCAGGGGCCGCGCCATGTCCGGGGTAAGAAACTTTCGAGCGGCCTGTTCATCGTAAGCGACTTCATCCACAAGGTAAAAGCGTAGTCCCTCGGCCAATTCCTTAAGGGTGCGCGACCGGGGTTGAAGTGTCGTCACGGCTTTTTCAAGAAAAGCATCGTCTTTTTCGGGTAGATGGAGTTCTTGAAGAAAGGGTCGAAGAAGAGTTCGAATCTCCGAAGCCGGTTTTTCTCGAAGATAGTGGGCGTTCAGCCACAGAAGCTTTTCCATGTCGAAAACGCTGGCGGAGGATCCCACGCGATCCAGATCGAATTTTTCGATAAGCTCCTGTCGACTGAAAATTTCCTGGTCTCCGTAAGACCATCCCAGGCGAACCAGGTAGTTCACCAGGGCTTCGGGAAGAAACCCCATCTCTTTGTAAGCCATCACCGATGTGGCCCCATGACGCTTGGAAAGCCTTGTGCGATCCTGACCCAGAATCATGGGCACATGAGCGAATCGAGGTAAGGGAACTCCCAGAGCCTGATAAAGCAAAATCTGCCGAGGTGTGTTGTTCACATGGTCGTCTCCTCGAATGACATGGGTGATTCCCATGGACACATCGTCGACGACCACGGCAAAATTGTATGTGGGCATGCCGTCACTTCGAAAAAGAACCAAATCGTCCAGTTCCGCATTGTCAAACTCAATAGGTCCCTTGATCAAGTCAGGAAGCACTGTGGTGCCCACCTGAGGGCATCGAAAGCGAACAACGCGGCCTGGTCCCGGACCCAAACCTTTGTCTCGGCATCGACCATCATACTTTGGCTTTTTTCCCGCCTTAAGCGCTTCTTGACGGCGTTTTTCCACTTCTTCGGCGGAACATTCGCAATAGTAAGCATGCCCTGTATCCAGAAGCTTTTGCAAATATTCTCGGTAGTAAGCCATGCGCTGAGTTTGGTAAAAGGGGCCTTGATCCCAATCCATTCCGAGCCATTCCATGGCATTCAAAATGGCCTGAATGGATTCTTCCGTGGATCTTTCCAAATCCGTATCTTCAATGCGCAAAATGAAGATCCCACCATGATGGCGGGCAAAAAGCCAGTTGAAGAGAGCCGTACGGGCGCCTCCGATGTGGAGGTAACCTGTGGGGCTTGGAGCAAATCGCGTGATCACGGTGTCCATGGACGGGAAGTCTCCTGAGCTGTTTTTGATGGAATGCAGCATGTCATTTTTTTCTTCATGTGCTATCACTTGGCCATTGAAGCCAGGGTATCGCTTAACACAAAGCCGGGCGGATCTCAAGACGCCCGGTTTCGCCTCACCGACGAGGAAAACAAGAAAGGAGCGGAACATGGAATGGAGTGCCTTGAATGAAAAGAGACGCTCGGTCAATTTTTTCGATCCCTCTGTGACCATCACAGCTTCGGATCTTCAAAAGATCTACGAGGCAGCGAAGTTGGCGCCATCTTCCTTTAACCTGCAACCCTGGAAGGTTGTGGCCGTGCTTTCTAAGGAAGAAAAAGAGAAGCTGCGGGCTGTCGCCATGAACCAGCCCAAGGTGACGGAAGCTTCCGCCGTGCTGGTTCTTTTTGGGAACACCCAACAGTTTCTGGAAAGCCGTGATGTGTTGGACGACTGGGTCAATAAAGGCTACCTTAAAGCGGAAGCGGTCCCTCAGGTCACAGCGACGATGCAACGGCTCTACGGAGGCGAGCGCGCTTTAGGCTATGCCTCGCGAAATGTGGGTTTATTCGCTATGAACTTTATGTTCGCGGCCCTGGACCAGGGTTGGGACACACATCCCATGGACGGTTTTGATGTGGAAGGCGTGCAGAAACTTTTCGGTCTGGATCCCAAGTATGTTCCGGTCATGCTCATTGCCATCGGCCGAAAGCGCCCTGACGTTACCCTGTTGCCTCGAGGGATGCGGCGATCCTTTGAGGAGGTTTTCATTCTGAGGTAGGGGTTCGAAAAAACACCGGTTATCGATCCATACGACCAATATTGTAGGGGCGCACCGGTGTGTGCGCCCCCGGCGTATCCCATGTATTGCCGATGCGTGTTCCATGGGTGCGCGACCCTTGCGTGGGCGTATTTCTGACCACGTTCATTTTGGGGCGGACACATGGGTCCGCCCCTACAGGTCAGGCGGGCACACTGAGCCTCCCATCCAATGACTAGTGGATACGCAGGTCCAGATCCATAAAATGGATACGTTTTTTCGGGGCGTACCGGGGTGTGCGCGTTCCGTTTCCGCGCCACGAGCCATCCACGGGCCTATGAGGAGACCACCTTTGCCCTTTCTAGGCACCGCGTGTGCTTAGGGGAATCCACGTGCCTTTGTGCCGATTTCCAGCATACATGGGCTCGAAAACGTGCAAAGTATGCTTGACAGAAGGACGTTCCTGCCTATACTCAACGCTTTACTCGTGACCGTGAGAGGGATGCATGAAGATACGTGTGGATGAAATTCCAGAATCAGGGCGTCTGCTTCATGTCCATTGGACGCAGGATCGTTTGGAACGGATGCTGCCCCCCAACGATCCCAAAGGCTTTGCCTTGGCCCGCCCTCTCCATGTGGATCTGGAAATTCACAAGAAACCCGATCACATCGAAGTCACGGGAACCATTGCGGGGGATTTGACTCTGAGGTGCGATCGTTGCCTCGATGAATACACTTCGACCATGCAGCGCGCCGTGCGCGTGCTCCTTTTTCATGAAATCCATGGTCCCGGCATGGAAGAGGTGGAACTGGAACCCGATGAAATGGAATACGAGTTTTTTGATGGGGAGATCATCGAAGTGGATCGAATGATCGCCGAAGAAGTGTTTTTGGAGCTCCCCATTCGGTGCCTGTGTTCCGAAGCATGTCGAGGTCTGTGTCCAGGCTGCGGCGCCAACCTCAACAGAGAATCGTGTTCATGTTCAAAAACCAAGGTCTTTTCGGCTTTTGAGGTCCTCAGAAGCCTCAAACCGTGAATGCCTCGACGCTCAGAGACAAGGAGATCCAAACCATGGCCGTACCTAAAAGAAGAACCTCCAAATCGCGAAGAGACAAACGTCGAAGCCATCTGCACTTGACGGCTCCGTCCCTTTCCACCTGCCCCCAGTGCCATGAACCCTGCATGCCGCATCGCATCTGCCCGTCATGCGGGTATTACAAAGGCAAGCCGGTTTTGGTCACGGAAGAAGTCTAGGACGGGGGCGCTGACCTTTGAAGGGCTGGGCCGATGGTCATCGCCGTAGATGCCATGGGGGGGGACACGGCCCCCGATGCGGTTGTGCAGGGTGCGCTCTTGGCATCATCTCGCACCCGTGCGCGGATCCTTCTCGTCGGGGACGAGAAGCGCCTTCATCGATGTTTGGCTTCCGAACGGCATTCACCACCCGTCGATATCCTTCATGCTCCGGAAACTGTGGACATGGGGGACATCGGTCCTTTGGCCCTTCGAAAAAAAAAGCTTTCTTCCCTTTACGTGGCTATGGACCAACTGCAACGCGGTACCGCCGATGCGGTGGTCAGCGCCGGAAACAGTTCGGCCATTGTGGCCACAGCAACGCATCATCTCGGCCTGATTCCTGGACTCAAACGGCCGGCTCTAGGTGTGCTTCTCCCATCCTTTGGCCCTGACGTGCTCTTGGCCGATGCCGGCGCTCACAGTGAATCCGGCAGCATTCATCTGGCGCAAACGGTCTTTTTGGCGGTTTCTTTTCTGAAACATTCCTGCGGTCGTCCCGATCCGAGCATCGGTATTCTCAATATTGGACATGAACCGACCAAGGGCCCACGCGCCATTCAAGGCGCCGTTAAGCTTCTTGCAGAAACTTCCGCTCCTTCCGTGCGTTACGTCGAACCTCACACGCTTTTTCACGGCACCGTAGACGGGGTGGTGTGCGACGGGTTTGTGGGCAACGCCCTGCTCAAGCTCCTGGAAGGAGTCTCCGATGCCGCCCGTCAATGCCTCAAAGCACTTTCAGGGCCCGAGCTTATGCCAAGACACGATTCCAAAGCCTCGCCGCCTGAACAATGGCTTCATCGACTGGCGTTCAAAGAACTGGGGGCCGCCCCGCTTCTCGGCGTGCGCAAACCTGTCCTCATCGCCCACGGTCGTTCTCAAGCTCACGAAATCGCCAATGCCATTCTGGAAGCCGAAAAGTTGGTGGAGCAAGGGATCTACCCCTGCATGGAAAAGGATGAGGAACTCCTGGAGCATCTTACGGCCGTTCGCGGCCATTACACGAGATGGATGCTTGCGGGTCTCAAGGGACCTTGGCGCTTCGGCACGAAGAAGCCGGAAACCGATAAAGGAGGACAACCTTGAATTACTTTTTGACCGACGAACAAAAGATGATTCAGGAATTGGCCGCACAAATCGCTCGAGAAAAGATTCGGCCTGTGCGGGCGCAGTTGGACGAGGCGGAAGAATTCCCTACGGAGATATTAAAAGTCCTGGCCCAATCGGATCTTTTCGGGGTGTGTATTCCCGAGGAATACGGTGGTTTGGGCGGAGGTATTTTGGAAAACTGTCTGGCCGTGGAGCAGCTGGCTCGAGCCTGTATCGGAGTGGCTACTTCCTTTGCCGCAAGCGGTTTGGGAGCTTATCCCATTTTGCTCTATGGATCGGAAGCCCAAAAAGCCGCTTACCTTCCGGACATCGCTGCCGGGAAACGCCTGGCGGCCTTTGCGGTGACGGAATCAGGAGCCGGAAGCGATGTCACGGCCATTCGCACAACGGCCGTCAAGGACGGTGATTTTTATGTTCTCAACGGTACCAAGCAATGGATTACGAACGGGGGTGAAGCGGATATTTACAGTGTCTTGGCAGTGACCGACAAAACCAAGGGGCCTCGAGGTGCCAGCTTTTTCATTGTGGAAAAGGGAGATCCGGGTTTTTCTTTCGGAAAAAAGGAAAAAAAGCTGGGGATTCGTGCTTCGGCCACGAGGGAACTGGTGTTTCAGGATTGCCGCATTCCCAAGGACCGTTTGATCAGCCGGGAAGGTATGGGGTTCATCATCGCCATGAAAACCTTTGACAAATCCAGGCCCGGTATCGGAGCCTTAGGGGTGGGGCTGGCTCAAGGCGCTTTGGACATCGCCGTGGAATACGCGCGAAAACGCGTTCAATTCGGCAAGCCCATCATCACGTTTCAGGCCATTCAACACAAGCTGGCGGACATGGCCATTAAGACCGAAGCGGCTCGCGCTCTGATCTATTGTGCCGCTCGGCATCTGGACACCGACCCGCCCGATGCCGGTAAAGTGGCTGCCATGTGCAAAGTGTTCGCCAGTGACGCGGCCATGGAAGTGACGACCGAAGCCGTGCAAATCCTGGGCGGCTATGGATACATGCGCGACTATCCCGTGGAAAAGATGTTTCGGGACGCCAAGATTCTTCAAATTTACGAAGGCACCAACGAAATTCAAAGAAACATCATCGGCCAGGAACTCAACAAGGAATACGGCCGTATGAAGGAAACGTTTTTTTAGGGCCCGTCTGGTATTGATCGATGCCGTCGGACAGGGCTCTCCATGTGCCCGCCCGCACTGTAGGGGCGGACCGATGTGTCCGCCCAGGATGGTAGGGGCGGACCGGTGTGTCCGCCCCACAATGAACGCGGTCAAAATAACGCCCGCGCAGGGGGCACGCTCCCATGGAACACGTATCGCCAATACGTGGGGCACGCTGGGGGCGCACACATCGGTGCGCCCCTACAAAAATGTATCCATGACTTGGAGCTGCACCTGCGTATCCACTGGTCATTGTATGGCTGGATCAGTGTGTCGGCCCGAACTGTACGGGCGGACCGATGTGTCCGCCCCAAACGGCGCGAGGTTTGAAAATATCCACTTATCCATGGAGGGTCGCAAGAAGCCATGAGAATCGTCGTCTGTATCAAACAAGTGCCCGACGCCAAGAACGTCCGCATCGATCCTCACACCCATACCTTGGTGCGTCAGGGCGTGGAATCCATCATCAACCCCTTTGATCTGTTCGCCGTAGAAGCCGCTCTTCGCCTCAAAGACTCCCACGGTGCCCATGTGACGGCACTCACCATGGGACCACCGCAAGCGGAAGAGGCTTTGCGGGAAGTCCTCTCCCGAGGTGTCGACGATGCGGTCTTGTTGAGTGACCGGGCTTTTGCCGGAGCGGACACCTGGGCGACAGCCACGGCACTGGCTGCGGCCATTCAAAGACTTCAGAATGTGTCGCTCATATTTTGCGGGAAACAGGCCATCGACGGCGATACGGCTCAGGTAGGTCCCGAACTGGCAACCCTGCTGGAGATTCCCTATGCCACTTTCGTCAAGCACCTGGAACTTCAAGACAGGGACCACCTTCGTGTGGTCCGCAAAACGGATGAAGGCACCGAGGAATGGCTTTTGCCTCTGCCCGCTTTGGTAACCGTGCTTCGTGATGTGGGCGATCCTCGGCTTCCGTCCCTGAAGCACAAAATGCGTGCCAAAAAAGCCGACATTCCCGTGTGGGGCCTTCAGGATGTGGGGCTTTCGGAAGATCAAGTGGGTCTTCGAGGATCCTTCACCCAGGTGGTGCGTGTTTTCAGCCCGCCTAAACGTTCGGACCGATGGATGGTGAAAGGATCCGTAGCCGAACAGGTTGAAAGACTTTACCAATACCTCAAAGAAGCCAAGGTTCCCGGTTTATGAAAGCACTCATTGATCTGGAAAAATGTACAGCCTGCGGCGTATGCCAGGATGTCTGCCCTGTAGGTGCGATTACGGTTTTGGAAACCCACGCTCAGGTGTCTGACGACTGCACCCTGTGCGGAATGTGCGTGGATACTTGCGAGTTTCAGGCCATAAAACTTCCTGATGTGGGTTCCGGGGCCGCAATCGATGCGGCGGCTTACAACGGGGTGTGGGCTTTTGCGGAATGGCGCCATGGCACGGTGCATTCGGTCAGTTATGAACTTTTGAGTGCCGCACGGCGCCTTGCGGACAAGAAAGGGGTTTCGTGCGCCTCTGTGCTCCTGGGAGAAAACCTCGACGATGGAGCGGCGGAACTGCTTCGCTACGGTGCCGATGTGGTTTACGTGGTGGACCATCCGGCTTTAAAACACTTTACGGATGAAGCCTACAGTCGGTGCCTTGTGGAACTGGTGCGAAGCAAGAAGCCGGAAATCCTCCTTGCCGGCGCCACATCCATGGGCCGGTCTTTCATCCCTCGAGTCGCGGCCATGCTACGAACGGGCCTCACGGCCGATTGCACCGATTTGGACATCAGCGAAGAAGGTCTTCTTCTGCAGACGCGTCCGGCCTTTGGCGGCAACGTCATGGCCACCATCATCTGTCCCTACGGGCGCCCTCAAATGGCCACGGTACGACCTCGAGTCATGCGCCCGGTTGAAGATCCACGCAACGGTCGGGTCGAACGGGTCACGATGTCCGAGGATGTTTTTCGCACGCGCGTGCAGGTCCTTAACGTCATTCCCGAAGAAGACACCACGGCAAAACTTTCCGAAGCCGAGGTGATCATTTCCGGTGGACGTGGACTGCAAAAAGCGGAAAATTTCAAAATGGTGGAAGAACTGGCGCGGCTTCTCAAAGGAGCCGTAGGGGCTTCGCGCAGTGCCGTGGAAGAAGGCTGGGCTCCGGTATCCCATCAAGTGGGACAAACAGGACAGACGGTGTCGCCGACGCTCTACATGGCCATCGGCATTTCCGGTGCGATTCAACATATTGTTGGCATGCAAGGATCCAAAATCATCGTGGCCGTCAACAAGGACCCTGAAGCTCCCATCTTTGATGTGGCCTCCTGCGGTGTGGTGGCGGATCTTTTTGAATTCGTGCCGGCCTTCATCGACCGCATCAAGAGGGGCGGGACTTCAGACACCCCATGATCCCGAGCAGCCGAAGGATTCTTACAAAGAACCTTTGAACCATAGCTTGAGCCTTTGGGCGGCCGGCATGACACAGGGAGGAATCCATGGCAGAAACCAGAGTGGTTATGGTGACAGGAGCCAGCCGTGGTATCGGCCGAGCTGTCGCGGTGGCCTTTGCGGAACCCGGCACCACCGTGGTGATCAATTTTCGATCAGGGCGTGAAGCCGCGGAAGAAACCGCGGGAATCGTCAAAGAACGCGGCGCCCAGGCGGTTCTCAGCCCTTTTGACGTGGCCCATGCCGAGGCGGTGAAAGCGGCCTTCAAGGAGATCACGGACTCCTTGGGACGTCTGGATGTCTTGGTGAACAATGCCGGTATCACTCGGGACAACATCTTTCCACGCCTCAAAGAATCAGACTGGGACGAGGTTCTGGCCGTAAACCTCAAGGGTGTTTTTTTGTGCTGCCAAGCCGCCATGCGCCCCATGCTCAAACAACGCTACGGTCGCATCATCAATATCACCTCCGTTGTGGGCTTTACAGGGAACGCCGGCCAGTGCAATTATGCTGCCGCCAAAGCCGGTATTCTGGGTCTCACGCGTTCGCTGGCTCGAGAAGTCATTTCCCGAAACATCACCGTCAACGCCGTGGCTCCGGGTTATATCGAAACGGAAATGACTCAGGCTCTCGGCGACGAGGCTCGGCAAGCCCTTTTGGCCCAGATTCCCGCAGGACGCACGGGAACCCCAGAGGAAGTGGCGGCGGCTGTACGGTTTTTGGCGTCCGATGAAGCGGGTTATATCACGGGACAGGTGCTGCACGTGAACGGCGGCATGTTCATGGGATAGTCGCACGAAGCGACTCACTAGAGATCCTTGGGAACGAACAAAGAGGGAATCATGGCACAAGGCGGAAAGCGACGAGTGGTGGTGACAGGATTGGGCATGGTCACGCCCTTGGGGGTCGGCGTCGAACAAAACTGGACCAATGTGATCCATGGCGTTTCGGGCATCGGGCTCATCACGCGATTTGACACAGAAGGATACGCCACACGTATCGCCGGCGAAGTCAAAGGGTTTCAGCCGGAAGATTTCATTCCCAAAAAAGACTTGCGCAAGATGGATATTTTCCTCACCTACGCCATCGCCGCCGCGCAACTGGCGGTTCAAGACGCGTCTTTGACCATTGAAGCGGCGGAAAGCCCTCGAGCCGGCGTGGTCATGGGCTGCGGTCTAGGAGGACTCACCACCATCGAAGAATGCCACAAAACCCTTTTACAATCAGGACCACGCAAAATCAGCCCCTTCTTTATTCCCATGCTCATCGGCAATATGGCTCCGGGACTCATTTCCATTCAGCACCGTGCCAAAGGGCCCAATCTTTCCATTCAGACAGCCTGTGCCGCAGGCACGCATGCCATTGGACACGCCTTTCACCTCATCCGAGATGGAGCCGCCGACATTATGATCACCGGCGGGGTGGAATCCACCATCACCCCCCTTTGTGTGGGTGGGTTTAACGCCATGCGCGCTCTGTCCACACGAAATGACGAACCTGAAAAAGCATCCCGCCCTTTTGACAAGGATCGGGACGGCTTTGTGCTGGGAGAAGGCTGCGCGGTGTTGATTTTGGAAGAGGCGGAACGGGCCAAGAAACGTGGAGCGAGAATCTACGCGGAAATTATCGGTTTCGGCGCTTCCGGAGATGCTTACCACATGACAGCGCCGGCTCCCGACGGCGAAGGCGCGGTTCTGTGCATGCGGGCGGCTCTGGCCGATGCCGGCATCTCCCCTCAAGACGTCGATTATATCAACGCCCATGGAACCTCCACGGATCTGAACGACCGGCTCGAAACCCTGGCCATCAAGACCGTTTTCGGAGACCATGCCAAAAAACTGGCTGTAAGTTCCACCAAATCCATGACAGGTCACTTGTTGGGAGCCGCCGGAGGCGTGGAAGGGGCCTACACGGTGCTCACCATTTATCACGACATCATTCCCCCGACCATCAACTATGAAACCCCGGATCCAGACTGCGATCTGGACTATGTGCCGAACGTAGCCCGGAAAGCCCCGGTTCGCGTGGCCTTGTCCAACTCCTTTGGGTTTGGTGGAACCAATGGGACGATCGTTCTCAGAAAATGGACGGAGTAAGAGCCAAAAACCCTAGAAAGAGTCCGTGAGTTTTTCCTATGAAAATCATGATCGGTGCCGATCACGCCGGCTTTGAGCTCAAGGAAAAGATTGCTGAACATCTGCGCCGTGAAGGCCATGACGTGCTCGATATCGGAACCTTTAGTCTGGATTCCGTGGACTATCCGGATTACGCCTTTACGGTGGCTCGAGCCGTCGCGCAGGGAACAGTAGACCGAGGCATTCTTCTGTGCGGAAGCGGCATCGGCATGTCCATGGCAGCCAACCGCGTGCCCGGAGTGCGGGCGGTCCTGGCTTCGGAACCTTATGCGGCCAAGATGAGTCGACGCCATAATGACAGCAATGTTCTGTGCCTCGGCGGACGTTTCCTCGGCTTGGATCTGGCTTTGGAAATCGTTCATGTGTGGCTGGCCGAACCTTTTGAAGGAGGTCGTCACTGCCGCCGTTTGGACCTTTTGGACAATCCTTCCTCGTGGAGTCACCCTCAATGAACATGAAAGCCTTGGAAAAAACGGACCCGGCTATGGCTAAGGTCGTTCGTGATGAAGAGATCCGCCAGAAAAGCAAGCTGGAACTGATTGCATCTGAAAACTTTGTCAGTGACGCTGTGCGAATCGCTCAGGGATCGGTCCTCACCAACAAGTATGCCGAAGGGTATCCAGGACGGCGCTATTATGGTGGGTGCGAGCATGTGGATGTGGCCGAATCCTTGGCACAGGAGCGGGCCAGAGCCCTTTTTCAATGTCGTTACGCCAACGTGCAGCCTCATTCGGGATCCCAGGCCAACATGGCGGTCTATTTCGCGTTGCTGGAACCTGGGGACACCATCATGGGCATGGATTTGCGTCAAGGAGGACACCTGACCCACGGCAGTCCCGTGAGCTTTTCCGGACGATTGTTTCGTGTGGTCTCCTACGGTGTGCATCCGGAAACGGAAACCATCGACTTTGACCAGATGATTCGGCTGGCTCGAGAACATCGTCCCAAACTTATCGTGGCCGGCGCCAGTGCCTATCCGCGCCTCATCGATTTTGCGCGGTTTCGAGAAGTCTGTGACGACGTTGGAGCCTTTCTGATGGTGGACATGGCACACATCGCCGGCTTGGTCGCTGCCGGCTTGCACCCCACCCCTATTCCCTATGCCCATGCGGTGACTTCCACCACCCATAAAACCCTGAGAGGTCCTCGAGGCGGTCTTATTCTGTCCGACGATACGGATCTGGGGAAAAAGCTGGACAGTCAAATCTTTCCCGGTATTCAAGGCGGGCCGTTGATGCATGTCATCGCCGCCAAGGCCGTCGCCTTTCAGGAAGCCTTACAACCGGCCTTTAAAGAATATCAGCGACGTATTGTGCTCAATTGCAAAACCTTGGCCGACGAATTGCTCAAGCTGGGCTACCGTTTGGTTTCCGGCGGCACCGATAACCATCTCATGCTCGTGGATTTAAGGAATAAGGGCATCACGGGAAAAGTCGCCGAAGAAACTTTGGATCATGCGGGAATCACCGTCAACAAGAACTCCATCCCGTTCGATCCGCAAAAGCCCAACATTGCCAGCGGCATTCGAATCGGCACCGCAGCTGTCACCACGCGGGGCATGGAACCTTCCCACATGCATGACATCGCTCGGTTTATTCACCTGGCTTTGAATGCCGTCGGGAATGAGAAGCGCCTCGCGGAACTCAAACGGGATGTGGCTGCTTTTTGTTCCCAGTTTCCATTGCATGCCTGGGCGGAAGATCCTTCTGAACCCTGGGCCTCAGCCTCGGTATCGGGTGTGGCTCCAAAGGCAGGAGCCGTGCTTTAACTGAAAGCTTTTAGGGGGCAACCTGACGGTCAGGACACCGTCCCGTGAGTGCATTTTGGGGTGGATATATTGGTCCGTGCCTGCTTGGGGGCGGACACATCGGTCCGCCCCTACACGGGCAGTGCGACCCATGGCCGATGGGGTTGCCCCGGCGGAGTGGATTGAGGCGGCGCGGTAAAACCCTGTAGGGGCGCACCGGTGTGTGCGCCCCGAAAACCTGCCCCGGTTGGATGTTTTGGGGCGGACACATCGGTCCGCCCCTACAGGGTCTATGGAAGGCAGCATGGTTCAAGACGAACATTTTATGCGGCGAGCCCTTCGGCTAGCCTGGAAAGGTCGCGGACGCACAAGCCCCAACCCTCTTGTAGGGGCCGTGGTGGTTCGAGACGGACACATTGTGGGGGAAGGCTATCATCAAAAACTAGGCGGCCCTCACGCGGAAGTCCATGCCCTGCGTCGCGCCGGCGCTTCAGCCCAAGGAGCTACCCTCTACGTCACATTGGAACCCTGCAACCACCATGGTCGAACACCTCCTTGTACGGAAGCGGTTCTGAAAGCCGGGATCGCTCGAGTGGTCATCGGTATGGCTGATCCCAATCCAAAGGTGACCGGAGGGGGTGCCGAACGATTACGGCAAGCTGGACTTGCCGTCACCATGGGGGTGTTGGAAAAGGAGTGCCGTGCCTTGAACCAACCCTTCATCAAGTGGGTGACTCGAGGCCGCCCATATGTGACACTCAAATGCGCCGCCACCTTGGATGGGCGTATGGCCACACGTACGGGAGATTCTCGATGGGTCACGGGAGAGAAATCTCGGGGACTGGTCCATCAGCTTCGAGCCACTTTAGACGCGGTCTTGGTCGGCATCGGCACGGCTCTGGCCGACGATCCCTTGCTCACGGCCCGTCTAAAATCAAAACCTTGTCGTCAGCCTCTTCGCATCGTTCTTGATACCCAGTGCCGATTACCCTTAGCTTCCCAGCTTGTTCAAACCGCCCCACAGGTCCCCGTTCTTGTGGCCTGCGGCGAGAACGCTCCCAAGGTCGCGCAGGAACGACTGACGGACCACGGAGTCCAGGTGGTTCCACTTCCAACGACCTCCACCGGCGTTGATCTGGGGGCTTTTTTGGATGAATTGGGGAAGCGTTCCATCACCAGTGTTCTGGTGGAAGGAGGAGCACGCCTGCACGGAACATTTCTCGATCAGGGTCTGGCCGACGATTTCTGTTTCTTTTTTGCGCCAAAAATCCTTGGTAATGGTTCCAGCGTACCCATGTTTCAGGGAAAATCCCGTTTGTTCATGCGCGAGGCTGTTCCCCTGTACGATTGTCATATGCAGCGCGTGGACACGGACTTTTTGATCCGGGGAAGGTTCCTGCCTGAACTTTATTGAAAGCTTCCGGCCGACCGGTTTTTATCCTTGGCCGTGTCGATAGAGGTTTTTCGGATGTTTACAGGACTTGTGGAATGCCGAGGTACCGTGCTGCGTGTGGAACGTCACGGCGTGGATGCGCGCATGGTGCTTCGATCGGAACGCGTTTTCACCGACATGACCCTTGGGGAAAGCGTGGCCGTTGATGGTGCCTGCCTCACGGTGGTCTCTTTCGACGGCGCTGTGTTTTCCGTGGATGTTTCGGCGGAGACGCTGGCCAAAACCACCCTGGGATGTAAAAGTCCTGGAGCCTTGGTCAATCTTGAGCGGGCCCTGCGGGTAGGGGATCGTCTGGGAGGACACCTGATGCAAGGCCATGTGGACGGGGTGGGCACTCTGGTTCGGAGACAGATGGAAGGCCGTTCGTGGCGTTACTATTTCACAGTCCCGGAACCCCTTTCCCCGTTTATCGTGGCCAAGGGATCCATTGCCGTCAACGGCGTGAGTCTCACCGTAAACGGCTGCAGCCCTGGCCGTTTTGATGTCAACCTTATTCCCCATACCGCCGACGTCACCACACTTGGCCTGCTCTCCCCAGGGGATCCGGTGAACATCGAAACGGACATCATCGCCAAGTATGTTCAAAACATGCTCCAGGCCTGGACAAAAACACCCCCAAACGAGTCAACTGACCAACCTAAGGGAATCGACGCGGCTTTTCTCAAACGCCACGGTTTCCTCTGAACCCACGCCGCAATGCCCCGCCCAACCCGTTGCCCAACTCCTAGGGCGGATGAAGCGAAGCGAAATCCGCCACACCAATAACCCCAAACCAAATCCCCCACATCACCTCGTGCAAAGCCGAAATCCTCGTTCTTGAGAAGTCCTTTTACGGCTGGTGGAAAGACACCCACGATGCTTCCCTGCATTTTTCGTGTTTTCCTGGCACCGGGGGCCACCGATCATAGAAAGCCCATCAACGGCCTTTCCGTCATGGTGGCCGCCGTCCTGGACGTAATTGTTCGGAGAACCCCACCTTCCGGTCTCAAGCCTTTTGGTTCATGATCAATGTGTCGTCGTTTTCCGAGCGTTTACAGGCTGGATTCCAGTTCGCCGTGGATGACGGCGGATTCACTTTGCTGGGGATGACGGCGGATTCCGGCTTCGCCTCCATCCGCCCTACTGGGCGCTCTTTGGTTGGTTTCTCTCCCGACTAGCAATTCGCCTGAATGATCCTATTTGCTTAGGCCACAATCCGTTCGCAACCATTATGGGCCATCCTGGCTCATTGGGGACGGTGCCGTTCGCCGAACGCTTACCACGAACGCATGAGACTTCCCCGAAAACAAACCCGTCTTGAGTCTCCTCGGCCGGCGTGTTATAGGTCACGCGTCTTGGCGCTCCCGTGAGGTTCGGCGCTCTCGGCAAAGGGGGAGAATCAAAATCCCCTCCATTTTCTGTGTGAAGGGAGTTTTCTCATGCCGCTTGCTACAATTCCTGAGGCTCTGGAGGACATTCGCCAGGGCAAGATGGTTATTTTGGTGGACGACGAAGACCGTGAAAACGAAGGCGATCTGTGCATCGCCGCCGAAAAGGTGACGCCGGAGGCTATCAATTTCATGGCCAAGTACGGCCGAGGCCTTATTTGCCTGGCCCTCACACCGGAATGGGTGGACCGGCTGCAGCTGCCCATGATGGTGCAACAGAACAAGTCCTCATTTGGAACGGCTTTCACCGTTTCCATCGAAGCCCGCACCGGGGTCACCACAGGAATCAGTGCGGCAGATAGAGCCCACACGATCCTAACCGCTGTGGCCGACAATGCCCGCCCGGAAGATTTGGTCAGTCCCGGCCACGTGTTCCCTCTTCGAGCACGAAAAGGTGGTGTTTTGGTCCGCACGGGCCAAACGGAAGGTTCCGTCGATTTGGCACGACTTGCCGGCTTGAAGCCGGCTGCCGTCATCTGCGAAATCATGAAAGACGACGGCACCATGGCCCGTATGCCGGACTTGGAAAAATTCTCTGCGGAACACGGCCTTAAGATCGTCACGATCGCGGATCTCATTGAATACCGCATGCGCACCGAAAGCTTTGTGCAACGGGTGGCCGAAGCTCAACTTCCCAGCAAGTACTGCCACGATTTTCGCGTGATCGCTTACAAGAACGCCATCGACGAATTCACACATCTGGCATTGGTTAAAGGAACGTTTGGACCCGAGGATGAGGTCTTGGTGCGGGTGCATTCGGAATGCCTCACCGGCGATGTGTTTGGGTCCCTGCGGTGCGACTGCGGCGATCAACTCCGGGCCGCCATGAGGCAAATCGATCGGGAAGGCCGAGGGGTTCTTCTTTACATGCGAAACCATGAAGGGCGAGGCATCGGGCTGGTGAACAAGATCAAAGCCTATGCTCTTCAGGAACAGGGCTATGACACTGTAGAGGCCAACGAAGCTTTGGGGTTCAAGGCGGATCTTCGAGACTATGGAATCGGCGCCCAGATTCTGGTGGACTTGGGGGTACGCAAAATGCGCCTTATGACGAATAACCCTAAGAAAATCGTCGGGCTTCAAGGATACGGCATCACGGTCACCGACAGGATTCCCATCGAAGTCGAACCCAACGAATGCAACTTGCATTACCTCAAAACCAAATGCCAAAAAATGGGACATGTGCTCCAGTGCTTCACGTCACAAGGGGTCGACAATGAAAGTGCATGAAGGGCAACTGCGTTCTGAAGGATTGTCATTTGGCATCGTGGTCAGTCGTTTCAACGACTTTATTTGCGAACGGCTTCTGGGAGGCGCGCTGGACGCTTTAAAGAGAACGGGCGCCAGTGATGAAAACATTGAGGTGTTTCGGGTTCCCGGAGCCTATGAGATTCCGCTGGCGGCCAAAAAGCTTGCCGGCAGCGGCCGTTTTGACGCCGTTATTTGTCTGGGCGCAGTCATTCGGGGTGCCACGCCGCATTTTGATTACGTGGCCAATGAAGTGGCCAAGGGTATCGCCACAGTGAGCTTGGAGACTTCGGTGCCGGTCACCTTTGGAGTGCTCACCACGGACACTTTGGAACAGGCCATCGAAAGGGCCGGATCCAAAGCCGGCAACAAGGGTTTCGAAGCCGCCATGGCAGCTGTGGAAATGGCCAACTTACTGAAAAGCATGTAAGCGTTGGGTATGGGAACACGTCGACAAGCCAGAGAAATGGCTCTTCAGGTCCTTTACCAGATGGAGCTCAATCGCATGGCGCCGGATCGAGCCTTTGATCTGGCCTGTGCTTCTTTTGAGCTGCCTCAAGGGCCGAGGGCTTTTGCCAGGATCCTCGTGGATGGTGTGAGCGCCCATCAAGCGGACATCGACCGCCATTTGGCAGCCGCTTCCGAACACTGGAGACTCGATCGAATGTCTCCGGTGGACCGGAACATTCTACGCATCGCCCTTTACGAAATGCTGTATCGGGATGATATTCCACCGCGTGTTTCTATCAATGAAGCCATTGAACTGGCCAAGCGCTTTGGGTCGCAGGATTCCAGCGCTTTCATTAACGGAGTGCTGGACAAGATTTATCATGAAAACCCGGCTTTTGCGACCCAAGCCAAGGAAGCGTAAAGAATCTGTCATCCCTCTCCAACAGTCATCATGTTGTGAAGGCGCTCCGCCAGTTCGTCGTACTGAAAGGGTTTGAGTGCCACACCGCAGAAACCATACTTGACATAGTCGATCATCACGGGGTCCAGGGTATAGCCGCTGGCTACAAAAGCTTTAACGTTCGGATCCAGCCGCCGTAAATCTTTGAGAACTTCCACGGCCCCAGGACCCCCTCGCACAGTAAGGTCTAAGATAACCACATCAAAAGGCCTTCCCTTGGCTTGATGGATCTGGTAAAGCGCCACAGCCTCTTGACCGTCGGCCGCCAGAGTAACCTCAAACCCCTTGATTTTCAGAATTTCCCCGAGGGTTTCTCGAACAATTTTTTCATCATCCATGATGAGAAGGCGACGTTGATAAAAAGAGGTGACGTCTTTCGGCAGATTCGCTTCCTCCTTGAAAACCGCATCTTCTGCGGGAAGCCAGACAATCAGCCTTGTTCCTGTGGCGTCGTGGGACTCGGCACGAAGGTGACCTGCGTGCTGGCGTACCACTGCATAGGCGGCACATCCCCCCAGTCCTTGACCCACGGCGAAATTGTTTAAAGCATACGGCTCAAAAAGACGGTCTACCTCCGTGGCACTCAACCGCACATTCGGCGCGCTCAAAAGGATGCGTACCATGGGTCCCGAACCCAATGTCACAGCATGGTTTCCTTCGTCTCTCTCATGGACTTGCCCTTCCACATGAATACGGCGAGCACCTTTGTGGACAAAAACATCCGCAACCAAATCGGCAAGAGCATTCGCCAAAAGATGGGCATCCACGGAGATTTTTGGAAGATCCATGGAAACGTTCCAGGAAAGCTCCACATTTAAGGAGCTCAAGGCAGGCAGAAGGGACTGTGAAATAAATTGACCGGCCCCTATGGAACTTGGCTTGAGATCGCCACCATCTGCAAAAGTCAAAAGTCTTTGCGTGACTTGTTCAGCTCGAACACATGCCTTCTCTGCGGCTATCAATCTAGAATACAGCCGGCTCTCAGGATCGGCGTCCAGTTTGGCTAAAGAGAGGTTTCCTACGACGCCGGCCAAAATGTTGTTAAAATCATGGGCCAAGCCTTGCGCCATGACGGCCAGGGACTGTAATTTTTGGTTTCGAAGATTCTCAGCCAGTGTCATGTTCCGGCTTCGCAGATCCCGACACACCACCACCATCCAGCATGTCTCTTGCCCACTCAAAGGGTTAAGGCTGAGTTCCACATCCAGGACTGCTCCTTCAGGCGTTTGCAGGCGGGTTTCCACAACCCGTGCTTTACCGAGGCGCAAGGTTTCCGAAAGCTGCCGGTGAAGAAAATCCCTGTCTTCAGCAAAATCAAGAAGATTGGTGCCGGCTCGAGGATGGCTCTCGTATGCCAGCATTTCGGTGAAAGCCGGGTTGACGTGCTCGATTTCCCAGGAATTCCCTCGAATGACACAGACACCATCGGCGATGCTTTGAAGCACGGCACCGTAGTGCTTTTCCCGCTCTTTGAGCGCTGCCTGAGCTGCTTTCAGAGGGCTCAGGTCGAGTGAAATCTCCAATACGCCCCGCAAAGATCCATCCGAGGATTTTACAGGATAGGCTCTCACCGACCAGATTCTTCCATCCATCCCTTGATGCTCCGACTGCACGGGCTGCCCCCTTTTGATGACCTTTTCCACAAGGCAGCCAATACACGGCGCCGAACGCCCATAGAAGACGTCAAAACAACGTTTTTTTATAATCTGGGAACGAGGCTTTCCAGACCATCGTTCTACCGCCTGATTCAGCCACACCACGCGAAAGTCCGATTCGTAAAAGACGACCAGTTCCTCCACGTGATCAAGGACCTCAAGCAGCAGATCCGTCATAAGGCGCCCCCTAGCGCTGATCATTCAGAAACAGTGCCCGCCGAACCCTTCAAAGCACCGTCAAGGAAAGGTCATGTATCTTCCCCTGAAGCCGTAGCCGTCTCCTCGGGTCCTTGGGTCCAAGGCGAGGGCAAGATCTCAACAACTTTAAGCAGACGAGGTTTTAAAACATGACAGCCAACCGAAGTTAACGAATCTATAGCAAAACTTCACAAGATCCACAAAGGTTGTTTTACGAACAAAGAGGTCGCAGTGTGCCCCGTTGAAGGACGGAACCCTTTGGCACGAAAGCCCACTTGGGGGCATGGCCTAAAGACGCCATTAAGGGTTGTCAGTCTTTCTGGGACGTATTAAAACGGATGAGCAAGGTTCAAACGCCACAGCTTTTCCATGCAGGGAGGAAAACTTGTGAAGATTGCAGTCAGCGGCAAAGGCGGCGTAGGGAAAACAACTCTCTCGGCTTTTCTGGCACGTTGGTTCGCCGAACACGGAAGATCGGTCCTGGCCATTGATGCCGACCCCGACGCCAATCTGGGTCATGCTTTGGGCGTCACCGATGCGTCCAAAATCACACCTCTGTCCCAAATGAAGACGTTGATCGCCGAGCGCACCGAGTCGGTGCCCGGAAGCTTCGGCGGGTTTTTTAAGATGAATCCCAAGGTGGACGATCTCCCCGAAAAGGTTGCTGTGCCCTGTGGTCCAGGTCTTCGGCTTATGGTCATGGGTGGGGTCAAGAAGGGAGGAACTGGGTGCGTGTGCCCGGAAAGTGTCCTTTTGAAGAACCTGGTGCACCATCTGATCCTTAGGCGTGATGAAGTGGTCATCATGGACATGGAAGCCGGCATCGAACACCTGGGTCGTGGCACCTCCAAAGCCGTCAACGCTTTGATCATTGTTGTGGAACCAGGACGACGCAGTATCGAAACAGCTTTGAAGGTGCAACAGCTTGCCGCAGATATCGGTATCGCCAATCTTTACGTGGTGGGAAACAAGATTCGTCACGAGAAAGACCAGGCCTTTTTACGGGAAAGCCTGAACGGGTTTTCCTTTCTGGGTTTTATTCCCTATGATGAAACCATTATCGAAGCGGATTGCGCCGGGGTTTTTGCCGACCGTATCGGCGAAGCCACTCGAAAGGCCATGGAAGCCATCGCCGAAAACCTTAACCGACTTCAACCCATGTCCTGACAAGACGACATGACCATGATCGACGTCCAAAGTCTTTTCGACCACAGAAACATTCACGTGGATAAGGTGGGGGTGAAAAACATCCGCTATCCCCTCACCGTCATGGACAAGAAAAACGGAGTGCAACATACCGTGGCCAGTATCAATATGTATGTCAACCTGCCACGGGAATTCAAAGGCACCCACATGAGTCGTTTTGTGGAAATCCTCAATGAGTTTTATGGACATTTGGACATTCGAGAATTTTCCAAAATCCTACAGGCCATGCAATCTCGCCTCAATGCCGAATCCGCCCATTTGGAAATCAGTTTTCCTTACTTTATCGAAAAATTTTCTCCAGTGACGGCCACATCGGGCCTTATGGAATATCTGTGCCGTGTCAGCGGGTCCCTTAACGGCCAGAACGGCTTTGACCTCGTGGTCGAAGTCAATGTTCCCATTACGACGGTCTGCCCCTGTTCCCGTGAAATATCAGAACATGGAGCCCACAATCAGAGGGGCATGGCACGGCTTGCCGTTCGGTTTAAGAAATTTATTTGGATTGAGGATCTTATTCGCATCGTGGAAGAAGCCGCTTCCTGCGAAGTCTATTCCCTCCTCAAACGCCCGGACGAGAAATTCGTCACGGAGAAAGGCTACGAAAACCCGAAATTCGTGGAAGACGTGGTGAGAGATGTGGCTTACCGGTTAAAAAAGAATCCCAATATTCTGTGGTTTCAGGTGGATGTGGAAAACTTTGAATCCATCCATAATCACAGCGCCTATGCGTTCATTGAACGCACATTGTGAGGCACCCTTCAGCCCATGAGGATGCCACGCCCATGGAAGACACCATGGCCACCTTTGAAACGGTGTGCCGCGCTTTTGCCGATCCCGGCTTTTATCCTCATGACGTGACGTCGGTTCGAAGAATCGACACCCACATTTCGGCCGTGTTCCTCACCGGCACCTGGGTCTACAAGCTTAAAAAACCCGTCTATTTCGGCTTTCTTGATTTTAGAACCTTGGCATCGCGCTGCCATTATTGTGAGCGTGAAGTCCTTTTGAACCGGCGTTTCAGCCGCGGGGTTTATGACAGAGTCGCAGCGGTTCGAAAGGACACTTCAGGAAGCTTGTCCCTGGATGGACCGGGATCTTTGGTGGAATGCGCGGTCGTGATGCGTCAGCTGCCTTCGCACCAAAGTTTGGAAGTTCTTGTGTCCCAAAACGCTTTATCACCCACGCACTGGCGTCAATTGGGATATAAGCTCGCCGAGCTTTACCAAAGAGCGGAAAGAAACGATTCCATTCGCGCTTTCGGCACCCTTGCCGTCATTTCTCAAAATGTGATGGAAAACTTTGATCAGACGGCCCCTTTTGTGGGCCAGATGTTGGATGCGGAAAAATGGCGTCTTGTTCGCAACGTGAATCACGCTTTCTTGGAAAGCCACGGGGATCTTTTTGAATCCCGCCTGAAAGAAGACCGCATCTGTGACGGCCACGGCGACCTGAGAACGGATCATATCTATTTTCTGGATGACCATATTCAGATTATCGACGCCATCGAATTCAATGATCGGTTTCGATGTGGAGATGTGGCGGCCGATCTGGCCTTTCTTCACATGGACCTGGATCATCGAGGCGCCTTTTCGCAAAGTATTCAGGTGCTTCACGCCTACGCGCTTCGATCCGATGATCCATCGATATACCGGCTTTTGGATTTCTATGCGTGCTATCGTGCCATGGTGCGGGTCAAGGTCTCCTGCCTGAGATACCAGGAACTGACAGAAAACGAAGGTCATAACCCTGAAGCTTTCGAACCTTCACGCTGCCGGAATGACGCCGCCAGATATCTGGATTCGGCTTATATCTACGCTGCCACCATGACCCGACCCACACTCTATGTGTTTTGCGGGCTGCCGGCATCGGGAAAATCGTTCCATGCACGCCGTCTGGCCAAAGCTTTTCGGCTTCCCATTTATCAGTCGGATGCTGTGAGGCGGAATCTGTTCCCCGATGTGGCCGAAACAAAACCGGAACAAACCGAGTACGGTGCCGGTCTCTACCACAAGGATCGACGTGGCATGGTTTACGGTCACCTGCTCAATCTGGCTCACGAACATCTTAAACAAAGACGTTCTGTGATCCTGGACGCTACCTTTAGCGAAAAAAAATGGCGGGAAGAAGCTGTTCGATTGGCTGAAGACCAGGACGCCAACGTGATTTTCGCAGAATGCCGATGTTCACGGAAAACCCTGGAGCGTCGCTTATTCGAGCGCGCTGACAAGCCGGGGCTTTCGGACGCTCGAGCCCATCATCTTTCGCATTTTCTCGAAAAAAGTGACTTTATGATGGATGGTTTGCCTTCCAACAGCCACGTGCTGTGCGAAACCGAGGGCGACTCGCAAGAAGTGTTTCATCAGCTCCTGGCAAACCTTTACACCCGGCAATGCGCCCAAGTCAGAAAAAGGGTGGCCGCCAACGCTAGCGCGTGAAAGGTAGAGGACAGCCTTAGGGTTTCGCAAACTCTAACAGCGGCATTACGTGTGCCTTATTGTCAGACAACCGTGAAGGGCGGACACATCGGTCCGCCCCTCCATGGGTCACGGAAGGCGGACACAGCGGTCCGGCCCTACGGATCGTGCTGGTCCCGACCCCAGCTTACAAACCGTGGGGATCGCCCACCGCGGTTGTCATGAACGATCTTAGCGGTCACACGTGGGGCAACCGCCTCCACCCCCTTCATCCGAAGACTTCGCGGCTCCGTTTTCATCTTTGCCGAACTTTTTGACGATCTCGGCAATTTCCTTTAACCGGTCGTCGGCCCTTCGAAAGATCGTCCCTTCCGGATAGGTGCCGTCAGGCTGCAATTCTCCGGCAGGCACGCCCGTTAAAATCTCGATCCCCTCTTCAATCCGGCTCACGGGCCAAATATGAAATTTCCCTTCCTTGACGGCATCCAGGACTTCTTGCTTGAGCATGAGGTTGCGCACATTCTTTTCCGGGATGATGACCCCCTGGTCTCCGGTCAAGCCCTTATGAGCGCAAATATCGAAGAAGGCCTCGATTTTTTGAGTGACGCCTCCCACAGGCTGAATCTCGCCTTTCTGGCTCACCGACCCGGTCACGGCAATGCCCTGCTTAATGGGCACGCCCGACAGAGCGCTCAGAATAGCGTAGAGCTCCGTGCTCGAAGCGCTATCACCGTCCACCATGCCGTAGCTCTGCTCAAAACACAGCGTAGCGGTCAGAGAAATAGGCTTGTTGTGGGCAAACCGCTCCTTGAGGAAACTGGTCAGGATCATCACACCCTTGGTGTGGATATTGCCGCTCAGCTTGGATTCCCGCTCGATGGCCACCACACCTTCACGACCCACGGACACGGTGGCGGTGATGCGGTTCGGCTTGCCGAATTCGTGATCCCCGGTCATCAAAACGGAAAGCCCGTTGACCTGGCCCACCTTGGCACCCGAGGTTTCCACCCAGAAAATGTCTTTCTTGACCAGTTCCTTGACACGTTCCTCAATGAGGTTCGCTCGATAGATGCGCTTTTGCACGGCCTGATGCACATGTTCTCGACCGATGAATTCGGCCTTGTCCAAGGCCGCAAAGTAGTTGGCTTCTCGAAGCAGATCGCTGATATCCCCGAGTTCCAGGCTCAGTTTATCCCGATCCCCTGTCACTTCCATGCTGTATTCCAGCACGCGGGCCACACCCGTACGATCCAGATGCCGAATCTTGTTCTCCTCACAGAACCGACTGATCATGCGAGCGCACTGAAGAACGGCGTCTTCCTTGTGATCCATGCGGTCGTCGAGATGAGCTTTCACTTTGAAAAGCTTCTGAAACCGGTCGTCGTAGATGTACATCAGGTAATAGAGGTAGGGATCGCCGGTGAGCACGATTTTCACGTCCATGGGAATAGGTTCGGGACGAATGGTGCGCGTACTAAAAATACCGTACAGTTCCCCCAAATCCTCAATCTTGATCACCCCGTCGCGCAAGGCCCGCTTGATGGCTTCCCAAGAAAGGTACCATTTGAGAAGGTCCAAGGCCTTCATGACCAGGTAACCGCCGTTGGCCCGGTGCAAAGCTCCTGGCTTGATCATGGTGAAATCCGTGAACAAAGCTCCGAACCAAGCCTGCCTTTCAATGCTTCCAAAAAGGTTGGGGTAAGCCGGGTTGGATTCAATGACGACCGGAGCTCCCTGGGTTTCGGAATTGTCGATAAGCACATTGACATCGTAACGGCGCATGGCCGCTTCGCGAGGCGGCATGGGAAAAGGGCCCATCTGTTGCTGACCTTCAGGCTTTTTCTTGAATTCTTCGATATTTTCAAGAATATCTTCCTGAACGGCCTTCAAGTATTCCAAAACGCCGGGTTCATCCTGATATTTTTCCAGGTGATGTTCCAGAAGTTGCCCGACGACGAACATGGCAATTTCATTATCGAGCTTGGCGTGCTTTTCTTTGAATTCGGCTTCTGCCTGACGAATGCGCTTGATGGCCGCCTTCATCTTTTCCTGAAGCTCATCGCTTTTTTCGCGTAGAGCTTTCTTTTCCTCATCGCTCAGCTCGGTGAGCTCCTCCTGGCTCATGGGCTGGCCTTCCTTATTGGCCGGAATAATCACCATGCCCACCTGAGAAAACTGCAAAATGAAGCCTTCCTCACGAGCCATCTCGGACAATTCGTCGATGATCTGACGCCGCCTTCGTTCAAAGCCCTGATGCACTTCGGCTTCTTTGGCACGGTAATCGTCACTGTCAAACACTTCAGGAATCTTGGCCTGAAGGGTTTGAATGAAGGACTCCATGTCCTTCTTGAGTTCCTTGCCACGGCCGGGTGACAGGCGAAGACTCTTGGGCTCATCGGGTTGCTTGAAATTATAGACGTAACACCAATCCGGCGGTGTGGGTTCCTTTTTGGCCTGTTCTTCCAAAAAAGTGCGGGCGATATAGGTGAGTCCGGCTTTGGCAGGGCCGGCAATGAAGATGTTGTAGCCTTTCTCCTTCATGCCCATGCCGAACTTAATGGCATCGATGGCCCGTTCCTGGCCCACGACACCTTCTTCCAAAGGGGTGAGAACCCCTGTGTGTTCAAAGGGAAAAGCATTCGGGTCCACGATCGCTCGAAGCTCTTCCACCGCCAATTCCCTGAAATGTGTGGTCATGCCTTTTCCTCCGCCTCTTCACAAAGGGTTCGTTGCCGCATCACCCCAAACGACTTCAGCCAAGAACTTCTAAACGGCACTTTTTCCCCACGCTGCTTGCCGCAAGCTGCACCACCGTTCTTAAAGCTTCAATGGTCTTGCCGCTTCGACCGATCACTTTGCCCATGTCTTCAGGAGCCACGGACAATTCAAAGAGCACCGTGTCGCCGCTGCTTTTTTCTTCCAACACCACCCTATCCGGCTGATCCACCAAAGCTTTTGCAAGATAAGACACAAGTTCACGCATGTCTTCCCCACCTCGATGCCTTAAAGGGACGTCTCGTCCAATTTTTCCAAAACAGAACGCACTTTGTCCGCCGGTGTGCTGGCCCGATCCCGTCGATCGTCAATCTTGATCTGGGTCAGAACCCTTTGCGCACCCCTGTGAAAACAGCTTTCATGCATCGCTCGAACGGTTTCCAAGATCTTGTCCAAATCTCCATAGATGATGGTTCCCATGGCTGTCAATTCGTAAGAAAGGCCGCTCTCTCGTAAAATTTTGACCGCTCCGGCCACTTCATCGCTGAGGCTCGTCTTGCCCGTCCCTAACGGGACCACACTCACTTCCACAATCGCCATGTTTGCCTCCCTTTCAGCGTTCAAGCATCCACGTTTCCGGAAGCACTCTGTCCAAGTTAACCAAGGTTTTTAATAAATGCTCCTTGGTATGCGGTTCCACCGTCAAAAGAGGTTTCCGTCCTTTTTGCACAAGCGTTTCAAAAAGAAAGGTAAAATTGATGGTGCCCATGCCTACGGGCAGATGGGCGTCTCGAGTGCCGTCGTTGTCGTGCAGGTGAATTTCCAGAAGCCGTCCGCTCAAAACATCCAGCCATTCCCTTAGGCTCGTTCGCGAAAAGGCATGTTGATGCCCCACATCCAAACAAAACCCCAAAAACGGCGAATCCAGCCGAGAAAAAATCTCTTCGTGAACCGATGGATCCTCTTCCCACACATTCTCCAGACACAAACACACATGCTGCCGATGAGCTCGTTCCACCAAAGGCTCCCACAAGCCCAGAGCTCTCTGAATCCAGGCGTTCTTTTGTTCTCGATGGTGGCGAGGGTCATAACCTGTATGGCAGACAATGTGGGCCGGGCCAATGCGAGCCGCCACATCAAAAATCTGATGCCATCTAAGAAGACTCACCTGGCGGATGAGAAAGTCACAACTTCCCGCACACAAATCCCAAAAAGGTCCATGAACCGTCAGTCGGCATCCCCAGGACTTCAGCAGGGCCACCGTCCCTTCCAAAGCTTTCCAGTCCAGACGGTCCAGATCTTCCCCCGTAAAACCCAGTTCCAGATGAAATCTCTCCTGTCGAATCACTTCCATATATTTGGGCACCATGGCCCAAGGCATGTTCACATGCACATGCCGAACACTTCGCGGCGTCCGCGCTCCGAAAAAACCGCCCATGTTTTCCCTTTCCCTTTTTCCCTTGATTATCCCTCAACAAGTCCTTGTCACAGCCGCGCAAAACATCTAAATGCGAAAGGGAAGATTCAAGTTTCCCAAAGACTTTAATTCAATGCCAGGAGTTTTGACCATGAAGATTCAATCCTACAAGGACATTCCCGGTACCTTTTTCGACAACGAGGCGGCTCGAAGCGTCACCGGCCGCGTGCTTATTGGATCCCAGGACGGCGCCCAACGTTTCTGCATGCGCCTGTTTGAAATCAACCCCGGCGGCCACACCCCCTTACACACCCACGACTGGGAACACGAAATCTTCGTCCATGAAGGGCACGGCTCGGCTTACAAAGAAGGACAGTGGGTCCCCATCAGTCAGGGAGACGCCGTCTTTATCCCTCCCAATGAAACCCACCAAATCAAGAACACTTCCGATAAGCCCTTGCGCATCCTGTGCCTCATTCCGGCAGGTCCTCCGGAACTCTAAGGCACCCGAGGATGTTTGCATATTTTTAACTTTTGTTCACGTGCAAAACCTGGTAGCATGTGGATGCGCTTCTATTCGTGGCCGTCACATCTCGTGATCTCGCGACCAAGCCTCAGAACCTCATTTCGCTCCACCTTCTCAGCTGATGGCGTGCGGATGGAAGAAAGTGGAGAGCAACTGGGAATGGACCACATTGACTGGAAACGGAGGCTTTCATGAGTCGACTGCTTTGGCAACCCAGCGAAGAGCGCATCCGCAGCACGAACATGTATCTCTTTATGCAGCATGTGAACGAAAAACATGGCAAAACGTTTCGCTCCTACGACGATCTGTATCGCTGGTCCATTGAGGACATTCCCACCTTTTGGGAGACGCTGTGGGACTATGCAGGCTTTGCGGTCAGCCGCGGCTATGACTCTGTGGTGGACGATGTCAGGAAGCTTCCGGGAGCCCGATGGTTTGAGGGAGCGCAACTGAATTTTGCGGAAAACCTTCTGCGTTACCGAGATGATCGCATCGCGCTCAGTTTTAAGGGGGAAGGACGCCCCACGGTGCACACCACCTACGCGGAACTCTACGACCGGGTGGCCCGTTTGGCGGCTTCCCTGAAAGCCATGGGCATTCAGCCCGGGGATCGCATTGCGGGGTTTGTGCCCAACATGACAGAGACGGTCGTGGCCATGTTGGCGGCAACGAGTCTGGGAGCCGTCTGGTCTTCTTGTTCTCCCGATTTCGGAATCAAGGGTGTTTTGGATCGATTCGGCCAGATTCAGCCTCGCGTGCTCTTTACCGCCGACGGGTACCAATACAACGGCAAGACCTTCGATTCCTTGGAACGTATCAACGAAATTCTGAAGGATCTTCCCACCATCGAAAAGGTGGTGATCATGCCCTATCTTCAGTCGGAACCCGATGCGGGCCGAGTCCGAAACGGTGTTCTTCTTCAGGATTTCATGGCCAAGGAATCGGGACTTCCTCTGGATTTTCAGCGGGTCCCCGCCAATCATCCGCTCTACATCATGTATTCCTCGGGTACCACAGGTGTTCCCAAGTGCATCGTTCACGGAGCGGTCGGGACCCTCATTCAACACTACAAGGAACTCAAGCTCCACACGGATGTCACTCGAAACGACACCATTTTCTACTTCACCACCTGCGGCTGGATGATGTGGAACTGGCTGGTGAGTTCCCTTATGCTGGGAGCCCGCGTGCTTCTTTATGACGGCTCTCCTTTCTATCCCGACCCTGGAGCCATGTGGCAGATGGCTCAAGATGAAAAAATCACCATCTTTGGAACCAGCGCCAAATATTTGGCGGCCGTCGAAAAAGCGGGTGTCAAACCCATGAAATCCTATGACCTGACGCCGCTCAAGGCCGTTTTGTCCACAGGGTCACCTTTGGCCATCGAAAGCTTTGAGTACGTGTACCGGGACATCAAGTCGGATCTTTGTCTGTCGTCCATTTCCGGCGGCACGGACATTATTTCGTGCTTTGCTTTAGGTAACCCCATGGGTCCGGTTTATGCCGGCGAATTGCAATGTCGGGGTCTGGGCATGAAGGTGGAGGCCTGGAACGAAGACGGAAAACCGGTGATCGGCGAAAAGGGTGAACTGGTGTGCACGGCGGCGGCACCGTCCATGCCTATTTATTTCTGGAACGATCCCGACGGGCAAAAGTATCGTGACGCCTACTTTTCCACTTTCCCGGGTGTCTGGCATCATGGAGATTTCATTGAAATCACGGAACACGGCGGCGTGATCATTTACGGGCGATCGGATGCCACCTTGAATCCCGGCGGTGTGCGCATCGGCACGGCCGAAATCTACCGTCAGGTGGAAACCATTCCGGAAATCCTGGACAGTCTTGTGGTGGGCCAAGATTGGGACAATGATGTCCGTGTCATCTTGTTCGTGAAACTTCGAGACGGATGCACGCTGGACGAAGCGCTGATCAACCGTATCAAGACGGCCATCCGCACCAATACGACGCCGCGCCATGTCCCCGCCAAGATCATTGCCGTGCCGGATATTCCTTACACCATCAGCGGGAAGAAAGTGGAACTGGCGGTCCGTAAGGTTATTCACAACCAGGAAGTGAAAAACAAAGACGCTTTGGCCAACCCCGAAGCCCTTGAATATTACAAAAACCTTCCGGAACTGGCTTCCTGATCAGGCTTCAAGGGGCCGGCTTTCAGCCGGCCCAACCTACCCCCTCGTTTTTTGGCTTTAGGCACGTGCCCGAGAATCCAAGACGACCCGCTCCAGGAAATGCCGTTACCAAGCTTGTAGGGGCGAGGCGGCGCCTCGTCCCTACATTCCATTGGCCTACCTATCAATTGGCCCACATACCATCGGCCCATCAGGCACCGGTAAGGCCAATTTTCGGGCGGGTTGTCAGGCTAAGTTGTCTTTCCCGGATTCCTTGAGCATGGCCAAGGCCATGGCTTTTTCTTCTTGAAAACGGTCCAGGAGAGATCCCCGTAAAGAACCCAAAACCGCTCGACCCATTCGGCCTCGATCCCCATACACCGACTGAATGAGGGCCGCCTCATTCACGGAACCTTCACGCCCTCCCTGACGGCTCAAGGCCCGAATAAACATCTCAGCAGCTCGTCCCGGCCCGTGTTGCACGGCCGTGCTCCACAAAACTTCCTGAACCGCTCGCGAGGCTCTGTTCACATCGATCCCGGTCGCTTCCCTAATGGCCTGCCGTGCAGGCTCATAATGGGTCTCTTGAATAAAAGCCTGTTGAAGCTCTGCAAAACGCTGCGGGTTTTCTTTGGCGATGGCTTTCCACACTTGAGGCATCCCTCCCTGCGTGTTTCCCGTATCGGCAGGCCCGGCCGCTCGAAGCCTCTTGGCCCATTGAGGCTCATGATTTTCCAGGAAATCCAGAAACCGCGCCATGGTTCCGGGCTTGGAAGCAATCTGGTAAATGCCGTAAGATGTTCCCCCTCCGGGGTCATACCCGATGGCTTCCACCCCGGCTTTTCCGGACTCAAACCGAGCGGACAAGAAACCTAGATCGTGGTGTCCCGAAGATGGCAGTGATTTTTGCGATGCAGGACCTTCTTGCAAGGCGGAAATACCTTGATCTTGCGTCGCTAAAGACGAGACGCCTGCACGAGAAAGGCGAATCCCTGCGGAACCCAGATCTTTCCAGGCAGGTGAACCCGATCCCAGTGCGGAAGCCTTGATGTAGGCCGCCGTGATCATGGCCTGCAAACTGGCTGGATCCGCATTCTGCAATCCCGATGGCAGACGTTCCACGCCTTGACCCTGAGGCAGTGCCTGCATGAGGCCCATTTCTTCGCTTCCAGACTGACCGGTTCCCTGCTCCCCCTGTTCCGCTCCTCGCAGAACATTTTCAAAAAGCCTTTGCCCCATGGATCGAGCCAATGCGGCAGCCTGCCCTGCCGAAACCGTCGACCCCGACGTCGGACTGGGAATCGTCTTGCGAATGAAGGACACTCCCACGTGGTTTTCCTCCTGTGCGGCACATTTTTCCACGGCTGCCGGGACCGGCCCCTTTCCCGGCCTGACGGCACATCCTTATGCCGACTACGGATATGGTGATTAGCAAAATTTAAGCCGAAAAAGATGGGTTCGGCGCACCAAAGAGACAGAGATGGATCGTCAGGGTTTTGACGCCAAAGCTGTCATAAAAAGTTGCGCCCAAGGGCTTCGGTCAAGACCTGATCGATCACATCGGGATCTGCGATACTCAAGGCCAGAGCCGCTTCTCGCACCGTGATGCCGTCTTCGTAGGCTTTTTGAGCCACCTGGGCCGCCCGATCGTAACCCACCAGAGGCACAAGATAGGTGGCCAGAGCCAGGCTCTGTTCCACCATGGCGGCGCAACGTTCTCGGTTGGCTTGAAGCCCCACAAGACATTTTTCCACCAATACGCGGGCGCTTTGGGTGATCAGATGGATGGATTCCAGAAGGGTGTCGGCCAGGAGCGGCAGCATCATGTGGAGTTCAAAAATTCCTGCTTGGCCGGCCAGAGTCAGGGTCGTGTCGTTTCCCATCACTCGAGCGGCGGCCTGAAGAACGGCTTCCAGGATCACGGGATTGACCTTACCCGGCATCATGGAAGATCCCGGCTGGGCGGCAGGCAGCTGGATTTCTCCGAGACCGCAGCGAGGCCCCGAAGCAAGCCAGCGCAGATCATTTGCAATTTTCCAAAGGCTCACGGCAACTGTTTTAAGAGCCCCTCCCGTTTCCACCACGGCATCCTGAGTGCTTTGGGCCTCAAAATGGTTCTGGGCTTCTCGAAACACACAGCCTGTTTCGGCCTCAATGCGTTCCAGAACTTCCTGCACAAAGCCCGAAGGCACACCCACGCCGGTTCCCACGGCGGTCCCCCCTAGGGCCACTTCACATAACCGAGCCTGCACGGAACGCAGCCTTTCCACTGCCAAAGACACTTGGCGAGCGTACCCGGAAAATTCCTGCCCCAGGGTGACCGGCAGCGCGTCCTGGACGTGCGTGCGGCCGATCTTGAGGACATGGGCAAAGGCTTTGGCTTTTTCCTGAAGCGCTCCTTCGAGAAGGACCAAAGCCGGAAAGGTCTTGTCCTGGAGAAGGCGCCAGGCTGCCATATGCAGAGCCGTCGGAATGACATCGTTGCTGGACTGGGCCATGTTGACGTGATCGTTGGGATGAACGGGGTGTTTTCCGCCTCGGCGCCCCGTAAGGATTTCATTGGCCCGACCAGCCAGCACTTCGTTCATGTTCATGTTGGTGGACGTGCCGGAACCTGTCTGAAAAACGTCTACGAGAAATTGATCCCAGTGTTTGCCTGCACGAACTTCGCGAGCCGCTTGACAAATGGCGTCGGCCAGAACGGGATCCAGCCTGCCATGGGCCGCATGAACCTCCGCAGCCTTTTCTTTGATCAGCGCCAAAGCTTCCAAAAAAGGCCTGGGCATGGAACGCCCGCTTATGGGAAAGTTTTCGACGGCTCTTTGCGTCTGCGCCCCGTAGTACGCCGTCTCCGGCACCCAAATCTCACCCAAGGTGTCCCGTTCCAGTCTCAAACCCTCGCGTTTCACTCTTTCCCCTTCCCTACGCCTCCTGATGGCTCGCTGTCCACCTGGGCCGTGTGTGAGAAAATTGGCCTGCAACCCACACGAGAACCTTGTCCGACAACACGCAATCCCAAGGACTCTCATGCCGTTTCAGATTAGGGGCGAGGCGGCGCCTCGCCCCTTCCTTGAACTGGCACCAGACCTTGGGATTACGAGTTCTTGGATCAACTCCTAGTCAAAGCGTCGATGCAGATCTTGAAGGTTCAACAAACCATATTTGACACTTTTTTGGAAGATCTGAACAATTCGGTGTGGCGGAAGTTTCCGCAGATTCTCCCACGTGGCGTAAAAATGACGCTGCTCCTGCTCAATCGCCTGGTACACGGCCCGCTCACGCGCCTGAGCCCGCCGTTGCCGTGCTTCTTCGATGGAAATCACTTTCATGAGACGCCCTTTCCCTGCACGAAATTTTGATGGCTAGAGGAGCACAGTCCGTGCCAGAAAAAACGCTCTTGACGCTCATGGAGCTTGTTGATGGGCGAAATATTTGGCGCGGCTTGACGGATTCAGGCCTGGCCATCAGGCTCTAGGAGTCTGTCCGGCAACAAATACGGGGAAGGTTTTCCTGGAAGCGCAGGTCTCTGGCCTGCTCATGATGCAGGCACGACACTCACGCTCCCAGAGAAAAACCCGGGTTCAGGCTTGTAGGGGCAAGGCGGCGCCTCGCCCCTACAGGCTGCAACGGTGCATCTGAAAGTTTTAGGCTATCTCCACTCCTGCATGGGCATTCATGGTCTATGATGATTCCACGAGCGGAGCTTTTTTATTGTCAACGTAACCGAAAGCTGTCACAGAAAAAATGTATCCTTCGAGTCACCAAAAGGATTAGTGAAAACCATCTAGGATCGGGCCGGTTGCCCTGCAACATTTTTCATGGGCCGGGTTGATGGACGATGCCGTTGCAGAGAAAAGGCCATTCACTGTATCGTATACTGAAGGCTTGGTTTTCAAAGAAGCTTTCCACGACAAAAGTCGGTCGGCGCCCAGCCGCTGGACAACCTGGCAAGTGGTTTGCCTTTCTCATGTTTTTCTTGGGTCACACGACGGGGGCTGCCATGGCTGATCCACTCCTGGTCGATTATTCCCTGAAGATGGCCGAGGTGGAAAAGGCTTTGCGGCGACATCTCCAAGTCCTTACGCTGGAAATTGGCGAGCGCAGCGTTTTGACCCCTAAAGGTCACGCTCAAGCCGCCAGCTATATCGCCGAAACACTGCAGGCACAGGGGCTTCGTGTTCGCGAAGAGCCGTACCCATACGAAAACACCACCGTGGCCAACATTCTGGCCGAAACCGGCCATGAAAATCCTCGACGTCGGTATGTGGTTGGAGCCCATTACGACTCCTTGGTAGGTACCGTGGGTGCCGATGACAATGCCAGCGCCGTCGCTGTCCTTTTGGAAACCGCCCGGCTGGTGCAGACTCTTCGCTGTTTGGATGCATCTCAGGTCAGTGTGCAGTTCGCAGCCTTTGCGTTGGAAGAACCCCCGGCTTACGGAACACGTTTCATGGGAAGCCGTGTGCGGGCTCGAAATGCCAAAAAGGCCAAGGAACGCATCGACGGGATGATTTGCCTGGAAATGGTGGGCTACACGTGCCGAAAACCTGGGTGCCAGCGTTACCCTTTCCCGTTGGGTTTCATGAATTATCCATCCACGGGCTATTTTATCGGCATTGTGGGAAACTTTGGCTCGCGCCGTCTGGTTCGTGCCATGGAACAATCGTTTAGGAAAAACCCAAACCTTCCTGTCGTCACTTTGACGGTGCCCTTGAACGGTTGGCCCATTCCGTCGGTGCGCTTAAGCGATCACGCGCCTTTTTGGGATGCCGGCTACCCGGCCGTCATGGTCACCGATTCCGCTTTCTACCGGAACCCCTACTACCACACCGTCCACGACACCATGGAAACCCTGGACTTTCCCTTTATGGCCCAGTTGGTTCAAGGCCTGGTCGGTTTTTTATGCGATTCCACATTCTGAAAAATACGGCTGATGAAAAGGAGAGAAAGGACAGGGTCAAAACCTGCCCTTTCTCAGGAGCTTTTTACATTCTGAAATAGAGATCGTAAGTCGTCGTAGGGGTCGTCTTATAATCCCCCGAACCGCGAATGCTTCCCTTATTCCAAACACCATCGTCGTACTGCTCATCCAAACTCTGGCAGACATCGCCGGGTACATTGTCAAAACCGATCCAATGAGTTGTCAAGCCTTGAACGGTCGCATAGCCGATACCCACGGTGCCTCCATAAACATTCGACGGCGCTTGTGCTCCCGAACCGACAAGCAGATTGGTCAAGCGCATATGGTACCAAGCCTGACAGGTTTCCGTGGTTTGAGTCGTGCATCCGAAGGCAAAGCCATCGATCAAACCATCATTGTCTCCAGAGGTTGAGGTTCCCCACCGTGAATTCGCATTCGGGTCATCCCCCGGATATTTACCGTAGCGGTCGTAGTAAGTATATACGGCGGCAAGAACTTCCCGATATTGGTTGTAAGCCCTTTTGATTTTGGCATTGTTGATGAGTTCCTGCCCTTTGAGGACAGCTCCCAAGATAAAACCGATGATAACCAAGACGATGGCCAGTTCCACTAATGTAAATCCTCTTTGATCCCTCGCTTTCGACTTCATTTCCTTCTCCTCCTGTCTCGATGTGCACACAACTCATCCTAGGAGGTCGGTTGCGCCACTTGTTATCGGACACGCCGCCATGGCGCCCATGTGGGCGTGCGCGTCTAACACCCTCCCTTTTTGAAAAACCTCTCCACGGCTCCCACATGAGGGCCGCTGCCTTCACGACATTATTCGGCATTTTGCTTGAAGGGCTTAAGTAATTTTTTGGGGTTCAATCTATTTTTTCTGATCAGTAGGAAATTCAAGGCTTAGCAGGGCATCGGGAAAGAAGGCGGTGAAGGGTCGGCGATACGGTCGCGAAAGCGGGATCGTTTTGAACGGAAACGGCCAAATCACAAGCGGCACCCGTTTTTCCCTGGTACCAAAGGCAGAGGGTGAGATTAACGGCAATCTCTGGATCTCGACTTTTTTGGTAGGCTTGGCTGAGAATCTGTTCAGCTTCTGCCCATCTCCCTCGGCTCATGAGAAGCGCGCCCAGGTTATTCATGACAAAAGGGTCGCTTTGCATTTTCAAATATTCACGATAACCCCGCTCGGCCCCCTCCCAATGGCCGGCGCGCCTTGCTTCCTCGGCAATCAGCAAAACCTGGCGGGACGCCTCCATCGATGTTTCTTTATCCGATATCGGTTTCGGTCCAAAACCTGCTGAGCTTGAGGATCTTTCTTTGGTCGCTCTTTTGGGGGAGGACCCCATGCTTTCGCCTTCCATCACCTGGAGCGCCTCTTTGGCAGCTTTGGAAGGTACCGGCTTTTGCACAAGAGTCCCATCGGGACGTGCGATGCCCCCGTCAATCCCTTCCATTCCGGCACCCTCCTCACGGTCTTGCTCCAATGATGCCAAAGGTTTCAGGTCGGTTTCCGCCTCGGTCTTTGGCATGACTTTTTCCACGGATTCCATGACGGGCAGGGAAGGAATGACTTTTGCGGGAGCCTGTTCGGACGCAGCGTTTGAGGCTTTCTTCGTCGCTTCAGAGCGCGTTTTGGTCCACATTGTCACCATGAGCAGAGTGATCAGCCCCAAGACCGTCACGGCGATAGGGAGCCCAAACACCACAAGCCGGGATCGTTTGCTTGGCGAAGGTCTGGAAGCGCCTCCACCCGGAACGGAAAGGGGAACGCCTTCCTTGAAACGTCGCTGTTCTTTTCCCTCCAGTCTTTTCAGATGCTCGTAAAGCTCGCTCATGACATCAGCCGGGCTTCTATAAAGATGATCATTTCCACCTTTTTCGCTTCCCTTTTTTGGGTTCCGAAGAGGGGGCCTACCACGGGCAGGGACCCCAGCACCGGAACCTGGGATCGGCCATCCTTGGTTTTGTCCAGAAGAATGCCCCCGAGAATCACCACGTCATCAGGTCTAACCTTGACGACTGTCGTGCTGGTGCGAAGATTCATGGTGGGCAAGGTCACGGTGTTGTTTTCCACCTGCTTTTCCGTCAAGGCCACCACATCGCTCTTGATGGGAACGATGCTCAACAACACGTCCCCATCCGGTTGCACATAGGGAGTCACTCCAAAGGTGAGTCCATCAAAAACGGAAGAGGTCTGAACGGTGGTCGTGACAGTGGGAATGTTGCCAACGTAATCCGTTTCACGAGAAATAGACTTGATATAAGCAATAGAAGTTCCTACGGTGATCACGGCAGGTTGTCCATGCATGACGCGAATCTTGGGATTGGAAATGACATTGACCGTCCCATAGGTTTCAATGGTTCGAAGAATGGCGTCCAGGTACTGACCGGCGGAAAGCTGCAGCACGAAAGCCTGATCCGTCTCCTGGGTACCGTACATATAGCGGGAAACACCTCTCCAGTTCGGTCCTCCAAGCCCCTCTTGAAGCACCACCTGCCATTGCACGCCGAATTCATGGGACTTGGACAGCTCCACTTCCACAATACGGGCTTCAATGGTCACCTGACTGGCATAACGTTTGTTCAGATTCTCGATAAGGTTTTCCACGCGACGCATGTGGGCGGGAAGGTCTCGAACCAATAGGGTTCCGGTGAATCGGTCCAGGGTGAAATGCCCTTTGGGCGAAAGAAGGCTTTCCTTGAGGGCCTTTTCCAAAAAGGCGTAAAGATCACCGTCTTCCTTGGCGGTTTCGCCTTCCAGTTCCAGAAGCCCCTTCAGAGGGCTGGTAAAGGATTCCCCCCCCGTTGAGCCTCCCCCACCGCCGCTTTGACCGGTCCCACCAAGGACGTCACCTCCCAGAGAATACCGGGAACTTCGCGCCGTCAAAATGAAGCTCAAGTTAAAGATTTTTTCTTCAAACGCCTGAAGCCTAAGCACCCCTTTATCCACACGGTAAGTGATCCCCACCATGTCCGAAAGGGCGTCCAAGGCCCGTCGCAAACTCACCTGATCAAACCTCGTGGTCACCAAACGCCCCTCCGGTGGCACAACCTCGTCCACCTCCTTGTCCACCATGAGGTTCAACCCCGCTTCCTGAGCCAGCACAAAGAACACCGTGTGAAAATCCTCCTGGACAAAAGACAAGGTCACCTTGCGGGTATCCAAAGGGGAAACGTCCTTGAAGATGGGCTGGACGGACGGGCCGGGGTCATGTTTCAGGCTGCCTGCCGATGGAAGTGCAAGGGGATGACCGGAGGCGCCTTTTTTTTCCGTGTTCGTGCTGGCACAGCCGGCACACAAAGCCACAAGCATCAGGAAACATTTAAAGATCGGCTTTCTTGCCCACGCCCACAAAAACTCTTTTTCCGTTGTCGGCAACAATCGTCACCCCCTCTTTGTGAATCCTTTCCACCAGACCGGCTTCAGGAACAAGGCTTCCCTCTTCATAGGGCACACCGTTGATCACACTTACCCGCACACGACTTCCGAGAACCACGCCGGAAACCTTGACGGTCACCCCTTGTGCCATAGGTTCCTTGGGCTCTTCAAGCCCGGCTGGCATTTCATCCGCCTTCTGCGGCGTCGGCCCTAGAAAGGCTTCAGCCGATCCAGGATTCCATGCCTTTCTTTCGGGAATGGAACTCTGCAAAAAAGCCAGATCTAGAGCGGGTTCCCGCGTGACCAGTCGAGGTGCAGGTTTTTCGTTCCCCTTGGATTCCTGAAGCACGAGGAAGATCACACCCACCAACACCGCCACCCACGGGAGCCACATAAAAATCCACGGTTTGTATTTAGGGAGCATTTTCATGGCCGAAAATAGATTTTTTTTCCCTGAAGTTCAGCGTACGGCCGGCATGGCGGTTGTTCTTTTCCGTGTCTATCCTTTTCTTCACATGTTTTCAGTTCAAAAGAATCCAAGAAGAAAAATCCTTGATCCGTATAAATCCTGGAAAGCTTTTCCACGAAGGTCCCAAAAGGTTCCAAGGTGATTTCTTCTTTATGGAACGCTTCGCGAGGTTCCGCAAGGCGCCTTAGAAAGGCGTCATAGTTTTGAAGCGATGCGGTAAAAGCTTCCAGACGTTGAATCTTATGCTGCTCTTGCTGCAGCACGTTCCATCGCTCCCGCTCCGCTTGAAGATGCCTCCATTCACGCACCATGAGCCAGAAGGAGCCTTCAAAAACCAAGGTCGCCCCGCACAGAAGGATCCATGGAGGCAAACACGTTTTGAAAAAAGGCGACAATTTCATGAACGCCCTCGTCCTTTGATTGTTTCGTTGGCATGGGCGCCGTCTCATGAAAATCCATCACAGAGCCACTTCAAAAGAAAACACGGCCTCACCTGTCTTTTCATCGTAGTGAAATCGGCCGGTTCTTACATCGTCGCGCTCTTTCAGGGCGGCCAGAAAGCTTCCGAAAGCCAGATGAGCTTCCTGAAAACTTACGGTGCCTTTCAGTTCCAGGGAAAGAGTCCAACCACGGGACGTTGGACCCGCTTCGGTATCAGATCCTCGACGTCGGGCCGATCGAGCCGCCGCATGAGGGCCCGGCACGTCTTCTCCGCCCGAAGACACGCGGCAGTGCACGATACGAAAATTCTTGGGCACCGTTTCACTAAGCCACACGATCCATTCATCCAAGCGAGGCTGTTTCTGGAACGTTTCCAAAGTCTTTCGGTATTCTTGCGCTCGAGCCAAGCGATCCCAAGGAATGGCTTTTTGCAAAGCTTCCGCTTTGGAAGCGACGGCCTGCATCTGGGCCTGGACTTGTTTCTCCAGGCTTTGAGCACGAAACGCCGCATAGCCATACAAGCCGAGTTGTCCTACGGCAAGGACCAAAAGCACGACGGCAACCTTCATGGCCCAAGGCAGATGCTGTGTCCAGGCTCGAATGGATTCGGGAAGCATGTTAAAAGCCGAAGGCACCAGAAGGGCCCCAAACCATTCAGGATGCAGGAACGCCGTTTCATGCAAAGGCTTTGCAAGAATCTCCTCCGGCCAAGGCACATCGCCTTGGGGAAGCAGGTGCCGCAAGGGTCCGCAGGATCGAACGATTTGAAATCCTTCCCCTTCCAGTCTTTGAAACTGTTCCCGATTAAAGTCCACTTCTTGAAGGACCAAGGTTTCAGATGGGCCGGTAAGATCATCAAAGGCCACGTAACGAATGGAGTGCACGCGCCCCCCCGCGGTCACGAGAAGATAGAAACCGTGTTCCTCAATCCATACCGTCAGAGTTTTTTCATGGCTGCATTGAGCCGCAAGAAAAGCCACTGCCAAGGCGGGAGGCACCACCCCCTGCACGCGTGCTCCAAGGCGCCACAAGGCTTCCAGCTGAGCCTGCATGGAAGAAGTGTCGACAGCGGCCACAGCCACCTGAATCTGAGTGCCCTCTTGGTCTTCCACCTGGTAGAAAATGGAGGGAACCTTGGCAAAAAGTCCGCTGCGCTCGACCTTTTCTTGAATCTGCAAGGCCATGACCTCTGAAGGTCCGGCAAATACTTGATCCTTGAAGAAATGAAAAATTTTCGTATCCAGAAGCATGACCGTGGACTTCCCAGCCAAGTGACGCGGTTGTAAAGGTTCTTCTGCAATCTGCACAAAGCCTTTGCCGCGTCGTATCACGGTCGCCGTCTCAAAAGGCCCGTCTTTTTCTCGAACCCGCACCACCACGGTTCGCATCAGGGATGCCTCCAGCCCATCCACCACAAAGCGGCAAGCACACCGCCCACAAACACTACACCCAAGACCACCGTCGTCGTCGCCAACCAACGGCTTCTCGGGTGTGGCAGCGTTGTTTCCAGGGTGGGTTCCAAGGTCTTCAGAGCTTCCTTAAGCGCCTGGACGCTGATGTGACGTTCACATCGAGACGCCGCCACCAAGAGAGCCCGGTCCATGATTTTGTTGACCAACCTGGGCACATTGCCACTGGCTTCACAGAGAATCTTTTCGGCACCCTTTTCAAAAGGGATGGCGGCTCCTCCGGCCCGCGTCATGCGAAACTGGGCGTACCAGGAAACTTCTTCCGGAGACAAGGGTTCCAGTCGTTCCCAGAGGCTGATCCTTTGCTTGAGCTGGCAGAGTTCGGGTCTTTTGAGCTTTTCTTCCAGGGACAATTGCCCTACCAAAAGAATCTGAATCAGTTTCCTGTTTTCTGTTTCCAGGTTGGAAAGAAGACGGATCTCTTCAAGGCTTTCTATGGGAAGGTTTTGAGCTTCGTCCACCACCAGGACGAAATGCCCGCCCTGCTCGGCCCATCGAAGCAAATGGTCTTGAAACCGACGTAAAAGCCTTTCTTTACTGTCCCCAGGTTCAAAGGGGATTCGAACATCTTCCAGAACGGCCTGCAGAAGCTCCTTGGGTTCCAAGGCCGGGGCCATGATGACGGCCGTCTGGTAACGGTCTCCTTGCAAATCTTTGAGCAAGATACGCAAAAGCATGGTCTTGCCGATGCCCGGATCCCCGACCAGCACCAGGAATCCTTCGCCTCGAGCCAGCCCATAGCGGATGCTTTCCAGAATGGCTTTGTGTCTGGAGGAAGGGAAAAAATAATGCGTGTCCGGTGTCAGTCGAAACGGGTAATCATCAAATCCGAAAAACTGCAAGTAATCGGTCACGTTCATTACATCTTTCCTATGGCCCCGATCAGTTCATAGATAGGTCCCAACAGGGCCAAAACAATCCCTAGGAACACCACACCCGCGACGGCCAAAAGGACAGGCTCAAGCACCTTTGGCAACATTTCCACAAAGGTGATCAATTGTTTGTAATAAAAATCCCCCAGAAGCTTCAGTTGATCCACCAGTTTTCCTGTTTCTTCACCGGTTCGAACCATGCGTCTTTCCATGACATTGAAAAACCCGGCGGCTTCGCAGGCTTCGGCCAATGAGGATCCTTGTCGTATGGAGGTCCCCATCTCAGGAATAAGTTTTCGCAACTGCCAACTGCGTACGCTTTGTCCCAGTAAATCCAGACTTCGAAGCATATCCAGCCCCGATCCCAGAAGAAGACTCATGTATTCAAAGAAAAAAGCCAGGATGGATAAACGCCACGCCCGTCCCACAATGGGCATTCGAAGCAGGGCTTTTTCCAAAAGTCGACCTAGTTTCTCAGATTTATGGGAAAAAATCCACAGCACAACAACAAGAAGGAGCCCCAAGGGAAGGACGGGCCAGTAGTGAGCGGCTAAGTCAACCAGCTTCATGAGAAGGCGGGTCGGCAAAGGCAGAGCGATGCCCATGTCTTTGAAAAGAGCGAACACCTTGGGCAGGACATAGACGAACCACACGGCCAGGGCAATGGAAATGGCCGTCACGATAAATGTGGGGTACCACAGCGCCCTTTTGGTCTGGGAAATGATGTCGTCGATCCTCGTGAAATGCACGGCGGCATCTTCCAGCGTGCGATCCAACCGGCCGGTTTCTTCACCGATAGCGGCGAGGCTGCACAGGACCGGCGGAAAAACTTTAGGGTATTGCTTCAGGCTTTCCGCAAAGGAATACCCTTCTTGAACCGCCGCAAGGAGACCTCGCAGGGCGTCTTGAAAAAGGACGTTTTCGGTACTGCGGCGCAGATCTTCCACAGCTTGCAAAAGAGGCACTCCAGCCGTCTGGAGGAAAGAGAGATTTCGGCACCATTCGGCCAGTTCCACCCGACGCACTTTGGCAAAAAACCGACGAAGCCCCGGGCGGTGCACTCGGTACTTGACAAGAACACAGTTTCGGCTTCTCAGGAAAAGAAACAGCTCACGAAAATCCCGGAATTCTCCACGATCATCGATGGAACGTCCCGTGGAAACATCGACGGCTCGATAGACGAAAACAGGCATTATCCCAGAACCCTCTCCGCCTCCTCCACAGTGGTTTCGCCGGCAGCGATCTTTCGTGCCGCTGCGCGGCGCATGGTCTGAAAACCTTCCGCCTGCAAGGCCCTGGTCAAGTCAGCCAAGGATCTGCCTTCGGCAATCATCTGGCGGCAGGCGTCGGAGACCACCAAAATTTCCGCAACCGCGCTCCGCCCTAAATACCCTCGCTGTCGACAGACGGAACATCCGGCCCCTCTTTTGTACTCCTTATGCGGTTCCAGTCCATAGCGGGCCAGCAGGGTCGAATCCGGCTGGTAGGTCGTTTCACAATAGGGGCAGATCTTGCGCACAAGCCTCTGGGCTGTGGCTCCAAGAAGCGTGGATGCCAACAAATCCGAGCTCACCTCAAAGTCCCGTAAACGAGCGATCACGGACAAAGCATCATTGGCATGCACCGTGGAAAGCATCAAATGACCGGTCATGGCCGCTCGAACGGCCATCCCCGCCGTTTTTTCATCGCGAATTTCCCCCACAAGAATCACGTCGGGGTCCTGACGCATAAAATGGCGGACTGCTTCGGGAAAATCGTACCCGATATCTTCCATCACCTGGGTTTGTCGAATCAAGGGGAAACGGTATTCGACAGGATCTTCCGCCGTCATCACGTTCATATGAAGAACATCCAGCATGCGCATGGCGCTGTAAAGGGTCGTGGTTTTGCCGCTGCCGGTAGGGCCCGAGACAAGAATCATCCCGTAAGGTTTACGAAAAAGGTTTTCCATGGCGTGGACTTCTTCAGGGCTGAACCCCAAAGACCCCAAGGGCAGGACGACGGCTTGGACGGGAAGAATTCGAATGACCAGGTTTTCGCCATGAGCGGAACGAACCGTGGACAACCGTAAGTCGTAGTCTTCTCCCATGAACTGAAACCGCCACCGTCCATCTTGGGGAAGACGCTGTTCGGCGATGTCCATACCGGCTCGCGCTTTGAGAGCACTGACCATGCGTTGATGAATGGTTCCGGGAAAAACGAAGGCAAGGTCCAGGAAACCATCGATTCGAACAAAAAAGCGTGTCGTTCGATCCGTGGGGGACACATGAATATCGGTCGCCCGGTTCAAGATGGCGTAATGCATGATGTCCGTCCAAAGATCGTCCATGGAAAACAGGGTGTTGGGATTGGCCGCGAGACGCCTTTGAAGGTTTTCCAGGGCCTGTTCCGGAGGGTTTTCCAGAAAGTAATAATGACGCTCGGCGATTTTCTTGATTTCTGCTCGAGGCCCGACATAGGACCTGTACCTGGACCCCACCAGGGTGGTTAATCCTTCTTGAAGCGCACGATCCACAGGATCCCCCATGGCCACATGAAGGATACCATCGTCAAGTTTGAAAGGGAGAACAGCGCGGTCTCGAGCAAACCCGGAAGGGATTCTGCGCAAGGCTTGCGGTTCGGGGACAATGCCTTGAGGATCCAGGAAAGGCAAACCGCTTTGGTCGGCCAGCACCTGCGCCATTTCAAATTCGGTGACAATGCCAAGGCGCGTGAGAACCTCCCCAAGCCTTTCGCCTGTGGCCTTTTGCTCTTTCAAGGCAAAATCGATCTGCTCTTCTTTTAAATACCCTTTTTCTTTCAGGAGCTGCCCAATGGGTTTCTTTTGCACGGCCTCAAGTTCTCCTGTTGGTAACGGATTCACTCCCTTCGCCGCCACACTCCGTCCTGTAAAGCCTCCCTATGCCGGACTCTTGTAAGACCCTAGTTTCTCTCATGATTCTTTCAAACGTGGCGCTTCGTGCATGCTCGTAACGTCGCCAACCTCTGAAAACTTCTGGCAATCCGGCAGGCGGCATAAGAATCCCCACGAAACATCAACCTGGCGAAAAGGCGTTTAGGTAATGAAATACTCACTCCCTGAATACTTGCGGCATACGATTACTATTTTGAGTCACACGTATTGCCGGAGCACTCAACTTCGACCAAATAATCACCGTTTGTGTCCAACTGCTGGGCCGTCCCTGAACTTATAGCTCTACCAGTGCAATTATCACTACTGTGAACCTCAATCATGGTTCCGGCTGAGATCCCAGCGTGGTAGCGCCTGTAATTTGTTCCCATCTCTGTGCAACCTGCACCACCAATTTTATAAGATTTAGTGTTGCCTTGATTGGTGATGAGAACGCCATATAGAGGACTCCCACCACCCCCGCCGCCGCCTCCACCCGTGCCATTATCGCCCCCTCCGGTGCCGCCGCAGGCGTAAGCGGGATGTATGGTTAAACCGAATGTTTTAGAAGCCCTTTGGCCGCAGTGATCTGTTACCACAGCCAGCACCTCATAAGAGCCTGCAGATCCTGCAGAGGGGATTCCCTGAAAACTATCTTCGCTGCAAATCAAGCCCTTGGGGCAAGGAGGGGTGACCGAAAGGGCCCAAATGTACGGAACATATCCATCGGCAACAAGCTTGGCGGAATAAAATCGCCCTTCACACCCCACGGGCAATTGCTCCGTCACGATGTTGAGCGGCTTTAGACGCACGGGAACCTCTCCCTCCCAGGAAAGACTTTGGCCTGTCCGATCGCATACAGTCGCACGAAAGTTAAGCCTCGTCTGGCATGCGGAGTCCACAATCCCCGATAGTGTCCCGGACTTTTCTAAGTGCAGTCCCCCTACTGGGTTTCCCTTCCAGGTATAGGGTGGAACCCCGCCCCGTGCTTCAAGGGCTACGGTATAAGAGCGACCATCATCGGCTGTAGGGAGCACATCAGGAGTCACCACTTGCAGGTTTTGACAGCCTCGAAGATGGCGTAATTCATTTAAAGTGACGTAGAGCACTACATCATCATAGGGTTCCGGTCGGTTTATGTCGTCATAGAAGTCGTCTTTATCTGGAAAGTCCATAGGATAAATGGTGAAATCCGTTTGTATATTTTGGTTTTCTCCACCGCTCACAATTATAAAGGCAACATTATTACGGTCCTGCCCGTCCTTAAGGGTCATGGACGTAGTCTTCACAGAGCACAGGTCCACAACCAATGCGTGAGTTTGATTGTCGCAAGCGCTGGTCCCCTGAATTGTTCTATTATCGGATTCCAGTTCCTCAGCCACCAGATAAAGCAAGGATCGGCCATAAGCATCCGTCCCCTTGACCCCGACTCGGCTGAAAGCTTCGCCCGGCTTATTGGGATCATAGGTGTTTGGTTGCCCCGGCATATATTCTTGAAGCGGAAGATAACCGTTTTTGACAGCATAGCCCACGAAGGCTTCTTTGGCCGCTTTGACGGCTTCGCGGGTTTCTGCCAGCTTGGATCTTTTGACCAGAGGCCCGATCAGACTGACACCCATACCGAGAAGCAGCCCTAGAATCACGAGCATGAGGGCGACTTCAATCAAGGTAAAGCCGAAGGGTTTTGAGTTTCGTTTCATCACCGATCCTCGTCGCTTCAATGCACGGGTATCGTTTGGATCCCGGCGAAATTGTGTCTCTTTTTGAATCGACAATATATTGAAACAACTTAAATGATCAAGTTTTCTGGCCGAGATACTGTGTTTTTTTGAACATGCGGTCAGGGGCGTTATCGTTTGGCACCGAAATGAGCAGGGGTGAAAAGTAACGGAAAACGGGGATTGCATTTTTGGCGGCTCTTTTGGGAGGCGGACACATCGGTCCGCCCCTACAGAAGACCGGATTTTCTGCGCGTGACAGATTGGTCCACCCCTACCGAAGGCCGCATGGACCGGGTGTAACACGAAGGGAGCTTACTTCTTGACACGGACAGTTAGCGCCTCCCTTCTGTATGCTGAATGAAACGACAACGTGTATAGCACTTGTCAGTGAGCCTACGCATGTGCTACCGTTCATGGCGTGCCTGGGTGGTGGAATAGGCAGACACAAGGGACTTAAAATCCCTTGGGACCTTGTGCCCGTGCGGGTTCGATTCCCGCCCCAGGCACCACATGGAGGGTGCTTTCTCAAAACAAACGTTCGACACGGTATCAGCAGCGATCGGGGAAAGGCCGACTCTTCAGCCGGCTGAAGCTTTTCTTCTTCGGTTGGAACGAGAGCAGACTCTGGGAGCGCACACGTGACAGGTTTGTGGTGGATCTTGATGGCCAGCGGTATTTTGGTGGGAATCGGCGCCGCCTTTACGGGTCTCGGAGGCGGCTTTCTTATGATCCCCCTGCTCCTCTATTTGGGCTATTCCGCGCAACGAGCCGTCGGGACATCCTTCATGGCCATTTTGGTGATTTCCATTTCGGCCCTCGTGGCCCATAACAAACTGGCCAACGTGGATTACCGAGCCGGTATTTTGCTGGGAATCGGCGGCATTCTGGGCGCCCAGATCGGCGCCCGACTGGTGGAACATGTTTCCACGGCCCACTTTAAAAAGATCTTTGCCGTCGTTCTCGTCGGCCTTGCCGCGTACCTGTTCTTCAAGAAATAGGAACCGAGGCCGACCCAGACACAGAGAGCTCACCCCTGGAGTCGTTTCCGTAACACGTAAGGCAAAATGCCTCCGTGACGGAAGTATTCCACTTCAATATCCGTTTCCAGCCGTGCGGTCACGGAAAAGTTTACGATCGTGCCGTCAGGTTTCACGGCCGTCACTTCAAGGCGTTTTCGAGGTGCCAGGCTGTTCACATCTTTGATGTAAAAAACCTCCGTGCCGTCCAGACCCAAGGACTCCCAACTGTCTCCTTTTTTAAACACCAATGGCAAGACTCCCATACCCACCAGATTGCTGCGATGAATCCTTTCAAAGGATTGAGCGATCACCGCACGAACACCGAGAAGGGCCGTTCCCTTGGCGGCCCAGTCCCGAGAAGAACCGGTTCCGTATTCTTCTCCGGCCAGCACTAGAAGAGGTGTGCCTTCTTCAGCATAAGCCATGGCCGCATCGTAAACGAACATGAGGCGGTCTTCCGGGAACTTACGCGTCCACGATCCTTCTCGGCCGTCGGCTAATCGGTTGCGAAGTCGAATGTTGCCGAAGGTGCCACGAATCATGACTTCATGATTGCCGCGGCGCGCTCCGTAGGAGTTGAAATCCGATGGATCCACTCCATGTTCCATGAGGTAACGGCCCGCCGGATAATCTTTCGGAATGGATCCTGCCGGAGAAATGTGATCCGTGGTGACAGATCGGTCCAAAACCAGCAAAGCTCGGGCTCCCTCAATGTCACGAAGCGGCTCGGGATTCGGCGGCATGCCTTCAAAATAGGGCGGCTTGCGTATGTAGGTGGACTGAGGCTTCCAAACAAAGGTGGTGCTTTCCTCAACCTCCAGGTCCTTCCATAGAGCATCCCCTTCAAAAACGTTTGCATAGGCTTTTTGAAAAAGCTCCTTTTTGACCGACATCTCCACGTACCGCGCTATTTCTTCGCTCGTGGGCCATAATTCTTCCAAGTAAACCGGATCCCCGTTGGGATCCAGAGCCAGGGGTTCTCGAGCCACATCCACATCGATACGCCCTGCCAAGGCGTAGGCCACCACAAGGATAGGGGATGCCAGGTAATTGGAACGAACACGCGGATGAATGCGGGCTTCAAAGTTCCTGTTTCCCGAAAGCACCGCGGCCACCGTAAGCCCATGTTCCTCGATGACCTTTTCCACGGCTGGAGGCAGTGGCCCGCTGTTTCCGATACATGTGGTGCAGCCGAAACCCACGCCATGAAACCCAAGGGCTTCCAAAAAGGGCAAAAGCCCCGCATCGGCCAGGTAATCCATGACGACGGTGCTTCCCGGTGCCAGGGATGTTTTCACATGAGGTGGAACGGTCAGGCCTCGACGCACGGCGTTTCGAGCCAGCAGTCCCGCTCCCATCATGACCGATGGGTTCGATGTATTGGTGCAGGATGTGATCGCCGCGATGACCACACTGCCGTCCCCGATGTGAGAAAGGCGTCCATGAATGTCCACGGGGAAAAAACGCTGTCCTAGAGGCACACAGGCTTTCAGTTTTTCCGTTCGGCATCCGGATTCCTGCATGAAAACAGACTTCTGAGTCTTGGGCACGGTGGAATCGTAGCGACAGCCCAGAACATCCGCAAATTTTTCTTTCATATGGCTGAGAGGAATGCGGTCTTGAGGCCTGGCCGGGCCGGCAAGAGAAGGTTCCACCGTGGCCATGTCCAGTTCCAGAATGTCTGTATAGTGGGGGTCACGGTCAGAGTCCGCAAAAAGCTGGAGCGCTCGAGCTCCGGTTTCCACCAGGGTCGCTTGGGTTTCTCTGCCTGTGGATCGTAGGTATTCCACGGTCACGGCATCCACCGGAAAAAATCCCACCGTGGCACCGTATTCCGGAGCCATATTGGCCACCGTGGCTCGATCCGGTAATGAAAGACGCCCGAGCCCAGGACCAAAAAATTCCACAAACTTTTCCACCACATTGTAAGCACGAAGCCGTTCTGTGACGTGAAGCACCAGGTCGGTCGCTGTCACACCAGGACGAAGACGTCCCACGAGCCGTACACCGATGACTTCCGGAAGGGTCATCCAATAAGGTTGCCCCAGCATGACCGCTTCCGCCTCAATCCCACCCACGCCCCAGCCCAGGACACCCATACCGTTGATCATGGTGGTGTGAGAATCCGTTCCCACCAAACTGTCCGGATAGGCCCATGGAATGTGGCGGGAAGAAGCGGATTCGGCGATGATCACCTGAGAAAGGTATTCCAGGTTCACTTGGTGACAAATGCCGGATCGAGGCGGGACCACCTTTAGAGTGTCAAAGGTTTTTTGAGCCCACTTCAAGAGTTCGTAACGTTCTCGGTTTCGTTCATATTCCCTGGCCGTATTGATCTGAAGGGCTCTTTGAGTCCCGTAAGCATCCACCTGAATGGAATGATCGATCACCAAGTCCACAGGGACCAAGGGATTGATGCTGCGAGGATCACCGCCCAAAGCCTGCATGGCATCCCGCATGGCCGCCAGATCCACCACGGCGGGGACCCCGGTAAAATCCTGCATGAGCACCCTTGCCGGATAAAAGGCCACTTCCACGGAACCGTTCGTTGCAGAACCCCATCGGGCCACATTTTCCAGGTCAGAAACCTTGACGGTCACCTGGTCCAGTTTTCTTGCCACGTTTTCCAACAAGATTCGAATGGAGAAAGGAAGGCCCTGCAGATCCACTCCGAAATGCCGCGCCAGGGCGTCGAGATCCACAACTTGAAAAGTTCGGCCTAAGGCATTGATCGTTTTCGTCCAGGTTGCAGCGTTCATGAACACCAACCATCCTTTCTGCAATTGTGGGTTCCTGGAAGCCTGTCCTCTTGTGTGTTGAAGCGTGATCCCTTTTTTCCAGGACCAGATCCTTTTCACGCCTTTAGATCGTTCTTTTGCCTCACCGGGCCGGCAAATCGCAAATGGATGCCGTCCGGACCCGCCACCATGAAGTCCCTCAACTGATAATACCGATCGGCCGGCGGCATCACCACCGCATACCCTAGGGCCTGAGCCTTATGGTAATAAGCATCCACATCGGGCACCATGACCCGCAGGTTTCCCACGGGAGTTGAAGGCTCGCTCACATCAGGCCGCTCAACCAAAAACAGCAAAGAATCTTCCCACCGTAATTCCACAAAAGGACCGTCCCGGCGACTCAAATGGAAATCAAAATCCAAGAAAAACTTCAACGAGGTTTCCAAGTTCCGCACATAGATGGCAAGCACCAGTTGTTCTCCCGGGGGTACCACGCGTCCCATGCCTCGATCCCTCCCTATCTCGATTCGCTGACATTCCTATCTCAAAAAGTCTCACGAAAAACCAACCTCGCCTCTTCTTTTCACTCTGATTTCGGTTTAAGTTAAGCGTTAAACGATTCAAAACAACGGCATGCCTTGGAGACGAACCCATGGGCCGAAAACCTGATCCCTTGCTGCTGGATTTCCTGGATGAGTCTATCACCATGCCGGACATCGCCTGGGAAACGGTCCCTCTTTCCGTTAACCCCTACGTGGTCTGGAACGCTTTTGATGAAAACATCGAGGGCTGGGTTCCGGTATGGTACCCGGTGCGGGATCCATTGACCGGACGATGCTTCAGTGAATTTGAAAGAGCCCATTATTTTCACGAGCACCTTGTGCAAACCCTGATTGTCATGCACCGGTGGCCTCTGTGGGGTTCTCGCCGGGCCAAGAAACACGCAATAGGTGTTGCCCTTTTGCAGATGTATTGTGAAGTGGGACATCAGGAATGCGCTCTTTGACGTGTCATGGTCTCCGTACGGGATGAGACCTAAAAACAATGCGAGGATGACCGTCATTTCGGCCGTTGCAGGCTTGCCGCCCGAGGGTGGTAGGTTTACTATACGAAAGGTTCGCAACACACCAACATGAGACATGGCCCTGAAGCAAAACATTGGAGGAGTTCGTGATGGAGAGCAAGGAAAAACGTCGAGAGAAGGTGATTGAAGTCCTCAACAAGGCCCGTTCCATGGAACTTTTGGCTATTCATCAGTACATGAACCAGCATTACAACTTGGACAACATGGACTACGGCGAACTCGCCGCAAAAATGAAACTCATTGCCATCGACGAAATGCGCCATGCGGAAATGTTTGCCGAACGTGTCAAGGAACTGGGCGGCGAACCTGTCACAGGCCATGACGGCCAGGTGATCAAAGGCCAAGATGTGCGAGAAATTTTTCCCTTTGACGCCAACCTGGAAGACGACACCATTGACGTCTACAATCAATTCCGGCTGGTCTGCCAAGAAAACGGCGATGCCATCAGCATGAAGCTGTTTGAAGACATCATCAAAGAGGAACAGATTCACTACAACTATTTTGACAATGTGGACGGCCACATCAAGAAATTGGGCGACACCTTTCTTGCCAAGATTGCAGGAACTCCGTCGGAGACGGGTCTGCCACCTCGAGGGTTTGCCGTGGCAACCGGCGCCGAGGCCTAAGGGGGAAAGCCACCCCATAACCGAAAATCATGTGTAGGGGCGGACCCATGCGTCCGCCCCCCATGTGCGACAGCCCGTAGGGGCGGACACGTCGGTCCGCCCCTACGGGTTTTAAACACCACCGGATGTTTGTTCGAGAATGGACGCTTCAATATTGCATGCGTCGGGGTCTATGAGTCAAAGGCCATTGGCCCTCGCCAACACCTTCACCCCATAACCTAAAACCACGTGTAGGGGCGGACCCATGTGTCCGCCCCCATGCCCGCCCGCATGGTCAATGACCTGTAGGGGCGGACCAATGTGTCCGCCCCCGTGCCCAACAACCTGTAGGGGCGGCCCCATGTGTCCGCCCCTGTGTCCGCCCTCATTCACTCCGTCACTCTTGCTCTTTTCGATTTTCTTCCTCCTGCGCGGCCATCTCCTTGCAGCGGCACCAATCCTGGTAAAGAATATGTCCCATTTCCCACTGCAAATCTTCGGGGCGCGCAAAATTGGAGCACGCACAATGGATATCTTCAGGTTCACACAGCCTATACCAAGCGCAATCCAGGCAGGTGTTCATCACGCGTCACGTCCCGTCTCAATAAAGTGGCACATCGTTCGGACCTCTTCTCTCTGGGTCCCATAAGTCAATCGACAGGACACGAAAAAACCTAAAGGATTTTTCTCATCTCACACCCGGCCGGAACGTGAGGCGCTCCGCCTGGCGCTTGACCATGTTTATGAACTTTGCAAATCCTGAAGATAGGCCCGAATCATCGCGTGCGCTCCGTCCGGTGCGGCCAAAAGAGGACCATCCACACGGCGGGCTTCGAAATATTCATTGAGATGGAGCGGTCTTCCGTCCAGAAACTGCAGGTTGCCGCCTGCGGCCTGCAAAATGATTTGGGCTGCCGCAAGATCTTGGTAGGAGACGCTGCGCAGCAGAGCCCCTTCGGCACGTCCCATGGCCACATAGCTCATGTGAGCCGCCGTGCATCCCAGGTTTCGAATCTTTCCAGGAAAATTCGACCGGAAATGTTCATGCATGCGCGAATAGGTAAAAAGCAGGCTCTCGTTGTTGACTTCACCCGTTGGAGCGATACCGATGGGCATGTCGTTGAGAAACGCACCCCGGTCAGGTTCTGCGTAAAAGCATTCCCCTGTGACGGGCATGTGAAATATGCCGAGAATCGGCCAGAAATTTTCAAAGAGGGCCAGGGAAGTGCCCCAAAGGGGGATGCCGGCTTGGAAATTGGCGACACCGTCCAGAGCGTCATAGACCCAGAGGTATCCTTTATGACCATGCACATAGTCCTTGCGGGGCGGGGCATCACCAAAAAGCTCATGTTCCGGAAAACGCGTGCGCAGTTTGTCATGAAAAAAACCAACGAGATGCAGTTCCGCTTCCGTGACCAGATCTTCGTCAAATTTTATATCCCTTCGGCCCTTGCCGTAAAAGCGAAGCGCCTCCAGGCCCGCCTGTCGAATAACTTCCAGAGCGAATTCGCGAAGTTCTTCCATGCCGGCGCCCTCATGACTCATATCGCTCCTCCTTCCTGGCAGTCTTCCCATTTCTATCCTTTTTTCCAATCCTTGTCCCATGGACCATAAAAGGTTCAAGGTTCCTTGTCAAAGGTTCACAAATTCCCGGTTGCTTTTTTGTCTCTGCCTGGAAGAGCTCGAGGGGTACGGTGCGATGCGCCCAAAGTCTGGCATGGGCAGTCTGACGTGGGATCCCAGGTGTCTCGCGCCCATCATGGGCGGAAGCTGATGATTCAGGCGGATCGCTTATCGTGAATGAGATAAAAAACAGGGTAGTTTATTCCTGTAGGGCGGATGAAGCGAAGCGGAATCCGCCATGATACACAGCCAAGCGAAATCCAGCGTGTAAGCGGCGTGATTCACCGGAGTCGTTTGCAACCCATCGGCGGATGTGCTATGAACACATTCGCTTGAAAAAAGGAATAATTAGAGGTTTTTTTGAAGGCATGAGTCATCCTTATCAGGATCATTACTTTCATCGAGCCAAGAAAGAGCAGTACCTTGCGCGTGCCGTTTACAAGCTGCAGGAGATTCAGGCGAAGCATCGTCTGGTGCGTGCCGGGGATCGCGTTTTGGACCTGGGTGCGGCGCCGGGTTCCTGGATGCAGCTCACCAGCCGCCTTGTGGGACCAAAAGGCTTGGTGGTGGGCATCGATCTTCAACCCATCTCCCACCCTTTTCCCGACCATGTCGTGACCTTGCAGCAGGATATTTTTGATGAAGCCGCCATCAACGATGTGCTTCATCGATACAGCCCTTTCGATGTGGTGCTGAGTGATATGGCGCCCAAGACTTCCGGTATCAAATCCGCTGACGCCGCTCGATCGGAGCTGCTCTTTGAAAGGGCCTTGGATCTTGCCTGCAGGTCTTTGCGCCCTGGGGGACATTTCCTTGCAAAGATTTTTCAAGGGGAAGAATTTCATGTTTTGCTTTTGAAAGCCAAGAGGCTTTTTCGGCGGGTCAAAGTGGTCAAGCCGGATGCTTCTCGGAAACAGAGTCGTGAAATCTATATCCTTGCCATGGAGTTCAAGGGGACAAACGGTTGAACGGAGGACTGAATCATGTCCGGACATTCCAAATGGAGCACCATCAAGCACAAGAAGGCCGCTCAGGACGCCAAGCGCGGCAAGATCTTCACCAAGCTCATTAAGGAATTAACGGTGGCCGCTCGATTGGGAGGCGGCGACCCGGAAGCCAACCCTCGGTTGCGGGCGGCCATTGCGGCGGCCAAGGCCGAGAACATGCCCAAGGAAAACATTGAAAGAGCCATCAAAAAGGGAACCGGCGAACTGGAAGGAGCCGCCTACGAAGAAGCCATCTACGAAGGGTATGGTCCCGGGGGCGTCGCCATTCTGGTGGAAGTGACAACGGACAATCGGAATCGAGCCGCCAGTGAAATCCGTCATATTTTCAGCAAAAACGGCGGGAGCCTTGGTGAAGCCGGTTGTGTGGCCTGGATGTTTGAAAAACATGGTCTGATCGTCTTCAACAAGGACAAGGTGGACGAAGACACCCTCATGGAAGTGGCCCTGGAAGCAGGGGCCGAAGATGTGCGTGATCAAGGGGACCAATTCGAAGTGATCACCACACCGGCAGATCTGGAAAAAGTGAAGGCTGCTTTCGATCAAAGATCCATGGTCTATGAAATGGCTCAGGTGACCATGGTCCCCCAGAGCACCATTCGTGTGGAAGATGAAAAAACCGCACAGCAACTCCTGAAGCTCATGGATGCTCTGGAAGACAACGACGATGTGCAAAACGCCTACGCCAACTTCGATATTCCCGACGAAATTCTCAATGCGGTGGCTTGAAGCCGCCAAGGATGGAGCATGCGCGTTTTGGGCATCGACCCTGGATCCCGACACACGGGTTACGGCGTGGTGGAACAAGACGGGAATCGCCTCATTCCCGTTCATTACGGGTCTCTGCCTCTGCCGGCCTCTCTGCCTCTGCCTGTGCGTTTGGGATCCATTTTTAAGGAAATTCGCCGCATTATTGATGAAACAGGCCCCAAAGAGATGGCCGTCGAAGAAGTGTTTGTGGCTCGTAACGCACGAAGCGCTCTCATTTTAGGCCACGCTCGAGGGGCCGCCATAGCGGCGGGGATTCATGGCGGCCTTCAGGTTTTTGAGTACAGCGCCTTGGAAATCAAGCAGGCCGTGGTAGGTTACGGCAAAGCCGAAAAAGCTCAGGTGGCTCACATGACCCGGCTCCTTTTGGGCATACGTGATCTTAGCGATCCTCATGCCGCCGATGCCTTGGCCGCCGCCATCTGCCATATCCATGCACGGTCTTTTGTCACGCGTCATCCTACGGCTCATCGGTCATGATCGCCCATCTGGAAGGCCGACTTCGACATAAAGCTCCGGACCATGTCATCGTGGATGTCCACGGGGTAGGTTACTGCGTTCATGTGCCGCTGAGCACCTTTTATGACCTACCTGACGTGGGGTCTTTGGCAAGCCTTTATGTGCACACCCATGTGCGTGAAGATACCCTGCAACTTTACGGCTTCGGCACATCCGCCGAAAAGGACATGTTCCTGCACCTGATCGCCGTCAACGGAGTCGGTCCCAAGATGGCTTTGAGCATTCTTTCGGGCATTCAGCCCGATGAACTGCGCCAGGTGGTGTTGTTTCAAGACCGGCAGCGATTGCAAAAGATTCCGGGTATCGGGAAAAAGACGGCGGAACGGATTCTTCTGGAACTCAAAGACCGTCTGCGTCTGCCTCAACCGGAACCTTCCCCGGCGTCATTGCCGCAGCCGATGGAAACAGATGACGGCTATGCCGATGCCTACTCGGCTTTGCTCAATTTGGGCTATCGTCCGGCGGAAGCCGGCAGAGCCCTGCAAAAGGCTCGACGTTCCCTGGCTGCTTTTGACAAACCATCACTGGAACAGCTTCTACGGGAAGCTCTGCGCCTTCTGGCTTAACGAGGAACAACACTCATGACGGACCGATTGTTGGAACCCAGGCCGCGGGAAGAGGAACTCCCCTTGGAGGCCAGCCTGAGGCCCCGAACCTTGGACGAATATCTCGGTCAGAGGGAGCTCAAGGAAAAGTTAACCATTTTCATTCAGGCAGCCCGGCAGCGCGATGAACCCCTGGATCACGTCCTGCTTCACGGCCATCCGGGACTGGGAAAAACGTCTTTGGCATGCATCATCAGTCGTGAACTGGGAGTGCCCTTTCGCTCCACTTCAGGGCCCGTCATTGAACGGCCTGGGGATTTGGCCGCCATCCTGACAAATCTGGAACCGAGATCGGTCCTTTTCATCGACGAGATTCATCGTCTGAACCATGTGGTGGAAGAGATCCTGTATCCTGCCATGGAAGATTTTCAGTTGGATATCATCATCGGTCAGGGACCTTCGGCGCGCACCATCAAACTGGATCTTCCTCCGTTTACGCTGGTAGGAGCCACCACACGGGCAGGATTGCTTTCACCCCCTTTGCGCGACCGGTTCGGAGTGGTGTTGCGCTTGGAATTTTACCGTGTAGAGGATTTGAAAGAGATTGTGTTGCGGGCCGCGCGCATCTTGGGGCTGGGCATTGATGATGAAGGAGCCCACGAAATCGCTCGCCGTTCTCGAGGCACACCACGCATCGCCAATCGCCTGCTGCGTCGCGTTCGAGATTTTGCGCAGGTGCGCGCCCAAGGATTCATCACTCGAGACGTGGCGGACACGGCTCTTCAAATGCTCGACGTGGATGAACGGGGCTTTGACCGCATGGACCGCCGTATTCTCTCAACCATTATCGAAAAATACGACGGAGGACCGGTCGGTATCGAGACCTTGGCAGCGGCTGTGTCCGAAGAAAAAGAAACCCTGGAGGAGGTCTACGAACCGTACCTCATTCAAGAAGGCTTTCTTAAAAAAACGCCGCGCGGCCGCGTGGCGACCCGTTTGGCCTTTGAACATCTGGGGTTACCCTATCGTCCGTCCCGACAACTTTCGTTCCTGTAAGAAAGACCTGTTGTCGGCCCTGAAAAGTGTGTATAAGAATCGTCAGAATCTCAGAAGCATCAGGGCAGAGGTTTCATATGGCGGCGGTTCCGGTCCTTTCTTTTAAGGGCGGTCTCTAAAGGCCGGGTCGCAAAGGAGGTTCCCATGGCCGAAAGTGTTTACAAGATCATTGAATTGGTGGGAACGAGTACGGTTTCCTGGGAAGACGCCGCCAAGAACGCTGTGGAAACGGCGTCCAAAACATTGCGCGATCTGCATATTGCGGAAATCACCAAGTTGGATACGAAGCTTGAAGAAGGCAAGGGTGAAGCTCTTTTGGAGGAAAAGCCATGGGCCAACGGAAGGTGAGAATCCTCATGGCCAAATTCGGCCAAGGTTATGAAGAGGCGCTCATGCGCCTTGCCGCCGCCTTCAGTGAGGCGGGCTTTGAAGTCATCTACACCGAATCCGAAGATCCCCAAGCCATTGTGAACGCGGCACTCCAGGAATCCGTCGACCACATCGGCATCACAACGCTTCCGGGGGCTCGACTGGAACAGTTCACCTCCGTGCTGGAACAGCTCAAGGCTCACGGCGCGCACAACATCGGCGTGACGGCGGGAGGCTTTTTTGACGACGCTCTCGTGCCCGAACTGAAAAACCTTGGTGTGGCGGAATTTTTCCCCAAGGGAACCACTCATCAGCAGCTTATTGAATGGGCACGAAGCCACATTCGGCCCATTGAATGATCCGACCTCTTCCTGGCGACGCGGGCATTTCATCCGTAAGCGTTCGGGAAACCCCACCTTCCCCCAATCAGCCGGGATGACCCATAATGGTTGCGAACAGAAAGCGATCCAAGCAAGGCTCATAATTCAGGCTGATTCCCTATGGTGGAAGAGAGTGTAGGGCGGATGGAGGCGAAGCCGGAATCCGCCATCATCCCCAGCGAAGCGGAACCCGCTGCCACACACAACCAATGGATTGCGTCAGAAAAACCGTCCGATTCCGTGCTCAGCCGTCGGACAAACGAGGGCTAATCGATTTTAGCCTGGACCCCATGTGGGCTACAATCCGTCCAGATCTATTTGAACATAGAGATGGCCTCCGTAGTGTATGCCCAAAGCCTCACTCCAGGAAAGGTTTGGGAACAATGGAAAGCGAAACCTCATGAGAACGCTGAAAGAAAATGTATCGACAATAAAAACAATCATGGCGTCTGTCACCACAAAATAAGAATGCACACGCTGAGAACTTACTTCACCCCGTTATGGGCCTCCTTTAGCACAAAAATCGGCGCAGGGGGTTCTCCATAACGGAGAAAACGCACCACCTTTTTTGGATGGGCTCCGGCCGGTTTCTTCCTCATGGCTTGCGCAAGACACCTTTTTTGGATACTTTCTTAAGGGATGTGAAGGAATCCACCCGATCGCCGGTTCCCTTTTGGGAACGGGAGGAAAGTCCGGGCTCCGCAGGGCAGGGTGCTGGGTAACACCCAGTCTCGGTGACGAGCAGGAAAGTGCCACAGAAAGCAAACCGCCTCGCCTGCATGGCGGGGTAAGGGTGAAACGGTGAGGTAAGAGCTCACCAGTCCCGGTGGTGACACCGGGAGCTCGGTAAACCCCACCCGGAGCAAGGCCAAGTAGAGGAGCGTTTGAGGGTTGCCCGCCCGAGGCTCCCGGGTAGGCCGCTTGAGCCTCATGGCAACATGGGGCCTAGAGGAATGATCGGGACCTTTCTCTTCGGGAAAGGCACAGAACCCGGCTTACGGGTTCCTTCACATCCCCTTTGAACCGTTCGCACCATTGGCAAGAAACCTTTTTCACCGCTTGAATGATGTCTGAATCGTGACACGACTTTTATCTAAGGAAGAAACCTTTGCCGTGGTGCCGGCTGCAGGTTCCGGTGTCCGCATGGGGCTTGCCCATCCCAAACAGTTTCATCCCCTGCACGGTAAGCCCATTCTCGCCTGGACCCTGGAGCGGCTGCGCACCCTGCCCTTCATGGACGGCATCATTGCCGTCGTCCCTGCTGCGGCTGTGGGTTTGGTCAGCGAATGGTTTTCTCAAGAGAGCTCCAAGCCTTTGGTGCACGTGGTCGCCGGCGGAGCCCGTCGCCAGGACAGTGTGCTGGCAGGTCTTCATGCCTTGCCGCCCACATGCCGATGGGTGATCATTCATGACGGTGTGCGGCCTATGGCAACGTCGAAGCTTTTCCATCGAACGTACGAAGCCGCTCACCGATACGGTGCCGCTGTGTGCGCCTGCCGTGCCGTGGAAACCGTCAAAATGGCCGAAGATGGATGGGTACAATCCACCGTGCTTCGAGACCGAATCTGGTTGGTCCAAACGCCTCAGGTGTTTCGCCGGGATTTTTTGGAAGAGGCCTTTCGGCAGGCAACCCTGCATGCATGGGACGCCACCGATGATGCCTCCCTTGTGGAACGCTTGGGAGTCCGTGTGGCCATTGTGGACGGAGAAAAATCCAATATCAAGATCACGACCCCGGACGATCTGCTTTGGGCCTCCTGGTTTCTGGAACATTCGCAAAAAGCTGCAGCGTTCGGAAACGACCTTGAGGAAAACCCATGGGCATGAACCTACGAGTGGGTATGGGCTGGGATGTCCATCCCTTTGCCACAGGACGATCCCTTGTCTTGGGTGGCGTGCCTATTCCCTATGACCGGGGTCTCCTCGGCCATTCGGATGCGGACGTTTTATGCCACGCCTTGTGTGACGCTTTATTAGGGGCGGCCGCTCTGGGGGATATCGGCACCCATTTCCCCGATTCCGACCCTCAGTACAAAGACGTCTCCAGCCTTCTGCTGCTGGAAGCGGTATGCCATCTGGTGCACAAGGCCGGATACGACATCGTCAATGTGGATATCACCGTCTTGGCGCAACAGCCTCGATTGGCCCCTCATGTCGCGCACATGCGTCGGACTGTGGCCCACGCCCTGGACGTGGATGTTCAAGCCGTGAGCATCAAAGCCACCACAACGGAAGGATTGGGGTTTGTCGGCCGTGTTGAAGGCATCGCCGCCTGCGCGGTCGCCCTCCTTTCTCAAAGACAAGGAGCCGCCTCATGAGCCTGGTTGTCTACAACACTCTGACGAAGAAAAAAGAACCCTTTGTTCCTCTGGAATCCGGCACCGTCAAGCTCTATGTCTGCGGCGTTACGGTCTATGACCTGTGCCACGTGGGCCATGCCCGTTCGGCGATCGTCTTTGATGTGATTTACCGTTACCTGAAGCACCTAGGGTACCGTGTCATCTATGTTCGCAATTTTACCGATATCGACGACAAAATTATCAAAAGGGCTCAGGAAGAAGGCACCGACTACCGCACTATTGCAGAGCGCTACATTCAGGCTTTCTACGAGGATATGGACGCTCTGGATGTCCTGCGCCCGGACCTGGAACCTTTGGCCACAGACAATATTCCTCAGATGATCGACATCATTCGACGCCTTGAAGAAAAAGGCATCGCCTATAAGGCGGGCACCGATGTCTATTTTGCCGTAGAAAAATTTCCCGAATACGGAAAGCTCTCAGGACGTAGTCTGGACGATATGATGGCCGGAGCCCGCGTGGAAGTGGACGCCAACAAGCGTAATCCATTGGATTTCGTGCTCTGGAAAGGAAGTAAGCCAGGGGAACCTGCCTGGGACAGTCCGTGGGGACCAGGACGACCCGGCTGGCATATTGAATGTTCCGCCATGGGCAGTCGATACTTGGGCCCGACCTTTGACATGCACGGAGGAGGAAAGGACCTCATCTTTCCCCATCATGAAAATGAAATCGCTCAAAGCGAAGCCGCTTTCGGCGTGCCTTTTGTCCGGTACTGGCTTCATAACGGCTTTGTGAATATCAATAACGAAAAGATGTCCAAGTCCCTGGGTAACTTTTTTACCATTCGAGATATTCTCAAGGTGGTCCATCCGGAAGCCTTGAGGCTTTTCGTTCTATCCAAGCATTACCGAAATCCGGTGGATTTTTCCGACGAGGCTCTCGGGGAGGCTGAACGGGCTCTGGAACGGCTTTACACCACTTTGGAAGAAATCCACACGCGGACACCCAAAGACCTGGATTCCAAAAGCTTCAGCGAAAAGGCTCTCATGGATCAAGATAAAGAACTCTTTCAAAAGATCGCCGATTTTCCCGAGGCGTTTCGAGAAGCCATGGACAACGATTTCAATACCGCTCAAGCCTTGGCTTTGCTCTTTGAACTGCAAAGATCCACCCAGCGCTTCTTGGACTCTTTCGGCCGAAAAGCCCTCAAAGGCCCGGCCGCCGCTCTTGCCCGCACAGCCGGCTCATGCCTTCAAAATCACGGATCCATTCTGGGACTTTTGGAACGATCCCCGGAAGTCTTTTTTGACCAAATCAAAAAGCGTAAGATCGCTCAGAAAGGTATTTCGAAAGCCGACGTGGAAGCCCTTATCGCTCAACGCAACGCGGCACGAAAAGAGAAAAACTTTCAGGAAGCCGATCGTTTACGAGATCGGTTAGCGGACATGGGGGTGCAATTGGAAGACACCCCCGAGGGAACCCGTTGGCGTATTCGATAGCGCTCAGGGAGCGCCATCTATCTTTTCGTTAGGCTAAGGAGCTTTTCCGCAACAGGATCCTGGGACACATCCTTGCGTCGCAGGGCTGCTTCCGCAGCATCCCGTATCACGGGAACCGGGAAGGCGATGGCCTTCTTTCATCCCGGAAGCCGTGGAAGACACGGAAAGGAGTTTCTTGAGTTTACCGCTGCCACATTCAGGGCATGCCACCGTTTCTTCCTTGGCGAAAACCAGGTGCTCCGAAACCCGACCGCATTCGCTGCATACGTATTCATAAATGGGCATAAGGCACCTTTCCGTTCTTTTTCAGTGGGCGCATCCACCCCCGTGATGATGCCCGGCACAGGTCCAATCGGCGGAAAAGAGCGGAAGCTTTCCCTGCCGCCACATATCCAGGTTGTCCTTAACCGATCCTTCCAAGGCCCTGTAGACTTGAATGCCTTGGGCCTGCAACTTCATCAAGGCCCCCATGCCGATACCTCCAACCACAATGCCGTCCACGGAACGCCCGCCCAAGGCTTTGAGAGGCTGGCACATGCCATGGGCATGATGCAAATCCCCGTTGGAAACCTCTTCCACCTCACCAGACTCCGTATCCACGATGACAAAACCCGGAGCCGATCCGAAATGCCCAAACACTTCGCTGTCGAGACCGCTTAAATTCGCCGCCGGAAAACAAATCTTCATTCCCCTTTTCCTCCATGAAAGACCGATGGAAAATTCAGCCAACTCTCTTTGGATCGAAAATATTATAGCGCCGCTTTTATAGGACCGTTCAACCTGGTTGTCAACTTGAGGGCCGAAGGTTTCATGATGCCGTCTGGAATCTTTTTGGGAAAAAGCCTGCCGCTTCAAGGCCGAGTCAAGGATTTCGAAAGCATGCATGACGGGATCATGCGTTTCCTCTTTCCATTTGCGTTCGTATGTTCCTATAATGACACGAATCAACGGTATCGCCGCCATCGGCATCGGACACGTTCGGAGGTGAATCCATGGAAAATCAGGATTTCATCGTGGCCAACGAGGTGTTCATCAAAACGGACCGTCAGCAAGGCAACATGGTCATTTTGAAGGAATCCGAGGACGCTTCCCAGTATTTTCTCATGTTCGTGGGTGACAGTGAAATCACGGCCATCGCCAAGGAAAAGGGGTTTGTGGAACCCAAACGCCCCTTGACCCATGACACCTATCTCACCATTTTGCAACGGGCCGGCGTGCGTTTTGTACGTGTGGAAATCTATACCATGAAGGAAAACACCTATTACGCGCGCATCGTTGCGCGTATCGGTGACGAACAGGTGGTGTTTGACAGTCGCCCGAGTGATGCCGTCGCCCTTGCTTTACACGAAAAATGCCCGATCCTTGTTAACAAAAGGCTTTTGCGTCGGGAACTGACTCCGGAAGAAGTGAAAGAATACGAATCCATCATCAAGACGGTGAAGTTCTGATTCAAGAAGCTTTTCCGAGTCCGGGCAATACCGTGGCATCGCATGCCATTTCAAACGAAGGGCGAGGCGCGCCTCGCCCTTAGAAAGCTGGAACGGGGTTTTGCCCCGGCGGTGTGGGCGGCCCGCCCGCAGAAATGGCGGGCCGAAGGGGCCGTACTCTCAGGAAAACGATCAGCTCTCCTCCTTGGCAAAGAGGCTTCCAAGGATTGAGCGCCCCTGCCGTTGCCGGGCTTTGAGCCGGTTCGACTTCCGCAGGGTTATAGATCAGGCTTTTCGGGCACAAAAGGTCACCCGTTCGGCTCGAAGCAGCGTGGGCATCGTCTCAAATCAGATTGTAGTAATAGAGCATCAAGTCCGAGCGGGTCACGATCCCTACCAGTTTTCCGTTATCCACCACCGGTAAGCGCCCGATATCATGCTTGACCATGAGCCTCAAGGCTGTGGGAATGGTCGCATGCGGGTCAATGGTGATCACATCTCTTTTCATGAAGGCCTTGACGGGAGCCGACCGCTGGGTCGGGCGTTCCAGCTTGATCAGGTCGCGCACAGAAATCACCCCCACCAACTGTTCACCATCTGTCACCGGAGCTCCTGTGTGTCCTCGTTCCTTAAGTTGCGCGTGAACCGATTCCACCGTTTCATCGGGACCCACGGTAAAGACCGGAAAGGACATCAGGTCAAAGATAGGGATGGAGGCATGCCCATTTTGAGCCATGAGTTCCCGTAACCAATTTTCGATGCCTTCTGGGCGTGTGCCTTTGACCAAAGCGGAGGCCGCTTCCGGCCGGCCGCCTCCGCCCAGGGGTTTCATTAACGCGGAAACGTCCAGGCTGTCTGGCCCGCTTCTGGCAATGACAATGCTTTGTTTACGCCGTCCATCCCAGAAAATGCCAAAAGCGGCATCTGCGCTCAGAACATCCCGAAGCATGGTCACCACGGACGCCAGACCGGAAACATGCCCGTTCAGCTCAGCCTTGGCGAAACACACCACATGTCCGTTCATGCTGATGCGTCGGGCGGTTTCCAAAAGATGGGTGAGTATCTCCTTATGCTGAGGACCATACCCGGGCCTTAGGGCTGTTTGAATCACGTTGAGATCCGCCTGCACATCCAGAAGAAAAGCGGCGGCTCGTGCGTCGTCGGCCTTGGTGCACGGAAAGGTGAGATGACCGGTGTCTTCGTAAATACCAGCCAAAAAGAGGGTTGCCTGAATGGGGTCAAGGGCTGCACGACGCCGTTCCAGTTCTTGCACCAACAAGGTGGCGGCGGATCCCACCAGGTTCTGCTTGCCCTCCGCAGGCACAATGTCCCCGATATCGGGATGGTGGTCCCAAAGGTGCACTTCCAGGTCCGAGCGGCCCATGAGCGGGTCCATACTATCCAAGCGTTCCCAGCGGTTAGCGTCCACCACAATGAGGCGGGACACCCGGTCATGGGGCACCCCCAAGGGGCTCATGAAAGGAAAGAGATCCTTGTGAATGGAAAGAAAAGCCTTCACGTTGGCATTGATGCTTCGAGGAAGAACGATGTGGGCTTCGGGATACAGGATTTTGGCGGCCACCACGGAGGCCAGCGCATCGAAGTCAACGTTCTTGTGCGTCGTGATGATCTCCATTTTTACGGCATCCAGCAAGCGTTCGAGGTCTCAGGGTTTCACTTGAGAAGATCGGCACGCCCCCATCAAAACTTGAAAGTTTTCACAACCCTCCTTCTAAGAACGCTGGATTCGCCCGTGTTCATCAAAGGTCACAGCGCCCAGATCGATGGTCAGTTCACAGTCGGTGCTTTCAGGAACACGACAGATCGCGAAGCCTAGTTTTCGGCCTAAAGCCAGCATCTGCGTATTTTCCCTGAGCACGGTGCCCCATACCGTTTCGATCCCCCGTTCCTTGGCGATGTGCAGGCAATTTTCCAAAAGCAGGGCTCCGATGCCTTTCCCTTGCCAAGGATCCCCCACCAATACGGCGAATTCGGCCTTTTTGCCGTCGGGATCACTGATGACTCGGGCCACCGCCAGCAGTTTTTCCTGATCCGTTCCAGGAGCCTCCACGGCCACCAATGCGATTTCACGATCGTAATCGATCTGAGTAAATCGAGCCAGCATGTCTTCGGTGAGTTCTTTGAGGGGGCTGAAGAAGCGAAAGTAAATACTTGTGGGAGAAAGAACATGAAAGAGATCCACCAGTAGCGGTGCATCTTCGGGCTTGATGGGTCGAATAAAAACGGGCAGACCCGCCGACGTGACGGCATGTTTTTCATAACGCGCCGGATACGGGCTGATGATGAGATGCATGGGCGAAGGCACCCAGCTGGGTTGCACGATAACCCGAGCATCCACCGCCCAAGGCCTTCCTTGTTGCAAAATGACCGGGTTCATATCCAGCTCGACAATTTCGGGAAAATCCGTCACCAATTGGCTGAGCCGAATGAGGAGCTCCTCCAAAGCCGCCATGTTGGCCGGGGGCAGATTCCGGTATCCTCGAAGCACTTTGTAAACCTTCGTGTCTTCCATGAGCCGATGCGCCAAAGCTCGATTCAGCGGAGGAAGCCCCAAGGAACGGTCTTTGAGGAGTTCGGCCAAAATACCGCCCATGCCGAAAAGGATCACGGGACCGAACTGATCATCCTTTTTGGCCCCTAAAATAAGTTCCACGCCCGTTGATCCCTGTGAGCTGCGCAACATGGGTTGCACCGAGACCCCATGAATGTCTGCGTCCGGCTTATAGGCACGGGCTTTTTCCAAGATGCTTCGATAGGCGGTACGCACCTGTTCCTCGTTTTGCAAATCCAGATGAATGCCCCCTGCTTCCGTTTTATGCAGAATGTCCGGCGAACAGATCTTGAGCACCACGGGAAATCCCATATCGCGGGCAAGAACCGCCGCTTGATCTTCGTTTTCTGCAAGGCGGGTGACCGTTGTGGGAATCCCGTAGGCTTCCAGCAAATCCTTGGATTCCACTTCGGTGAGGACGCCGTGAGGCCGGCTGAGACCTTTTTGCAGAATCTTCTGAGCCCTTTCCTCGTCAAAGGTGAGATCTTCCCGAAACCTCTTGGGAATTTCTTTGAGCATCTTTTGGTTCAGGGCATACTGGTACAGCTCCATGAAAGCGCCGATGGCCTGTTCCGGCGTCGCGTACGTGGGAATGCCGGCTTGATTGAGGATGCGGCGTCCTTCCTCCACATGCACACCGCCCATCCATGAAGTGAGGATAGGGCAAGGTCGTTTGGAAGCCATAGCGGCCACCTGACGGGCTACGCCTGTGGGATCCGTCATGGCCTGCGGTGTAAGAATCACAAGAACCCCATCGATATCTCTGGATTCCACGCAGATCTGAATGGTCTTGGCATATCTTTCCGGAGAGGCATCCCCGAGAATGTCAACGGGGTTATTGCGACTCCAACACGGCGGCAGCACAGCATTCAAAGCCGCCAAAGTTTCTTCACTCAAAGGTGCGGGCTCCAAGCCGTATTCCGACAGAGCATCCGCCGCCATAACGCCGGGACCGCCGGCATTGGTGATGACAGCCAGCCGAGGGCCTTCAGGTCGAGGTTGTTTCGCCAGGAGTTCCGCACAGTCGAAAAGTTCGCCGATGGAGTTCACGCGAAGCACACCCGCTCGACGAAAAGCCGCATCATACAGGGCGTCTTCTCCGGCCATGGCGCCGGTATGGGAGGAGGCGGCCCGAGCTCCGGCCGGGCTTTTTCCCGATTTCAGCACGACGATGGGCTTGATGCGGGAAACCGCCCGTGCGGCGCTCATAAACTTCCGCAAATTGGGAATGCTTTCCACATAAAGAAGAATGCTGGTGACACGAAATTCGTTGCCCAGGTAATCGATGAGATCGGCAAAATCCACATCCAACATGGAGCCGATACTGACAAAATGACTGAAGCCGATCCCCTCTTGCAGGGAAAGATCCAAAATGGCCGTGCACAGAGCGCCGCTTTGCGAGATAAAGGCCAACCGGCCGGGTTTAGGCATATGGGCGGCAAAGCTTGCGTTGAGTTTCGCTCCGGGGCAGATGAATCCAAGACAGTTGGGACCGATAAGTCGAACCTTGTTCGCAGCGGCCTCGCGAGCAATCTCCTCCTCCAACCGTCGCCCCTGTTCCCCTACTTCCCGGCCGCCTGCCGAAAGAATCACCGCACCGGCAACTCCTTTGGCGCCGCAACTCTTGATGATTCCCGGAACGGTTTCAATGGGCGTGGCCACCACGACCAGGTCCACAGGAGCGGGAGATTCTTCCAACCGCGAATAGGTTTTCAGTCCCCAAACGGTGGAACGCCGAGGATTGATGGGGTAAACGGCGCCTGGAAAACCGCCTTCCACCAGGTTTCTCATGACGGCCGCCCCGACGCTTTCCGGCCTTTCACTGGCACCGATGACGGCAATAGACTTTGGATTGAGCATGCGGTCGAGATTGAACAGTCCCATGGAGACACTCCCGTTTGTAGTCGATGTTGCGATACCAGATGAATGATTCGTTATCCGTTCACAGCCGGTTGTTTGCCTTGGGGTCTTGCAATGAAATCGGCGCCGTAGACCCCTTATTCGGCGAGCGCTGTAGGGGCGCACCTGTGTGTGCGCCCCTCAATCCATCCTCAAACCGGAGGGCTTTGGGGCGGACACATGGGTCCGACCCTACAAGGTTTCGGTTGGAACCCGGAACGTGTCCGCCGTAACCCATAACGTGTTCGTTGGAACCCACATCCAAGGGACCCTGTAGGGGCGCACCCATGTGTGCGCCCCTCAATCCGTCCCCAAACCGGAGGGCTTTGGGGCGGACACATGGGTCCGCCCCTACAAGGTTCAGGAGATGTCTTTGGTGTCCGGTTGCGGGGCTTTCACCGCATGGGTAGGCGGTGGCACGCATCCACAAGCCATCTCGGCCACCTTGGCCAGACTAAAGAAGAAAACGGCCCCTTTTCCGGGCTCTGATCGCACCCAGGCTTCGCCGCCATGCCGGTGCGCCACTTCCCGAACAATGGCCAGGCCCAGCCCTGAACCCTCCACAGCCTTTGAAGACTTCAGCCTGGCAAAGGGTTCAAACAGCTTCCTTTGGTGTTCAAAAGGAATGCCCTCCCCGTCGTCCGCCACCCAAAAGACATAGAACCCTTCTCTCTCCTCACAGCCCACCTGAAGGCTGCGCAAGCCGGGCCCTGCATGGCTGAGGGCGTTCTGGACAAGGTTTCTCAGAGCCCGAAGCACCAGGACCTCATCCGCCGTCACTTCAGTAACCTGGAAATGTTCCGACCAGTGCACAGATTTCTTGGCAAGTTCCGATGCAAATTCCTGCCGCAGGCTGTCCCAAAGGGAAGCCACGGACAAGGGCTGGGGGCGGATGGCCATTTCTCGAGTGCGCAGGAAACTGTTGAGTTCATCCACCATGCATGCAATCTGTTTGGTCGCCTTAAGAATCTGCTCACAATAAAGCATTCCGCGTTCATCCAGCTGCTTGGCGTAACGTTCGTGGAGTCTGTTGGCAAATCCGTAGGCAGCCACAGCGGGCCCTTTCAGATCATGGCCGACGGTGGAAACAAAGAGCTTGATGGTCTCGTTTCTCTGCTGAAGTTCTTCGACGATTTCCCGTAGAATCTCTTCCGTTTCCGCATGAATGGCCGCAACCCCGATGAGATGCCCGATCATCATCAAAAGATCTACCTCGTCTTGATGCAACCGGATGGGGCTTTTGGCCGCCAGGTTCATGACCCCTTCCACGCGATCCAAAACCACAAAGGGTACACAGACCACAGTATGAATCCCTTTGGACAGCAAAAGTTCGGCCCTTTTGGCATCTCCTAAGGCCTCCACAGACTGGGCGATAAAAGCACAGGACTTGGCCGCTCGACCTGTAAAGCCTTCATCAAGGCTCACCCGCTCCAGCCCTTTGACATCCATGCCTCGAAAGGCAGCCAGTCGAAGGGTTTGCCGATCCGGTTCCATCAGGTAGACACGACCGGCATCAAAAGCCGTGTGTTCCAGAACGTAATCCAAGGCTTGGGTCAGAAGTTCGTTGAGGCCTTTGGACTGGGACAGCACCTCGCTTAAGCCCAAAAGCACGGATAAAGCTCGGTTCCGGCCCATGAGTTTTCGGCGGCTGAAAGACACCGTCGTCAGATCAGTCTGAAACGATATGGGGACCACGGATAAACTCCTACGCACAGGTCAAGCCTTGTGCCTTGCGAACCGTTTCAATCTCCTGAAGCATCTTGGTCCGGTACCGATGCACGGAGCCGGCATTATGCATGACCATGTCCAATTGGCGTGTGTGAATGATGAGATAACCCAAAATCCGCAGTCGGTCCACCATAACGTCTTCCGGACGCCCTTCCAACCGAGCGAATGCGGCATCCTCCCGGATTTCGCACCGAAAATCAAAGGACTCCAGCAGATCCGCAACAAACCGAGCCCTGAGCACCCGTCGCGTGCGGTCGGCGGCTCCGCCCTTGAATTGAAAGCTCACGTAGTTTTGTGACGTGCGTTTATCCACCAGGGCTTCCAACGTGGAAAAATGAAACCCGAACCGTGATTGAAGACTACAGAAATTCCTGGAAATCATGAAATAATTTCGAACCGAGTAAGGGGAAGCCACAGAAGGATCCAAACCTGGGTTGGTGGTGGCTTCCATCAGAATGGACATAAACCCCTTGGTATCCACGGGAGGCGGCCCTTCCCATGGAATGGCCGTCATGCCATGCCACAGAGCAAGCATCGGTACGGACACGATCTGGTCCAAGGTCACATAAGGCCCTTCCACGTCTTCCGCAAAGCCATCATCCAAATTGATGATCCAGAACTGCATGGGAACGCGGCACATGAGCTGCTTGGCCGATTTTTGAGGAAAACGATGTTCCGAACCGAACCGAAACATCTCCTCCACGGCCTTTTCATGGCAGAAACGGGTGATGTCATGAAAGGTGGTGCATCGCTTGGGGGAAAATTCGGGGGAATCCGGGTCCAGCAGATTGAGGGGGATGATCCAGCGGCTCACCCCTTCCAGGACTGCATAGACGGGTGTGCCTTTCATGAGAGCCGGCTGAGCGGCGGATTCCGAAACCTCAATGGGCACAGCCCCTTCATACACACGTCTTTGATCCGCATCCACCGTGACCATTTGCCCCGAAGTCAGGGATTCCATAATGCCGGATAGGCCGAAGACGGCAGGCACACGAAATTCTCTGGCCACGTTGGCCAAGTGCCCGGCGACACTTCCCTGTTCACTCAGCACAGCCGCCACACGCCCCAGGAGCGGCGCCCATCGAGGCAGCGCCTGCGCCACCACCAGGACGGCCCCCTGTGGACATTGAAGCGCGTCTGCATCACGACGGACCACATGGACCGGGCCCGAGGCGATTCCGGAAGAAGCCGTCACACCGCCTTGTGCCAAAACATGAAGCCCATCCCGGCCGGCGTCGGTTGCCAGCAACCCGCTCATTTCCGTCGCCTGATGCGCCGAAAACGGCCTCGTCTGGAGGATCACCACATGCCCGGAAGCATCCACAGCCCATTCCACATCCTGTGGAGCTCCATAATGGGCCTCGATACGCAAAGCAATCCGAGCCAAAGCCGCCACCTGCGCATCCGTTAAGCACGGCTGCCGGCTCTCATCCCCCGCCGTTTCCAGCCGACAAACGCCTTCATCCGGGTAGCAGACATATTTGACGGTTTTTTCTCCCACATGCCTTTCCAGCACTTCATGAGGTTCCTTGCGGGACACGACCCAGACGTCGGGGCTCACACTGCCGTCCACCACGGACTTGGGGAGTCCCCACACGCCGTTGATGACCAGGACATCATCTCGAATATTCAATGGATTTCGAGTGTACAAAACCCCGCTGGCCACAGCGTCCACCATGACAAGGCAACCCACGGCCATGGCCACATCTTCGTCCCTCAAACCTCGACGGAGGCGATAGGTCATGGCGGCAACCCCGTATTTGCTGGCCACCACTTCCTTGAAAGCCTGCAGAATGTTTTCTTCGCCCACGTTCAATTCGGAACGAAACTGTCCGGCAAAGGACATTCCTGGAAGGTCTTCCGCCAGGGAGCTGCTTCTGACAGCAAAGCGCAGCTTTCCGCCCAGCTTTGCCTTCAGATGGGACACCTGCACAGCGACGGCCTCCCGTAATTCATCGGGCACAGGCGCTGCAATGACCAGTTGTTGAATCTGAGCGCTCAAAGCAAAGAGCTCATCCAAGCGATCGGCTTGCACCGCCTGAAGACGCCGGTCGATTTCTTCCTGAAGCTGGTTTTCTTGGAAAAAACGTGCCGTGCCGAAGGTGGTGATGGCAAACCCTTCGGGTGTGGTCAGCCCAAGCTGACGCTTGATCTCTCCAAGGTTTGCCATCTTGGATCCCACCCAGTCCCCGGTTTCTTTGCTCACCTCCTCCATGGAAAGCACCAAAGGTCCTGACCCGGAGGAACCGGGGGTGTAAATGTAGGTGTTGATCTGTTTCTGAATGGTTCGAAAAGCGTCGTAGAGCTGCTTGTATTTTCCGGGAGCCAAAGCGTCCAGGTGCTGGATGATTTGAAAAACGCTGGTGGAAACTTGGGTGCAGCGGGACCGCACGAAGGTCATACCGAAGGGGCAAGTGCCTTGAAGCATCTCTTCCATTTCGGTCATGATTTCTAAAGCGCGATTGTTGGCGTTCAGGAGCAGCTTAAAGTGATGATATCGGCGCTGAAAAGCCAATCGAAGATCTTCCAGGCTTTCCTCGGGCAGGGGATCTCTCGACAAGGAGAGTCCCAAACCGGCAAGGGCTTTCTGCGTCCATCTTTGCAGATTCCTTGTGAAACGGCTCGCCACATGCCCCTCCTTGACGCTCGCGGCTCGCAGAGCCCCTTTCCATGTTCCCCAAGCGCTCAAGTAACTCCATGGCTTATGCTCTGAGAAGAGGCGGAGCCTTTCCGACGGAAACCCCGTCGGAAAGGTTGACACATTCTAGACTTCTTTTTTCGCGCCTTTTTTCATTTCAAGCCCTAGACCTTCACACAGATACATGATGGCAAACCCCCACCACATGGTGTAAACCACATAAAAGATGAGGGCGAAGGACAAGATGCCGGCTCGAGTGGACGCCTTTTCAGGAGCGATGCCGTAATAATTATAGCCCACTTCAACACCACGAGCGATGACCTCTTGGATTTCCTTGGATTCTTTAAATTTCTTTTGTTCCTTTAAATCCTTATCCATGGCTTTGAGGGCATTCCACCACGCAAAGAGGGCTTCTTTTTCTCCAATGCCATAACGACCGCTCAGGTCTTCGCCCCGGTTGTGGTACATGCTGTCACTGTCCTTGAGGGCCGCCGAAAGAATGGCTCCAAGGGAACCCTGCACCCTCAATTGTTCTCCTTCCCTGGCGACCATGATGCCGTTGGTCATAAAGATCTTGGCCACATTGTCTCGAAGTTTTTCAGGGCTGACCGAAAGCTTCACGTCCACGGTCGTCCCTTCCCAAGCCTTGGTTTTTTCCTGTAAGCCCGGAATGTAATAGGACGATCCCTTGGAAATGGTGTTAAACAAACGGTCCGCGGCGTGGAAAGCGTTCTCTCCACCGAAGTACGGCAGGAACATGATCCACAGCGCAACAAAGAAGGAAACCGTCAAAACAACCCCAAGAGTGAACATTTTTTTGTTCGTTATCATGACCTTATGCCTCCGTTCCACGAAGGGCTCCAATGCGGGTCACAAAGGTGCCGATGATCCACAGCGCGAAAATGGCCACAACGATGAAAAAGGCCCAGTTGCCGATGGTGGTCAAAATCTTTCCGGTTTCCGGAGCCAGGGTGATGTATTTCATCTCCGCCATCTTTTTGGGCAAAGAAAACAGGCGGTTCACAAAGCCGGCGAGGATGGCGACGGCGTAGAAGCCTCGAATGTAAATCCCTTTGACCACTTTGGTGGTCAAAGCTCCCAGCTGCACGCCCAAAAGAGAACCAAGAAGCATGCCCATGGCCAGCGTGTAGAAAATGAAGCCATAGATGGCATACTGAAAGATGGCGGCGTAGGCTCCTGTGAAAATGATCTGCAAAATGTCCGTGCCCACCGTGGTGAAGGAGGAGACTCCAAGGACGTAAACGAAGATGGGGAACGTGAGAAAACCACCCCCCACACCCATGATGGCCGCCACAAATCCTACCAGGGCACCAGAGATGATGACGAAAATGGCAGGAATCCTTTTACCTCCAGGCACCAGGTCTTCATCAAACCGAATGTACGGGGGAATATTCATGGCTTGCAGGCGCGCGGGCAGACCGACTTTGCCTGAGGTGGCTTCGGCGCCGTGAGGACTTTCGCCGTGATGCGCTCCCACATCCACACCGGCTTTTCGCAGCTTGAGAAAGTCGGTGAGCGCATAAATCCCTAGGAATCCCAGCAAGATCACATAGACGACGCTGATGAAGGTATCACTGAGCAGGGGATTGATCTCGTAAAGGGTTCTGTTGATAAAGCCCCCTCCGGTCACGCCGACCCCGGAACCTACTAAGAACCAGATGGCCAAAGGCACGGACACGTTGCCCAGCTTCTTGTGCACCGTCGTTCCCATGATGGCCTTGGCAAAGATGTGAAAGAGGTCCGTTCCCACCGCCAGAATCCCTTTGATTCCGGCACTCATGAGGGCCGGTGTGATGATGAAACCGCCACCGGCTCCGATGCATCCTGTGATAAGCCCGGCACACATGCCGATGAGAATGGAAATCAGAAAGATTCTGGTGTCATAAAAAGCCGGCGTGTAGGCTTCCTTGCCTCCTAACATGCCGGGCAGTCCGCCACCGGAAGGATCCGCGGCAAAGGCCACGGCAAAAAGAAGGGCCGGAAGCGCCGGCAAGCCGAGAATCACAAGTCGCTTTCGGTTTCGCACAATGTTAAGAGAAGTTTCATATTCCCATCGCGCGTGCGCTTTGGACGCACTTAGCAACATGTCATAAAATCTCCGCATCTTTCTCATCACCCCAACCTCTGTCTAGAGTTTCCGAAATATTCTTGACCGACCCGAATCTCTCTCGCTCTTCGACTGTTCTTCGCTTCCGCTCTTATTCCACCCCCCTTCTTTTCAGCATTCTTTTTTCATGAAGTCTTTTCTTCTTGCAGGCATCTTGGACCTTGTAGAGAAGTTCATCGATATCCATGGGTTTCATGAGGTAGTCAAAGGCGCCCAGTTCCATGCCCTGAATGGCCACTTCCACGTTGGCATGCCCCGTAAGCATGATCACCTCCACAAGGGGATGATTTTCTTTGATGGCCTTTAAGGTTTGAATACCGTCCATGCCGGGCATTTTGACATCAAGGACCACCACGTCCACCGGGTTGTTTTCCAGGTAGCGCAGGGCGTCCTCCCCGCTTTGAACCCCCGCCGTTTCCACCTGCCGCTTTCGCAGGCGCTTGAGCAGGGTATCGAGAAACTCCACCTCATCGTCCACCAACAAGACACGAATGGTTTCCACGAAATCACCTCGCCGCTTCCACAGCTCGATGAATCTTTTCGACCAATTCCTCCAATTCACAGGGCTTGGTGAGATAATCAAAGGCCCCGTGGGTCAAGCCTTCTCGAGCCGCCTGTTCCGAGCCATGACCCGTCAACATGATCACCGACATACAGGGATCGATTTTCTTGAAAATTTTAAGAACCTCGATCCCATCCATGTCCTCCATCTTGAGATCCAAGACCGCTACGTCAAATTTCTCATTTCGAAGCTTTTGAATGCCCTCGGTGCCACTGCAAGCCGTGGTCACACGCATGGCACGTCGACTGAGGCGCCGGGCCAGCACATCGACAAAGCCTCTTTCGTCGTCCACCAAAAGCACGCGCAGCTCTTGCGGTCTGGATGTTTGTGAGCCGGTCATGGGCCTATCCAGTCCTTAGTCACCACGGCGAAGGGCAATGGACTTCGCCTTGGCTTCCATGATCTTGTCTTCATGGCGGGCCTTCTTTTCCTTGGCTTCCTGAACCTTGGCCACCAGCTCCTCGATGTCACAAGGCTTCATCAGGTAGTCAAAGGCGCCGAGCCGCATCCCTTCAATGGCCGTTTCCACCGTGGCATGACCTGTGAGCATGATGACTTCCACCAAGGGATAAGCCTTTTTGATTTCCCTCAGGGTTTCAATGCCATCCATGCCGGGCATCTTGACATCCAGCACGACCACGTCCACTTTTGGGTTCTTGGCAAGGCTCTCCAGGGCCTCGGAGCCGCTGTAAGCCTGAAGGATTTCAAGTCCCCGCTTGCTCAGCCGCCGGGTCATGGTGTCCACAAAGGCTAGTTCGTCGTCCACGAGCATTACGAACGTCCGATTCATGAAGATTCCTCCTTCTTAAAAGTTTCCATGCCTTGGAAAGGCCTTTCCACAACCCCGTCCCCCGCCGGCAGGTGAATATGAAACGTGGTTCCCACTCCGACGGCGCTGTTGACCGTGATGTCGCCTCCCAGCTTTCGAACAATGCCGTAACAGATGGAGAGCCCGAGGCCGGTGCCCTTGCCTACGGGTTTGGTGGTAAAAAACGGGTCAAAGATCCTTTGCAGGAGTGCCTGAGGAATCCCTTCCCCTGTGTCCGCCACGTCCACGATCACTCGACCGTTGTCGTAACGTGTGGTGATATCCAGCGTTCCTCCGGTCTTTTCCATGGCGTCCAGAGCATTGTTGATGAGGTTTAGAAGCACCTGTTGCATTTCGGAAGGCGACATGGCCACCCAAGGAAGGTTGTCCGTCAAGTGCGCTCGAATGTTCACCCCGGCGTATCGAGCCCTCTGTTCCACCAACGCCACCACTTCCTGCACGAGCTTATTGATCTGAACCTGCTGCACGGTCGGATCCGTGCGACGCGCAAAGCTCAGCAATTTGTGAGTGATCTCTTTGCATCGAGCCCCCTGGGTCCGTATTTGGGCCAGAGAACGGCGGACTTCCTCCACGTCCAAGGATTCTCCCCGCTCCATGTCCTGCAGCAGATCCTGAATCCATCCGGCTTCTTCCACCATAATGGCCACCGGATTGTTGATTTCATGGGCGATCCCTGCCGCCAGTTCCCCAATGGAAGCCAGCTTTCCCGCTTCGATGACCTGTTCGTTCATCATCTCTTTTTCACGGTCCACCTCCATAATGCGCTGAACCACCCGCTGTGACAGGGCCCATGCCGTAAAGGCCACCCCCAGGGCGCTGAGGGCCAGAACCCCCAGAGTAAGGGCGCGGGCCTTGTAAAGATCATGGAAGGCGTCCTGGGCTTCCTGGACATAAAAAAGGTACCAGCGACCCCCTTTAAGACTTTGATAGAAGACAAGAAACCGACTTTGGCTTTCAGGGACGGTATATTCAAACCAGGAAGCTGCGCCGGATGCGTAAGGTTCTCTGGCAATGGCGCCGGAGCCCTCCGTGATATTGAGTCCTTCCACTGCCGATGGATAAATTTCCGTCTTTTTCGAATCCTCCCCGCGAACAACACGAAGAAGCTCTTTTGGGTCCAATCCAAGCCTGGTATGTGGCTGAGTTTGAAACTGTCCTTCGGTGTTGATGATGAAAGCCTGGCCTGTCCTACCGACCCGCAATTCTTCCACAAGCCGGTTAAAAGCGACAAAATCGATGGTGGATCGCAGAACCCATCGATGCCCACCCTTGTCAACACGCACGGCCACAATGAAGTGCGGCAGCCCTCGCAGTCCAAGGAAAACATCGCTGATCGTAAAGGGTTGGTTCATGGCTTCCTGAAACCATGAGGCGTCCCTGTATTGGGCACGAATCAAGCGAAACGGGCCTGCGTAAGCCACCTGCGTCCCTTGTTCATCCACAAGCCCCAAATCCACAAAGACCCCCCGGTGTTTTTCCTGAAACATGGCCAGAATGTTTTCCATTTCCTGAGGGTCCTGAAGCTTTTCCAGAGGTTTAATGGCCGCCAAGGAACTGATATCCGCCAGTTTTTCGTTAAGAAAGGTGTCCACATGCACCGCGTGACGTTCCACAAGAGCGGCCAGGTGGTCCACCACCTTGTGCCGATAAGCGGTGTGAAACTGGTAGCCGGCAATGGCCATCATGGCCAGCAAAGGCATCAGGGACACGGTGATGATAATGGCCATGATGTTACGGCGCAGGCTGCTGTAGTACCTTTCATCCGCCGTGATCATTCCGTTCCCCTTCCTTGTCCCTTGACTGAGGCCATGAGCCTTCGCACGAGCTTGGCTTCGTTGGGTCTTCTGAAACCTCAGGGGTGAGCAGGCGAGACACCACCTCTTTCAATTCCTTGGGGGATCCCGTTTTAGCCACCGTAGCATCCACATGCCGGGCCAGGCCCGCATCGTCCCAAAGGCTGTGAAGCACCACGCGCATCGATGGATATCGTTCCCGAAGATTCCGCAAGATGAGGCGATGGCTCTCCAAAGCAATGTCCGGATCAAAAACCAAAAGGTCCACACTTACGGGAGAACGTAAAATTTTTTGGACTTCCCGACAGTCTCCGGCTTCCATGACCTCGTAACCGTCTTGTGTGAGTTCCCTTCGAAGAAAGGCGCGCACATGACGGTTTCGATCGGTTACCAGGATGCGAAACGGTCGGTCCATGAAAGCGGTGGTCCTTCTCCGGTTGAACGAACGATTCGTGCCAGGTGACCAACATGGGCCATCACAACAAACCCTGTTTCTCGGCTTCCGGTTTTTTACACGGGCAATGAACGTGCCAGGACAAACGGTCGTCTCTTTCCTTTGAAAAAGGCGAATCTTCCGCCGCTTTGAATGCCAAGCCGGTTACCGAGCCAGATGGGGGCAGGGCTTTTGCTGTCAGAACCTTTTACAGTTCGTCAAACCCAGCGAGCACCACACCCGGTCCCTGGAGGGGCGGACCCATGTCTCCGCCCCAAAACCCACATTCCGTAGGGGCGGACCCATGTGTCCGCCCCGAAAATCCACCGCACCGGGTCAAAATCCGGGGCGTACACACCGGTGCGCCCCTACAGAAAACCCTTCATCCACGCATGAACGCACCCATGGCAAAACGAATCCAACATCCGCGATGTGACGTGCCATTGTAGGGGCGGACCGGTGTGTCCGCCCAAAGACCGACGTCCTGTAGGGGCGGACCCATGTGTCCGCCCCCAAAATCCACCGCACCGGGTCAAAATCCGGGGCGTACACACCGGTGCGCCCCTACAGAAAACCCTTGTTCCTCGCATGAACACACCCATGGCAAAACGAACCCGATATCCCCGATATCAATGGACCTGGGGGGACGGACCGTCGTGTCCGCCCCGAAACCCACATCCCGCACGGGCGGACTGGTGTGTCCGCCGCAGCATGCCCTGGGCGTTCTTGTTGTCGTGGATCCTTTTCCCTCTTGTCGGCGCGAATTTTGCTCTATGAAATAGAGGCGTGAGTCCGTGAAGGGACAGGAACAATAACACGATGAAAGAACATCTCCGATTCTTCTGGGCCTATCTTCCAGCTTTGGGGGCTTTGGGCATCAGTGGATATGAACTGGCTCAGGGGCTGTGTTCCATGACAGCCATCCTTGTTCCATGGGCAGTTTTCTCCGTGGGGGTCAGCTTTCTTCTGGTCCGCATGCTCGTTATGGAACGGGCTAAAGATGAGTTCACCACACGCCAATTGTTGCAGGCGCAAAAAATGGCCACCATCGGTGAAATGGCCTCGGGAATCGCCCACGAAGTGAACAATCCTCTGGCTGTTATCGGCCGCGAAACGGAATGGATTCTGGAGCTGCTCAAGGAACATCCACCCTGCGATCCTGAGGCAGCCCAGGAAATCCAAGATTCTCTTCAGGTCATCGCTTCACAGGTGTCCCGATGCGCCGAAATCACCCACAGGCTGCTCAATTTTGCACGCAAAAGCCAGCCCGTGCTTCAATGGGTTGATGTCAACGGATTGATTGAGGAAATGGTTCGATTGGTGGAGCGGATCACCAAAGGGAAAAACATCACTTTTCAAAGATCTTACCAAGACTCCATGGCCCCCTTATGGACGGACCCACCTCTCCTCCGTCAGGTTGTCTTGAACCTTCTGAACAATGCCGTTCAAGCCATTGAGTCTCAAGGAACGGTGACCGTGACCACTCAGGAAGATGCCAAGGGGTGGGTTGATATTTCCATTGCCGACACGGGCTGCGGTATCAGTCCATCCCATGTGCCTCATCTCTTTGACCCTTTTTTCAGCACCAAGGGCCCGACTCGAGGAACCGGTTTGGGCTTGGCCATTTGTCAAAAGATCGTCACCGCTCTTGGTGGTTTGATTTTTGTGGAATCCACAAAGGGTTGCGGCAGCCGTTTCACCGTGAGGGTGCCTCGCCGCCCTGACACTTTGCAGAAAAAACTCGAATAGGAGGTCCTAGGATGGCATCGCATACGGCACGCGTCCTTCTTGTGGACGATGAAGAACGGTTTCGAACGACCATGGGAAAGCTGTTGAGAAAGAGGGGTTTTGAGGTGGAAGAAGCCGGATCTGGCCACGAGGCTATGGTACGTCTTCAGCAAGGAGATGTGGACGTGATCGTCTTGGACGTAAAAATGCCCGGTATGGACGGCATTCAAACCTTGGCGAAGATAAAAAGCCTGGACCCCTTGCCGGAAGTCATTGTTCTCACAGGACATGCCAATGTGGACGCCGCCGTTGAAATCATGCGCCTAGGCGGGTACGAGTATCTTCTGAAACCGTGCCCGATCGACGACCTGGTCGCCAAGATCGAAGGGGCTTTGGAAAAGAAAAGAGCCAAGGAGAAGGTGCAGCGCTCCTGACCGTCCTTCGTAATGTGGCCACAAAGCATCTATGACCTTGTCCGAGAACGAATCTTTCCCCGGGAGTGCGAGTGTGTCGGGCGCTGAACGGGCGGGCCAACGGCCCGTGCTCCCGTAAAAGGACACAGTTTCAGGCTTGACAGGGGGGCGAGGCGACGCCTCGCCCCTACATGAAATGGTAACCGAATCAGCGGTCAACCCAGGTTCTTGTCGCTTCCTATAGGCGTTATTTCGGAAAGTCATTTCAGGCGGTCAAAGAGTACTGTTCTTCCAGGAAGCGGCGGGCCAATTCCTCCACGGAACGTTCGCTTTCCATAAACATATCCAGCTGCCTCGTAAACTGAAGCAGACGGCCGAGCCGTTCCAGGTGCTCCAGAGTTTTCTCGAGGGGATACTTTAGGATCCGAGCCGTCACGCGATCCCCGACCACATCGACGCGAAAATCCATGTGTTCCAGAATGCGGCCGATGGTTCTCACGCGTCGGTTTCGGCGGACCTCATCGGCCGCGCCTCCCATGAAGGAAAAGGTGATGTAGTTTTTGTGAGAATCATGGCCGCTGTACGTGTCCACAATGCTGTAGTGATAGCCCACGCGGGAGCTGAAGTTCATGTATTTGTCCGAAATGATAGCATAGCTCTTGTCACCGAACCTTTCGGCGCCAAAACGGGGTGGCGAGAGCATCTGCTCGGTCATGACGGACAAAAAGCCCTTGAGATGCACAGGCCTCGGCCCCTGTTCCTGCAGAGCTTCATGGGTCATGCCTTCCAGAAGCGCCCGCAACGGGGCACATGCCAAGTGTTCCAGGCGCACTCGAGAACCATGGGCACCTTCCGGCGCTAATCCTCCCCCCAGGTCAATGACATAAAGATCAATAGGCAGCCGAGCTTCCACCTTCACCGCTCGGCCTTCCCCGTCGGCAAAACTGTCGCTTAACCGGAACATTTCCTGGTAGGACATTTCGTGGGCAAAGCGCATGACATCATGCAAGGTGCGGCATCCTTCCGGCCGAAAGGAGGCATCCCGAGGATCCACCAGGTTTAAAGGGACAATCCACCTGGCGACTCGGTTCAGGCTTTCATAAACAGGTGTTCCTTTCATGAACGGACGTCTTTCTTGAGACTCCTGGATCAGATCCTCTCGAACGCCGTCATAGATGCGACGGCGTAAGGCATCCACTGTGACCATACGACCGGGTTTCAAAACACGCATCAGACCCGGAATTCCAAGAAGAGTTGGGACACCGAATTCCCTGGCCACGGAAGCCATGTGCCCCGTGATACTGCCGGCCTCTGTGACAATCGCCGCCGCTCGAGCCATCACGACCACATAGGATGGCGATGACTGGGCCGCCACAAGGACGCCGTTTTGAGGAAAGTCGGCCAAGTCTTCATCCCTTCGAACCAGATACACCGGGCCGCACCCGACCCCGGGCACGGCAGTGGTGCCTCCGGCCGCAAGCACTCCAGGCTCATTCTCTCCGGGCTCTTCCTCCGCCGAAACACTTCCAACCGGCTCCCAAAGAATCTGCAACGGACGGCTCTGAAGAATAAACAGCTCTCCCCTTCCGTCCACGGCCCATTCCACGTCCTGAGGTCCCCCGAAGTGTTTTTCCAACCGTGTGACAGCCTCGGCCAGCCGTTGAATGGTCTCATCCGAAAGACATAATCGGTTTCGATCCGGCTCCGGCACAGGAAGCTCCCTCAGTCCCCCCTCCTCATTCATGACCAGCCGCACCGGCTTGAAGGACGGTTTCTTTTCCAAAATAGGAAAACCGGGTTTCTTGGACACCCGCACCATATCGGGCGTCACCACGCCTTCCACCACGTAAGGACCTAAACCGTAGATTCCGGAAATCAACACTTCATCCGGATTTGGGTCCAACGGATTCGTGGAATAGGCGACTCCGGCAGCTGCAGAATCAACCATTTCCAACACCGTAACACCCATGGCCGTGTCTTCGTCTCGAATCCCCTTCTGATACCGGTAGGCAATAGCTCGAGGCGTATAAAGACTGGCCACGATAACCCGGTATGTGTCCGCCAGCTTGGAACGCTCCACATTGAGAACACTTACATACTGACCCGCAAAGGAAAGATCGCTGTCTTCCCCGATGGCGCTGCTGCGCATAGCCACCCGTACATCGCGTTTCAAAGCATCCCTTTGAGACACCCTGGTTGCCAGAGTATCGTAAGCCGACAGCAGAGCTTCCTGAAGTTCTCGAGGCACAGGGGTGCGCAAGATCAGGTGCTGCACCGTTTCACTCAATTCCTGCACAGAAGCCGGCGAGGACATGTCCGTTTCGGTCTTGTACTTTCGAATCCAATCCCGCAGATCCCCTTGATCCATAAACAATTCAAAAGCTCGTGTGGTGACGGCGAAACCTTCCGGCACACGAAGTCCTACACGCCCTGTGATCTCACCAAGGTTGGCGCTCTTTCCTCCCACCCAGTCCACCATGCCTCGATGCACTTTTTCCAACGGGATCACCAGGTCAGGACACTCTTCGGTTTTCTCCAGCTCCGACTCCAATTCCTGCCCTATAGCCTTTTGAATTCTTTCCAAAGCCTGTTCCAAAGCGGCGTAACGGTGAAAAGACAGAGCATTGAGGGCGCGAACCATGCGCGCCGCCTGAGACATGGCCAGGGTTGCCTTGGAGCGGACGTATCCCATGCCGAAGATGTGGTAGCCTTGCAGTTTTTCACTCATGTCTGCAATGACCTGAGCCAGCTCCGTGTTGGACTGCAGCAGATCTTTGAAGTGGCTGTACTTGAAGCGAAAAATGTCGGCAATGTTCTCGGGGCTTTGCTCTCGCTCCAAGCCCAGTCGATTCTTAAGCCGTTGCCACAGATTCCTCATGAAGATCCTCCGAATGTTTGGTTCCCAGAGGCCACAAGGCGTCCTCGATGCAAAAGTCTGTAGCGCGTTGCCGGGCCTCGACCTGTTTTTTTGAGCAGGCCTTTGGCGACCAAGTCCTGCAAGTCACTGAGCGCCGTCCGAGGAGCGATGCCACCTCTCACAATCTCCTGGTACTCGGCACGGGTCAGGTGGCCGCGTTCAAGAATGGCCCCCAAAGCTTTTCTCTGCCGCTCATTAATCTCCACCACGGCAGAAGAAGATCCACCCTTGGACGATGGCTTCGGTTCGTTTGTCTTTCCTTCGTCGAAACGGGCTGCGTCCAATTCCCCCCCATCCGCTGAGGTACCCTTTGCACGTGTTTCCAGGACGCCTTCCAGGGTATCCACAGAGTCCGACCCGTTCATCAAAGGATCCCGATCCATTTCCAAGTCGAAGGCATGAATCAAGGACCCTTCCGCCATGGCCACCGCTCGAGTGAGCCGGTTTTCCAGCTCCCGCACATTGCCAGGCCAGAGATGCGCCATGAGTGCTTCCAAGGCTCCTTGGGTAAGGGACACGTTGGGACGTTTGAACTGACGCCCGGCCCTTGCCAAAAAATGCGCCGCCAAAAGCGGAATGTCTTCTCGACGTTCCCTCAGGGGAGGGGTGTGCAATGTGAGCACATTGAGCCTGTAATAGAGATCTTCGCGAAAGAGACCTCGGCGGGTGAGATCCAGCAGATCCTCATTGGTTGCCGCCACGAGCCGCACATCTACAGGGATTTCTGTGTCGCTTCCGAGCGGGCGCACGCGACGCTCGGCAATAACCCGTAAAAGAGCCTGCTGCACTTTGGGCGAGGCCGTGCCGATTTCGTCCAGGAAAAGCGTTCCCCCGTCGGCGGCCAAAAAGGCACCTTTTCGATCACCCTTGGCTTCGGAAAAGGCCCCTTTCACATGACCAAAAAGGGCGTCCAGAAGCAGGTTTTCATCCAAAGCGCCGCAGTTGATGGCCACAAAGGGCTGGGAGGCTCGGCGGCTGAGAGCATGAATGGCTTCGGCTGCCAGCTGTTTACCGGTTCCGGTTTCTCCGATGATCAGGACATCCGCTTCGGCAGCCGCAGCTCGAATGACGAATTCACGAAACCTTTGCATAGCCCGGGATTGGCCCACAAGCCTGGCCAAAGGCTCCGGAAGTTTTTCGCGCTCCACTCGAAGGAGGTCGCTCTCCTCTTCCAGAGAGATCCTTTCCCGCATGATCATTTCCCGCAACTGCCTGTCTTGCATCTCCATGGCCGCCACTTGTTCCTGAAGGCGCTGAATCAGCCCGTTGACAGCTTCCTTGAGCATGGCCGTTTCAAGATCCTTGTCCGGAATCTCTATCGGTTCCAAGTGTCCGCTTTCCTGCAAGGCATTGACGGCGGCCGTCAATTGATACAAGGGTCGGGTGATCACACGGCTGATTCCCCACAAAAGCAGCACCACCAGCACGGAACTTAAAAGGCTTATGATGAACATCACGTCCACTTGGCGGTACCCGGCCATGGTGATGAGGCGGCTTCGGTCCACAAAAACGACGGCGCCGTAAAGACTCGCCCCATCCGTATTGGGGCCCCGTGAGAAAAAGATCGGGGCATACCCGATATAGACACGATCCACTTTGCTGTCCGGAGCCGGTGAAATCCGTCTCACCAAAACGCCGGATTTCATCTCGCGAATATCCCCAACGATCTCCCAGTAGTCCCGCTGGTCCACATTGGGGCGAAACGCAAAGGGAAGCCCGGGACGCCCGAAAGTTCCTGTAAGGCCGCTTCGGGCCGTATCGGTGTTGAGGGCTTTGTTTGAATTGACCTGATCTTCTGACTGAAAAAGAATCCATCCCTGAGGGTCCATAAAATAGAGGTAGCGCAATTCCGGACTGCGCACGAACCCTAACAGAGGAGAACGCCTGGAATTGTATAGGGAAAGAATATCCCTCCATTGTCGAGCATCCATGGAGACAAAGACAAACCCCTCGTCACCCTGCCCGTCCCTCGATTCACTGCGGCTGATGAACCGAACCACATGGGTGGCCTTTCCATAAAAAGCCGACCCATCGCTTGATCGATACCCCACATGGACCACCGAGCTCATCCAAGGTCCAGCCTCGCCTTTCGAAGGGCCTTGAGTTTGCGCCGACGGTATCTCCACACCGTCCCACAAGGAAGTTCCAGGTTCCAGGGAGACACGCTCGAGCCCTTCTTCCGATTCCGCCAGGATCATGGCCCGGGATCCGTTTTTGTCCATAAAACCCATTTCCACGTAGCTCCACCCTCGCGCGGCCTTGAGATGGGCCCATTTTTTCCGTAATCCTTCCTCCGTCACCGCTCCGAGGGACAACTCCACCACATCTTCTCGGCACCGAGACATCATCGTTTCGTACTCGTGCGCCACCGCTAAGGTCTGCAGAAGCACCGTGCGCCGAACCGCTTCTTGAAGAAATTGACGGGAAAACCAGTGCGTCACGTATCCTGTCACGGCCAGAATGGTCACCACCGCAGGCACCAGTGTGAGCCACAGTTTGGTGCGAATGCGTAAAGACCGAAAAGACCCCGCCGCTGCAGAGCCGTTCATGTCGGGCTGGATCCATTTGAGCTTCATGGACACATCATCACCTTTACCGTCTTCCATCCCTTGAAAAAGCCTTCAGTATCTTTCAGTCTCATCAGGATTTGTGCCAAGACTGTGCCTTCAAGAAGCGGGGGTCTTTGTCCATATATCACATTGTTATTATTGCATAACAAGTTCTATCCGGCTTTCCTTTGATCATGATCGGGTTGAATGCCGCTGTTAAAGGTTTTGACAGTTCTGCGCATCCGGCACTTTATGCATGTGATTCCAGTAAGTTGCCTAACACCGCAGGACACCACCAAACCATTGCGTAACACCTTCTTTCACCTTCACCGAACTGCGCGATTTTTTTTCTTGAGAAAATGAACGCGGCTTAAGACCTGACTTTATAGCCTATCGCGCAAAGCGCGCTCAGAAAACCGGCACGGCTTTTGATCCTGTTGCATGGCGGCAAGAGAGCCATAAGGACAAAAAACCATGGATCCAAATAAGCGAGGCAGACGCACAGGAAAAAGGAAAGGAGGTGTTCAGATCAACGGTACTCAAAGATGAACGAAAGACAGCACTTCAGCAAAATGGAATCAGAAACGGACAAAAGGCAGGAGGAACAAACCATGAGAAAGCTTGCAAAGAAAGTTGCCGTCATGGCGGCAGGGTTTCTGGGTGTTGTGCCGTCCTTGGCATGGGCTGCCGGAGGCGAGAAAGTCGCCCAGCTCGTCGTGGTGGCCGACACGCGTGTGCTCAACAACGCTTTCGTCAAGTATATCGCCGATCTTTACAACACGAACACGCTCCTCTTTGCGGTCTGGGCCGTGGTCTTGACCGCTTTGTACGGAACGTTCCTTGGCTTCTTGATGGATTTTCTTATGGCCCGCACCGGTCTGGATCTCAAGAGCCGCAAAATTGTTGAGCACTAATCCACTTCAAGGAGGATTCCCATGGATTGGTTGTATCTTTACATGCCCATTGCAGGAATGGACATATTGTGGCCCGGCCTGGTTATCATCGGCTTTTCCGTGGGCGTCATCGGCGGGTTTTTCGGCATGGGCGGCGCCTGGATGGTCACACCCGGTCTCAACATCTTAGGATTTCCGATGGCCTTTGCCATCGGAACCGACATTGCCCATATTGCAGGAAAGTCCATGGTGTCCACCATGCGTCATTCCAAGTTCGGCAACGTAGACTACAAACTTGGGTTCGTCATGATCATAGGAACCATGGTGGGCATTGAATGCGGTGCTCAGCTCATCATGTATTTGGAGCGTTTAGGTGTTGTCGGTGGTGTGGTTCGTTGGGTTTATGTGGGTTTTCTCGCCCTCATCGCCTGGCTCGTGTTCTATGACTTCTATAAAGCGGAAAAGAAGAAAAGAGCCGGCATTGTGGACGGCGAAAAAGGCACGGAAGGTATCACCTGGTACAAGACGCTTCACAAGATTCGTATTCCTCCCATGGTTCATTTCAAAACGGCCGGGTTCACCTGTTCCGCATGGCTTCCCATCATGGTGAGCTTCGCCACGGGCGTCTTGGCCGGTTTCCTGGGTATCGGCGGTGGGCTTCTGCGTATGCCGGCTCTGGTGTATCTCATTGGATGCCCTACACATATCGCCGTGGGTACGGATCTTTTTGAAGTCATGATTTCCGGCCTCTACGGAGCCTTCACCTACAGCTTGAAGGGAAGGATTGAATTGGTGGCGGTGTTTGTGATGCTGACCGGTGCCGCCATTGGCGCCCAAATCGGCACCGTGGCCACCAAGTACGCCAAAGGTTACGGCATTCGCATCCTTTTCGGCGCTGCCGTGTTGGCCTGCATGGTCTCCATCATTCTGAAACAGTACGGCTTTTCGAACTCCGCCGCCGTGGTGGTCCTTGGAGCCATCAGTGTGATTTCGCTTTACATCTGTGTGATCATGTTCAGAGGCGCGGCTCAAGAGCTTCGGGACAAGAAGGCTCGAGAAGCGGCGGCGCGATGACACTAGCTTGGCACACTCATGACCGGCGCGCCAAAGCGCGCCCGGTCCATGAGGTCTTGGACCTTACCGATAAGTTCAGACCATGAGCTTCGGTGAGCTTGTCAAAACAACGAACCGGCCGATAACGCCGATCGCGGCAAGCTACCCTTGAGTTCACAAACACTTAAAACTGGAGGTCTTCGCATGAAACGGATCCTGTTTGGCGCCTTTTTGGTCCTTGCGGCCTTTTTTGTCATGACATCCGTAAGCCTGGCCGCAGAGGTAGCTCAAGGGAAAGTTCTCTCGGTGGACAAAACCAGCAACACGGTGACCATCGAGGAATTCGATACGCACAAGAGCCCGGAGCATCCTTACGGCCGTCCCACGGGAGTGACGTCCGAGTATGAGATCGTGAAAGAAACCCTCATCGGTATTCCGCCGCAACCCGGGGATGTGATAAGGATCGCTTTTCGAACCCAGAACACGGAGCGCATCGCCGTGCGCATTATGAACGTCTCGAAGCAGGATCTAAAGAAAAAGTAACGGTCTTTTTGGCAGCGGTGCTTCGGCGATCTTTTCGAGCGCCGAAGCCCGCTTCGCTAAGAGTGGAACAAAAAAAGCGTGGATTCAGGACCGGGAGGCCGCCATGATAACGCGCAAAAGACTGATCGTTCTCATTATGGATCTATTACTTCTGGCCGAGCTGGCGGTAAGCATGTACTGGAGCTCGCCTTACGGAAAAGCCATGGCCAACATGTTTCTTAAAACTTATGTGCCCATGGCCTTCGTGACCGTACTGACGGCATGGATCCTTGTGCGGCGCCTGTCCGGAGTCAGTCTGACCGCCGGTGGAGAGAACTGACATGGCCTCTTCCCATGGAGCTCAACCAACGGTCTTTCACAAGCTCGGCATTGTGGTCGGGCTTATTTTGGTTCTGTGCGTCCTTTAGTGCATTCTGGATATCATTCGAACCCCGAAACGGGAGATTCGCCTGTATCCCGGCATGGAAAAACCTGTAGCGGGAAAGACGGAAGCGGCCATTCCCGATTTACGTTGGTTGACCTACGAAACCACGGCTCCAGGCGTTTCCCTTCACTTTGTTGAAGCAACAGGCCGGCTCTGGCGAGCTCAGCTTACCGTGGAACCGACAGCCCCCGAGGGCTCCTATACCCTTCGCGTGTTCCTGCATGGAGAAAAACCTGAAGAAGCCGCCGAAAACCCTCTGTACACTTTACATGTTTTTGCCGATGCTCAGGCCTACCTCGCTTCGCAGCGATCCCTTGTGCAGCACTACCTTGGAGTCAGTCCCTGGGTTGGGGCCGCCTGCGCTTTTCCGATTCTTGTGTTGTGCCTCTGGTTGTCCTATAAGGCCAGTGACAAGATGGACCAGGAATTGCGGCGACAAGGCATGGCACCGGTTTATCGAACTCTTCAAAACAAGGATAAAACCATCACCGTCTTTTTCGGGCTGGGAAGCGCCGACGGTCTGGCTCCAGGGGATACTGTAAGGATTGTTGCCAATGATGGTCGAGTTTTAGGGACGGCCCATGTGGAATCGGTCAGCCTCAATGACGCTCAAGCACGCCTTCAGGAAACGCCGAGGCTGCCCGCCGTTGTCTATGCATCCCGTCTTTAGTTTTCCAGGTTCGTGAAACCCCTGGAAAGAGTTCCAAGAAGAGGAGCTTATGAAACTGGAAGAGATCATGACGCGTAAGCTGGAGTCGATTTCATCCGACGCTACGGTCTACGAGGCTCTTGAGAAAATGGTCGACAAGCGCATTCGATCCTTGCTTGTGCGAGCCTCTCAGCCTTCGGAAACGGATGGGGTGGTCACGGCCCGGGATGTGGTCTTTAAGGTGCTGGCCAAAGGGTTGAATCCCATGACGGTTCGCGTGGGAGATATCGCCTGTCGACCTCTGCGATGCGTGTCCAAGGATGAGAGCGTCGAGAATGTGGCGACCCTCATGGAACAGGCCAATGTGGCTCGAGTCTTCGTCTGCGACCAGGGAAAGCTTGTGGGCGTCGTCGCCCTTATGGACATCATGCAGGCGGCGCTCATCGACAGGGCAAGGAACGCTCATGTTTAAGAAGTGGATGCGCGGAGACCGTAAAGAGGAAGCCGCCCTCACGGCCATGCACGAGCATCTGCGGCTCTTGTGCTCGGCCAATGAAGCCTTGGCCGATCTTATTCATCAGGGCGTAAAATCACGAGCCGAAACCATCTACGACCTGGAACGTGAAGGTGACATGGCCAGACGTCATGCCTTGTCCATCATCTTCGAAGGGGCTTTCCTGCCCTATCTTCGGCCAAGTTTATGTCGTTTCGTGGAACTGGTGGACCAAGCATTTGATACCGTGGAAGACACGGCACGATACTTTGAACGCATCACCCTCCATGACTCCACTGTGGAAGAATGCCGCACCGTCACCTCGCTTAACAAACAAATGTGTGAAATCCTCGGCATCGCCTTTCAAAGGGCCGTCCAAGGCCAGGACATTCGCGAACAGGTCTTGGCCATTCGAATTCTGGAAAAGCGCGTGGACGACCTCAAAGCGGAAATCTACCAAAAAATCCACAGTATTCCTGTCTCCGACTTTTGGCAGGGCAAGTTTTACGCCGACTTTCTTGAAAGCCTCACCACCTTTAGCGACCTCATTGAAGATGCCAGCGACGCCCTTTATGTGCTCACCGTGAGCTTCCGCTAGACAGGTTCTGAACAAGAGAGGCGGAAGCCATGTGGAGAATCTTCGGCGGGCTTTTTCTGGGATGGAGTCTGGGGGCGAATCATTCCGCCAATATTTTCGGAACCGCTGTGGCCAGCGGCCTTGTGCGCTTCTCCCAAGCCCTTTGGCTGACCGCGGCTTATGTGGTCTTGGGAGCGGTCGTGGAAGGAACCAAATGCGTCGGCACTTACGCCAAGCTGGCCTTTGTTCACACCGACACCGCTTTCATTTTGACCAGCTCCACCGCCGTGACCATGACGGCGCTCACTCGAGCGGGTGTGCCGGCTTCCACATCCCAAGCCCTTGTGGGGGCCATTCTCGGTTGGTCCCTTGTAAACTCGTCGCCTGATTTTTCCCAACTGACCAAAATTGTGATCTGCTGGACGCTTACCCCGCTTACCGCCCTGATCGCCGGCATCTTTTTGCATCGTGGCCTTGAAAAACTCGTGACGGTCCACATCACGTCTTTCTCGGCACGAAACCGGTTCTATTTCGTGGCTGTGCTGCTCACCGGCTGTTACGCAGCCTACAGTTTAGGAGCCAACAGTGTGGCCAACGTCACAGGGGTCTATGTCACCTCGGGACTTCTGGACCTTCGTCTGGGGGCTCTGATCGGAGGTTTGAGCATTGCCTCGGGGGTCCTCACCTACAGCGGGCGTGTCATGATGACGGTAGGCAAAGGGATCGTGCCTTTGGATCCCTTTTCGGCCATGGTGGTGGTGTTTGCCGAAGCCGCCACGCTTCACCTCTTCACCCAGCTGGCCGTGCCCGTGTCATCCTCCCAGGCCGTGGTGGGCGCTGTTGTGGGTATTGGGTTTGCCAAAGGACTTCAGACCATCAACAAAAGAGTGGTGCTCAAAATCGGTCTCGGATGGGTTCTGACGCCCGTATGCTCCGGAACGCTGGCGCTGGGAATCCATGCGCTCTTTCTCCTTGTGGGGGCCGATTCATTGCAAAGCTTTTTCGCGAAGGCATTTGCGTTCATAGGCCAGCTCAATCTTCGGTAAAAGCTCTGTGAGCTTACAGGGTTTCATGACGTAATCGAAAGCCCCCAATTCCATGCCCTGAAGTCCGGATTCCACCGAGGCATGTCCCGTGAGCAAAATAACTTCCACAAGAGGCCAGCGCTTTTTGATTTCCTGAAGCACCTCCAGGCCGTCCATGCCGGGCATGCGCACATCCAAGATCACCACATCCACAGGGCGCTGCGAAAGAACTTCCAAGGCTTCCCGTCCCCCCGGAACCCCTACGACCTCCACTTGACGCTTATCCAGACGTCGAACAAGGGTTTCCAGAAAATCGGCTTCGTCGTCCACGACCATCACTCGGTACGGTGGCCGATCCATAGAACCATACCTCCTCTCAACACGTTTCTCTTCCTGACCGGCTCTTTTTACATGACAGGAGACGCCCCTGGAGCCTGCAGCGGCAGGGTGATGATAAAAACGGCGCCCCCTTGAGGGCTGTTGCGTGCTTCAATGCGACCTCCAAGTTTCGTCATGATGCTGTGGCAGATGCTCAACCCCAGCCCTGTTCCGCTGCCAAGCTTTTTGGTTGTGAAGAACGGATCGAAAATCTTGTCCAAAATTTCGTCCGGAATACCCGGCCCCGTATCCCGAACCTCCACCATCACTTGTTGCAAAGGCTTTTCGAAGTGGGTTTTGATGAACACATGCCCGTCTTTTTCCACAGCGTCAATGGCGTTGTTGATGATGTTCAAAAGCACTTGCTGCACCTGAGCCCCGTCGCTGACCACTTCCGGAAGACCTTCTTCCAGTTCCACATGCATGGTGATGTTGCGATGCCGCGCTTCGTTCTCCAAAAAGGTCAGGGTTTCCTCCACAACTTTGTTCACATTGACGGGATGTTGCACGGGTTCCATGCGGCGAGCAAAACCAAGAAGCCGATGGGTCACGTTGCGGGCCCGATCCACATGTTGCTGTATCTTGACGATGGCGGCTTCGAATTCTTTGAAATTCTCACTTTTCTGGACATCTTCTTCCTCTAAAAGATCCTGAATCCAGCCTGCCTTTTCCTGAATGACAGCCAAAGGGTTGTTGATTTCATGGGCGATGCCCGCCGCCAAACGGCCCAAGGCAGCCATTTTGCTCGTCTGCATGAGGTCTGCGTCCAGCAGAGCTTTTTGCCGGTCGGCTTCATGAAGCTGGAATATCATGAGGTTCACCACAAAAACGGCGCCGAGCACCACGGCGGCGACACCCGCCGCCAGAAGAATCAAAGCCAAGGATCGAGTCTGAAGAATGGGAAGATACTCTTCTTGAGGATCTTCCATGACGACCAGCATCCAGGGAGCGCTCGTCAGCCATGTGGCACCGACGATCATAGAACGCAGGCCGACGTCTTGGGTTATGATGCGGGTACCGACAAAGCGGGGCAGAGGAGGGATGCCCGGATTTGCCATCACAGGTCCCAGAAAGCGAGAGGAGGTCTGCAGCACGTTTTCTTCGTTGACCAGAAAAGCATCGCCGTATTCTCCTGTTTGCGCCGCCTTGACCATGGATTCAAAAAGATCCGTGTTGATGGTTGCCCTGAGAATCCAAGACCTGTCGCCTTCACGACGCAGAATCGCAATGACAAAATGGGGAAAATTCCGCACCCCCAAGAACACATCGCTGATATGAATCCCTCGAAGCCGTACCGATTGAAACCAATCGGAATCCTTGTAATTAACGCCTTTCAGGGAATACGGCCCCACATAGGCCACATGGTTGCCTTGATCATCAATGATCCCCAAGTCCACATAATATTTGGAGCGGCGCTGCATGAGGTCAAAGATCTCGTTGAGTTTCTCTTGCGAGCTGATCTGGTCAAAGGTCTGGGTGTAAGCCACGGTGTAGAGTTGGGAGAGGCGTTCTTCAAAAAAAAGATCCAGGGCATGTCGACGATCGTTCAATAAGCTTCGAAGATTGTTTTCCACTCGAGTCCGGTAGGCTCGGTCGAACTGATAGTACAGGCTGATTCCCACAATAAAGAGTGGAATCAAGGAAAAGGCCAGCATTGAAGCCAAAAACTTCAATCGAAGATTGGAATATTTGTCTTCCATGGGCGTCGCATGAGTGCTCGAACAGGCTGGTGAAAGAACCGTCGCCAACGTGCTTCCCGCCAAACCATGTTCCTGGGTGAACCGGAGGTGAAAACCACCCTTCGGCGCAAGCCGCTTTTGCAGCTTGCGCCGTCCGTTCCATGATTTCAACAACGAGCGTGCGGAACCGTTGAAAAGCTTACCCCGGCAAAGCCGTAATCAAAGTCGGTGTCTTGACCATTTGATACAGTTGACGTTTGCACAGTCGATATCTGTCAAAATAGATATGAGCCACTTCCTTCATAAGAATGTAGCCGATGGACGGTGCCCATTGAATGATTTCTTCAAGACCCTTGACATTCACTTCGTAGAGTTCGGTGTCCTCCTGACATACGGCCGTGAGGGTGTAGGCTTTGGTGGGCATGAGGGAGGCTACACCAAAAAGTTCTCCGGGACCCCGTGTTTCAAAGGCGATGCCGACGGTATCCCCGGGCTGGAATTCCCGAAGGCTCACAAGACCTTTTTGCACAATAAAAAATTTTTGAGCGGCATCCCCGTTTCGGTAAACCACATCCCCTTTTCTGTACTGTTTCTTTTCGGTCACCTGAGCGATCTTTTCCAGCTCGGCATCGCCGAAGACCAAGAAGAAACGGCAGGCCTTAAGTTCATCAACAGTCATCATGGACAACCCTCCTTGTGCAAAAGACCCACAAAAAACCCCACGCCGCTCGCCATTCGAGCGACCCTGTTCCAAAAGCCGCCCCTACGCTCCCCGGCCTATAGAAGATGAAGAGCAGCCGGGCTCGTAAGGGCAAGGCTTATTCTTCGATAAGGCAAGAAATGCACCAATCTTAAAAAACAAGCCGGCCTCTGTGGAAGGCCTTGAAACATTGCCTTGATTGTGCTTGAAGGCACACAGAATTTGACGAACTGTAAAAGAACCTGACAGTTCCAGATTTTTCAAAACAGCCTTAAAAATCAACCCGCAGGACTCGATCCGGATCATCATCACTTCTTCATGGCTCCCAAGGCGATCTCCCTAGGACCTTTCCGCCATCCCTAGGGAAATCATCAACGCCGACCAGAAAGTTAGATGACGGGGACCTGTTTTTTCCCGGGATTTCATTGACAACTGGAGCGGGGAGCGGTAGTCGTACATTTACTCGCATCTACTCATAGCAACCGTAACGGAAAAACGGAGATCGGGCAGAATAAATGAAATTCAGTGAACTTGTCAGACTTCTTGAGAGTCATGGGTTTAGAATAATAAAGGAAAAAGGGTCGATAAGGTACTACGGAAAGGCTGGATGGAATCACTTGATTCGTATTGATTATCATGGGTCAAAAGAAGTACCAAGAGGAACTTGTCTTGCTATACTCAAAGCAGCAGGCATCAAGGGAAAATAATAGGAGATAGACATGATAGAACTAGAATACTCATTAATTATTGAAGCAACAGAAGAACCTGACTATTTTGGATTTTATTCTCCAGACCTAGAAGGTTTTTCAGGGATAGGACACTCCATTGAAGATTGTATCTATAAAGCAAAGTGGGGTATGAAGGAACACGTTCAGTTGTTAAAAGAGCATGGATTGCCTATTCCTCTGTCAAATCCCAATCCTAAGATAATTATTCAAAACGAAGAAAAAGTAGAAGTTGCATAGCTTGGAACTATGGAAGCATGACCAAACATTCCAGGGGACGGCTGGTAGCCGCCGCTGAATTCTATCGTTCGACGATCCCGGAAGGGCCGGGTCCCCTTGTGGGCTCAAAGCCCGACTATAGGCTTAGAAACCATCTCCACGGACTCGATTCGGATCACCATCGCTGCTTCACGGCTGCCAAGGCGATCCCCATAGGGCCTTTCCGCCATCCCTAGGGAAATCATCAGCACCTACAGAAAAATGCATGACGGGGACCTGTCATGGGTCGGCTCGATGTTGACAACCCGTTGAATTTCGACAAATCTGATGACACTTTTTTCAGTGCTCTATGGAGTATGAGGTGCTTTTCCGGATAGGCCTGTCCAGGGCCGACGTGAACACGGGGGAATGTTCCATGCAAAGGCCGAGGGTGGACCTTAAAGACCGATTGATACGGGCAGAAGCCGATCTTTCTTATCGCCATCTTGTGGAGCATCTTCCGGCAGTGGTCTATTGTGACACCCAAAGTGAAAACGGCCGTTGTCTTTACATCAGCCCGCAGCTGGCTCGGATCCTTACCGGTCCCCACTTGGCCACTGAGGATGATTTTTGGCATGCCTGCCTGCATCCGGAAGATAGGGAAAAGGTTCTGGCCGAACGGCGTCGAGCTTTGGAAGAAGCCCGGCCCCTGTGCTGCGAATATCGGCTCGTCAGTCCGGACGGTCAGGTCCGCTGGGTCTTGGACCAGGCGAGTGTCGTGCATGCCAAAGACGGCACGCGACAGCTTCACGGTATCCTTCATGACATCACCGAAAGAAAGACCCTGGAACAGTCGTTATCCGCGCGGGATACAATCCTTCAAGCCGTCGCCTATGCCGCCGAATATTTTCTTCTCCATTCACGAACCGATGTTCCCCTGGAAAAAGTCCTGGGCCGACTGGGGGAAGCCGCTCAAGTAAGCCGGGTTTATATCTTTGAAAATCACCGCGCTTCGAACGGCACTTTGCTGACCAGCCAGCGTTATGAATGGACGGCGGAAGGTATTTCTTCGCAAAAAGGAAATCCCGACCTGGAAAATTTTCCCATTGTCGAAGGAGGCTTTGATCGGTGGCTTGAGGTGTTCCTTAAAGGAGAACCCATTTACGGCCTTATCGAGAACTTTCCTCCTTCCGAACGCCGTGTTCTTGAAGCGCAAGGAATCCTTTCACTCGTGGCGGCACCCATCTATACCAACGGAACCCTCTGGGGTTTCATCGGGTTTGACGATTGTGTCACCCGCAGGCAATGGACCGCCTGGGAGATCGATGCCCTGAGGACGGCGGCACATCTGGTGGGTGCCATGCTTCAGAAACAGCATTCCGAACAAATCCTGGATCAGGCTGCCCGGCGTTTGGAAGAAGAAGTGGCCGCAAAGACAGCCGAACTCAAGCAAGCGAACGCTCGGCTGCATGAAGAGCTTCAGCGACGTCGCGAGGCTCAAGCTCAGTTGGCGGAATCGGAGCGGCGCTACCGGGAGCTGTATGAACGAAGCCGAGACGGATACGTTCGCACGGACTTTGAAGGTGTCATTTTAGAATGTAACCGCCCTTTTGCTGTCATGTTGGGTTACGATGATCCCAATGAAATCGTGGGGGTGGCATGTCGGGACATGACCCCGCCTCAACGTTTTGACGCCATTTCGCGAGCCATGCGTCGGCAGCTCATGGATCGAGGCTTTTCGGACAAATTTGAAAAGCAGCTGATTCGAAAGGACGGTTCCCTCTTGGATGTGGAAGTCCGTATGTATCTTCATCGAAGCCCCGACGGCACCCCGGATTCCATCTGGACTTTTGTTCAGGATTTAAGTGACCGAAAGCTTGCGGAGCAGGAGCGGCTTCGAGCGCAAAAGTTGGAGTCTCTGGGGCTTCTTGCGGGAGGCATCGCCCACGATTTCAACAATATCCTTACGGGTATTTTGGGGCATATTTCCCTTATTAAACACGCCGTGAAGAACGGAGCCGTCGTCGGTGACCGTCTGGATCACATGGAAAAAGCTTGCCTCAGAGCCCAGGAACTCACCCGTCAGCTGCTCACTTTTGCCAAAGGGGGAGCGCCTATCAAGAAAACGGGCTCCTTGCAGGATCTCATTCGAGACTGCACGGAATTTTCCCTGCGAGGCACCACGTCCCAGTGCCGTTTTGATCTGCCCGAAGATTTGTGGCTCGTGGACTACGATGCCGCCCAGATCAGTCAAGTCATGCAAAATCTGGTCATTAACGCTCATCAGGCCATGCTTCAAGGAGGCACTGTGACCGTAAAGGCTCGTAATGTTCTTGTGGAGGAAGGCGGTGAGGCCACTCTGCCTTGCGGCCGCTATGTGGCCGTGTGCGTTGAGGATCAGGGTACC